>Ga0302325_10011114_pt1 | contig 19416 bp, 15 predicted proteins | sample Palsa_T0_2_FD_201948 | JGI IMG/M metagenome (GOLD analysis project Ga0302325, IMG submission 201948) | Peat permafrost microbial communities from Stordalen Mire near Abisko, Sweden - Palsa_T0_2 | ecosystem: Environmental > Terrestrial > Soil > Palsa > Peat permafrost | place: Sweden: Abisko...
TCTCTCTGCAAGGAGCGCACTGTTGGTCTTTACTAGCTTTGCATGCCCGATCAAGCTCAACGTGAGCCTTTCCAAAGCAGCAAAATCCTCGCTTGTTGTGGCATGGTCATAGAAATAGACAAAGATAACTTCTTCTTTTTCCTCCATTTCCTTGAACTCTCCAGCATCAACGTCCTTGACGCCATCGCCAATATCAATAGCTTTATTAGCATATGTGACGAAATCACCCAAGCCTCGGAGACCATCATATTCGACACGTTCACCTCCTCGGAAGAACAAAATGGTAGGGTACCCTCGCAGCCGGACATCTTTGCACAATCTAGTCTCAACATCGCAATTGACCTCTCCGATGTTCAGCCTTCCCTTCATTTCTTTGGCAAGCTGGACCCAATTCGGTGCCATGGCTTGGCAGTGACCGCACCATGGTGCATAGAACTTGATGAACCATGGCTCTTGCGACATTGTAACCAAATTCTGGAAACTTTCTGCAGTAAATGAGAGGGAGGCACCCAAGGGGTTCGGTGTAGAGGGAGCTTTGGTTGGCTTCGTCGGCTTTTTCTTCTTAGTTGCAGTAGCTTTCAAGGGCGATTTCGTCTTTGCTCCTTTTGTATCCGCGCTTAATACTGGGGTCAACTTAGTGTCCTTTTCACCAGTCGATGCAGCAGTCTTGGAGGCTTCAAAGTCTGGGCTGGTTTTGGGCAGATCCGGACCTCCAATCGGCCGCGATCCTGGCCTGATTGTTTCCAAGACATCTTCTACAAAACTGCTCAATCCTTCCATATCCTGGGCTCCCTCGAATCTCTTAAATTCCTTGCCATCATTGTAAAGTATGAAGGTTGGATAAGCTCCAACACCATGCGCCACGCAAGCTGATCCGAATGCAGTGCAGTCCAGGGATGCAAAATGGAAATCATAGTACGCGGTGAAGGTGTTCATCGAGGTAGAAGAACTGTCTGCGGAGGAGCCAGCTGGAACGGGCTTAGAAGTGTAGTAGAATTCGTATAGGGTTTGCCATATCGGCGCAATGTGAATGCAATGAGGGCAATAGGGTCTGAAGATGTAGATTAGCAACTGAGCCAAGAGAGGGCATGTCATCTTCTTTATATGATCAACTCACGAGTGATGCTTCACAAACCAATAGCCCTCTTTGACAGTGGCATTGAACTTCTCGCCTTCTATTTCTGTCAACCCAGGCACCCTGACTCCATTGAACGTTGCGAGCCTATCGCTATCTTCTACAGTTTCTATCTCTGTCCCGCTATCCCCTGTTGGTTTTTCTGCAGATTCTGATAAAGCTACAGATGCGAAAAGAGCGTAGAGTAACGAAATCGGGAGGAGACGCATATTGGTGAGATTGCCTCTTTCTCCTGAGGCGGGATTGGAGGTGGAGCGGCGAGACCGCCGATGGTCAAGCTTTAGGAGTCAATCGCAGGGCGTATGGAAGGAAACAGCGACGCAATATTGTACAAGGTCGAGATCTGCCGTCGTTGTCGTCAGTGCCCTTGTAGAACGAGTGAAAGGTTTGGACAGTACTTCGTTATCCTCTCTGCTGTAACACATATCCAAAGACGGGAGACGCTAGCAGGGGTTGCGTCGCTTACCTAAAATACTCCTTCCGAAAGGATCCATTCACACGTGATTCATTCTTCAATACCTGCCTAGCAACTCTCATATTCAAGGTCTTTGGGAGGACTATCCAAAACGAAGTTCTGTTGTGCAGAGCAAGAAAGAACGCTCAGTGCTTTCCGCACTTTCTGATATTTCCAAGAAAGATGCAAGACGCTTCCGACGAACGATCTCGTAAAAGGCGCAGACTCAGCGATAGCGAAGCATATCAAACTAATACCAGCGACTTATTTCGTTCTCTAGACTCTTCAATATCACCTCCTCCACTTCGTCGAAAGCAGCAGACTCAGCCGCAGGCTCCCAAAGTCATGAAGTCGCCCTTTCAACTCACGCGGATCAAGGACCTTCCTCCAGCTTCGAACGTGGATACAGTCACTTTGACAGATATTCTTGGAGACCCTCTTATTTCAGAATGCTGGGAGTTTAACTACCTGCATGACCTCGACTTTCTTATGGACGCGTTCGATGAAGATGTGAGAGATATTGTCAAGGTGCACGTGATCCATGGGTTTTGGAAGCAGGAGGACGCAGGCCGCCGAAAATTAATGGTAACCGGTTCTTTATTTCTCCCATTGACATTTTTCTCTAGATAACTCTTCTGAGTAATTGTCGTGCTGCTTAACTCCTGAATTCTGACAAGTATTGCAGGAGCAAGCTTCCAAATATACCAATATTACTCTTCACACGGCCAACATGCCAGAGATGTTCGGCACTCACCATACTAAGGTTCGATTCACGTCCCCTCAAATGATAACTCAAGCTAACTAGACAGTACAGATGCTAATACTCATTCGCCATGATGGCATGGCTCAGGTTATTATTCATACCGCAAATATGATCCCGTTTGACTGGGAAAATATGGCACAAGCAGTTTGGAAGTCTCCGTTGCTGCCCCTGATTACTGACAGCACTCCATCTTCGCAGATCGAGCGGATGGGGAGTGGGACCAAGTTCAAGACAGATTTTCTCAATTATCTCCGAGCGTATGACTCGAAGAGAACGATTTGCAAGCCCCTGATTGAGCAGCTGTCAAAGTATGACTTTTCAGAAATCCGGGCTGCCCTTGTAGGGAGTGTACCAGGAAGGCAAGATATGGATACGGATTTGCAAACTTCATGGGGCTGGGCCGGTCTAAAGAACGTATTGAAGTTTGTGCCAGTGGCTGGCACCGAACCAGATATTGTCGTACAAATCTCCTCGATTGCAACACTGGGCCAGAACGATAAATGGCTAGACAAGACTCTTTTCGAAGTCCTGAAAACCTCAAAGAACTTGAAGTCTAGGCCGCAATTTCACGTTATATTCCCAACCGCAGATGAAATCCGGAGAAGCCTGAATGGTTATGCGTCCGGTAGCGCAATTCGTAAGTTCTTCTGTTGCTCTCTTCTGGAGCGGATATCTCACATCTCTCACCCAATTCCGTTTGCTCTCCCCTTTTTAAATGTAGTGGAGCGTGCTAAATCCACATTTCCCAATCAGTACTAACTTTGAGACAATTTAGACACCAAGATCCAAACTGCTGCCCAAGCTAAGCAACTTCAATATCTAAAACCAATGTAAGAAATGGAGGCGAGATCCCTTTTCAGTCTCTCCCGAGACAATATCTTGATTTTCCTAAACACTCGTCAACAAACAATTGCTGACTCTGTCACCCAGGCTATGTCATTGGGCAGGAGATGGGCCGCAGCATAGTGCAGGTTTGTTCTCCTTTTCCTTAGGGATTAGAACAGATCGAGCTGACTGCAATTAGCAGCGTCTTCTGCAACGATATTCGATGCAGGAAGAAAACGAGCCGCTCCGCACATCAAGACCTATATAAGATTCTCCGACAAGACACATTCTACGATCGATTGGATGATGGTCACATCGGCGAACCTTTCTAAACAAGCATGGGGAGAAGCAACGAATGCTGCGGGTGAGAGTCGAGTCAGTAGCTATGAGCTGGGGGTCCTTGTGTGGCCCGAACTCTTCGGAGATAAGGCTACCATGGTACCTACTTTCAAGACAGACTCACCGCCTGTTGAAGTCAAGCTGCCCGGAGAGTTGGTAATCGGAGCCCGTATGCCTTATGACCTTCCCCTAGTTCCTTACGCAAAGGACGACGAACCATGGTGCGCAATGAGCTCATATCAGGAGCTTGACTGGAAGGGAATGAGCCACAGGCCGTAGTAAGGAGGCGGTGAGACCTCTCACGTGCTGTATGGCTAGGAGCCTGTGTCAGGCTGCCATTGCCCACACGTAATACGGATATTATTGAGGACCTAATAGATCAGAGATATCCGAGCATATGCAAAGCATCTATTGGGCTATGCTAGAAACCAACGCAAGGCCTTCCCCAGCACCATAAAGACTCAGGTATCTCCTCTATGTGCATCGTCTCCACAAGCACCCTTCTCACCCCCTAAGAACCACCACCAACGGCCTCTGGCTCCTTAGAAGCATCATAACCGTACTTCACCTTCATCTCCTCAACCAACTTAACGTATCGTTCCTTCGCCTCGTCTGACGTGAGACCCTCATCAACAATTGCCTGCCACGCCCTCTTCTTCGCCTTGCCCTAATCCCAAATTCTGCATCAGCACATATCCTCTCCCAATCCTCAAATCCAAACCTCATCGAGTGCCCGTGTGTGTCATCGTACCTTGAGATCAAAGGTTCCTGGGTTCTCGGCCTTGGTAATATCCTCACCAGTCGCAACCTTGAACAGACCTATTATACCCCCGTCAGAAACACCCACCCCTTCCACAACGCACAATCATACCATAAAGCTTCAGCAGGTCATCGTTCGAGGGCTTGGAAGTCAACTTCTTCGAGTCTGCAACGGCGGTGTCGAATGCGGACATGATTTGTTGATTTTGTTGGGTTTCCGTTGAGAAGCTGTGACTCCTCCGAACAGGGTTAGAATTTGATTCCACAATGAGTTTAGGAGAGTGTTGTGTACGTACAATCGTTTTAGGGGAGTTTGGAAGGGGAGGTGAGATTATTGTTAAGATGTTTTGGTTGTGTTCGTGGCTGAGGTGAGAAATGGCGGGGGAGAGGAGGTGGGGCTAGCTCGTCGCTTGGAAACGTCACGGTTTTGACGGTGAAGGAAAGCTTCAATGTCAATATTGAGCTTGCTTTGCGCTTTGAAGTCTCATTCAAGATGCAAGGTAATGAAATTTTTCATAATCGAGCCCCGTGTTTATACTTAGAGATCGGAAATCCTGAGGCTGCTAATGCCTGGTGCCTGATACCATGAACAACCTACATCACTGCGGAGTCTCGTGTCCATTGAACGTTTGACCCTTTTTGAGCTTCCCAAAAGTGGCTTGGTAACGGCACGCCTCCGAGATGGGAAGGTGGAATAGGAGGCGGTTTCGTGTGTCACAGTGGTCTCGTCTTGCGCAGCGCAAGTGGCTGATGGTAACCAATCAGTAGATGAAGTACATCACCAAATATCCCTCATGAAAATTCTAAATATTAGCTAGACATGTTAAAGATCCAAGTAATATCTATTTCTATTTATTCGCGCTGTTCTATAAAATCCCGCTTCTGATTTCCAAATTCTTCTTTCCCTTATAGATGTCAAGTGAAATGCTTCCCCGCAGCGAGCTCTTCAATGTTTGACTCGAGAACACTCGTAGGATCAAACATCGCCATCTCTGCCTCCAAATTCTTAGCCCTCATCTTATACTTCGGATTTGAAACAATTTTGTCAACTGCGCCCCGAATCGCTTCCGGCGTTGGTGTTCCAGTCCTCACGTTTACACCAATACCGCACCACTCGGTTCTGGCAGAGGTCTCTGGCTTGGCTTCTCCAGCACCTGCACAGACAAGTGGCGTACCATTTCTAATTCCGTGCTGGGAAGCAGCGTATCCTCCATTCGTGACAAAAACAGCGCTGTGGGGTAGCAGCTCATCGAAGGGAAAAAAGTCGGCTACTCGTCCATTGGCTGGGATACGGGTTCCAACAGGAAGAGCGGCACCCTCTTGCCAAGTGCAACAACCACCAAAGTGTTCTCGCGGGTTTCAAGCCCCTCCATGGTTAGGATTACGAGATCAGAGCAGTTGAGGGCGAGAGTGCCTTAAGATATGAAGATGATGTCCTTCCCATTGTTATTGATGACTTCGGTCCACCAAGCCGGTGGATCTCTCATCGGGTCTCTGTGTCCTCTTGGTAGTCCACCAGCAAATCTGACGGAAGCAGGAGCATCACTTCTTGGATACTTCGCTGATGGAGTGCACATTTGCAAGAACCGATCCGGGAATGTAAAATATTGCGTCCAAGAACATGGCACCCGGCCTTCTTGCTCCTAGGCCCTCGAATATCTTCAGCCAGGTTTTTGCCCTTCGAAAAGAAGGTTCGTCGGATTTCAGCCGTCATTGCTTTGTTCTTCTCCTATCCCTCTAGTATGGTATCTAGAAGTAAACCAGACCCAAAGGGCGCGGTGTCAATACTTGAAAGGGACATTGGGATAACGCCAATACCCATGGTACCTGTGGGACGCAATGCCCTTGCGCCATGCGTGGTAGGAAGAGACCCCAGAAAAAAATCACTGGCCTAGGGGGACGTTTGTCTCTGATTAATTTCATGGCCCGCTGCAATGCTTCATATTGCCTAGGAATGGTCTTGACGAAGCAATTCTCGAAATCGGAAGCAAGTTGCTAGGTGCCTGCTAATTTGGTTCTCCCAGGCCACCCCTCATTGAGTTCGCCTCCCCACCAGTCGGCATATCCTTCCAATGGGACATAGGTGCACCCGATCTCTTCAAATTCCTTCCAATGGTGGGTGCCTGAAACAAAAGTGATATCGTACCCGCGGGCAATGAAAAGCTTGGCAATGGCGCGGACTGGAAAGAGGTGGCCATAAACAGGAGTACAACACATCAACAAGAGAGGGTTCGTAGAGTTTGCCATCGGGAAGACTGTGATGTAGGATTCAAGGTTGTGCAAACCTGGGAAAATAATGAAACCAGTGGTCTTGGCCAGCTTGAATTGGGGAAGAAAAACTGAAGAGGTTGCAAAGTAAGAGATCCAGCTTTCAGACGAGAGGCCATTATATACGCGGGTGAAAGGAAGTTTAACTTGACATTTCAGAACCTACCAGAGACTAGCATCACCTGTGAGTAAAGATAGAGCGTCGGCCGCCCAAAGATCTAGAGCTGCTTACCTCCCTTCAGCTGCTCGCTTGATAACTAAGCTTTGGGTGAGAGATGGCGTGGTCGGTACCTGTCGGCCGTTGGCCGGGCTGACAGTGCGATGGAGTAAGTTAGAACATAGAAAAGGCAGCTTGCTGATTAATTAGGATATCCAAAAACTCCAGCTGGAAATTGTTTCGAGAGAATTGCTTCAGTCAACGGACAATCCATCGTGAGCTGAATTCTTCACCACCATAATACATAGATATCCTGACAATTTTGACAAGTCAAGCTCTTGACCCCGGCTGACTGGAGAGCGCCACGCGTCCCACAGGATGACCGAGTGGCTTTTCATCAGCTTAAGACTGCCTGGCAGTTGACACGATCATAAATGTGATATCTGAAGCAACGCTCAGGAATGGAATAAGGCTCGTCAACCCGACGTCAAGCAGCAGAGCAACCTGACCCAAAAACTTGGACTTACCGCTACACTCCCAGCGTGAACAGAAAGCAAAATTCCCATTTAGATGCAATATACATACTCCCATCGCTTCTCTGGGATCTAAGGTTCGGTGTATTATTGCACTACCAGGATGATTCAATCTACTCCAAGAGCTAACAGGGAAATCGTGGTTATGCTCTCGCCTCCGCGACGAATAATAGGAGAGCGAACTAGGTATCTTGACTTCAAGATGGAGCGCAACGGGAGGGCTCCATGCTGTACCATCTTTTCAGTCCAGCCAGAGCATTACAGTTGAGCGAAGTATGAAGTGGGTGTTTTCTTGAAGCCTTGAAAGTTCGTCAGCCCGTCGGCCATCAAGTACCTGACGAGGTGACAGACATTAGAAACGGATTGATGGCGATGACAGCCGTATTCAGGTCTCCATATCGGTTCGGGGGCAAACAAGCGTTTGTGGAGTTTAAGAGGGGATGTCGGTGCCAGTGATTCGAATTAAGTTTCCCATATAGGCCCTTCTCACCGACTTGGCTTCCCGAGAACTCGTATCTGGGCCGAAGAACGGTCAAGGATACAGTACGAAGTACGTACAGTACCCCTCATCGGAACGCCTAGTTCTGGATTCCGTACGGCTCTGCATCTCTACACGGTATTGACCTTCTCCACATATTCCAACCCTCCCAAGGTGGTCTCTCCAATAGTATTGCGCAGTTCGACCACCCCTTAATTAATAAATTCAGGATAAAGGAAATGGAGGAGGTGAGAATGTGACCATCTCAGTTCCGTCAGGTCGCAGGTGGAGGAGGATCGCACCGGACGTGTTCTCGTGGACCACTGATGGAACCTGGCACCTGAAGGACCTCGTATTATAACTTTGGATGGCGTCTCGTCTCTAAAATCCCCTTCAAATCAGCTTCTGAGTTGTCATAGGGGAAGCCAGACTTTAACTTGCGCTTTCGCGACCAGACTCCGCTGAATCAGGTCTGCAGCACGCTCGCTGTGGTTGATCTTGAATATCACAATCTCCTCCTGAAGCTGATCCTCTGCTAAAAGACTTTCATGAGACACTGACTCACTGAAAGGCTGGAAAAATGAGAGGACCAGGAGCAAATCATGACGGCGAATCCCGACTCAATCCAAAGGCACTTGACTTATTCCACAAATGACAAACAGTCCAAGACTTCGAGACAGAATGAAGAAGGCGCACGGAATCGTGTCTCACCTGACCATAGTTAAAAAGAAAGAGGGTTGTGAAAGCTCCACAAACCCGATATTGCGGATCGCAATCAGCGCGTACAGTAATCGACCCAAGGAGCACTGCCGGTGTGGTGACCCATGTTGGTGACGCCCAACGTTCCACAAGACCTGGGATTAGGGCACTGGGGAAGTACCCTCGGACGGGCCAACACGTGGCCGCCAACGTCGATCCCCCTTCTGAAACGGAGGGAGTGAACGTCATCCCGACGCAACTTTTGCTTTTTCCCTCCTGGATTAGATGAAGATTTCCTCCCGATGGCCTTTCCATCTCGGTGCGTGCCGACTGGTTGAAACACCCGCTCGAAAGAAGGCTCGTGACTTTAGCTTTGGCCTAGGTAACCTTAATGGAAGGTAATGGGCCAACATCAAAATAAAAATGTCAGATGGGCGATCCGTTCCTTCCGAATGTAATCTTACAACTCCTTTCCCTCTCCCGTTAAGGCTTTCCCCCTCACCGAAGACCCATGGATTTTCATGCAAACGCCCGCCCCCTCCCCATTAGGAACGGAGGCATCGACGAAGAAGCTGATACGAGTACTGAAGCCTGATGATGGAACTAGTTCGTAGAAATCCAAGGCACAGGCGCATAATCTCTCCTGCAGCCGTGGACGAACAAAACATTGACATACAACGCAATCTATGTACGAGTAAGATTACGTTGTATGCTTCATGCTGCTCCGATAGATAGTAGAGATAGCCAAGACAGGCCTGCGAAAAAGAGGGGGAAGGGAGCCGAAGGGAGGGGACCATCCCAACGAGGGAGACGCAGATCTGCAGCGGGCATCAGTCACGCGCGTCTATTTCGTCCAGATGCATGTCAGCAAGAGGGGGGTCATATCAGAGCCATCAGCCTTGGAACGTTGACCATCCTGCCATTCCCATTTGCATGACCCATTCCATTCTGACGTATCGACTTCTGGCTCAGGCTCGGCATTGAAGCATTGTTTCTCTTCTTCTCTTTTTTTTTCCGGAATTTTCTTTGACAGGCACTAACGCCGCGTGAGACCCCGGTCATTCTCCACATCCCTCAAATCAATCATCGTAGTTTCTTGAGACAGACGACAGCCTCACTTTTCCTCGCTTCACCGAACCTTCGTCTAAGAATACACCGCCGCGCCTGCGCCTGCAGCTTGGTCTAGGCTGTGCACAGTGCATGTTTGCTGCTCATATCGTAAGATTGAGGCTGCGACGCCCCGTGGGTGACTGATAAATTGATTCTGCTTCTACAAATGGACAAGGAAGTGGGGTTGAACAGCTGATCTGCCTTTGCACTCTTGCCCTGTTCATGATATATATATATATCGGTATCTTGTTCCCGAGGGTCTCGCCTTCGAGCTCTCTCCAGAAACCAGCAGCAGTCAAGTCTTTCCCCGAATCAACTACTAGAACAAATCAATCATCGCAATCTCTCATACAATTTACTTCACTGCTAACGCTATCCTCAAACTGTTCATATCTGCCTCCATTCTCATCCTCAAATATCCTTTAGAAATATCCTCCAGAAATCGAAAATGGCCGTTACCAACCCAACTCCCCTCGTCAGCCATTGCTGCGCTTACTGCTGTAAGGCTGAGGAATACGGCAATCACGACTATTGCGGCTGGTGTGACACCACCGACTGCCTTTGAAGTCAACATCTCTCGGTCAATCTCATAAATCACCGTCCTTTCCATTCGATGCCCACTAGCGAGCGAGTGGTGTCTGAGGGCTGGTTCCTTCTGTTGGATTGGAGTTTTTTTGGAATTTGTAAGGGATATTGAATGCATGGGACACTGCGCGGGGGCATTTTGGGAGTTAAAGGGAAGGACTTGAATGGAATGGGCTGGAGCGGGGTAGCACAAAATGGGTGCTATCATGTACTCTTTACATTCTTATCTTACTCGGAATGAGACGCTCGACGAACCATGAATCAATGAACCAGAACGCCTTCCTGGTATCATGCCCAATCCCCAAGCTCCTGCTGCAAGCCCCGCTCAATTATGACAGACTTAGAAATACTGCCGATATGCTCCCCTTGTCGTACTTTACATACTTGCCTTTTCCTTTGTCTACTTCGTGATATCGATCCCAGAATCGACCATATAATGGCTCGATCATTTGTTGCACCTGTCGTGCCAGCATCTCTCTGACTTCCTTTTCCATATTTAGACTCTTGTGCTTCGCTACAAGCTCATCGAAACTCGTATTGAACAGCCTGAATTTCTCCTTAATCGCATCTTTGTCCTTACTGCTGAGACCCTTGAGAATAGCTGCCGAATCGATGGCTGCTGCTGAGCCTGAGGGCGGTCTTTGAGATCCACGATTGGTGTATTGAACATCTAATAAATGGGTGGACGGTTCACGCCATGCCGAAGTATACAGCTGCGCCCCGTTCTTGCGCCATTTATCGACATCAGCCATTCGCGACGACAGGAGAGGCTGCAAGTCAGAGTTACGGATCATGCGATCGACGATCGTAGCATTGTTTGCAAGGAAAACGCCCAAAGTCGGCTTTCCTTTCAATAGAGGCCTGGCTTTTTGCTCCAGTGAAGTGAGAAGGGTGTCGATAGTATCGATACTGTAATTTGCAAAGATCTGTTTGCCATCGGCTCCGACATCGAAGGAGTTTAAGCTGGGAATTTGATCAGCAGATGTGGTCGATCCGGCATTTGACTTCCAGCCACCGTCTCCTAATGAGATCATGATGCTTGAAATCGGACGGAGGAAATCGACCATAGTCTGGAGTCGGGTCATCGTCTCGGTCGTAATCGGCACGGCAGCACCATCAACAGGGATTGTTGGCAGGCTAGTTATCCGACGACGGGTGTCCTCAAGTAGCTCGGCCAACGAAGACTTCCCCGTTTCACGAACCGGTTTTAGTGCTGCTGCAAATGAGGGCTTCAACTCTCCTGTCCTGCTCTCTAAACTCGAACTGAGGCTCGACATGATCTCGATCACCTCGTACGCAAGATAGCAATCAGTAGCCAGGTTTGCCTTGATGTGTGAATTTAATTCGCGGAGAGTCCTTGCCAGTTCCGAAATAGCTCCCTGGCATGTCAGATTAAAAACCTTGCCCCATTCATCACGAGAAAATAAGGCGCATATGTTGTCGTACTCAGCGAGAAATGCCCCTTCCATGCCTTTTGCATATGTGCCTATACCGTTCGTTCCTTGCCGATATAGAGCATCAGGTGTCTTCTTTTTGGCTGTGTTGACAGAGGCAGCAGCCAGATTTTGCAGGGTTGCGGTAAGATATGGTCCTCGAACTCCTGCATACAACTGCAGCATCGGCGATTCTCCAGGGGATCCAGACTGTTTGCTAGCGGATACAATGTAGGAGTTGATCAAGCCTAGGCGAGTCGTCTTGTCTTGTGACAGCGTAGGGAAATCCTTGTCTTTCGTAATGAAGTGGAGTGGTTCGATAGGTCTCGAATCTTCTTGGAGGATCTTTTGGAAATGGTTTTCTAATTGCGTATTCCCGGACTTGAGCAGCCTCGTGAGATCTGCTACAGCCTGTTGGTTCGACCGGAGGTTCGTCTGCCTCAATTCTGAAAGGGCCTTATTCACACGCTTGACGGAACCAAGAAAGGCGGCCAGGCCGGCCTTCTCAGGACTGTAGAATAGTCAGTACCTTGAAAACATGGATATCACAGGGCACTGACCCTTTCCGGATAATATCCTCCTCATTACTCTTGATGTCCGAGGGTTGTCTAATCCTCTCAATTGCTGAAATGATTCCATCGATATCTGCGAACGGTCAACAAACACAGATCCGAGAGATGTGAAGCTTAGAAAACATACTCGCTCCGAGAACTTGAAGCCTCTGGGTGTTTCCGTACAGCGGGCCAATGGCCTCCTGGACACTTTTGCCGCTACCTTCGAGCCTGGACAGCGACGCAGCGAGTTTCGTATTCAAGATACGAGTCTTTTCGAGTCTCGAATTTAACACCTCCACCTCTGCCCGAGCCTCTTCATCCGCTGCTTGTCTTGAACCCAGACCCACGGCCATCGTTGACTCCTGAATCTGGAGCGACCAAGCGTGACGTCCAAGCAGCGGGTACATGGTGTTTCTGACGAAGGGCGCTAGACCCTTTACAGCTGATTGCGAGGCGGCAGAATGATTAAGTCGGAATGTGAACTTTCATGCTCGCAAGAAGGAATAATTTTCTGAGAGAGAATGTGAAAAATCTGTAGATTTTCCGTTGTGTAAATCGATCTGCAGATTATTTTCGATGAAAGTGCAACTGCATCCTAGGATTCACTTAGAGTTCCTGCTCTGACAGTAAAACTAGGACAAACTTCCACAGAACCTGCTTTTCCCAGAGCCAATCCGAAGCAGCGTCGGTAGTGCATTGATGTTACCATGTGTGTTTAATTGAAGCGAGAGGTTCTCCATATTGAATAATTCCCTTCCTTGTTCATCTTCTCAAGGCAGCTTTATGTCTTATTATTCTGAAGCAAATCGACAAGGGTTATAAACACGTGACCGCTTTCACGCTTGGCTCGTCTTGATCTCTGCCCAAATTCAGTTCCATTTGACATCACCCAATTTTCTTCGTCTGATCAATTTTAACCTAACTTACCTATACATAGCTAGGAGCCCGTCAGGCTGCCATGACTTCCTCAAAGATCTTATTCGAGACAAAGGGAGTATCTTTAGACACTCGCAGCTAGCAATTCCATCAAGAAACGCCTCCCTCAAAACCACACTTTCCACACCAAACGTTATTCGCTTTAAACGACTTGTAATATCAATCTACCATGCTACCATGTTTTATTAGACGGTCATTTTTCAAGACTTGGAACCAGGGTTTCACCAGCTCACCCAGTCGTCATTCCGTCCCTCAGAGATTCCGTCCCACAAGACCGATTTTAATATCCTCAAACACGTTGGATTCACGAGAAGCCTGGCCCAGATGCCTGTCAGGACGAGGATCAATCATCTTCAACCCCTGAAGACGAAGGCAACACCACCGACGACAAAGACAATGATGCAACCTTCCTGCTCATATCTTTGTTGTTAATTCTGAATGGACACTGGCATCTTCGGTGTAGCCCCGATGAGCGCAATAAAACGGAACAAGCTAGCAAGACAGTTGATGGAATAAACCCCGAGGTTTAATCTCAAGAGATTGGGTAGAGAGATTTCGGCTATGCATAAACCAGTCCAGCTCGAAGGCCTCGAGGTAATAAAAGACGAGTTATAATTACAAGAGGTATTACCCAAAGCCCCTGGGGAGGGATAAACTCGAGTAATAATTTTGGATCAAACGGAAATTTATTTTACCAGCCTTTGGCAAACACTTACAATCAGTGACAAAATATCTTCACTCCAGAAAATGTGTTCCCGTGGTAGAATCAAGCTCACAATGGGTATGCTGGAAGATCCTCAGAGGTTCAGCAACCGATTACGGGAATTGGGGGATAGAAAAAACAGTACAAAATTCAAAACATATTTAAAGTTTCTTTAACTGCTTCCCCTCCTGTGAAATTGCGCTGGTGCCATGCCTTGGCCGGATCTTCGGACGAACCGTTGGCACCAGCCACAGATGCCCCACATCCGGCCAGGCCCGTTCACATGGGAAAAGTTGGACGAGTGTCATGCGATTTCCACATTTCCATGCCTCGTGCCTTGGTTTGCCACGCCTCGAATGACATGCTCCTGTTCACTACCCTGTCGCTCATTGATCCATACTGCTCTACTTATGAAAAGGCCCACGAGCCTCGTCAATCGCTATGTCTTTCTCAATGCTTCGGGGTGCATCCCACTCTCATCCGTGGCTCTCTGGCCAGCTTCCCCAGCAACTCCACAACACGATAAGGAGACCGTCATGGCAGCTGCAATCTCGATATTTCTTCGCAAACTCAAAGGCAAAGAAGAAAAAATCTAGGATGTCTTTCTCCCGTGGCACATTGATCGGAGCTACCTCCTTGGTCATTGCAAGCTCCTTGACCTATATCCTCTACCAGAATGACTATGTCCAACCTCTTCCTCCAACGCGATTGCGCAACGAAATACGGGCTGAACGACAAAAATACAAAGCTGTGCAAGAGAAGAAAAATGAGATTGCTGTCGAAAACGCAGAACGCCTCTCAGCATTGCCTTTCCACGAGGACCTACAAGAGTCAGCAGATAATTCAGCATGGGGAAGCTTCAGTACAAAATTTGCCGTGTTTTCTTCCATCGCGGATCTGGAATGGGGCTCGGTGGCGGACAAGATTAAGGATTTTGTCATGCCAGAATGGGCAAAAGTTCTGCCCGACTACATCAGCAAATTGCAGAGGGAGCTGTCGATGGCGCCTGGGTCGTTGGCGGACGAGATGTGGCAAGAAGCACACGATCCATACATCAATCCTGAAATCGAGTATTCAGCATCCGTCAGAGTCTCCTCAGAGCTATGTAATGAGGAGAAGGAGTTCCTCCTGAAACGGAGGAAGGCCACAAGGACAGCTTTGGCGAAATATCTTGGCATCCCTGATGAGGAAGTCCATCTGGATGATGTGCCATGCATCGCTATGGTTGGTTCGGGAGGTGGTTTACGAGCTTTGGTAGCAGGCACAGGCTCTATGCTAGCTACAGGAGAAGATGGTTTATTTGACTGTGTCACATACACTGCCGGTGTCTCTGGGAGCTGTTGGCTTCAAGCCCTGTACCATTCTTCACTCGGTGGGCGACGATTGGATAAGATGGTAGATCATCTAAAGGCTCGAATTGGTATTCACATTGCTTACCCTCCCGTCGCTCTTGCCACTCTCAACTCTGCTCCTACGAATAAGTTCCTTCTAAGCGGCTTCGTGGAAAAGTTGAAAGGAGATCCGGAGGCAGACTTTGGACTCGTTGATGTGTACGGGCTATTACTCGCTGCCAGATTGCTTGTTCCAAAAGGCGAGGTTGGTGTTGATGATAGAGATCTAAAGATCTCAAATCAGCGAGACTATCTCAAGAATGGGGAACATCCTATGCCAATTTATACTGCCGTCCGTCACGAGATACCTGTCATCGAGAATTCATCAGAAGTTGGGAAAGCTACGGACTCTCCATCACAGGAGACGAAAGATAAAGCAAAAAAGGAAGCATGGTTTCAATGGTTTGAAATCTCACCGTACGAGATGTTCTGCGAAGAATTCGGAGCCGGGATCCCCACATGGGCGATTGGTAGGAAATTCGAGAATGGCCAAGACCTCGCACATGATGAAGACGGATTCCGTGTCCCGGAATTACGACTACCATTGATGCTCGGGATATTTGGAAGCGCCTTTTGTGCCACACTCTCGCACTATTACAAGGAGGTCCGACCATTAGTCAAGGGTCTTGCTGGTTTTGGAGGTATTGATGATATGATTGAGGGCCGAAATGAAGACTTGAGCAAAGTGCATCCGATCCTACCTGCTTCCATACCGAATTTTGCCTACAATATGGAAGACCGATTGCCAAAAACTACACCAGAAAGTATTTCCAAGAATACGCACCTTCAACTAATGGACGCCGGGATGTCTAACAATCTTCCAATCTATCCTCTTCTACGACCAGGCAGAGATGTTGACATTCTGATTGCATTTGACGCCAGTGCAGATATCAAAACTGAAAACTGGCTCTCTGTAGCAGATGGCTATGCACGTCAACGTGGAATCAAAGGATGGCCAATTGGAACTGGATGGCCCAGACAGAGTGATACGATAGAAAAGACGACTGGTCAACTTGATGAAGCACAGGCAAGCACTGCTGCTGAAGCAGACGCAAAGCTCGAAGATGCGAAAGCAGATCAGATTGAGCATCTCAAAGATATTGAGAAGGAAGGCAAAAAAGCATCAAACAGCCATGATGACGATAATTCTGGAGACCTGGGGTATTGCACAATTTGGGTTGGAACGACTCAAGAGCGGTCATCTTCTACAGAAGATGTCCCGTCCAAAGCCGTCAAGGAAGACTGGCAGCTAATGGAGCCAGACGCGGGTATTGCAGTCATTTACTTCCCATTTTTGAGCAACCCGAAAGTCGAAGGTGTCGACCCCGTCACAAGCGATTACATGAGTACATGGAATTTTGTTTATACCCCAGACGACATTGATAATGTCGTTGCACTTGCGAGAGCAAATTTTAAGGAGGGAAAGGAGAGAACAAGAAGATGTGTTCGAGCTGTGTATGAGAGGAAGAAGAAGAAGAGAGAGGAAAGAGAAAGTGCGGAGCGGGAGATGAGGTGGAGGAGGAAGGTAAGGCTTGGGATTGTGGGCAAGAAGGGAGAGGGAGATCATTTTCATCTCACATGAAAGAAAACATGCCGACATCTCACCACAAGTCTGGCGGGAAATTCTGAGAGATCCTGTCCCGACAGGACCTGAGCCTGAGGTGTTTCTGCGGGACGCACCGAACACCAGAGCAGATGTTCAAGAAAGGGAAAAATATGGATGCATATGAATCTATCTCGAGAAAGTTCAATAGCGGCAATGTAGGGAATACAGCGAGCATTGTCGGGATTTGGATCGGCTGCAGCGGACCCATTCTGGCCGCCTGCCGGGAATTAAAAATTGGTGGCGTTGGTCCCCCATGAACAAACAAGTCTTGGCACTGAGGTTTCAAGTTTTAACCCCTCCCTTGTCAATAATAAAATTGTGAAGGATCTCAGTCCATGTTCTCAAGAATATGAGTAATGGCTCTCAAATAAAAGGAATTTTTATTCAAATGAAAGAAGCATTGCAGCCCGCTACAGTAGGTCCACAATCACGAATTTCCCGCCCTTCTACAAGTACTGTAGCGTTCAATCAACCCGCCTGTGCTACGAAAAAAGGGGGCCCCTGCGGAACGTTCTCCGTAAACATATGTCACAAATACACAGTACTACCTCGTAAATCACGATACATATCATTTCTTCTTGTAGTAGCATACAGTAGAAAGTCATGTATCCATCAGCCCATGTACAGTACAATGGATAATTAGACAATGTAAGCTCTGCGTAAGATGGGAGTTGGTTTCATGCACGTGCTTTTCCGGTGTAGGTACCTGCCTAGGTAGACAGGGATTCCCCACCTGCATCAAGCCTTTTTTGTCCCAGGCTACTTCGTAAAGAAATCTAGATGCAGATTAAATCACTAAGTTATGTACCTATGCATCACTTCATCTGCATTCTGCAATAATTCATGGCCACGCATAACGGCTCACCGGGTTCCACAGATCTGGTGCTTTAGCCACTGAGTGCTTGAATACGAGGACTTGTGTCATTCTGCGAGGGCGGATTGGGTGCGAGTTGACTTGTCGCTGCCCTTCAGTTCAGCTAGGCCAGCACAGGAAGCCTCACACTGTCTCATGACGGGTCCAACCACGAATCGAGCGAATAAAGTATCAAAAGCAACCTCCTCATGCAACGTCTTGAGATCTTCCGATCCATTGCCTTTTTATTCGTGTTCGTCAGTCACATCTTACAGTACTGTCAGACAACCCTCCAAGCCACCTAAGCCACTAAAACAAAGAAGCTCCACATCGGTTCTAGCCAACCTCGTCCCTTGAGCTAGCTCATACAACGCAAGACTACCTCCGTTTGATATATAGCCTGTTGCCGGTCACTGTACTTTGCTCCAGACAGAAAGACATGGCACAATAAAAGAATCCAATTGCGTTCGAGGATTCGGCACCTTCACGATCGTTCACCCACACTCCTTTCTCACATTATCCTACGCCCGCACCGATCTCCCATTCAGCACACCTAAGGAGAATTACCGTACCAAGATCCGGCTACATGTTGAAGTCAATCAGGAGTTTCATGATATACCCAGGGAAAGCGTTAATAAAGACCTCGAGACGCCGCTGAATGTGCCAAGACCAACCCTTCATCCCATATCGACGCATTCTTTGAATAGAAAAGCTCGTCAATCCCCCCACAGACATGATCACCTCATCGAACCTCCGAAGAACCACAAAAGTTATGAACGACACGATGACACCACCAATGGCCTCTCGATCTGGGACGTCGTCCCTCTCTTCCTCCTTCGACGAATCCTACTTCTCAAAAACCTACGTCCCCCTCTCGAACCTACCTACTCCACCTCTCTCGTTACACTCGAACGCCAGCACCCGTCAACAATCCCCTGAAGCCCTTTTCTCGCCAGGAGAAATTCAGGACCCTGAGCTCCTCGGTACATCATTCCCCAGATTTGTCCCTGGGATTGAATTTAGGCTGACCACATACATTGCGTTCTAGGTCCGGCAATCCACCTGACAAACCTGATACCGTCGTCCACCTCCTTAACAAATGCATCTGTTCCGCTCGTCCATGCAATCATCACGCGAGCAAATCTACCGCTCGAAACCCTCGCTCTCGCTGTCTGTATCCTCGATTCACTAAACTCTCGCTTCGCGTTGCAATGGCGTACGGGCTGTCCGCTTGTTACGCAACATATGCCTTGCTCGTTTGGGAACATTGATGAAAGGGTTGAGGAACAGCATATAGATTCTGTGCACCCCGAACTTATTATTCTCTCAGCATTGATCTTAGCAGTTAAGTTCTTGGATGATGCACAACAGACCACAAAAGAATATGCTGAGGAATGGGGAAAGGGACTGTGGACCTATGAGCAGATAAATTTTACCCAACGGTCTCTCCTAGAAAATCTTGGCTATAGACTTCTGCCCTTGTGGGAGGATTCTATTATTCTGGAAGCTCTGGAAGATATGGAGCGAGCTGGTCGGCAAAATAATAGTGAAATCACCGATGTTGATGAGGATTGGGATACAGCTACGTGCTTCGGAAGTTTTGGTGGCACAGGAAATGAAAGAAAAATGAGTGATGGCAAAGCAATATTGGGACTTGGCGAGCAATTAACGCCAGCTGAGACGCCGATGATTGAAAATATCAAAGGAACTCGAGATGTCTCCGCCGAAACGAGAAATGCTTTTCAAGGCTCAAGTGGAAGTGGAGGGTATCTCCAGATTCTGGGTAGGACGGCTAGCGTCAAGGAGCCAATCACGATGTATGACGAGCCTAGCGT
>Ga0302325_10011115_pt1 | contig 19414 bp, 14 predicted proteins | sample Palsa_T0_2_FD_201948 | JGI IMG/M metagenome (GOLD analysis project Ga0302325, IMG submission 201948) | Peat permafrost microbial communities from Stordalen Mire near Abisko, Sweden - Palsa_T0_2 | ecosystem: Environmental > Terrestrial > Soil > Palsa > Peat permafrost | place: Sweden: Abisko...
GCAGATGTTGGAATCGCAATAGGTGCAGGTACCGACGTGGCAATCGAATCCGCCGGAATCGTTCTCGTGCGGAGTGATCCCCGCGATGTCGTTGGAGCAATTGAACTGTCGCGCGCGACCTACCGGAAAATGGTTCAAAACCTGATTTGGGCCACCGCCTACAACCTCGTCGCAATTCCGGTTGCCGCGGGATTGTTCATCCACTGGGGACTCGACCTGCCGATGAGCGTAGGCGCGATTGCGATGAGCCTATCCACGATTATCGTGGCTGCAAATGCCCAACTACTGCGTCGCTTGGATTTGCATCGCGACATTACGAATGATCCCCCTCTTGTCCGAACGATTGCGACGGCACCCGCATAAGGAATTCTTCTATCGAAAAGCTGGCAGGACGATCCTACATCCCAGTGTCGTAACAAGGGAAAAACGCTACTTGCTGTGTGCGAAAATAGATTCTTCCGCGGTGATGTCGTCGCGTTCCTTCCTCAGGTCGAGTCGAAGCCTGCCGAAGATGCCCATGTATATGTTTGCGACCCAGACCAGTGAGAAGCCAGCAATCAGATACCCACGCCAATCCGGATACAAAAGTTTGTATCGGGTAATGATCAGGAAAGCTGCGGTGACGTAGTGGCTGAAACAGTATTCGCAAGTGAAGAGATAGAAGAATTTGCGCTCGAAGATGAATCGGCACGTTTTGCTGTTCGCGACGCAAAAGTCATGGAATTCCCGAACGACTTCTTCATGCGTGATGGTCCACGCAACAGATGCAATCGGAAGGGCGATAATAAACAGATATAGAACCTGCACCGATATATTCATAGCCCACCTTTAACGACGATAAAAATGCCGCGATGCAGCGGTCCGCGTCGGCAGAACTCATGACGAAACGCTCCTCGTCGAGAAACTTACGCATCCAAAACCTGATCTTTTGCATCTTCAAGGAACGATGACCGCTGACCCAATATCGGTTTCTTGCTTGACTGCCAGGAGGGCCTTGTTTGCATCTGCGAGCGGAAACATTGTGACCTGCGGGTGAATATGGAGAACCTGAGCGATCTTTAGAAAGTCGCGCGCATCCTGTCGGGTCATGTTGGCCACGCTACGGATCTGCCGCTCGCCCCACAGCAGCTTGTCGTAGTCGAAGGAGGGCACCTCGTCCAGATGAATTGCATTGATGGCCACCACTCCACCTTTCCGCAAACTAGCCAGGGCACTTACTACGACCTTGCCACTGGGAGCAAAAGTTACCGCTCGGTCGAGTTCAACGGGCGGCTTCTCATCTTCTCTGCCAACCCATGTTGCGCCGAGGGAGGCAGCCGCGCGTCGATGGGATTCGCCTCTGGTTACAACATAGACTTCGCATTTCCAGGATTGCAGAATCGGAATCGCTAAACTTGCGGAACTCCCAAAGCCAAAAAGTCCAACTCGTTCACCCTGCTCAATACCCGCAACGCGTAAGCTGCGAAAGCCGATGATGCCCGCACACAGGAGAGGGGCAATATGCACATCATCTAATCCAGAAGGCAACGCAAAGGTGAAGTCTTTCCGCACAAGGACATACTCGGCATAGCCTCCATTCACCGTGTATCCCGTAAACGTAGGCTTATCACACAGATTCTCCGTTCCGTGATGGCAATACCAGCAATCACCGTCTACGCCGCCCATCCAGGAAACGCCGACTCGCGTTCCCAACGGCAACTCTGCTGTTACGCCTTCGATTACCTCTCCAACGATTTGATGACCAGGGATGAGCTGCGGTTGAAGCGCCGGTAGATCTCCTTCAACGATGTGCAGATCAGTACGACAAACCCCGCAAGCAACGACTCGGAGCAAAACATGCCCAGCTTTAAGCTCGGGCCTGGGAGTATCCGCGATTTCAAGGAACTGCCCAGATGCTGTGCGCGCTGACGAAAAAATGGCAGCTTTCAAATTCCCCCACTCCTTCCGATCCCGGAGTCGCCATTACAAGCGCCTTTCCCTCGAACCGCAAAAGCTACGGAGGGAGCTATTCTTCCAGACCGCAAGACGACGCGCTGTGCGATTAGAGACAGTAATTAGCGTGCTGCCGGGTAAGAATGCGACTGTATTTCTGCGGCCTACCGCGCCGAATAGAACTAAACAGCCAGTAACGGACGCAAGAGTCGCTCATTCACTGCTGAGCTAAAACGGACACCGCGCCCGTGTACAAAGGCATATGCGATCCGCGCGTGTTGCTGAAAGCTTTCCTGGCGCTCCACGACAAACACGCCCACGCGTAGGGAAATTCGCGGTTGAGGATCGTGGGGAATTCATTTCTTAAACATGTTGTCAGCGGAATCTGCAATGGCGAACCAAAAAAACAAGCCGCGAAAGGAGTACGATCATGTTAATCAATGCTAAAGCATTGCTGGCTTATAAATTGGCTAGCCTCGACGGTGAAATAGGGAAGGTCAAAGAATTCTATTTCGACGACAGGCATTGGGCGATTCGCTATCTGGTAGCCGACACCGGCGACTGGCTAACGGGCAGGCAGGTGTTGATCTCTCCATATTCGCTCGTATCTGTGAATAAAGAAAAGCAAGACATCGCCATCGATTTAACCAAAAAGCAGATTGAAAACAGTCCATCTTTGGACAGTGACAAGCCCGTCTCGCGACAATTCGAGGAAGTCTTCTACGGATATTACGCATTTCCGACATATTGGAGTGGCCCCTACATGTGGGGACCTTCTCGTTACATCGTGCGTGACCGTAAAAATGGGAAAGAACCCAACCTGACTGAGAGACCGTTGGATCCCCATTTGCGCAGCACCCACGACGTGAGTGGCCATCACATCCAAGCCATGGATGGCGAGATTGGCCACGTCGTAGACTTTATCATCGATGACGAAAACTGGGCGATTCGTTACTTAGTGCTAGACACAAAGAACTGGTGGCCCGGGAAAGAAGTGCTGGTTTCACCGCGATGGATCGAGCGTGTGAGTTGGAGCGAGTCGAAACTCTTCACCAATCTTTCCCGTCAGACCATCAAGGATGCACCGGAATACACCGAGGACTCTCTACTCACTCGGGATTATGAGACGGGGTTGCATCGACATTATGACCGCCCCGGATATTGGATCGATGAACCGATTGCAAAGAAGCATTTCCCGACCGCAAGTGGGCGCTGATGCCGGCGACCGAGCCGGGAATGTCCCGGGCTACCCCACTGGGTGCTGCGATACTTGGCCCCGTTGTCGGTAACGTTTCTATGGGACCACCTGATCGTCCTGGGTGCCCTCGCCGATGGCACGAAGACCAGTAATCGAATCAGTGTGAATGCGGAAGAAGAGTGGGGTAACAGAGTCATCGCCTAATCTTAGTTGACGCTCCGCCAATGCGTTTAGCCACCACTGGTAGCGTCTTCCTAGCAGTGTTCGCGCATGTTCCCGCTCAGCGGTATACTCGGGTTCGGGCAACTCCTGATAATGCCCAGTGGCAATCACGCTCGTCCACTGAGACTGGCTTGCGATTTCGTCAACTTCGACACAGACTTTGGGATTCCCCCGCATCCAGTCGGCCTTTTGCCCAAATGTCGAAAAAACGTAAAAGTAGTTAGCCTCGTATGCAAAGTATATTGGCAGCACGTACGGCTGGTTGTCGAACGAGCACCCGAGTCTTCCGAGCGAAGCGCCCGCTAGAAACGCTTCGCACGCTTGCGTGGCCATTTCATCGATAGCCATAGCCTAACTCCCATTCTGCATGGGGGTTCGGTCCGCAATCGGTTTTCTGTCCATGCTTCCCCCCTTTGAACTTCGCGCCGCTGTTATTTAGAAAGATGGAGCATGGGATTCATTCACAATCCAGATCTTAGTTTCGAATCAACAGAGGTCGATCCCGAACGCATCTTAGACGCCGCGAAAAATAGTTTCTGTCCGATAAGAAACACATTTCACTTTCTCCACAGTCGACGAGAGAAATGCGGAAGCCACATTTGCTTTAAGAGGGGCGGCACAGTTGTTCAACGCACACTGTCCGATACGGTACAGTTTCCTTCTTCGTGCAATGCGATAGTTCTGGTCAGGACTAGCTTGACGGCATAAGAAGGACGGCAAGTACCTGAGGAGATTAAAAAATGTCTGGGAATAATTCAGTTGTCGCAGTTTATCGCACACATGCCGAAGCGGACCAAGCAGTTAAGGAGCTGCAACGCGACGGAGTCGACATGCACAAGCTGTCGATCGTCGGGAAGGGCTACCACACGGATGAACAAGCAGTAGGCTATTACAACACTGGCGACCGTATGAAGTACTGGGGCAAAGTTGGCGCGTTCTGGGGAGGTTTCTGGGGGCTTTTGTTCGGCTCTGCCTTCTTCATGATCCCTGGTCTTGGCCCAATCTTGGCAGCCGGACCGGTAGTGGCTTGGATCGTGGCCGGGGTGGAAGGTGCAGTAGAGGTAGGAGCGTTGGGTGCCCTGGGAGCTGGCCTCTACAGCATCGGAATTCCCAAGGACAGTATTGTGAAGTACGAAGCGGCGCTCAAGACGGACCAGTTCCTACTGATCGTTCATGGGACGACTGGAGAAGTAACGAAGGCGAAGAAGATCATCACCGAAACTACACATCCGGCCCTTTGCCTGCTGCACTCGGGCGAAGCGGCAGCAGCGGCGGCAGTTTAGCATTCCTACAAATTATACGGGCAAGGCTGTCTCGATAGGCCTTGCCCACCAACATCCGTTGCTTGTTGAAATCCGCAAGTAAGCACGAGCTTCCTGGGGAAGAATAATGTCTGATTCATTGACAGCGCAGGCAATAACCGTGAAACGCATTGGCGTCGCTGCTGATCATGGAGGGTATGCGTCGAAAGAATATTTGACTGGGATGTTGCGCGAGGCTCTCTACCAAGTGGTCGACTTTGGCGACAATCAGTTGAAACAGGATGACGACTATCCTGACTTTGTCGCGCCCTTGGCCCGCGCGGTTGCTCGCGGAGAGGTGGATCGCGGCGTAGCTGTCTGCGGTAGTGGCGTCGGTGCGTGCATCGTCGCAAACAAGGTTGCGGGCGTGAGGGCGTGCCTGATTCATGAAAGTTTTTCAGCCCGCCAGGGTGTCGAGGACGACGACATGAACGTGATCTGCCTGGGTGGCCGTGTGATCGCGAATAGGTTCGCATGGGAGTTGGTTAAAACCTTCCTCGAAGCACGATTCAGCCGCGCGGAGCGTCACTGTCGCCGCTTGGGTAAAGTCGCGGAACTGGAAATCGCAGGGACGAGGACATGAAAAGCAATCCTCTGAAACAATTGAGTATCCGACAGCCCATCTTGCTGGATTATGTCCGATGCGAACGGCTGACGAGAGCGTCATGAAGATAAGTCCGCTTGCGGGAAAGCCTGCCCCAGCATCGATGCTGGTGAATGTGCCCAGGCTTGTCACGGCGTACTATACGGAACAGCCAGACCCTTCCGTTCCCGCCCAAAGAGTCGCTTTCGGCACGTCCGGACATCGGGGTTCTGCGTTCGACAAAGCCTTCAACGAGTGGCACATTCTCGCTATCAGCCAGGCGATTTGTCTCTACCGAAAGCAGCATCAGATTAATGGTCCGCTGTTTCTTGGTATGGATACGCATGCGCTCTCAGTTCCAGCGCTAGCGAGCGCGCTGGAAGTGCTGGCAGCCAGTGGAGTAGAAGTGATGCTCGCGGAAGGAGACGAATATACCCCTACTCCCGTCATCTCCCACGCGATTCTCTGTTACAACCGCGGGCGCAAGGTCGGCCTGGCCGACGGCATCGTCATCACGCCATCGCACAATCCGCCGCATGACGGCGGGTTCAAATACAATCCCCCAAACGGCGGGCCGGCGGAAGGCATAGTCACGGATTGGATTCAGGCGAAAGCGAACGAGTTTCTCGAAGCCCTATTGCAGGACGTGAAAAGAATTCCTTACGAGAAGGCCCTTCGCGCCTCCACGACACACCGGCACGACTATCTCAACACTTACATTGCTGATCTCGGGAGCGTTGTCGACATGGACGCCATCCGCGGCGCAAATCTTCGAATGGGTGTCGATCCTCTCGGCGGTGCAGGGGTCCACTACTGGGGGCCGATTGCAGATCGATACGGGTTGAACCTCACCGTTGTTAACGAGGAGGTCGATCCGACCTTCCGTTTTATGACTGTGGATTGGGATGGTCAGATCCGAATGGACCCTTCCTCGGTCTATGCGATGCAGCGATTGATTGGCATGAAGGACCGCTTTGACCTTTCCTTCGCCTGCGACACGGACCATGACCGTCACGGTATCGTCACCAAGAGCGAGGGGTTGCTACCCCCAAACCATTATCTTTCCGTTGCCATTTCCTACCTATTTCAGCACCGGCCAAAGTGGCGCAAGGAAGCGGCGGTCGGCAAGACTGTGGTGAGCAGCCAGATGATCGATCACGTCACAGCGAAGCTTGGCCGGAAGCTCTACGAGGTGCCAGTAGGTTTCAAGTGGTTTGTCGATGGTTTGCTCGACGGTTCCCTTGGATTCGGCGGCGAAGAGAGCGCGGGTGCTTCGTTTGCTCGTCAGGATGGCACTGTCTGGACGACGGACAAAGACGGAATTGTCCCCGCTTTGCTGGCGGCGGAGATCACAGCGCGGATGGGCCGCGATCCCGGAGAAATCTACCTCGAACTCACTCGCGAGTTCGGCGCACCCATCTATGACCGCGTTGAGGCTCCCGCGACACCGGATCAAAAAGACCGTCTGGCGAAACTTTCATCTCAGCAAGTAAAGCTCAAAGACCTGGCCGGCGAAAAAATCCAGACCGTCCTCACCAATGCACCGGGTAACAGTGCTCCCATTGGCGGGTTGAAGGTGATTGCCAAAAGCGGATGGTTCGCAGCTCGTCCCTCGGGGACAGAGAATATCTACAAGATTTATGCGGAGAGCTTCAGGGGAGCGGATCATCTACGCAGTATTCTGGCGGAAGCTCAAACAATTGTCGGTGAGGCTTTGAATGCTGGGCCAATGCCAGAGCGGGGAAAGACTCAAGCGTCGTCTAATACTTCGACCGCAAACAGTGGGCAAACCCAAGCAAAAGTGGTGTAGCTAGGGGGACCATAACGGATGCATTCAAATCTTCGGTCCCAAACAAATTCAGAGCGAAAAACATGAAGGAACAAATACGCGTCAGCAATCCGCTGTACAGTTTTCTTCCCACGGAAATCGAAGGCTTCGATTCTCTTGCAGAGCTCGCCTTGGACATGCGCTGGTCGTGGAACCATGCCACCGACGGAGTGTGGCGCACACTTGATCCCATTCTGTGGGAACTCACCCGGAATCCCTGGGTCATTCTCCAAACGGTCTCACGGGACCAAATCGAACGGGCGCTCGCCGATCCTGCGTTCCGTAAGAACGTCGATGATCATCTGCGCGCCAAGCGCCAAGCATCGGAGACGCCGGCATGGTTTCAGCAAAAGCATCCGCAATCTCCTTTAACTTGCGTCGCATATTTCTGCATGGAGTTCATGTTGAGCGAAGCGCTCCCGATCTATTCGGGAGGACTTGGCAATGTGGCCGGTGATCAACTCAAAGCCGCCAGTGACCTCGGCGTGCCGGTGATCGGGGTGGGGCTACTCTACCAACAAGGCTATTTTCGCCAGGTGATTGACAAGAATGGAGCGCAACAGGCTCTTTACCCGTACAACGACCCCGGACAGTTGCCGATTACGCCGGTGCGCCAGCCGAACGGCGAGTGGCTGCGGTTGGAGATCGCTTTACCGGGCTACTCCGTCTGGCTCCGCGCATGGCAGGTGCGGGCAGGACGAGTCAAGCTGTACTTGCTGGATAGCAATGACGCGGCGAACTTCCCCGCCCGTCGAGGCATCACCAGCGAGCTGTATGGGGGCGGACCGGAGTTGCGCCTTGAGCAAGAAATGCTTCTCGGAATTGGGGGCTGGAGGTTGCTGCAAGCGCTGGGGATTAAGCCTGAAGTTTGTCACCTAAACGAGGGACATGCCGCGTTCGCTACTTTGGAGCGTGCCCGAAGCTTTATGGAAGAAACTGGGCAGCCGTTCGAAGTCGCTTTTGCAGCCACGCGAGCCGGGAACCTTTTTACCACGCACACGCCAGTTGCAGCCGGTTTTGATCTTTTCACTCCCTCTCTGATCGAACAGTATCTCGGAAAATATGCACAGAAGAAGCTCGGGATAACGCTGCGCGATTTCTTGGCGCTAGGCCGCCAGAATCCAAATGACTCGTCGGAGAGTTTCAACATGGCGTATCTGGCAATCAGGGGGAGCGGGGCGGTGAATGGCGTGAGCCGCTTGCACGGGAAAGTCAGCCGGCAGCTCTTGGCGCCTCTTTTCCCCCACTGGCCGGAGGAAGAAGTGCCCGTCGGACACGTGACCAATGGAGTCCACATGCCAACCTGGGACTCTGCATCAGCTGACGATCTCTGGACGGGCGCCTGTGGAAAAAAACGGTGGCTGGGGACGACGGAAAACCTGGAGCACGACATTCGCCGGATCTCGGATGGCGCGCTGTGGCAATTTCGCATTGCCGCGAGCAAATCCCTGGTTGACTATGCTCGCGAGCGATTGTCCGGACAACTGGCCGCCTCTGGTGCGCCGGCCGAGTCGATTGAAGTTGCGGAACACTTATTTGATCCAAACGCGTTAACTCTGGGCTTCGCCCGGCGCTTCGCCACTTACAAGAGACCAGACCTGCTGCTGCACGATCGGCAGCGGCTGCTTCATCTTTTGAGCAATTCCGAGCGTCCAGTGCAACTGATCATCGCCGGAAAGGCGCATCCGGCAGACCAAGCGGGGCAGGCCTTGATCCAGGAATGGATTCAGTTCATCCGGCAGCCTCAGGCACGCCCCCATGTGATCTTCCTTAGCGATTACGACATGCATTTGACTGGGCGCCTGGTGCAGGGCGTGGATGTCTGGATCAACACGCCACGCCGACCCTGGGAAGCTTGTGGGACGAGCGGTATGAAAGCGCTCGTCAACGGAGGCATCAATCTGTCGGAGTTAGACGGTTGGTGGGCGGAAGCTTACACGCCGGAGGTGGGTTGGGCGTTGGGCGACGGGCGGGAGCATGGCGACGATCCAGCCTGGGACGCGGCCGAAGCGGAAGCTCTCTACGACTTGCTAGAGCGCGAAGTGATCCCGGAATTCTATGCTCGCGACAAAGACGGGATTCCTACCGCATGGGTCAAGCGAATGCGGGAAAGCATGGCGCGATTAACGCCGATCTTCTCCGCCCATCGCGCGGTGCGTGAATACACCGAAGAGCGCTATCTACCAGCGGCTATCGCCTATCGTGAGCGCGAGGCGAACAAAGGCGCATTCGGTAAGGAACTGGTCGATTGGCAGCACAGCCTGGAACAAAAATGGGACACCCTGCACTTTGGCGAAGTGAAAGTTGAAACTCGCGGCCAGCAGCATATCTTCGAGGTACACGTATGGCTCAACGATCTCGATCCTCAGGCGATTCGAGTCGAACTTTATGCAGATGGAATCAATAGCGGTGATCCCGTACGAGAGGAAATGAAATGCGCGGGATCGCTTCCTGACAATAGCGGCAGCTGCGTCTTTCACGCAACGGTCCACACTCCGCGCCCCGCGAGCGATTATACGGCACGGATAATCCCTGTGCACTCGGGAGCCGCGGTTCCGCTCGAATCCGCTCGAATCCTATGGCAACGATGACGCAAATACCCAGACGCGACCTGCACGATTGCATCTCGGACAATTCCGAGCACACTGACGTTCGAGCAGGATCTCCATTGCCCTTGGGAATACAGGCAATGGGTGACGGTGTCAACTTTGCGATATTTAGTCGGAACGCCACACGCGTCCGACTGGAATTATTCAGTCATCCCCAAGACTCAGCGCCCGCTCGGGTCATGGATTTGGATTCGGCACGGAACCGCACCGGGGACGTGTGGCACATCTGGGTGCAGGGGATCGGCTCCGGTCAGCTCTATGCTTACCGCGTGGATGGGCCTTACGAACCCAGCGAAGGCCATCGTTTCAATTTCAACAGGCTTCTCCTCGATCCGTTTGCTACCGCAATTTCGCAATTGCCTCCATGGGATTTTGCAGCTGCGTGTGGATACGATTCGGCGGCGGCGGAGCAAGATTTGGTTATCTCGAAACGGGACAATTCCAGATCGATGCCGAAATGCATCTTTGTCAACGAACCTTTCGAATGGAATGGAGACCAGCCACTCCGGCATCTGTGGTCGAAAACCATCATTTACGAAATGCATGTTCGCGGCCTTACCATTCATCCCCAATCGGGCGTAGACCATCCGGGAAGCTACCGAGGCCTGACAGAAAAGATTCCTTATCTCAAGACCCTCGGAATCACCGCCGTGGAACTGATGCCTGTGCAAGAGTTCAATGAAACCTCTGTGACGCGCAGGAATCCGCTTACAAGTCAGATGCTCACGAATTACTGGGGCTACGACCCCGTGGCGTTTTTTGCGCCCAAAGCTTCCTACAGCAGTTCGGGAGAATTAGGACAGCAGAGGCTGGAATTCAAGGAAATGGTCCGGGCTTTTCACAACGCTGGAATCGAAGTGATTCTGGACGTGGTGTTCAATCACACCGCTGAGGGAGACGAACTTGGTCCGACTCTCTGTTTCCGCGGGCTCGATAACGCGATCTTTTACACCTTGGCGGACGACAAACGCTACTACAAGGACTTCACGGGAACAGGCAACACCATCAATGCTAATCATCCCGTGGTTCGGGACTACATCTTATCCGCTCTCCGCTATTGGATGGTCGAGATGCACGTCGACGGATTCCGCTTTGACCTCGCCGCAGTGCTCGGTCGGGGCCGTTCCGGCAGGCTGCTAGCGAATGCCCCGCTTCTCGGGCGGATCGCCGAGGACCCAATTTTAAGGGATGTGAAAATCATCGCCGAGGCATGGGATGCCGCCGGAGCGTACGAGGTCGGAAGCTTCTCCGAACGCCGCTGGGCGGAGTGGAACGGCCGGTACCGAGACGATGTCCGGCGTTTCTGGCGCGGGGATGATGGGATGCTTGGTTCGTTTGCCAGTCGCATCTGCGGCAGTGCCGATATCTATACCAAGTCCGGGAAAGGACCCGAGGGCAGCATCAATTTCATCACCTCCCACGACGGCTTCACTCTGAACGACTTGGTGAGCTATCGCTCTAAGCACAACGAAGCGAACGGAGAAAACAACCATGATGGAACCGACGCCAACTATAGCGAGAACTATGGCTCGGAAGGCGCCGACGACGATCCCGGGATCGAAATGTTGCGCAAGCGCCAGATCAAGAATTTCCTTCTGACTCTAATGATATCGCGCGGCGTGCCAATGTTGCTCGGCGGCGACGAATTTCGGCGGACGCAAGGTGGCAACAACAATGCCTACTGTCAGGACAATGAAACCAGTTGGATTGACTGGGCAAATCTTGAACAGCATCAGGAAATCTACCGGTTTGTCCGCGGCATGATCGCGTTCCGCAGCGCACATCCGGTACTGAGCAAAGAAGTATTTTACACAGACGCCGAGATCCATTGGTTTGGCCCGGCGGGAGGATTGCCCAACTGGGCCGATCCGAAAGAAAAGCAGTTTGCCTGTCTGATCCAGGAAAACGAACAAGATGCGCTTTTCCTGATATTCAACGCCGGTACGAATGCTACCGAATTTCGTTTGCCGTCGCTGCCAAATGGGGGCCGCTGGCATCGGGCGGTCGATACTGGTTGTTCAGCGCCGCAAGACTTGATCGCCGCTGGGGAAGAAGCGCCAGTGGATAATTCAAGCGCTTATCCCTTAGTCTCCCACTCAAGCGTGATACTCCTGGCACGGAAGAAGAAACCGGTCTCGGCAGTGGGTGCGTTATGAACCGAAGAGCCTCAGGGATACTTCTCCATCTCACCTCGCTTTCGAACTCCTTTCCTATTGGCGACCTGGGGCCCGCAGCAATGGGGTTTGCCGATTTTATGGCCGCAAGTGGACAGCATTGGTGGCAGATGCTCCCTATTGGTCCAACGGGGAAAGAAGATTCGCCATACCAGTCATTATCCGCCTTTGGATGTAATTCGCTCCTTGTGAGTCCCGACCGGTTGGTGGAGAAGGGGCTGCTGGACCGAAAGGATATCGACCTCCCCTTCCGAGAGGTCGAAGGAAAGGTGAATTATCCCGCAGCGGAAGACTTAAAACTGCGATTGTTAAAAAAGGCTTTCGAAAACTTCGAAAAGAACAAACGCAGTGGCTGGCAATCCGACCTCGACGCGTTTGCGATCGCCGAATCTTTTTGGCTTGAGGATTTTTCATTGTTCTCGGCGATTCAAGAGAAAGAGGGCACTTCCGATTGGACGCGATGGGACAAAGAGTTACGGACGCGTCAGCCAGAAGCCATCGTTCGCGCGCGGAAATTCTTTGCCGATGAAATTCGTTACCATCAGTTTATTCAGTGGCAGTTCTCGATACAGTGGAAAGAGTTACGAGCTTACTGCACCTCCAAACAAATCTGCCTGATCGGTGATATTCCCCTGTTCGTGGCGCATCAAAGCGCCGATGTATGGGCACATCCCGATTTTTTCAAATTGGATGCCGACGGAAACCCCACGGTGGTCGCGGGAGTTCCTCCCGATTATTTCTCCAAAACGGGACAGGTTTGGGGTGTCCCGGTGTATCGGTGGGAGACGCTCCAAGAGCAAAACTACAGCTGGTGGATCGAGCGCCTGCGAACAGCTTTTGGACGGTTCGATGTCAGTCGGCTGGATCATTTCATCGGCTTCATCCACACCTACGAAGTGCATGCACAAGCCCAGTCGGCAGTGGGCGGGCAGTACCGACCTGGCGGAGGAGCCTCCTTTTTCGAAGCTGCCCGCAAAGCTCTTGGGTCATTGCCTTTAATCGCCGACGATCTCGGCGCTGCAACTCCTGAAGTGTTTGCCTTAATGGATCAATTTCAGATTCCGGGCACACGGGTCCTCCAATTCGAGTTCGAGTCGGACCTCGAAACCAATTCCGCTCCATCTGAACATCGGCGTGTGAATTCAGTCGTCTATACCGGAACCCACGATAACGATACAACCGCAGGCTGGTATCAAAAGCTGCCAAGCACCCAGCAAAAAGCCCTGCAAAAGCGACTGGGAACAGATAACCAGGGGCTTGTCCGGGCAATGATCCGCGAAGCCCTGGCGTCACAGGCCGATACGGCAATCATTCCTGCGCAAGACATCCTAGAGCTGAAGTCAGGGGCCCGGATGAATACTCCTGGCACTACGAAGGGAAACTGGCAATGGCGTCTGAAAGATGGCGCGCTGACGCCAGATATCGCGCAGCGGCTGCGAAGCATGACTATGACGTGTGAGCGCCTCGGCGGTGGCACCCGTTGCGCAGCTCCTGGGCGTCAGGAAAATGTCACGACGCCACGGGTCGCGAACCTATGAATCATAAGATCACGACGCTGTTTGTGGATGTCGGCGGTGTCTTGCTCACGAACGGGTGGGATCATCATGCCCGCAGACGGGCGGCCAGAAACTTCAACTTGAAGTGGGCTGAGATGCAAGATCGGCACAGCCTGAACTTTGCCGCTCATGAAGAAGGTAGAGTTACGTTCCGCGAATATTTAAACCGGGTTGTCTTCTACAAAAAGCAATCGTTCACACGTGATGAGTTTCGGCTCTTCATGTTCTCGCAATCGAAACCTTACCCCAGGATGATCGAGCTGGTCCGGAATCTAAAGGCGCAATACAGGCTGCGCATCGCCGTGGTCAGCAACGAATCACGCGAGGTGAATGCGCATCGAATTCGCAAGTTCAAGCTCGATGGGTTTGTCGATACCTTTATTTCCTCCTGCTTCGTGCATGCACGCAAGCCGGACGTGGAAATGTTTCGACTGGCTTTGGATATAGCCCAGGCGCCGGCCTGCAACGTCCTGTACATCGAAAACACGCCAATGTTCGTCCAGATCGCGCAAGGATTGGGTATTCGGAGCATTCTTCACACGGATTACAAGTCCACCCGCGCGAAATTCGCTTCGTTCGGATTGCAGAACGGCAAAAAAGAGAGCAATGAAACCCGGTAACCCACGCATCCTGACGGTCAACGGCGGCTCGTCGAGCATCAAGGTCGCCTTGTTTGGCGGCGTCTCGCTCCACCGGATTCTACAGGGCGGGATTGAGCGAATTGGACTGCCAGACGCAAGTTTTCATGTGAAGAGTTCGAACCAAGCGGACAGTTTTTCGCGCTCAGTGAAAGCGCCGGATCACGCAGCGGCAGTGGCAGTTCTGACAGATTGGATCGAGAAACACAGCGACAGCGATGCGTTGACCGCGGTGGGTCACCGTATCGTGAACGGCGGTCCAAAGTATTACAAGTCGCAGCGCTTCACTCCTGAAATGATCGAAGAACTGCGCAGGCTTAGTCCATTCGATCCTGAACACATGCCAGACGAGATTCTGCTGGTCGAGGCATTTCATCGCCGGTTTCCCGATCTGCCCCAAGTGGCGTGTTTCGACACGGCTTTTCATCACGATCTCCCGCGCGTGGCGCAAATGTTGCCGATCCCTCGCCGGTACGAAGCGCTCGGCGTGCGCCGGTATGGGTTTCACGGATTGTCGTATGCATTTCTCATGGAGGAACTCGCGCGGCTCGGCGACCCGGCGGCAACATCAGGCCGCGTCATTCTTGCCCACCTCGGCAATGGCGCGAGCCTGGCGGCGGTGCGTGATGGCAAATCCGTGGACACAAGTATGAGTTTTACCCCGACAGCCGGAATTCCGATGGGCACTCGTTCAGGCGATCTTGATCCCGGACTGGTGTGGTATCTGGCGCGTACCGACAAAATGAGCGCGAAGCAATTTGACGAGATGGTGAATTTTCGGTCCGGGCTGCTCGGTATATCCGAGACCAGTTCCGACATGCATGACTTGCTTGACCGCAAAACGCAAGACGTACGAGCGGCCGAGGCTGTCGCGCTGTTTTGCTATCAGGTCAAGAAATGGATCGGCGCATTCGCGGCAGCGCTCGGCGGGCTAGACACTCTGGTGTTCGCCGGTGGCATTGGTGAGAACGCGCCAGCCGTGCGCGAAGGGATTTGCGATGGGCTGGGTTTCCTCGGAATCCAGCTCGAAGAAAAGCGAAACACAACGAACGAAGGCGTAATTTCCGCGGCGGTCAGTCGGGTTACGGTCCGCGTTATTCACACGGACGAAGAGATCGTGATCGCTAAAGCAGTTTGTTGCCTTCTAGGACTTGATTGAAAAAGGAGAATTGAACCATGAAAACCACCACCCTTTCGGCAGAATTGGTTGACAAGAAACCCAACGGAGCGAACGAAAAAGAGCCAACGGCAAAAACCACAACCCTCGCTCCGGAACTACTCCATCGGATGAATGCCTACTGGCGCGCCGCCAACTATCTGTCGGTGGGGCAGATTTATCTCTATGACAATCCGCTGCTGAAGGAGCCACTGAAACTATCGCACGTGAAGCCGCTGGTAGTTGGGCACTGGGGCACGACGCCGGGCCAGAACTTCATTTACGTGCACCTGAACCGAGTCATCAAGAAGTACAACCTCAATATGTTCTACGTCGCCGGACCCGGACACGGTGGCCCCGCGTTGGTAGGCAACGTTTATCTCGAGGGTACCTGGAGCGAGGTTTACCCGAACGTTACTCAGGATGAAGCTGGAATCAAGGAACTGTTCAAACAATTTTCTTTTCCGGGTGGGATTTCGAGTCACGTTGCGCCGACGACGCCGGGATCGATTCACGAAGGTGGCGAGCTGGGTTATTCGCTTAGCCATGCCTTCGGGGCGGTGTTCGACAATCCCGATCTGATCGTCGCGTGCATCATCGGCGATGGGGAGGCGGAAACTGCTTCTCTGGCAACTTCCTGGCAGTCCAACAAGTTTCTCAACGCGATTAGCGACGGAACCGTGCTGCCGATTCTGCACCTCAACGGCTTTAAGATCAGCAATCCAACCGTACTGGCCCGCATTGAGCCTGAGGAGCTTGAACAATTTCTGCGAGGCTGCGGATGGTCGCCCTACTTTGTAGAAGGCGATGAGCCGGAAAAGATGCATGAACTCATGGCCACCACGCTGGACAAAGCCATTGAGGATATCAGGCAAATCCAAAGCAACGCACGGACCAACAACGACACGACTCGGCCGCGATGGCCAATGATCGTCCTCAAATCGCCTAAGGGCTGGACGGGGCCGAAGGTTGTCGATGGCTTGCAAATCGAGGGAACATTTCGTGCGCACCAGGTGCCGATCCTGGTCGATTCCGAACATCCCAATCATGTCCAGCAATTGGAAAGCTGGATGAAGAGCTATAAGGCCGAAGAGCTGTTCGACGAGAATGGGCGGCTTATCCCTGAACTCGCCGAGCTCGCGCCGAAAGGCAACCGCCGGATGGGCGCCAATCCGCATGCCAATGGCGGCATTCTGCTGCGCGATTTGCGCATGCCAGACTTTCACGTCCACGCGGTGAACGTGCCCTCGCCGGGCGCTGTCGACGGCCAAGATACGCTCGTGCTGGGGAATTTCTTGCGCGACGTGGCCAAGCTGAATCAGGATCAAAGTAATTTCCGTATCTTCGGTCCCGATGAGACCGTCTCGAATCTCCTAGGAGCGGTTTTTGAAGTCACCAATCGCCAGTGGGACGCACGAGAAGTAAAAGGCGATGAATTCCTCGCGCCCGCCGGACGCGTGCTGGACTCGATGCTTAGCGAGAACCAGTGCGAAGGTTGGCTCGAAGGATATCTTCTGACCGGACGGCACGGGCTGTTCAACAGTTATGAAGCCTTCATTCGCATCGTCGATTCGATGTTCAGCCAGCACGCCAAGTGGCTAAAGGTATGCCTGGAACTGCCGTGGCGCCGGAAGATTTCGTCGCTGAACTATTTGCTGGCCTCCCACGTCTGGCAGCAGGATCACAATGGCTTTACGCATCAGGATCCCGGCTTCCTCGACCACGTCATCAACAAGAAGGCGGACGTAGTACGCGTTTACCTTCCGCCTGACGCCAACTGCCTCTTGTCGGTTTTCGATCACTGCCTGCGCAGCCGGAACTATGTCAACGTGGTGGTTGCAGGCAAACATGCCCTCCCGCAGTGGTTGACCATGGACGCCGCCGTCGTACATTGCACGGAAGGAATCGGAATCTGGCAATGGGCCAGCAACGACCAGGACGCCGAACCCGATGTAGTGATGGCCTGCTGCGGAGATACGCCTACACTGGAAATTCTGGCCGCCGTTTCCATCCTTCGCAAGAATTTGCCCGATCTGAAAATCCGGGTGATCAATGTGGTCGATCTGATGAAGCTGCAGTCTTCGAGCGAGCACCCGCACGGACTAAACGAAACAGATTATGATTCGCTTTTCACGAAGGATAAACACATCGTATTTGGCTTCCACGGATATGCGTCGCTCGTCCACCGCCTGACCTATCGCCGCGCCAACCGCAACCTCCACGTCCGGGGCTATAAGGAAGAGGGCACGATCACGACGGCCTTTGACATGAGGGTGCAGAACGATCTGGATCGGTTTCACCTGGTGCAAGACGTCGTAGATCGTGTGCCACATCTTGGGTCCAAGGGCGCCTATTTGAAGCAGCAGATGAAGGACAAGCTCATCGAGCACAAGCATTACATCGATAAGAATGGCCAGGACATGCCGGAAATCCGCAACTGGAAATGGAGCGACACCAAGTGAATACACAAACGCTCATCGACACCGCGAAAACGATGGTCTCCGGCGACAAAGGCCTGCTAGCGATGGATGAAAGCAATCCCACCTGTAACAAACGATTTTCCAAATGGGGCATCCCTCAGACCGAGGAGACCCGGCGCTCTTATCGAGAGTTAATCGTGACTACACCGGGCCTCAGTGAGTTCATTAGTGGCGCAATCCTTTACGACGAAACGATCCGGCAAACAAAGAAAGATGGGACTCCCTTTGCTAAAGCCGTCAGCGATGCGGGAATTATTCCCGGCATTAAAGTGGATACTGGCGCAAAGGACATGGCGGCCCATCCCGGAGAAAAAATCCCCGAAGGCCTGGACGGATTACGTGAACGCCTGGCCGAATACTCTCAAATGGGCGCGCGTTTTGCCAAGTGGCGCGCGGTCCTTGCGATTGGCAGTGGAATTCCTAGCCCGGGTTGTATCGAGGCCAATGCCCAGGCGCTGGCTCGCTACGCAGCTTTGTGCCAGGAAGCCGGAATGGTTCCTGTGATCGAACCGGAAGTGCTCATGGAAGGCGGGCACACTTTGGCGCGATGCTACGAGGCAACGGAGGAGGTCTTACGGTCCGTTTTCAATCACATCTACTCGCAGGGCGTGATGCTGGAGGGTCTGATTCTGAAGCCCAACATGGTGCTTCCAGGATTGGCCTGCTCCAAGCAGGAAACGGTGGACGAAGTAGCCGACGCAACCGTGAAGTGCCTGTTGCGAGCCGTTCCCGCGGCCGTTCCGGGGATTGCATTCTTGTCGGGGGGCCAATCCGGTGAACTCGCCTCGGCCCGTTTGAATGCCATGAATGTCAGATTCAAGTTGGGAATGCCTTGGGCATTGGCATTTTCTTTTGCCCGCGCCATCCAGCAACCCGCGTTAGAGATTTGGCATGGTGAGGAGAGCAACGTGGCGGCAGCACAAAAAGCTCTGTATCACCGAGCCATGTGCAACCGCGCCGCCCGCCAGGGGGCGTACGGTCCTGCGATGGAGGCAGATGCCACGAACAGCGCGCCGCGTCGTGGATCACCTGTCAAAGCCTTCGTGAAGGCCCAATGAAACCGGACCTGCACAAGAAATTTGTCGTCGGCAACTGGAAGATGCATACCACCACCGCCGATGCAACGCACTTGGCCAAAGAGATCGCGGATGGCCTGGGCGCTATGAATATTGTGGACCGCGTATCGGTTGCCGTCTGTCCGCCGTTCCCCTATTTGGGCCTGGTCGGGGAGATTCTGAAGGGCAGCGGCGTCGCGCTCGGGGCACAGAACCTCTATCCCGAGAAGGATGGCGCCTTCACCGGCGAGGTTAGCCCGACGATGCTCCTCGATCTCGGTTGCAAATACGTCATCCTCGGACACAGCGAGCGCAGGCGCATACTCGGCGAATCCGATGCGTTCATCAACCAAAAGGTACGGGCTGCGCTGACCGCTGGCCTCGACGTGATCTTGTGCGTCGGGGAAACCCTTGACCAACGCAACTCCGGTCAGACCGAGGCAATGCTCGACCGGCAACTCACTCAGGGATTAGCCGATGTGTCCTTCGGTGTATTGAATCGCGTGACCATCGCGTACGAACCGCTCTGGGCAATCGGTAATCTCGGACACCACGCTACCCCCCAGCAGGCTCAGGACGCGCACGCCCTCATTCGCCGCCGCGTCGGACAGATGTCCGGGGAGAAATCGGCTCAGACACTTGTCATTCAGTACGGCGGAAGTGTCAAGCCGGAGAACGCGGC
>Ga0302325_10011116_pt1 | contig 19414 bp, 17 predicted proteins | sample Palsa_T0_2_FD_201948 | JGI IMG/M metagenome (GOLD analysis project Ga0302325, IMG submission 201948) | Peat permafrost microbial communities from Stordalen Mire near Abisko, Sweden - Palsa_T0_2 | ecosystem: Environmental > Terrestrial > Soil > Palsa > Peat permafrost | place: Sweden: Abisko...
CGTGACCCGACGAGAAGCGCGGCCAGATGGTCGCGCCGGAGCCAGTGGCAAAACAGGAGAGGCAAGCCGCTACGCGGCGTCCAGGTCGGACCCAATCGCCTCGGGGTTCAGCAGCATCTGCTGCAGTGTCCCGCGGTGGTCACCTCCGACACCGGGAATGCCAATTCGCCGTTTCGGATCCACAAGCCGGCCGCGCCGCGCGAATAATCGCCGGTCACGATATTCACTCCAAAACCCATCAGCTCAATCACGTAGCATCCGTCGCGAATGCCGGCGATCAGCCGCGCGGGCGGGGCCGCGCGTTCCTCGATATAAAAATTTCCATTGCCCACGCCCGCGTTTCCGGCCAACCCGCGCGAGGCATTGCCCGTGGTGCGCAACCCCAGCTTGCGCGCCGTGTACGCGTTCAGCCGTTCTCGATCGCCACGGTGCGCCGCGTGTCGGCTCCACTCGTATTATCTGGCCTCCCGGCACATCTGCCTATGGCTCGTCTACCAGGGTGTTCGGTCCCGCTGATGGCTTGGCGTAGTATGCGTATGACTTATTGCCGACTTGGTACGCCCCCACGAACCAGCCATTCTTATTGATGGCTGTCACCGCCGTGCTGGTGGCGCCGGGCGCGTCGATAAGTGTGAAGCTCCCCGCATCGTAAATGTAACCGTGAAAAACGCCGTTACTATCCTCGTAATTACCCGAGAGTAGTACGTCGCCTGTGCCGGTGGGATCGCTGATGCCAAAGACCCAGGTGGCCACCGCGCCGGGATAATCAATGCTGGTGACCTCGCCCGTGGAGGTCCGCATGTAGCCGTGGTTGTTGCCTTGGTAATACCAGCCCACTACGGTGTCCTCGGAATTTATCGCCGTGGTGTACGTATTGGTGGATCCGGGCACAACGAAGAAGGTGGGGGTGGAGCTGCTGCCGATCCGGTACCAGCCTTCGTACGATCCCCCCTCCTGGCAATCGCCCGTCAGGTCGCCGTTGTCATTGATCCCGTTGATGTAAGTGCGCTTGCAACCGGACAAGGAATAGGTGGAATAGCCCCCGCTGTCGTAGAACATGCCCTCGATGATGCTGGAGCTGACCTCGTAATCTCCCACCACCATCCGGCTGGAGTTGACGCCATTGGCCTGTGTGAAACGCTGGTTACCGTCGGGGTCGCTGATATAGATCCACTGCGCCGGCGTGTCGTTGGTACGCAGAAAACCGAGGGTGGGGTGAAAAGCGTCCTTCGGCTCTCTAAAAGTCCCGACAATCTCGTTCTGGTTGCTGATCGCGGCGGGCGCCGTGTCTTTCGCGCCGCTCATGGGCACTTTGAGCTTCACAAACTTGTATTGCGCGCTGGCGGCGGCGCTGCTCCAAATGACGGCGGCTACGGCCAACACCGCCCGCCCGTAGATCGATATTCTCATATATGTTCTCCTTCAGATTCGGACTGGCCGAAACATCCAGCCATTTTAACCTGCGCAAAACGACGGAAAATTTAGCGCCCAAGCCATATTTTCCTCCTGCATGCAGCAATCTTCGCAACGTCCATTCGTCCCGTGATCCTCCAATGGAGTTTACGATAGCATTCTGGCTGGCGGCGGGGGCCGGTCGCCGTTTTGTCTTCCGATAAGGAACGTTAATGCCCCCGTCCGCCTGGCCGGCAGTGGCCGTCCACCTTTGCGGCTGACGCTACGACGAACGCTCTACCGTTGGGGAGATCGCGTGCGCGGGAGTTGGCTCGTCATGCTTAAGGGATCGGATTCACAATTCATTGAGGCGGCGGGCAAAACGGAGATCCCAGACTGAAAACGTGACACAAACGTGACACAAACGCGACACTTTCCAGGTTGCCATGGGAGCACTTTTCCTCTAAACTGCATCCAAGGAGTAGTCGATGCGACTCAGTTGGATCGGAATGTTATTAATCGGTTTAGCGGCTATCGCGCCAGCGCCACAGGTTGCCATTGGGGAATACGCCGTGCCCACGCCAGGAGGCGGTGCCTTCGCGATCGCACCGGGACCGGACCATGCACTCTGGTTCGCGGATATTAACGGTAACGCCATCGGGCGTTGCACCACGGCGGCGGCGATTATCGAATACCCCGTTCCGACTCATGGCGCTGCCCCCGCTGGGATCTCCGAAGGACCCGACGGCGCCATGTGGTTCACCGAACAAAACGGCAACAACATCGGACGCATCACGCCAACCGGCACATCACCGAATACCCGCTGCCGGTCAGCAAAGAATTGCCGCAGCAGATCACGGCTGGGCCTGATGGGGCCGTTTGGTTCACCGCGCCGGGCACGGCGGTGACGGGCGGCGGCAGAAATCGGCCGCATCACCACCGCCGGAGCGATCACGCAATACAAGGTGGCAGATGGCAAGGGCGACCCTATGGGGATCACCGCCGGGCCGGACGGAGCGCTCTGGTTTACCGACTTGGACGGGGACGCGATCGGACGCATCACCACCTCTGGCTCTATCACCGAGTACGCATTGCCGAACCCGGATAGCGGACCGACAGGCATCACGGCGGGGCCGGACGGAGCACTCTGGTTTACGGAGGCGTATGGCAGCCGCATCGGGCGGATCACCACGGCCGGAGCCATCACCGAATACGCGCTGGCGGCGGGAAGTAACCCCTGGGGATCGCCCTAGGACCGGACGGCGCTCTATGGTTTGGCGAAGCCCGGCAACTCGGGCGGATCACGACCGCGGGCGCGATCTCGCAATACCCATTGCCGTATCAAGCGTCGGGCGTCACCACCGGGCCGGACGGCGAATTGTGGTTGGCGAACGCCTACGTTGGGGAGGCAGTGTTCGTAACAACCAGCCTGACCGTGACGCCGGACAGCGCCATTGACAGCACTCCGCTGACTTTCTCCGGCAGCGGCTTCGCGCCCAACGAGACGGTCCAGATCTACACGCGCGGCATTGGTTCCGCGGTGTTGACCACCGCAACCGCCGATGGCAGCGGCGCAATCAATGCCACCGCTACGAATCCTACATGGTTCTACGGCCAACGCAGCTTCTACGCGATGGGACAAACCAGCGGGAAGTTGGCGGGCGCGCAGCTCTCGATCGAGGCAGTGCTGACGTTGACGCCGGGATCCGGCCCGGCGGGCACCAGCGTGACGGTAAACGGGAGCGGATTCGGCCCCTTCGAGGCAGTCTCGATCCGGTGGACGAATCCGCGTTACTCCACAGGTGTGGCCACCACGGACATTAACGGCGTTTTCAAAGGGTATGAGTTTGTGGTGCCTTCCAATACGGGGGGCGGGACACATGCCGTGGTCGGCATAGGCCACAAGAGCAGAGCGCAGGCCGGGGGGCGGTTTACGATTGATTGACAGCGCGCCCCGCTAAAGCTGTCACGCAGTGAACGAGCGATCGCAACTGGAAAAAAGCCCGTTGATCCGGTGACCGGGCCGTAGCGCTGCCTGCGGTGCGGGTTGATTAAGTCTAGCTTGGACTCCGTAGGGTTGCCACTCGCTGTACTGCTACCCGCAGGCTAGATCGCGCGATGAGGCAGAGACGTTTACCCTACCGATATTTGTGAACGAATGGTCAATGCCGGCAAGACGAGAAACAAGCGTGAAGAGCGCGCTGCACGTAACGGATAAACCCGGCCTTCTTCAACATGCCCGTGGCGACGTTCACCTTCGCCCGCCGTACGCCAAGCATATGCGAAAGAAAACTCCCGAGTGAGCGGAAAGCTATCGGCGGCGGCGCGATCATGGGTCATCAACAGCCAGCGGGCGCAGCGTTCTTCCATGCTATGGGTTCGGTTACAGGCCGCTCCATATAGTACCTGCCGCATGAGCGCGTACAAGTGCTGATTGATGGCCTTCTGCACCAAGGGCCGGATGCCGATTATTTTCCGGAAGATATATCGGCCTTGATGCGTATCGCTGCGCCGAGGTATCTGGATAATCGTCAAGCCCATGGCAAGCTGCGTTTGAAGGACCTCCGAGGCTCCCATCAACGCCTTCCTTGCCGATGGTAGCTATCTCCATCCGGGGCCTGCCGTCGTTAGTGACTAGCAGTGAGACCATGTTGCCGGGGCTGGACGCCGACACGCCGCGGGGCCTACACTACAAAGCATGACCCTTCGATGTGCGCGGTTTGCGATTGTGCTCTTGGTGGCTCCCGGCGGCTGGGCGCAGGATGTCGCCCGGATGGAACAGGTGATTCAGTCCTACACGGCGAACCAGCGATTCATTGGGGACGGTGCTGGTGGCGAAGGGCACAGAAGTCGTGCTGAACAAAGGGTACGGGTCGGCCAACCTGGAATGGGACGTGCCGAGCTCACCGGCGACGAAATTCCGGCTAGGGTCGGTCACCAAACAGTTTACGGCGGCTTCAACTCTGCTGCTCCAGGAGCGCGGAAAATTGAACGTGCAAGACCCGGTGAAGAAGTACATGGCCGACGCTCCAGCGGCGTGGGACAAGGTCACCATTTATCACCTTCTGACGCACACTTCGGGGATTCCGAGTTTCACCAGCCTTCCGGAGTACGCCAAATGGGAGCCGTTTGCGACTACGGCCGCAGAAGAGGTGGCTTGGTTCCGCGCGTCGTACGACGACGTCACGATGTTGCCATTGAGGTCGCTTTTCGTTTTCAGGTTTCCGTTATTGTCGTAGGTATATGAGGCGGTGCCGCTCTCGGGATTCGTGGCGCTGGTCAGGCGCGCCAGCGAATCGTAGGCGAAGGTGCGGGGCTGAGCTCCGGAGGGGCAGACCCCGTTGGAAAATGCCGAGCCCTGGCAGACGTTGGTCAGGTCGTTCAAGGGTCGTACAGGTAGCTGGTGAGCGCGATTCCGGCTTCTGTGACGCTGGTGATGCGGTCAGCGTGGAGCGGGTGAGGCCCGCTGGGTCGGTCACCACGCTCCGGTCTTGGCCCACAGCGGCTAGTGGTTCAGGCCAGTCCGGGCGCGCGGTAGCATTTTCGACGGCTGAAAACGGATCGAGATTAAGAACGCGACCTTGACACGGTAGAAGTATGGCGCTCGAGCCGCCACGGGGCCGCCACTGTTTTCAAACGCCTACAGCCGGTTCTCCCCGATACGGCCTTCGCGTGAGGTCCATTAGACGCGCCAGACCCTGAAGTTCGTGGGGCCACGTACCGGCGGCAGAGCGGCAGAGGCAAGCCGCTCCGCCCCGGCAACCAGAGGGTGGCACACCCGCGCCTGCGCCGCATCGTATAATAGAATACGAAGCAGTGAACAGGGTCACCACCCCAAACAAGGACTCCTATAGATGTCAACGCTAGAAGTATCGCCGGCGGAGCCGCGCGTTAGCGATTCCAGCCATACCGTAGTTAACGATTTTTCCATACAAGTCGCCACAGTCAACGGATCCGGCAGCCAGACCGCCAACTCCGTCCTGATGCGTTCCATTTTCCAGATGGGCGTACCGGTTTCCGGCAAGAACATGTTTCCGTCCAATATCGCCGGGCTGCCCACCTGGTTCACCATTCGCGCCAGCAAGCACGGCTATATCGGCCGCAAGAAGGAAATCGATCTGCTGGTCGCCATGAACCCGGAAACCGCGCGCGAAGACGTGATGAAGCTGGATAGCGGGGCCGCCGTCGTGTACGACGAACCGCTCAAGCTCAACGCCCTGCGCTCGGATCTGCATTTCTACCCGGCGCCTTTCGACAAGCTGGTCGCGCCGGTGTGCCCGGACGCCAAACTGCGCAAGCTGGTGCGCAACATGCTTTATGACGGCATCGTGGCTTGGCTGCTCGCCATCGACATGCAGGAGATCCATCAGGCGCTGATCAAGCAATTCGGCAAGCGCAAGGCCAAGGCCGCCGAATTGAACTGGGGCGCCGCACAGGCAGGGTTTGAATACGCGGCCAAAACTTACACGAAGACGGACGCCTTCCAGGTCCGGCGCATGCACGCCAACACCGGCAAGATCATCATCGAGGGCAACGCGGCGTGCGCGCTCGGTGCCATGTTCGCGGGCGTCACGGTGGTCACCTGGTATCCCATCACGCCGTCTTCCTCGCTGGTCGAAACGCTGATCGGGTATCTGAAGCGCTTCCGCATCGACGCGGAAACCGGCCGCGCCACCTTCGCCGTGGTCCAAGCCGAAGACGAACTGGCTTCGATCGGCATGGCGCTCGGCGCGGGATGGGCTGGCGCCCGGTCCATGACTTCCACCGCCGGTCCCGGCATCTCGCTCATGTCCGAATTCGTGGGCCTGGGTTATTACGCCGAAGTTCCAACAGTCATCTTCGACGTGCAGCGCGTAGGTCCTTCCACGGGGCTGCCCACCCGCACCATGCAAGGCGATCTGCTGTCCGCCGCCCTGCTCTCGCACGGCGACACCCAGCACCCCATGTTCTTCCCCAGTTCTCCCGAAGAGTGTTTCACCATGTCCGGCGACGCCTTCGATTTCGCCGAGCGCTTTCAGACTCCCGTCTTCGTGATGACCGATCTAGACTTGGGCATGAACAACTGGATGTCCGATCCCTTTCCGTATCCCGAAAAACCGCTCGACCGCGGCAAAGTTCTAACGGCGGAGGATCTCGACAAGCTTGGTGGTTTCGCGCGCTATAAGGATGTGGATGGCGACGGCATCGGCTATCGCACGCTGCCCGCCACCAACCACCCGGCCGGCGCATATTTCACGCGCGGCAGCGGCCACAACGAACGCGCCCAATATACCGAGCGCGAAGACGATTACATCCACAACATGGACCGGCTGGCGCATAAGTTCCAGACCATGCGCAAGCATCTTCCGGTGCCCGACGTCCGCTACAATCCCGACGCCGAAATCGGTTTTGTGGCGTGCGGCACATCGCACTACGCGGTGACCGAAAGCTGCGATCAGTTGCTCGCCGAATACGATATCCCCGCCAGTTATCTGCGCTTGAAGGCTTATCCGTTCGCCACGGAGTTGGTCGATTTCATCGAGCGCCACCAGCGCGTTTACGTGGTGGATCAGAACCGCGACGCGCAGTTGCTGGCGCTGATGCGGCTGGAGATGACGCCTGAACAACTCGCGAAGCTCAGAAGCATACGGTATTACGGCGGCCTGCCGCTGGACGCCCGCACAGTGACCGATGAAATCGTCCGCCAGGAGGGCAAATGAGCACCGTCGCCGCACCACCACCCAAGAAAGTGAATCACATCGGCTTGGAAATCCTTAACTATAAGGGCGCCAAGACTACCCTATGCGCCGGCTGCGGGCACAACTCCATCTCCGAGCGCGTCATCGAATGCTTCTATGAGATGGGAGTCGAGCCATGGCGGGTCGGGAAGTTCTCGGGCATCGGTTGTTCGTCGAAATCCCCGGCGTACTTCCTCAACCTCTCGCACGGATTCAACGCCGTACACGGGCGCATGCCGGCCATCGCCACCGGTGCAATTATGGCCAACCGCACCATGATCGGCCTGGGCGTCACCGGAGACGGCGATACGGCTTCCATCGGGATCGGCCAGTTCATGCACCTGGTGCGCCGTAATCTGCCGATGATCTACATCATCGAAGACAACGGCGTTTACGGTCTCACCAAGGGACAATTCTCGGCCACCGCCGATCTCGGCTCCAAGCTGAAGACCGGCGTAATCAACGATCTGCCGCCGTTCGATTGCTGCGCGCTGGCGTTGAGATGGGGCGCGACGTTCGTGGCACGCTCGTTTTCGGGCGACAAGAAACAGTTGCAGGCGCTGATCAAGACGGCCATCGCGCACAACGGTCTCTCCGTAATCGATGTGGTTTCGCCGTGCGTGACCTTTAACGATCACGAAGGCTCGACGAAGAGCTATAGCTACATGAAGGAGCATGAAGAGATGCTCCAGGATCTATCCTTCGTGCCCTCATTCGAAGAGATTTCCGTGGAGATCGGGGAAGGCGAAGTGCGCGATGTCGAGCTGCACGACGGATCGCACTTGCGCATCCGCAAGCTCAGCCGCGACTACGATCCCACCAGCCGCCTGGGCGCGCTGACGGCCCTCGAAGAGGCCGGGAAGAACGAAGAAGTGCTGACCGGCGTTCTTTATGTGAACACCGAGAAGCCGAATTTCCTGGAAATGCTGAATATGGCCGAGGAACCATTGGCCACGCTGCCGCAGGCCAAGGTGCGGCCGGGCAGAGCGGCTCTCGACGAGGTTATGGAAGAGTTGCAGTAGGACAGGCCTCCGGGCCTGCCCGTCGACATTCAAAGGACGTACGGAAACCCACGCAACTCCCGGGAACGAGGACGGCTTGGCCCTCGGCATATCCGCTCTTGACCTTGACTTTAAGGACCCGCTGCCCACGCTCCCGCTCCGCGGACTGCGGATTGTCAGGCAGAAATTTCGTGCCGTCAAAATAAGAGTAGGCCTTGAGACGGATATGGGTTCCGTCTCCGAGCGGTAGGATTCTGCCGCTCATGCGCCGTCCGGCGGCCTGTATCTCCGTTATGGAGCCATGACGGAGATTTTGGAGGATGCGGAACGCGTCTACGTCCGTGGCCACCCAGACCCATTTGCTTTCGGGACTCGACGGGCCGAGATCCGAGCCACACTCCTGCCCGGAAGCCAACTTGCCGTTCGCGCCCGCGTCGATCAGGGCGAATAGAAACAAGCCTGGGAAGAGCAGAAAGCACAGCACGACAACAGCAACCGCCGAACCCACCGCGATGCTGGCTTTGGACATCAGGCCCCGAGAGAATCACAGCACTTTGCCGTTTTCACGCTGCCGGTCCTTCACTCCGGGAACTCGATCGACCGCACCACTCCGATGGTATCCGGCATGGCGCCTTCCTTCGCCTCGTACTCGATTCTGATCCGCCTGGGCTTCTGCGGCCCACACGCGAAGTCGATGGAAAGCGAGTCCGGGATCGCGAACGACATGGAATCGGCGCCCACGCCAATCCGCATGCGGAACCTTCCGTCCAGGCAATCGATCTGCTGCAGCGTGCCTTCTGCGACCGCTAGCGTCTCGCGTCGCCGCAACCTGGGCGGCGGCGGTTCAGCCGCGGTGCCCACCACGGATGCCGGTCCGGTGTACGGGTGATCTCCGCCGACCAGCGGGTAGCGCGGCACATAGTCCATCGCCTCGATCAGATTGTCCAGCCGCTCGATTTGCTCCGGAGTCTTGGCGTACTTCCGGCAATTCGCGGCGGCCGCCTCGGCTTCCTCGGTGCGGTCCAGGCGATAGTATGCGTATGCCATGGCGTGGAAGTAACCGAAAGCCTGCTCCTCGGTCACGCGTTTCACTTTTTGCAACTGCGCCAGCGCTTCGGCGTGCTGGTTGTCGATGATATACGCATACCCCAGTTCCAGGCGCGCGTCGCGATCGTCCGGGTCGAGGTCCGTCGCGCGCCGCAACACATCTACTGCCTCCGCATGCCGCTCCCCGGCCCGCAACATCCGGCCGTAGATCAGATACATATTAGGGTTCGTACTGCCCAGTTCGGCCGCGCGCCCGTAATGCGCCAGTGCCTCCGCGCGTTTGCCTTCGCGCCAACTCAGGAGCCCCAGGCCCTGCTCGATCTGCCATTCTTTCGGGTAATCGCTCGCCAGTTGACCATACATCTCGCGCGCTTCGGCGGCCTTGGCCCGCGTATTCGCCAAAATATCCGCCAGCACCAGGCCGGCTTCCAGCGGACTCGACTCGCCGACTTCGGGCGTGTCCACTTCCTTGGCCAGCTTGGTATTGAATAGCGACGCATTGAAACGCGTCCCGCGCATGTATAATTGCAAATCCCTCTGTATCTGCGGCAGCGGCTTGCCGAACGCCTTCTGAAACGTTTCGGGCATGCCCGCGCCAGTCTTAATGCCGCCCAGCAGCACTGGCAACTTTGTCCGGTAATCCGCGTCGAGGTATAACATGTGAACCAGCGCCCAACTCTCGGCGTAGAAAATCCCGGCGTGGTCCTTCTCGTTATACAAAGGCGAGTCGTGCTGTACCGCCAGCAGGGTTGCCAGGTCGATCCACGCCGACCGCTGCAACAGGACGACGTGCGGCACGATGATATCGCCCACCTCGATCTTTCCGCCCAGAGGCTTCAAGTTGGAGTAAAGCTCGGCAAGACCCTCGTTGAACCAGATGGGCGCCGCGATGCCGGCGTGCGTTACCAACAAGTGGATGTACTCGTGCACCGCCACGTGAAACTCCTCGCTGGAGGCGCTCTTCATGACAATGTAATCGCGATCCTGCGCGCCCAGATAGAACGCCCAGACGAAGTCGTTCGGGGCGTACGGCGCGAATTCCTTGTCCGAGCGGAAGACCACGATCCGCACCGGCGGGCCGGACTTGGAGCCCAGGCCCATGACATCCAGGAAGAAGCTCCGGACCTGTTCGAAATGCCGCGCCACCTCGCGTCCGCTACGTTCGCCCGCAGTGGTGAAAAGCTCGAAGTTAGGGGATTTGATTTTGAGCCAGCGCGGGGCGTCGCTGGCCGCGGCGGGGGACACGGCAAGGGCGGAGATGAGAGCGCTGACCCACAGCCTCATTCCCGGAGTTTAGCACCGTCGGTCGTGGCGCAGGCACTCTCAGCCTGCGGCGCTGGCACTCCTGCCAGCGCAGGCGAGCTTCGCTCGCCGGGGAGCGGGTTCTGGAGAACCCGCGCATGGTTGAAGACCCAGGCAAAGCTTTCAGGTGCTGCTGCCGGGGCTTAAGCCCCGCGCCGGCTAAAGCCCGCCCACCAAAAGCACTTGCGCAGGCCCATCCTGACAGGCCTGGAGGCCCGCCCCACGGTCACTGATTTACCCCCGACGCCAAAAATCCGCCGTCCACCGCGATGCATTGCCCCGTGATAAAGCTGGCCGCATCCGACGCCAGCAGGACCGCCGCGCCAACCAACTCTTCCGGCTGCCCGAATCGCCCCATCGGCGTACGCATTCTCAACTCGCGCCCCCGTTCGGTGCCGTCCAGAAGCTGCGCGTTCAGGTCCGTTCGGAAGACGCCCGGCGCGATGGCGTTCACGTTGATGCCGTCCCGCGCCCACTCCACCGCCAGATTGCGCGTCAGCGCGAGCACCGCCGCTTTCGACGCGGCGTAGGCCGTCACTTCCAGGAAACCCACGAAAGAAGTCAGCGAGGCAATGTTGACGATTCGCCCGCAACGGTTGGCTGCCAGCAGCCGGTAGAACGACTGGCAAGTGCGCAGCATGCCGGTAAGATTCACATCCATGATCCGGTTCCAGTCCGCCTCGGCGACCTCCGCGGTGGGTTTCCGCTGCGTCTGGCCGGCGGCATTCAGCAACACATCCACTCGTCCGAACTCCGCCAGCACCGCGTCGCGAAACCGGTCGATGGACTCGCGAGATCCCGCGTCGCAAGCGTGCCGTAGCGTCCGGCGGCCGAGGCGTTCAATCTCCAGGCAGGCCTCTTCGATCAGCGGTTCGCGGCGTCCCGTGGGCGCCACATCGGCGCCCGCGGCGGCCAGCCCAGCGGCTAGCTTGCGTCCCAGGCCGGAGGTGCCGCCGATAACCACCGCCACACGTCCGGTCAGATCCATCGGGTGTTTACTCGGCACGATTTTCACTCCCATCGACCGCAGTATAACGCGGACAGCCGATCCCATAACGGCCTTAACGCCATATAGATACCGGGACAGATGAAATACATCCGGCGGCTATGGCGCTGCCTGTCCCCAATGCGATACAGTACAGGAGCTACGAAGAGGAGGATACCTATGCTTCGCCGACTCTGGATTCTACTAGCCACATCCCCGCTGGCCGCCCAAGTTGCCGTGATTACCTATCACAACGACATCTTCCGCACCGGCCAGAACTTGCAGGAAACCACACTCACGCCCGCCACTATGGGCGGCTTCGGCAAACTGTTTGCGCAATCCGTGGATGGGCAGGTGTATGCGCAGCCGCTTTACGTCCCGAACCTGCCCATTGCCGGCAAAGGAACTCACAATGTCGTTTTCATCGCCTCGGAGAACGACAGCGTGTATGCCTTCGACGCCGATGGCAACACCGGCGCAAATGCCGCTCCGCTCTGGCAAGCGGCCTTCGCCAACCCCGCCAATGGCGTTACCCCGGTGACGTCGACCGACTTGGGCTGCACGAACACCATGCCCTTGGTCGGTATTACCGGAACGCCGGTCATCGATCCCGAGACCGCCACGCTTTACGTGGTCGCCAAGACCAGGGAAGTCACCGCTGGCGTCGTGAAATACTATCAACGGCTGCATGCCTTGAACCTCAGCACCGGCGCGGAGAACTTCGGCGGACCATTTGCGATTATGACTTCCGTCGCCGGCACTTGCGGCCCAAACCACAATGGACGGGTGGAGTTTAGCGCGCTGCACCAGTTTCAGCGGGCCGGCCTGGTACTCGACCACGGTATTCTTTTCGTGGCTTTCGCTTCCCACTGCGATATCTGCGATATCGACCCTTACACCGGCTGGCTGATGGCCTTCAATCCGAAAACCGGAAAGCTGCTCGATACGTTTAACGACGGCCCGGATCAAGCGATCTCGTATTGCCGGGCGGGCATCTGGCAAGCGGGCGCCGCGCCTGCGTCCGATCTGGACGGCAACCTATTCTTCGCCACTGGCAATGGCTACTTCAATGCCAACACCGGCGGGAACGATTTCGGCGACAGTACGATGAAGCTGTCGCTGGCGAAGACCGGCTTAGTCATAGCCGATTACTTCACACCCTATAACCAGGCAAGCTTGGACGGCGGCGACCTGGATCTCGGCTCCGGCGGCGTCTTGCTGCTGCCGGACCAGCCCGGGCCGAATCCGCATCTGCTGGCGCAGGTGGGTAAGGAAGGGTCGATCTATTTGATTAACCGCGAAAACATGGGAAAGTTCAATGCCAACGGCGATACGCAGATCGTGCAGGAACTGGCCAACGCGATTGGCGGCGTCTGGGGCATGCCCGCGTATTTCAATGGTACGGTCTACTTCGGAGGCTCCGTCGACTCGCTTAAGGCATTCTCGCTGACTAACGGCTTGTTTGGCGCAGCCCCGTCATCGCAAAGCACCAACGTGTTTGGCGGCTACGGTCCCACGCCCAGCGTCTCGGCCAACGGCAACAAGGGCGGGATAGTATGGGCTGTGGACACTGTGGGCTACACCAGCGGAGACCCCGCGGTCCTCTACGCATACGATGCCACCAACCTGGCCAACCAATTGTTTAGCTCGGGCCAGAATCCGGCGCGCGACCAGATGGGCCCGGCCGCCAAATTCCCCGTGCCCACTATCGCCAACGGCAAGGTCTACACCGGCACGGCGAATACCGTGGAAGTCTTCGGTTTGCTTCCGAACAGCCCCAACTTCCAATTGACGGCGACGCCTGCGTCTCTTCCGGTGGCACCGGGTGGCACGGGCAATTTTCAGGTTTCCGTGCTGGCAGAGCCCGGTTTCAGCTTCAATGGAACGGTGACGTTGAGTACCAGCGGCTTGCCGTCCGGCGTCACCGGGACGTTCAATCCTCCGTCGATCAGCGGCGCCAACTCGGCAACTCTAGCCGTCGCCGTGGCCGGCACCGTCGCGCTCGGTTCCTATTTGCTTACGATCGGCGGAGTCAGTGGCACGGTGACACAAAACGTTTCAGTGACTCTCGTGGTGACGAATGGCTCGCCGATCTTGTTTCCAAACGGCTCTTTGACTGTCTCGGGCACTTCTTCGGCTGGCGTCAGCTTCACCTACAATGAAACGCTGAGCCAGTTGGACACCCTCGCCTTTACGCAGACGGGCAAGGCTTGCCTGCAAGCTCGCTCGGCCTATTGCACCAATGGCGCGGGGATTGTGGTGGTGGCTGGGAGCACCCCCGTGGGCGGGACCAGCACATTCGACGAGATTTTTGGCACGACCGACGGCGTCTGGAACTTCGGCGCGCTGTTGATGGAGATCTCGGGCGTGAGTCCGGTCGGCACGGTGCAGATTTTTCCCGCGAATGCACAAAACGGCCTGGGGATCGCGATGCCGCCCACCAGCCTTACCCTGCCCTCCACCTCGTTGGCCAGCCTGGGCTTCAGCCCCTTTACCGTGACGAATCCTACGATCACGTTCATTGTCGCGGACACGAACTACGCCGACAATTCCGGAGGTTTCGTCCTGACTCAATCCCCGCCGAAGTGAGGCGGGCAAATGATGTCCGGCTCATGTTGCACCGGAAAGTTCACCGACTTGGCGATGAAGCATTTGGCATGCGCGGCGTGATGCAGTTCGCGTGCCTTTGCGACATCCGAGCCGGCTGTGACAGTGACTTGCGGACGCAGGATCACACGATTGAAAAATCCCGAGCCGTCAGTCGTCTCTTCCATCACGCCTTCGGCATGGTCGGTGTAGGCGGTAACCACAATGCCCGCCTCCGCGCATAGATGGAGGTACCAAAGCTCGTGGCAAGCGGATATGGAAGCCACCAGTAGCTCCTCGGGATTCCAACGCTCCGGATCGCCGCGAAATGCCGGATCCGAGGAACCCGGTATTTCGGGCTTCACGGTTCCGGCCGCGATCTCGTACCGCCGCTCGTAGCTGCGATAGTTGGATGTGCCAGCCCCGGTATTGCCGGTCCACGTGACCGTCACGGAATAGCGATGCGTCTTCGGCATTCCCCCTCTTTATCAATTCTGTCCAGTCAATTTGCCCCCGCAAATGTCTGCGCGATCAGCTCCCGCGCCTCCTTCTGTATCCTCCGCAGATGCCCCTCGCCCAGAAAGCTTTCCGCATAAAGCTTATATACGCTCTCCGTCCCCGACGGGCGCGCCGCGAACCAGCCATTCGCCGTGACCACTTTCAGCCCGCCGATGGGCGCGCCATTCCCCGGCGCGGTGGTCAGCGTCGCCACGATCTTTTCACCCGCGAATTCGGAGGCATGCAATTGCCCCGGCGACAGCTTCAGCAGCACCGCCTTCTGCTCCGGCGTAGCCGGCGCGTCGATGCGTTCGTAAACCGGCGCACCGAACTTCTCCGTCAATTGGCGATACATCTCGCCGGGGTCGCGGCCCGTCCGCGCCAGGATTTCGGCCGCGAGCAGCCCCATGACGATGCCATCCTTGTCAGTGGTCCACACCGTGCCATCGCGCCGCAAGAACGACGCTCCCGCGCTCTCCTCGCCGCCAAAACCGAACGCGCCGGTTATCAGACCGTCCACCATCCACTTGAAGCCCACCGGCACTTCCACCATCTTCACCTTCAGGCTGGCCGCCACGCGGTCGATCATGCTGCTCGATACCAGCGTCTTGCCCACCGCGGCCCCGGCCGGCCATCCCGGCCGATGCTGGAACAGGAACGCAATCGCCACCGCCAGATAATGATTCGGATTCAGCAACCCCGCGCTGCGCGTCACTACGCCGTGGCGGTCGTGGTCGGTATCGCAGCCGAACGCCACATCGAAACGGTCCTTCAGCACGATCAATCCGGCCATGGCGTAGGGCGAAGAGCAATCCATGCGGATCTTGCCGTCCCAATCGACGGACATGAAGCGAAAGGTGGGATCCACCGCGTCGTTCAGCACCGTGAGCGGCACGCCGTAGCGCTCGCCGATGCGTCCCCAATAGGCCACGCCGGCGCCACCCAGGGGATCCACGCCTACGTTGAGCTGCGCGCCGCGGATGGCGTCCATATCTAGAACATTGCCAAGATCGTTGACGTACGCCGAAACATAATCGTGCCGGTGCGTTGTGGATACCTTCCGCGCACCTTCATAAGGCATGCGCAGGATCCGGCGCAGCCCGCCCTCCAGCAGTTCGTTGGCGCGGTCTTCGATCCAGCGCGTGGCACTGGTATCCGCCGGCCCCCCGTTAGGCGGATTGTATTTGAAGCCGCCATCTTCCGGCGGATTGTGCGAAGGCGTGATCGCGATGCCGTCGGCCAAGCCGTCCGCGCGCAGGCGATTGTACGTCAGGATGGCGTGCGATAGGGCCGGTGTCGGCGTATAGCCGCCCGCGCTATCGATCATGGTGTCCACGCCGTTGGCGGCCAGCACTTCGAGCGCGCTGACCCAGGCGGGGTCGGAGAGCGCGTGCGTGTCCATGGCCAGAAACAGCGGTCCGGTGATGCCCTCCTGCTTGCGGTACTGGCAAATGGCTTGCGTGATGGCCAAGATGTGGGCTTCGTTGAACGACAGCGCGAACGATGTTCCGCGGTGCCCGGAGGTGCCGAACGCCACGCGCTGCGCGCGCACGGCGGGGTCCGGCCGGCCTGTATAGTAGGCCGTGATCAGGCGGGGCACATTCACCAGCATCGCGGGCTGCGCGGGTTTGCCGGCGTTCGAGTCGATTGGCATGTTCCCTTATTTTCGCTCCATCGGGTATGCTTTATCATTAGCATGACCGCGAATAATTTCCATCCGGAGATTTGGCTGATTCGTCACGGGGAGACCGCGAGGAGCCTCTCGGGGCGGCACACTGGAATGGCTGAGCGGCCCTTCGCCCTGGCGTTGACCAGTCCCCTTGCAGCGCGCTCGCGAAACCTGCTGGTTGGCGGGCTATGACGCCGCGTCGGTAGAGTTTACAAGGGTGCGGCTAACCTACGGAGTGTACGAACAAACACACACTTGGCCGACTTATCCGAAGTTTGCTAAGAGCCCTCTTGACGCCCTCCGCATTTCGTGATCTACTTAGTCAGGCTCAACTAAGAGGACAAAACCTCACGAATCGAGCGAGCGCGGCGCGGAGGGAATAGCGCGGCGCGGAGGGAATAGCTCATGCCCACCCTTGGTTCGCGTCACGTTTCGCCGCGAGGAGCGCTGCTTGCTCTGTTCGTGGCGACCTTAACCTCTGTAACATGCCAACGCGTCGAGGCCCAGGTAGTGCCTTTGACTACATGCGCCGATAGTAGCAACCCACCCAGCGTCTGGACGGCCCAATACGGCAACCTGCGCCAGAGCTATAACAATAAAGAGACCCTGCTCACCTCGGGCTGCCTGTCAAATGGCTCCGTAACCCTGACGCAGCCCGGTTGGTCGCCGCTCACGGTCGACCACACGGGTCTCCCAGGCGGCGCCACCGTTAACCCCGTAGTCGCACAGCCGCTCTATCTGGCTCAGGTCCCGGCCAGCGCCGGGCTGCCGAACTGCCCGACCGTCGAAGCGTGCAACCTACTGATCGTTGTCACCTTGAACGGCAGCGTCTTCGCCTTCAACGGCGGCGATATTACGCATGGCGGCGGTACCGGCGCTGGGCAGGTGGTGTGGCAGAGGACCGGCACGACGTCCGGCGACAATAACAACTACTTTTGGTTCGACGACTGCACGGGCGGAACCCCGGGTCCCTCGACGTTTTATGGCGTCGCCGGGATGCCGTTCGCCGGCAACGTGTCGGCGGGGCCGATATGGTGCAGCAACTCCAGTTCCTGTAGTTCCTCTACCAGCGCCTTCACCGAAAATAGCTCGACTGGGAGCGTCTCGTTCGCCATACCCACGATCAATGATGGGTACATCTACATCCCGACCTCGGGCATCACTTCCGGGAGCCCGTGCTCGACGACGGAGTGCTCGGGCGTATTAGTCTACACGGGGCATTAAACAGGCCGGGCACCCACTAAATGGAGAAATGCATATGACCTTCTTTCGACTTGCGGCCACGTTGGCGCTAGGCGCCGCGACGGCGATGATGTTAGCCGCCGGCAGTCCCACAATACGAGCTGTCGCCACGTTGCATCAGTATGACCAGCCCGTCGGCATCATTGAAGGAGAGCCCGGCGTGTTCTACGCGATAACGTCGGAGGATGTGTTTTCCGTGACGTCCAAGGGCGCTATTACCGTGCTCGCAACGGTCCCGAACGGTACCGAGGTCATGTCTTATGTAATGAGCGGGCCGGACAATCGCTTCTACTCCGCCCTCGGGCAGAACGGAGTTGCCCAAATGTTCTCGGTGACACAGGCCGAGGGCGGCAAGGTGGTCTATCCGGGGCAGGACTTTGCCGCAGAACTCAGCCAAAACCTTCCCGATGGCACCCTCCTGGAAACAGCGGGCTGGAGCGGCACGTCGTACTTCATCAAGGCCAGCACCGACGGCACGATAACATCGATTTATCAGTTCCCTTCAGGCGACAAACTTCTGGGGAATGCGCTCTACGGGAGCGACGGTAATTACTACGGCGTTGCCTGCCAGCAGACTGGCGCCGGATACATGTTCCGGATCACGCCCGCGGGCTCCCTCACAAAACTCTACACGTTCCCTAGCGGCGCCTTCGATGGGTTGTTTACCAACGCGATCCTGCAGGGTAACGACGGCAGTTTTTACGGCACGACGCCGACCGGCGGCCCTCAGCATGCCGGAACCATCTACAAAATAACGCCGTCCGGCCAGTACACGCTCCTGTATGCCTTCGCCAGTACGAACAACGGCGGCCCCATCAGCCTGATCGAGGCCAGCGACGGAGACCTATACGGTGCGACCTTGGGCACCGTCGGCGCCGGGAACAGCCAACTGTTCCGCCTGACAAAGTCCGGCGGCGACCCGCAGCTTTTCCCTCTCAGCGACGCATATTGCTACTGCGGATTGGTGCAGGGCAGCGACGGAAACATCTACGGGACCGCCGTGGCGGGCGGCACTACCGGCCAGGGTCTGGTCTTCGTCATGAACGCCGGCCTGCCCAAGCCGCAACCGTGGGCGCAGCAGTTCGGCCCGCAATCGGGCGCGCCGGGTGCGCGCGTTCGCATCTGGGGGCAAAACCTGCTATCGGCCTCCGTCGAATTCAACGGAGTTCCGGCGACGGCCGTGTCCAACAGCGGGTCTAATTATGTCTGGGCGACAGCGCCCGCGGGTGCCACCAGCGGGCCGATCACCGTCACCACCCCTGGGGGCGCCAATACGACCCAGGCGAGTTTCACGGTACAGTAGTTTTCGCCGCGAGCAAAGGAGAACTCAACATGAACTGGACGACGCCGGATTTTGAAGAAGTCGCGCTCAATTGCGAGATCAACAGCTACTCGAACGCGCAGATCTGAAAAACAAGCTTGCGCCTTGCCCGAGCGGCTGCGCAACGCTGCAGGCCGCGATCAGGCGGGGGACCTCGACCAACATCGAGGGTTTCGCGGGTTTGCCAGCGTTCGGGTCGATTGGCATGTTCCCTTATTTTCGCTCCATCGGGTATGCTTTATCATTAGCATGCCCATCACGCCTACGCCCAATTCCCATTCGCAGATTTGGCTGATTCGTCACGGGGAGACCGCGTGGAGCCTCTCGGGGCAGCACACCGGTCGCACGGACCTCCCGCTGACCGCGGCCGGCGAGAGGCACGCCGAGGAAATCGGACGCTACCTGGCTGGGCGGCCCTTCGCCATGGTGCTGACCAGTCCGCTGCAGCGGGCGCGCGAAACCTGCCGGCTGGCGGGCTATGGCGGCGTCGCGCAAATCGATCCGGACCTGAGCGAATGGGACTACGGCGCGTACGAAGGGCGCACCAGCGCGCAGATCCAGGAAGGCGTGCCCGGCTGGAACATCTGGACGTCGCCGGTGCCGCAAGGCGAAACCATCCAGCAGGTGGCCGCGCGCGCCAGCCGGGCGATCGAG
>Ga0302325_10011117_pt1 | contig 19413 bp, 16 predicted proteins | sample Palsa_T0_2_FD_201948 | JGI IMG/M metagenome (GOLD analysis project Ga0302325, IMG submission 201948) | Peat permafrost microbial communities from Stordalen Mire near Abisko, Sweden - Palsa_T0_2 | ecosystem: Environmental > Terrestrial > Soil > Palsa > Peat permafrost | place: Sweden: Abisko...
TATTGAAGTCCATGGGCGGGCTTGGTCTGCTTGGCATTGCGGCGCCTGCTGTTCGAGCGCAGGAGCGGTTGGTACAAGCCACACGGGGCATGGCGCCGCCTCGTATCAAAGACATCGGCGTCATCGAGTGCGCGCCCGCTGGCGCCAGGCTGACGGTGGTGAAAATCACGACGGATCAGGATGGCCTGTACGGTTATGGCTGCGCCACCTTTACGCAGCGGGCCGATCTGGTGAAGCCGGCCGTGGAACGGTATCTGAAGCCATTCCTGCTGGGCAAGACAACCGACCGGATTGAGGATATCTGGCAGAGTTGCTATGACAGCTCGTACTGGAAGAATGGCCCGGTGCTTGGCAATGCCTTGAGCGGGATCGATCAGGCTCTGTGGGACATCAAGGGACGGCAGGCAGGGATGCCGGTCTATCAGTTGGCAGGAGGCAAGTGCCGGGAGGCGGTGGACTGCTATGCCCATGCGGATGGGCCTGAGTTTGAAGATGTAGTGAGCTCGGCGAAAAAACATATGGCTGAAGGCTTCCGTAACGTCCGGGTACAGGTTGGGCTGCCGGGAATGGCGGGTTATGGTTCGGCACACGGTAACACTGCTCCGTTGAAGGCGCTCCACGACAAACCTTTGTTCGAGCCGGCCTACCAAATGCGTCGCGCGCTGAAGTTGCTGGAGATTTGCAGAACGGAGCTCGGAGAAGAAGTGGAGCTGCTGCACGACATGCACGAACGCCTGACTCCGAACCAGGCGGTGCAGTTCTGCAAAGAGGCGGAGAAGTTCAGGATGTTTTTTCTTGAAGACCCGCTTTCGCCGGAAGACAATGAGTACTTCCACCAGATACGCGCCCAATGCGCCACCCCCATTGCGATGGGAGAGCTCTTCAACAACCCTCATGAGTGGCAGCCGCTTATCGAGCAGAGGCTGATCGACTATATCCGCGTCCATGTATCGCAAGTGGGCGGATTTTCACCCGCGCGAAAGATCGCCATCCTGGCTGAGCAGTATGGCGTGAAGACCGCGTGGCATGGACCGGGAGATGTTTCACCGGTAGGGCACATGGCAAATATAACTCTGGATATTGTGAGCTATAACTTCGGCATCCAGGAGTACACGCCCTTCAACGCCGAGACGCAGGAAATCTTCAAAGGCTGTCCGGAAATGAAGGATGGTTATTTCTGGGTGAACGAGAGGCCGGGGTGGGGTATCGAAATCGACGAGAAACTAGCGGCGAAGTTTCCATTTACCGACGGCGCGAACCACCTGAATGGCGGGTGGGGCGAGATCCGTAAGCGGGATGGAACGGTGATCAAGCAGTAGCCGCCAAATAGGTCGCGCGCAATCGACCATCTCGGAGTAGCATTGTGTCGAGGAGACGGGAGACATGAACAGACGAGAGATGCTGGCCACCACGGGTGCTGCGACGCTTGGGGCACTCTGCATGCCCGAGCTGATGAAGGCCGATGCTCCAGCGAGCCGGGTTTCGATCGTGCGTTGTCGCGATTACGCGCAGTATGGGCAGCAACTCTCGCAAGCGTTCGATCGGATCGGCGGGATCGAGACGTTGGTGCGCGGAAAGACCGTCGCGCTGAAGCTGAATCTCACCGGGAATCCAGCAAAGTTCCCGCTGACGGCTGAGCTTCCTTATCGGACGGATCCGCAGTCCGTGGCTGCGACCGTGCATCTGTTTGCCAAGGCGGGTGCGCGGCGCGTTCGCATGATTGAAAGCTTCTTCCCCGCCGATCAGGATCTCTCGTTGTGGGCGCGCTACGGTTTGGACGTGAACGCGATCAACAACATGGGCGTGCCGGTAGTTTGGGAAAACGTGCAGAACCTCGGCAACTACAAGCAATATGTACGCGTAAAGGTGCCCTGGGGCGGGTACGCTTATCCGGCCTACCACCTGAACCCGGCTTTTTTTGAGTGCGACACCTACGTTTCCATGGCCAAGCTGAAGAACCATTGGATTGCCGGCGTGACCATGACCATGAAGAACAACTTCGGCAACACGCCCTGCTCGCTCTATGGCGGCGACTGCGGACCTCACGGAAATGAGAGGCCGACGCTGGAGCGCGCAGCTGTGCTGCACGAAGGAACCACGCCCGCCTGTTCGGTAGTCGATGCCGAGCTGCATCCCGATTCCCCGCGCGATCCGGGCTATCGGGTTCCGCGCATTCTGGTCGATCAGAACGGAATCCGGCCCATCGATCTCGCCATCGTAGATGGCGTCGAGACGGTGCGCGGAGGGGAAGGCCCCTGGCTCAACGGCCTGGAAAAGATGACGCCGGGCGTCATCCTCGCCGGCCGCAACGCTGTTAACGTGGATGCGGTCGGGATGGCAGTGATGAGCTACGATCCGTATGCGGAGCGCGGCTCTTCTCCATTCATCCGAGGCGACAACTCTCTGCGTCTCGCTGAAGATGCCGGGATCGGAACACGAGACCTGAAGCGTATCGAAGTCGTCGGACTTTCGATGAAAGACGCTCACATCAACTTCGGCCCCGGCGCGGTCGGCAAGAAAATGAGCGAACTGAACTCATAATCGCGCATGGGGAAGCAGGTTGGGAGCGCCTGCTTGTACGGACGACGTGCGCCAGGTTTTCGGCTGCTCGGAAATTGGCAGCTTGCCTCAACCGGAATTCCATCCATGGATTCAGACCGCCCCGCTACCGGTTTTCCCGGTGGAGCAACGGATGGAATACCATGGCCGGAACACCATGTCTTGCATATCCCCAGCTCCGGAGAACATCGCCACCCGCTGCCGTAGGGCACAAACCGGTCCTTGGCGAAAACCGCGCTTCTATAGCAAAATCACGATAGATGCACCCAAGGCCGAATCCGCAAAGTATTGATATCCTTAGGTCTGCCACCGGCGTTTCCGACCCCCAGCGATGAAACTGGGGGGCTTGTTTCTGGTCGGAAATCGATACCCTGAACAAAGCTTTTCGGGGCACGGTTATCGTGGTTTTGCTCTAGCGTTCTGAGTCTTAAGTTGTTTTAACAAATGTTGTCATCCTGAACGAAGTAATAACAAATGTTGTCATCCTGAACGAAGTAATAACAAATGTTGTCATCCTGAACGAAGTAATAACAACTGTTGTCATCCTGAACGAAGTAATAACAAATGTTGTCATCCTGAACCAGGCAATAACAATTGTTGTCATCCTGAACCAGGCAATAACAACTGTTGTCATCCTGAACGAAGTGAAGGATCTGCTGTTCAGCGATTTATGCAGTTGTTTTAGCAAATGTTGTCATCCTGAACGAAGTGAAGGATCTGCTGTTTAGCGATTTATGCCGTCGAGGCAACGTCCAATTTCAGCGATGAACCTCTGACTCGGAACACTGGATTTTGCCCAACCATTCAACCACAAAGGAAGGAACGGCATGAACGTAAAAACGATCGGGAGAGTCTTTGTATCGGCATCGCTCATTGAAGCGCTCGTCTGTACGGTGGCGTTCGAAGCCGGGATGAGGATCGCGTGAAGCGAAGGGATTTTGTACGGCTTGGATGGGCCACCATGATCGCGACCGGGGCAGCCAGGGTGCGGCCCGCGTTTGGGAAGTCGCCAGGCCTCCAGCAGGATATGGGGATGCCACAGCATCCGATGGCGCCGTTGGAACCGAAGGCCTCCGGACAGGTCACTGGGCCTGCGGCGGATTTCACCCTGCAAATCGCGCCCATGCTGGTCGAGCTGGCTCCGCAGGTTGTTATCAGCACCATCGGCTACAACAACAAAGTCCCCGGTTCCCTTCTGCGGGCGCGCGAGGGCCAGCTCGTCACCGTCGACGTTGTGAACGACACAGACGTTCCTGAGTACGTGCATTGGCATGGTCTGTTCGTTCCGTCGGAGGTAGATGGGGCCGAGGAAGAAGGCACTCCCCCGGTCCCACCCCACGGCAGCCGGCGCTATCAATTCGTGGCCAAGCCGGCGGGTTCGCGATGGTATCACTCGCACACCGCGGCCATGATGGATCTGCATCGGGGCTCCTACACCGGCCAGTTCGGTTTTTTCATGATCGATTCCGCCAATGACCCTGGACGCTACGACCAGGAAGTCTTTTTGGCGCTGCGCGAATGGCAATATTTTCTGTCTACGGTCGATCAAGACGAGATGGCGGCCGATCCCCACGACCCGATGCCCGAAAGACCCCCCACGCTAGACCTGCGCCCGAACGGACTCGAAGTCAGCGCTCCTCTTTATTCAATCAACGACAAAATGCTCGGAGCGGGCGAGCCCCTCCGCGTGCAGCCGGGTCAGCGCGTCCTCATGCACCTGCTCAACGCGAGCGCCGCCCAGATTCATCGCGTGGCTTTACCCGGCCACAAGTTTCAGGTGATCGCTCTCGATGGCAATCCCGTACCGGCGCCCCAGCCGGTCGATGTGATTGAGATCGCCCCCGGCGAGCGCGTGGATGCGATCGTGGAGATGAATAACCCGGGCGTCTGGATTTTAGGGGAGATCCGCAATGTCGCGCGGCAATCCGGCATGGGGATCGTGGTGGAGTACGCCAATCAAAAGCAGCGCGCGCAATGGACTCCGCCTCCCAGGTCGCGCTGGGACTACACAATCTTTGGCACCACCGCCTCGCATCCCGCGCCAGACCAGACCATCGACATGGTCTTCGAAAAAGTGCCTGGCGGACCCAGTGGAATCAACCACTGGCTCGTCAACGGCAAGGAATATCCGCATGAACGGGAGTTCTTGTTCCGCCAGGGAGGCCGCTACCGGCTGGTGTTTCACAACCGCAGCGACGATTCTCACCCTCTGCATATCCACCGGCACCTCTTCGAGCTCGTCGAGCTCAACGGCAAGCCGACGGCCGGCATCAAGAAAGACACGGTGATCGTCCCCGCATTTGGACGCGCCACGGTCGATCTGGTCGCCGACCAGCCGGGCCTGACGCTGTTTCACTGCCATATCCAGCAGCACATGGACTTCGGTTTCATGGCGCTGTTTCGCTACGTCTGAGCACCGCATCGCGCGCAAACCGGGCGATGCGCGTGGCCCTTAGAATCTGTCAAAAAGCTCTTCCCGGAGCACAAAAGTGGGTATCCCACCTTCGCCACGTCTTTGTTCTTGTGGCTAAGGTGGGATACTTTGTACCTATAGCCTTTTATAGTCTTTCCAATCTCTCCGCCTGCTGAGTTTTGGCTCCAATCCCGTTTCTGGACAGGTTCTTACAAATCGCGCAACAGCTAGTGCGGTAATATGACTGACATGAGGTGCACGGCTAGTTTCCTCTGGATCGGTTTTCTCGCTTGCGCCCTACTCCTTTGTTTCGGCCTGGGGGTCACCTTTCTCTACTTTTTGATAACTATCCATCTCCCCTCCGATCCAATCTGGCCCTTTCTCCTTGCGATAACTTGGCTTCTGTCTGTTGCGGGGATGGCATTTTGGTCAATTCGTAAACGGATTCAAGCAAGACCGATAATTTCAAACTGACCCACGGCCCCGCTTGCGGCAAGCCTCTCTCCCGGGTCCAGGTAGCGCCAAACACGTTCCTTGGGGAGCGTTTCCTTGCGGTGCCAGATACTCCCTCATTTATGACGGTTTATTCACACGTTTGAAAATTTTGAAGGGATAAAATCCCCGTTGGCAACTGTTTCAAAAATTTGAGGGGGACTATATGAAGACGATCCAAGGAAGGCTCAGAACGGCGGTGCTCATGGGAGCGGCCGCCTCGGTGTTGGCATTTGCAGCTGTAGCAATGGCACAGAGGCAAAACTCCAACAACAATTGGTGGTCAAACCTCAAAGGCTGGTCACTCGGCAATTGGGTTCCGAACGACAATCCGTGGCCGTACAACAAGGTGCAAGGCCCGCCCGTGCTGGCGGTGGTTGGCGACATCGCCTGCCAGCCAGGCGAGGAAGAGAGTGGTGAGAAGGCGGGTGAAAACTGCGTCGGAGACACCGCTCAAAATCTGGTCCTAAGCCAGGCGGCCACTGCGCAACAGATTGAAAATATGAAACCTGACCTCGTTGCGATCGTCGGAGACGAGCAATACCAGGTCGGCCAATATTCTGACTTTGAGAACTCGTACGAGTTGTCCTATGGCGCTTTCAAATTGATCACGCGGCCCGCGCCCGGCAACCACGAGTTTTATACCGAGCACGGCGCGATCGGCGTCGCCGGCTACGGCTACTTCTCCTACTTCAACGGCGTCCAACACAATGCCGATGGAAGCGTAATGACGGCTACCGTCGCCGGCAACCCCGACACCGGCGGTACCTTCACCCAACCCGTGCCGTATTCCGATGGACAGGCGGGGCACTTCGCGCAGTCGGGCGGACTCGGAACCAGCAGCACCGGCGGCCCAGTCGGGGTCGGAGATGGCTGGTACTCCTATAATCTGGGCGCCTGGCATCTTGTCTCGCTCAATATTGAGTGCGAGACACAGCCGGGCGGTTGCACAGGCTCCTGGTTTGCTTCCGAACTCGAATGGCTGAAAAACGATCTCGCGGCCAATCGTTCCGCGTGCACACTCGCCTACTGGCACCAGCCCACGTTCAGCCCTACCAACGGCATTGCCGTACCCGAGGGCCCGACCTCTCAGCAATTTTGGCAACTGCTCTATCAGTACGGAGCCGACCTGGTGCTGAACGGGCACGACCACCTCTATGGCCGCTACCGCCCGCTCGATCCCTCCGGCAATTACGATCCCAAGAGGGGCATACGCGAATTCGTCGTGGGCACCGGCGGCGAGACACTCGATCCGATCGTTAAAACCACTGTGACGTCCGGCTCAGGCGAAACAAACATGGAGGATCCTAGCGGCAACGTGAACTTCAACGCAGAGAATCTCGAGGCGGGAACCGGGCAATTCTGGGGCGTGATGGGTCTGACGCTCAATGAGAACGGCTACGCGTGGGATTTCGAGTCGGCATTGAAGGATCCTGCACAGCCAACCGGTCCGGCTACTTTCAGCGACAAGGGCTTCGGCAGCTGCCACGGCCCAGTCAACAGGTGGTAACGACCGGATCGTCTTCGTCACGTCAGGCCTGACCTTGCTTCAGCACGCATTCCCCCTTCGCGATTTCTCGCGAAGGGGGAATTTTTCTTGCTTGGCTCGCGGTTTCTGCTCGCGGCCTTTTCCTCATCCGCATCTGCGCGGAGCAACGGATGGAATCCCATGGCTTGGATATTTCCAGTCCGGGACAACATTGCCACCCGCTGCCGGGTGGCACAAACGGGCTCTGAGCAAAAAGTGCACTTCTAACGTTGGAAAAACGCACCGTTAACGTTAAAAATCGCACGTCTAACGTTGCGCATACGCATCGTTAACAATAAAAGTGTGCACAAATTTGAAATTTGTGCACAGGCTGGGGAAATAAGCCCCCGCGATGCTGCGGGCGGCGCAAGAAGCTGTCTGAGTTTGGTCATCCTTGACCGCCGGCCAACCTTCGCTCTTGACCGCTCCGCTACAATACACAGAAGCTCCAGCCTCAGACGGGCGTGAAGCCCGCGCGATGCCAGGAGCATCTGAATCTTATGTTGACCAATCCCCTGCCTGAAGCTTTGACCTTTGACGATGTACTGCTGGTGCCTGCCTTAAGCGACGTGGTGCCGACGCAGGTGAGCACGCAGACCCAGCTCACCCAGCACATCACCCTGAATACGCCTTTGATCTCCGCCGCCATGGACACGGTGACCGAGTCGCGCATGGCCATCGCCATGGCCCAGCAGGGCGGCATCGGCATCGTACATCGCAATCTTTCGATCCAGGACCAGGCCGGGGAGATCGACAAGGTGAAGCGTTCGGAGAGCGGCATGATCGTCGATCCGGTGACCATTGAGCCGGATCAGCCGATTTCCGCGGCGCTCGACGTCATGCGGCGCTACAAAATTTCCGGCGTCCCGGTGACGCGCGGTAAGCGGCTGGTCGGCATCCTCACCAATCGCGATCTGCGGTTTGAAAGCCGCTCCGACATTCCGATCGGCGATGTGATGACCAAAAATGACCTGATCACAGTGCCGGTTGGGACGACGCTCGAAGAGGCGGAGCTGATCCTGCACAAGCATCGCGTAGAGAAGCTGCTGGTGGTCGATGACCAGTACCAGCTCAAGGGTCTGATCACGGTCAAGGACATTCAAAAGAAGCTGAAGTACCCCAATGCCTCGAAGGATTCGAAGGGCCGTTTGCGCGTCGGCGGGGCCATCGGCGCTACTGGAGATTTTCTGGAGCGCGCGGCGGAGCTGGTTCGCGCGCGGGCCGATGTGCTGGCCATCGATTCGGCGCATGGGCATTCGTCGCGGGTGCTGGAAGCGGTGCGCGAGGTGAAGAAAGCTTTCCCCAACGTCGGGCTGCTGGCCGGGAACGTCGGCACCTACGACGGCGCTCTGGCGCTGATCGATGCTGGCGCGGACGCGATCAAGGTTGGCTTTGGACCGGGTTCGATCTGCACGACTCGCATCGTGACCGGCGCGGGCATGCCGCAGATCACCGCTGTTGCTGAGGCTTACCGCGCGGCGAAGGAACGCAACATTCCGGTGATTGCCGATGGCGGCATCAAGTATTCGGGCGAAGTGACCAAGGCGATTGCCGCCGGAGCCAGTTCGGTGATGATCGGCTCGCTCTTTGCCGGCGTGGATGAGAGCCCAGGCGAGACGATTCTCTACCAGGGACGGAGTTTCAAGTCGTATCGCGGCATGGGGTCGCTGACGGCGATGGCGCTGGGCTCGAGCGAGCGCTACTTCCAGGCGAGCGACGATGCAGGATCGTCGGCCGAGAGTGTTGAAAATGTTGTCCAGCGCGAGCGCTCCAGCCAGAACCGGCTGGCGAAGTTCGTCCCCGAGGGCATTGAAGGACGCGTGCCCTATCGCGGACCGCTTGAAGGCATGGTGCTGCAACTGGTGGGCGGATTGCGCTCCGGCATGGGCTACCTGGGCTGCGGAACCATTGAAGAACTTCAGCAGAATGCCAAGTTCGTGCGCATTACTGGGGCTGGCCTGCGCGAGAGTCATGTCCACGACGTGATCATCACGCGCGAGGCTCCCAACTATCATGTGGAGTAGGCATGTGGAGTAAGACAGATGTCAGGTAGCGTGGCCACGGCTCCCGCATCGCGCGGGCGTGGCGGCGTGCGCCAGCTAGCCAGCGCCTGGATTCCGGTGCTGGTCTGCGTTCTGGTCATCGCCACGGAATCCACCGTCTATTTCGGCGCCGACCACACGACGCGTCCACTGCAGAAGTTTTTCGAGTTCTTATTGAACCGGCATTTCACGCAGCCGGAATGGTGGCGGCTGCATCTGATCATCCGCAAATGCGGACACTTCACGGGATACGGTATTCTTTCGATCTCGTGGTTTCGCGCCTTCTGGATGACTCGGCCTCCGAGCGACGATCCTGGCCGTCGTCGCTTGACAGCGCATAGTTTGGCCATGCTCGGTACGTTCCTGGTGGCCAGCGCAGATGAATTTCACCAACACTTTCTTGCGAACCGCTACGGGTCGATCTGGGACGTGATGTTGGACTGTTGTGGTGGTTTATTCATGCAGTTGCTTGTATGGCTCTGGATGCTCTGGCGCTTTCGAGACTAGCAGGACATCGGTCGCGCTGCTTCATTTTTGGGAATGGATTTGCCGGCCTGAGGGCTATTTGTGCATCCACATATGCGTTTTTGCCATCTGGGTAAGGTAGAGATATTCTTCGAATTCCAGGTTCCCTGACGGAATTCGTGTTCCCGCCGGAAACGCCAACTTGCAAGGGGAAGTGCATGGGAAGTTCTACCGGGGTGCTGACGGCGGGGGATTCGGTGCCCGACTCGGGCGCTCAGACCAAGACCGTCAAGAACCCATCCATTTCAGACGAGCACGCGCAATGGAAGCCGCGGGTCAACCCTTGGTTGATCGCGATGACCGTGGCCCTGGCTGCCTTCATGGAGGTGCTGGACACCTCGATCGCCAACGTGGCGCTGCCACACATTGCCGGCAATCTGGGCACCAGCACGGATGAAGGAACCTGGGTATTGACCAGCTACCTGGTGTCGAACGCCATCGTGCTGCCGCTGGGCGGCTGGGCCTCGAACCTGATTGGCCGCAAGAACTTCTTCCTGCTGTGCATCACCATCTTCACGGTGGCCAGCTTTCTCTGCGGAATCGCTCCTTCGCTGCCCATCCTGCTGCTTTGCCGCGTGCTGCAAGGCGCAGGCGGCGGCGGATTGCAGCCCATGGCGCAGGCCATCATGGCCGACTCGTTCGACGAGCGCAAGCGCGGGCAGGCCTTTGCGCTGTACGGGCTGGTGGCAGTGCTCGCGCCCTCGATCGGCCCTTCGCTGGGTGGATGGATCACGGACAGCTACTCCTGGCGCTGGATTTTTTACATCAACATTCCAGTCGGCATTCTGGCCTACATCCTGGTTACTCGAATGGTGGACGACCCGCCGTGGATCAAGCCGGATCGGAAGAACCTGCTCAATATGGATTACATCGGCCTTGGCTTCCTGACCCTGGCCATGGGCGGCTTGCAGATCATGCTCGACAAGGGCGAGGAGAACGACTGGTTCTCGTCGAACTTCATCCGCTTCTTCGCGGTGATGTTCGTTGTCGGCATTGTCGGACTGATTGTCTGGGAGCTTCGGCAGAAGGAACCGTTGATCAATCTGCGGCTCTTCAAGTACAAGAACTTCGCCATCTGCTGTTTCCTGATGATGCTGATCGGCGGCGTACTGAATGCGAGCACTGTCTTGCAGCCGCAGTTTCTGCAGCAATTGCTCGGGTACACGGCCACCAACGCCGGGCTGGCGCTGACTGCCGGAGGGTTTTCACTGGTGGTGGTGATGCCTTTTGCCGGCATGTTGACGGGGAGATTTCCCGCGCGCAATATCGCCGCGGTGGGCTTCTGCTTCTTTGCGTTCTCTTTTTGGCTAACTACGCGCGACCTCAGCCTGGGCATGAGCTTTGGCAACGCTTCGTGGCTGCGCGTGATTCAGTTGGCGCCGATTCCCTTCTGCTTTATCCCGATCACCACGGCTGCGTATCTTGGCATTCCCAGGCAGCAGAGCAACCAGGTTGCCGGCCTGATCAACTTCGTGCGCAACATTGGCGGCAGTGTTTTTATCGCGATTACGGGCGCGGCGGTGACCAATCGCGACCTGTGGCACCAGGCGCGCCTGCAAGAGAGCATGACACCGCTGAATCAGCCTTTCGCGCAGCAGGCCAACGGCGTGGGTGGCTACCTCTCGCAGAACTTTGGCAAAGGGAATGGCCATGGAATGGCATTAGGCAGCATCTATAACCAGCTCAACCAACAGTCGGGCATGCTGGGCTACCAGGACGTCTACAAGATGCTTTTCTGGATGGCGATCGGCATGATCTTCTTCGCCTTTCTGCTGAACAAGAACCGCCCCGGCGAAGGCGGCGGTGGCGGGGCAATGCACTAAGCTGCTCAAGTCTCCTGGACGGCCAATTTGCATCGACTATCGATAGACTTCGCGCCGGTTTCCAATCTGGAGAACCAGGACAGTGATGGCGCTATCCTGGATAGCGCAAATAATCCGGTAGTCCCCTACACGGTAGCACCAGAAGTCTCCCAGCGGCCCCTTCAGGGCTTTGCCGATCTGCCGTGGATTTTCCATGGCCGCAATGCGTTGATCGAGCATATCTGCGCTACGACGGGCAACAGGTTTGTCGAGTTTACGAAGCTGGTCTTTCGCTGTCTTTGCCTACTCAATGGTCCAGGCCAAGGTCTTCTCTCACGGCCGCAGCGGAGAAAACCACCTCTTGGCCTTTGCGGACACGCTCCAGAGTAGCGGCAGCAAGGTAGTAATCTTCCATCTCCGCAATGCCATTTTCGATGATCTGACGCAGGTAATAGGCCTTGGTGCGGCCCGTCTTGGCAGCAAGGGCATCGAGCCTGCTTCCCAGTTCTGAAGAGAGCCGAATGGATGTGGCCATGAAGTACACTCCGTATGAATACTTGTATTCATTGTATCGCGTTGCCGTCAAAATCGCGGAGGGATCTACTGTCCCGAGTCTGAAGTTCATCGCTGAAATTGAGCGTTGCCTCGACGGCATAAATCGCTGAACAGCAGATCCTTCACTTCGTTCAGGATGACAACATTTGTTAAAAACAACTTCAGACTCAGAACACTAGACTACGGAAGCGTGAAGGCTACGAGCGCGTCTCCGGGGCGCTCTTCCGGGATGCGCTGATGGCCTCCGGCAGCGATCACAACATACTGCTTTCCACCGCTTTGGTACGTCATCGGCGTGGCGTGTCCGCTGGCTGGCAGCTCAGCCTCCCATAGCAGCTTGCCGGTGGTCGAATCGAAGGCTCGTATATGCGGGTCGGTTGTGCCAGCGATGAAGACCAGGCCGCCGGCAGTGGCGATCGCCCCTCCCAGATTGATGGAGCCGGACGGAATGCCTGGATGCACACCGCCGAAGTTTTCCATGGAACCAAGCGGGATTTGCCAGCGGATTGTCCCAGTCACGAGATCGACCGCAGTGAGTGTACCCCAGGGCGGTGCGCTGCATGGCAGATCGGACGGCGACTGCAGGAAACGGCGCAACATGCCATAGGGCGTGCCGCGCTGCGGGCCGTATTCGCCGTCTTCATTGTCCGAGGCAACTTTGTCGCGCGGGATCAGGCGCATGCGTGCGGGGAGATTGTTGGTGTTGACGAAGAGCAGGTTTTGCGTGGGGTCGAAAGCGTAGCCGCTCCAGGTCATGCCGCCGAGATTTCCTGGAACGGCAAGCGTGCCCTGAATGCTGGGCGGGGTGAAGATGCCGTCGTTGCGGAGCTTTGCGATCTCGGCGCGGCAGAACTCGCGGTCGGCAGGGGTTGGTCCCCAGGCCTGGCCGGCGGTGAGATGCTGCAGCGTCAGCGCGGGAGGCGCGGAAGGAATAGGCTGAGTTGGCGACGCGGTTTCGCCGGGTACGTCGCTTTTCGGCACGGGACGTTCTTCGACTGGAAAGACTGGCGCGCCGGTATCGCGGTTGAGGACGTAGAGGAAGCCGGTCTTGTTGCCTTGGATGACCGCGTCGATCTGTTTGCCGTCGTGGGTGATGGTTGCGAGCAAGGGTGGCGATGCAGAATCGTAGTCCCATAGATCGTGATGCACCAGTTGGAATCCCCAGGCCAGAACACCGGTTTTGGCGTGAAGCGCAACGACGGAGTTAGCCCACTTGTTGTCGCCGGGGCGCAGGCCGCCATAGTAGTCGGGGCTGGCGCTGCCGGTGGGGATGAAGATCAGGCCGCGAGCCGCGTCCACGGTCATGACGGACCAGGCGTTGGCCGCGCCTGTTGCCCATTTGCCCGATGCTGTCTTTGAGGCTTCCTCTGACGTGTTGCGAGGGATCGGGTCCCAGCTCCAGCGCAAGGCTCCGGTGCGGGCGTCGTAGGCGCGCACTACTCCCAGGGGCATATCGACACGCACGTTGTCGTCGATGGCCGAGCCCACAACGACAAGGTTGTCGATGACCACCGGCGGCGAGGTCATGTGATACCAGCCCAGATGATGTTCGCCGAAATTGCCGCCAGCGTAGCCGGGAACGTCGCGCAGATTCACCTGGCCGCGATCGCCGAAGCCGGTGCAAGGTTTGCCGGTTGCGGAATCGAGCGCGATGAGGCGGGCGTCGAGCGTGGCTTCGAAGATTCTGCGGCCACATGGCTGCTTGGCGGAATGCGCACTGTCGAGCCATGTGGCTACGCCTCGATTGATCAGGCCATCGCCATAATCCAGGCTCCGGTCGATCTCCGGGTCGAAGGCCCAGCGCTGGGTTCCGGTTGCAGGGTCGAGGGCGATTACGCGATTGAACGGCGTGGTGAGGAAGAGCGTGCCATCCACCAGGATGGGCGTGCTCTCAAAGCCGCTGCGCTTGCCGCCATTTTTGCCATCGGAGATGTCTCCGGTGTGAAAAGTCCAGGCTACTTTGAGCTTGGAGACGGTATCGCGGTTGACCTGCGCAAGGTGCGAGTAGCGCATTCCGCCGGCATCGTTGCCGTAATTGGGCCAGTCGGATTCTCCCGTCGTTTGCGCATGACTCAAACCTGCGAGCCAAAGCGCGGCTATAACGAACGCGACCAGCCAGCGTATCTCTATTGCGACCAAAGTTTTCATGGACCAAGAAATACGTGACGAGTCGCATGTTCCGCAAACGAATTGGGACAAACGGGCTCAGTGCGGGATGGACAGGCCAGAATCCTTTTCTTCCTCAAACGCTTCTCTCAGGCGGCACGTTTGGCCGTCACGCAATGGCTCTCGTTGCGATAATGTGAATGCATCGATGGGCACGCAGCTCCAATCCGGAAGAGATCGCTACGCCGTTATGAGCCGGAAGCAGGCATGGCTGCTGGTCTTCCTGGGATTCACGGCGCTTGGTTTTCTCAACTTTGAATATCGCTATCTCGACGACCTTGCGCGAGACCGCATGCACACTTTCGCACCGCGCCTGTTCGAAGAGATGACCGGCGTCTACGCTGGTCTGCTGCTGTTCCCATTGTTTCTTTGGTTGGTTCGACGAACCCGCATTCGGAGAGACAACTGGTGGCGCATGGTTCCGCTGAATTTGCTTATCTTCGTTGCGATCTCAATTTGTGACACGACCATGATGGGCATCAGCCGCGGCCTGCTCGCTCCCGTACTTGGCCTGGGAACCTACGATTACGGCAATATGCTGTATCGCTATCCGATGGAGTTTGCCCAGCATCTGCTGCTGTTTTCGATTGCCGTGTGCATCGTCTATTTTGTCGATTCTTATCGCGATGCACGGAATAACCAACTGGCCACAGCTGATTTGGAAGCCAGGCTGGCGGAAGCTCAACTGCAGAATCTTCGCCTGCAACTGCAGCCGCATTTCCTCTTCAATGCCTTGAACACGATCTCCTCGGTAATGCACGAAGATGTATCCCGCGCCGATACCATGCTTGCGCAGCTCAGCGATCTGCTGCGGCGCACGCTGCAACTTGGCCACTCGCAGGAGATTCCTCTTAAGGACGAACTGTCGTTGCTGCGGCTGTACATCGCCATCATGGAAGAGCGATTCGGAGACGAGTTGAAGGTGGATTTCGAGGTAGACCCGGCGCTTTCCAAAGTTCTTGTGCCACAGCTCATCCTGCAGCCTCTGGTCGAAAATTCGATACGCTATGCGCGCGGCCCACATGCGGCGAAGCTTGATATCCAGGTCTTGGCTAGCCATGACCGAGGCGATCTGATGCTCCGCGTGCGCGACAACGGGCCGGGGATTGCCAACCTTGAAGATGGACGGTGGCGTAAAGGAATTGGTCTTTCCAACACCGAGCAGCGTCTTGCGAGCCTTTACGGCGAGAGCCAGCGCATGTTTCTGGAGAACGCCGGCGGGCTCACCGTTACCATTCGCGTCCCCTTGAAAGCCGAGGCGATTGCCCGATGAGTTCGCCCGCTACGCTGCGAGTGTTTGTTGCGGATGACGAAGCGCCTGCGCGCAGGAAGATGCTTCGCTTCCTCGCTCAGGAGCGGGATATCAGCGTGGTAGGCGAAGCGGGCAACGGGCCCGATGCTGTGGCCGGCATACAACAAACCAGGCCGGATCTGCTGTTTCTCGATGTGCAGATGCCGGGTATGGATGGCTTCGAAGTGGTTCGCGCATTGGACATGAGCGTCCTGCCTAGAATTATCTTTGTCACGGCGCATGACGAATATGCTATCCAGGCCTTCGAGGTCCATGCCTTCGGTTATCTCTTGAAGCCCTTCGATCAGGAGCGCTTTTCGAAGGTGCTTGCGGGAGCCCGAAAACAGGCCTTCAAGGAGATCAAGAGCGATATGCTCGCTGAGCTACAGGCTCTGCTGGCCCAGCACCAACGCCCTTTGCCGCCTCAGCCCAAGCTATTGGTAGAGCAGAACGATCGCGGCTTTCTGCTTAGTCTCAATACGGTTGACTGGGTCGAGTCCGATCGAAACTATCTCAAGCTTCATGTTGGCAATCAGGCCTATGAGGTTAGGGGGACGATCGAGAGCCTGGAGGAAAAGCTCGATCGAGACCGGTTCCTACGTCTCAATCGATCCTGTATCGTTCGCATCGATTTCATTCGGGAACTGCAGAAGTGGTCTCATGGCGAGTACCGGGTCATTCTGCAATCCGGCAATGCGTTGACCTGGACTCGGCGCTATTTGGATCATCATCCGGAGTTGTTGAGAAGACTCTAGCTGGTGACCCAAAAAGAAAACGTGCGCACCCCGATGAGGATGCGCACGCAATAGATTTGCGAATGTAAAGTGCGGAAGAAGCCAGTTACGCAGCTTCGTCTTCGGCCTTGTCTTCGCCCTTCTGCTTTTCCATGGCTTCTTCGAGTTCGGCACGCTTCTTGGCCTTGACGTCGGCGCGCTTCTGGCGCTTTTCGTCGAGCTGCTTCTCGGCGCCGAGAAGTTCGATGAAGGCCTTTTCGGCGCCATCGCCCTTCTGGAAGCCGGTCTTGACGATGCGCAGATAGCCGCCCTGGCGGTCGCCGTAGCGCGGGGCCACGGTCTCGAAGAGGCGGGTTACGGAATCGTCGGTCATCAGGAATGCGAGTGCCTGACGGCGCGAGTGCAGATCGCCCTTCTTGCCCAGCGTGATCATTTTTTCAACGAGGGGACGGACGGCCTTCGCCTTGGCCACGGTCGTCTCGACGCGGTCTTCGATAATGACGGACGTGACCAGGTTGCGCAGAAGCGCGCGGCGATGGCTGGTGTTGCGTCCGAGTTTGAATCCTGCATTGCGATGGCGCATGATGTTGCCTTTCCAAAGTGATCAGTGGTCAGTGGTTAGTGGTCAGTGGAGAAACCAAGACGAAACGCCTTGATCGCTGGCCACTGAACACTGACCACTCGTACTTAGAAGTTCTCTGTCTCTGTCGGCAGCAGCATGTCGACGGAGTCGAGCAGTTCGTCCTCGTCGTCGAAGCGGCTGAAGCCAGCGGCCAGCGCGGCGGAGGGAAGAATGCTGGTCGGTCCGGGGACGGCGTTGCCGTTCTCGTCGATCTTCATGCCGAGGGACAGGCCCATCTGCGCGAGGATCTCTTTGATCTCATTCAGGCTCTTGCGGCCAAAGTTCTTGGTCTTGAGCATCTCGGCTTCGGTCTTCTGGACGAGCTCGCCGATGGTCTGAATGTTGGCGTTCTTGAGGCAGTTGTAGCTGCGGACCGAAAGCTCCAACTCTTCGACGGAGCGGTTCAAGTTGTCATTGCGCAACGGGCCAAAGCCGGTATCGTGATGACCTTCCGCTTCGATTTCTTCTTCGAAGTTGATGAAGATGTTCATGTGGTCCTTGAGCAGCTTGGCGGCCAGGCCAACAGCATCGGCCGGCAGAACTGCGCCATTGGTCCACACTTCCAGGGTCAGCTTGTCGTAGTCGGTGATCTGTCCGAGACGGGCCGCTTCGACGAGATAGTTTACGCGGCGAACCGGCGAGTGGACCGAATCCACGGGAATGAAGCCAATGCCGAGATCAGCATCGAAGTTCTTGTCGGCGGAGACGTAGCCACGGCCGCGCTTGAGGCGCATTTCCATGTCCAGACGGCCGCCTTCGGAGACGGTGGCGATGTAGACGTCCTTGTCGAGAATCTCGACGTCGCCATCGGCCTCGATCATGCCCGAGGTCACGACGCCCGGCTGATCGGCGCGAAGATAGAGCGCCTTGGGTCCGTCGCCGTTGAGCTTGAACGGGATCTGCTTCAGGTTCAGGATGATGTCGGTTGCGTCTTCGACCACGCCGCCAATCGACTGGAATTCGTGCAGCACTTCTTCGATGCGAACTGCGGTGACAGCCGCGCCTTCGATCGAGCTGAGCAGGGTGCGGCGCAGAGCATTGCCGATCGTGGTGCCGAAACCACGCTCAAAGGGCTGCGCGCTGAACTTGCCAAACTTCTCGGTAAGCGTCTCGGCATCGACTGCTAAACGCTTGGGCTTTTGAAAACCTCTCCACAACATTGCTTATTTCCTTTTCCTGTGTGCTCTCTCCGGCGCGAAGCATTTTGCGCCGGTCACACTGGCTATCCTACGTTTTGGATTGACCGGACAGCGTGTTAGTCCGGCGTGGTTCAAGAAACAAGTGTGAGTGTGAAGTGTGGAGTGTGCAGAACACACCGGCCACACTTCACGCTCCACCGTTACTTGGAGTAAAGTTCGACGATCAACTGCTCGTTGACCGGCAGCGAAACCTCTTCGCGCTTGGGCAGCGAGACGACCTTGCCGGTTGCGTTGGCAAAATCGATCTGCAGCCATGAGGGCGAGTGGTTCTGCGCGGCGTAGGCACCTGCGGCCTCGACGATGCCCAGCTTCTTGGCGCTCTCGCGGATGGCGATGGTGTCACCGACGCTGACCTGGTAGGAAGGAATGTTCACCTTGCGGCCATTCACTTCGACGTGTCCGTGGCGAACCACCTGGCGGGCCTGACGGCGGCTGATGGCGAATCCGAGACGGAAAGCCACGTTGTCGAGGCGGCGCTCAAGCTGCTGGATCAGCAAGTCGCCGGTAACGCCGGACGCCTTGTTGGCCTTCTCGTAGTAGGCGCGGAACTGGGTCTCGAGGGTGAAGTAGATGCGCTTGGCCTTCTGCTTTTCGCGTAGCTGCAGGCCGTAGCCCACGATCTTGGCCTTGCGGCTCTGGCCGTGCTGGCCGGGAGCGAAGTTGCGCTTTTCGAGCGGGCAGCGATCGCTGAGGCATTTGGTGCCCTTCAAGAAGAGCTTGGTGCCTTCGCGACGGCAAAGGCGGCATACGGGGCCGGTGTAACGTGCCATGATTTCTCCAAATTCGGATGTCAGCAGGTTTACGCTGTGCGCTTCTTCCCTGCTCGAATAGCTTCTAGCTGCTAGCCTCTAGCTCCTAGCTGAAAGCTAGTGGCTAGAAGCTAGTGGCTGCTTCTTATACTCTGCGACGCTTAGGCGGACGGCAGCCGTTGTGCGGAACCGGCGTAACGTCGCGAATGCTGCGCACGTCGATGCCCGCCGCTGCCAGAGCGCGAATCGCCGACTCGCGACCCGAACCCGGTCCGGAGACGCGCACATCGACGGCGCGCAGGCCGTGATCGCGAGCCGCGTTGGCTGCGTTCTGAGCCGCCTGCTGGGCCGCGAAGGGAGTTCCCTTACGCGAACCACGGAAGCCGAGGGAACCGGAGCTCTTCCAGCTCAGCGTGTTGCCGACCGGATCGGTGATGGTGACGATGGTGTTGTTGAACGTGGCCTGAATGTAGACCAAGCCAAACGGCACATTCTTTCGCTCACGCTTTTTGAACTTCTTGTTTTTAGTCGCTTTTCCAGCGGCGCTAGCCTGTTGCTTTGCCATTAGGTCTTGGTCGCTTTCTTCTTGCCGGCAACGGTGCCCTTACGGGGGCCCTTGCGGGTGCGAGCGTTGGTGCGGGTGCGCTGGCCGTTGACCGGCAGCGAGCGCTTGTGGCGCGTTCCGCGATAGCTTTGGATGTCCATCAGGCGCTTGATGTGCATCGAGACGTCCTTG
>Ga0302325_10011118_pt1 | contig 19412 bp, 12 predicted proteins | sample Palsa_T0_2_FD_201948 | JGI IMG/M metagenome (GOLD analysis project Ga0302325, IMG submission 201948) | Peat permafrost microbial communities from Stordalen Mire near Abisko, Sweden - Palsa_T0_2 | ecosystem: Environmental > Terrestrial > Soil > Palsa > Peat permafrost | place: Sweden: Abisko...
CAGATTTCCCGCATCCGGCTCTCCTGAAAGCTCTCGCCTCAAGCATGCACAAGTTCCGACAGACGTTTCAGCCCCAACCGCGCCAGGTGCACCAACCAGATCGTGAGGGGCGCCTCCATTTGGCCCAGGATGGAGGCTTTGCCGGTGACGACCAGCAGGAGTGCCAATTCCGCCAATCCCTCTGCGGTCGCCTTGGGGTTGGCACCCTTTCCAACGTTATAGGCAGTGATGTGGCGCTCCTTGAACCAACTTTCGTCCGCCGCGTGGAGTGTCGAGGCGAGACTACCCCCGGACTTCAGAGTATCGGCGTCGCGGCCGATGGCACCCTTTCCGTTGACGAGATCAAGGACTGCGTCAACGCCTTCCGGGTGGGAAGCGCGGATCGCATCGATCACGTCGCCGGCTTTCGTGTCATAGACCTCTTCAGCGCCCAGCCGGCTTGCCTCGTTAGCGTCACCGCGGACTGTGGCGATTACGCGAGCGCCACGCGAACGCGCCATCTGCACCGCATAACCGCCCACGCCGCCAGTTGCGCCCATCACCACGATCTTTTGAGCCGAAGCGATATTCAACAGATCCAGCGCACCCAGCGCCGCTATCCCGGCCACGGGAAGCGCAGCGGCCTGCTCATTTGTGACGCGGTCGGGAACTCGCGCGAGGGCTTCTCGCGGCAGGCTGGGCAGGATCGCGGTGTAATCGGCGTAAGCGCCATGAGACCGCGCCATGCCGAAGACGCGGTCCCCCGCCTTGAGGTCCTGTTGTCCTGTTGGTCCGCGCTCGACGACACCCGCGAAATCTATTCCCAGCACGAATGGAAAGTTCGAAGCGGCTGTCAGCAATTCAACCAGCTTGTAGTCAATCGGGTTGACCCCCGCATGCGTCACGCGGATGAGATAGGCATCGGCCGCGGCGGGAATCGGCAGGTCATGGATCGCCGCGGTTTCACCGAAGCTGCGGACTGCAAAAGCGCGAATGTGTTGCTCCTGTTCCTGGGCGAAGGTTTCTTGGAAATGCGCTCCAACGGGCAGCACGGATTTTCCGTGTACCGCTGCCTCCGGACGGGCACCCTAAACACCCTATAAGACTACATGGTGCCGGTTTCAGTGACTGTTCAATTTCATACAGGGCCAGCCCGCGCGCGAACAACTGCTATGCGCAATGGTCGAAACTTTGAAATGTCCTCTTGTAGGGGCACGCAACAGGCCGGAGCGCCTGTCCATCAAGAGCTGCATTCTGTAAACTGACGCAACGAGAAGATTAACCCTAGGCCTTTCAGTTTGACCCTCCTACGTCGAGTGACCGTCCATGGTCGTCAGTCTGGGACCTGGGTTCAGTGTTCTGAGCCTAAGCAGCCTGTGTCGAAACCGGCTCCCTTACGGTCGCGGCTCTGTAACGCGCGGAATCTACTGAGCCGCCCGCGTGAGCAAGCGGTCTTTTCGGACTTCAGACAGAGGAGCCATCTGGGAGGTGGCGCGGCGCGTGCATTCACATCATGCGGAAGTAACCAAGGGAGATTTGAAAATGGCCGATCAGAACGCAGTAGTCGCCGTTTACGGCACGCATACCGGAGCAGAAGAAGCGGTAAAGGAGCTACAACGCGGCGGCATCGACATGCGCGCCTTGTCCATCATTGGCAAGGATTCTCACACCGATGAGCATGTGGTGGGTTACTACAACACCGGCGACCGGATGAAGTACTGGGGCAAGATCGGCGCCTTTTGGGGAGGTTTCTGGGGATTGCTGTTTGGATCGGCATTTTTTGCTATTCCCGGCATTGGTCCAGTGCTGGTGGCGGGCCCGCTGGTAGCGTGGATCGTGGGAGCGCTGGAAGGCGCGGTGTTGGTGGGAGGATTGAGCGCCATCGGCGCGGGGCTGGTTGGTATCGGAATTCCGAAGGATAGCATCCTTAAGTATGAGCTGGATCTCAAGACGGACAAATTCCTGCTGCTGGTGCATGGCGCGGCCGAGGAAGTCGAAAAAGCGCGCTCGATTCTCGCAGGCACGCAGCCTATCAGTGTGACACTGCATTCGAGCGAAGCCCTGGCGGTCGCCGGACGGTAGAACCGTTCAGGATGGAAGTCTCAGAGCAAAAATATGTTGAGAAATGCGAAGGATTTGCATGGCTTTAAGATCCGAGCCACGGATGGCGACTTTGGAACCGTAGACCAGCTCTACTTCGACGATGAGACCTGGGCGGTCCGTTACCTCATCGTGGAAACCGGAGACTGGCTGGTCGGGCGGGTGGTGATGATCTCACCACTTTCCGTAGTCCACGCCGACTGGCAAGCGAAGCGGCTGGATGTGGCGCTGGCGAAGAAGCAAGTGGCGGATAGCCCGGACATCAACACGCACCAGCCCGTCTCGCGGCAGCACGAGGCCGCTTTCAACCAATATTACGGATATCCCCACTATTGGAGTGGTCCCAGTCTGTATGGCCCGGGGCCTTACTTGGACGGGACGGAGGAGTTGGAGAACCAGTCGGCGGATTCACATCTACGCAGCAACGAAGCCGTCACCGGCTTTCACATTGAGGCGGCGGATGGAGAAATCGGCCATGTGGCCGGATTTATCGTGGACGACGAAGCCTGGGTTATCCGCTACATGGAGGTGGCGACCCGGAATTGGTGGCCCGGCAAGAAAGTGCTGGTTTCACCCGGATGGATTGATCGGATGAACTGGCCAGATGCTAAAGTCTACTCTGGCCTCTCGCGCAAAGCCATCCAGAGCGCCCCGGAGTACGTCGAGTCCGCGCCCATCACGCGCGAGTATGAAAACGGCCTGTACGCTCACTATGGGCGGCCGCCATATTGGCTCCACCAAGCCGAGTACGAATCGTCTTTATCCCTGAGCGGCGGTTGAGGTTCGGGCATGGGCATCCGGCCAAACGGATGCCCATGATTTTTCGCTGGCCTGTTAAAAACTAACCATGTCGGTTCTACCGTGGCGCATCACACTCGTGTGAACGCGTTAGTTTTCCCGCGCGGACGTGTCGGCGTGAGTCTCGAAACGCAACGAGAGGAGTGAGTGCGCCACATTTTCAAAGTCCGAAAAGACCGCTTGCTCACGCGCGCGGCTGAGTAGATTGCGCGCGTTACAGAGCCGCAGCCGTGAGGGAGCCGGTTTAGACACAGACCGCTGGCGGTTCGATAGCAGTTTCACATTTCTGAGTAACACGCGCAAAACGGAGCGCGGCGCGAAAGCAGTTTCTGTCCCGTTTGGGGGCTGCGCGCCGCGCCCTTTGCGCTTTTGAATTGGAGACGAAAATGAAAGCCACCGAGCAACTGCATCAAATGGGCCAGAGTCTATGGCTCGACAATATCACGCGGGGATTGCTGACCAGCGGAACGCTGGAACGCTATATTCGCGAACTGTCCGTCACCGGGCTGACGTCCAATCCGAGCATCTTCGATCATGCCATCCGCGATACCGAGTTCTATGACGAGGCGATTCGCTGGAAGATCCAAGCTGCGCAGTCCGTTGAGGCGCTCTTCTTCGAACTCGCGCTGGACGATCTGAAAAAGGCAGCCGATCTGTTCCGGTCCATTCATGAGGCCACCCATGGCGTGGACGGCTGGGTGTCCTTAGAAGTTTCTCCGCTCTTGGCAGACGATCCCGTCAAAACGCTGGCGGCTGCCAAGCGGCTGTTCGGTTCAGCAGGCCGGCCCAATCTCTTCATCAAAATTCCCGGAACTCCAAAAGGCCTTTCTGCAATTGAAGACGCCATTTTCGCCGGGATTCCGGTCAATGTAACGCTGCTGTTCTCGTGCGATCAATATTTGAAAGCGGCCGGCGCCTATATCCGCGGGATTGAGAGGCGGATCAAAGCCGGTCTCAATCCGGCTATCCACTCCGTTGCATCCATTTTCATCAGCCGTTGGGATAAAGCGATTGTGGGCAAGGAGCCGGAGGGCCTCAAGGACCAACTTGGCGTCGCCGTCGCCAAGCAGGCATATAAGGCCTATCGCGATCTGCTGACTTCGCCGCAATGGCTGAAAGTCGCGGCGCAGGGCGCTTCCGCGCAACGCTTGCTTTGGGCCAGCACCGGCACCAAAGATCCGAAGGCTTCGGACACGTTCTACATCCATGCGCTAGCCGCTCCGGACACCGTGAACACAATGCCCGAGGCTACGCTGCTGGCGTTCGCCGATCATGGGCAAGTTCCGATTGCTTTAGCCCCTGACGGCGGGGACTGCGAGCTTGTACTGGGTCGATTTGTGCGCGGCGGTATCGACCCCGTTAAACTAGCCGAGCAACTGCAGCGCGAGGGTGCCCAGGGGTTCGTCAAATCCTGGAAAGACCTGATGAACTGTATCGAATCGAAGGCGCATGCCGTCCATGCCGGGGCGTCGAGCTAACAGCCGTGTCGGAATCAGGCACTTGCTCGACCGTCTTATCGCCTTGCGCCGCCATCGGCGGCCCCACCGCTTCCTTACGGCCGCAGCTCTGTAACGCGCGGAATCTACTGAGCCGCGCGCGTAAGCAAGCGGTCTTTTCGGACTTTAGACACGCTACTAAGCTAAGGAACAAAACATGAAAACTCACAACGATACACTCATACCGGAACTAAACCAGACCCAAGCCAACTCGCTCAGCGACGCGGACCTGATCACTAAGACCAACACACTCAGCCCGGAACAGCTTCACGAGACCAACGCCTACTGGCGCGCCGCCAACTATCTTTCTGTCGGCCAGATTTATCTCTACAACAACCCGCTGCTCAAGGAGCCGCTCAAGCTTTCAGACGTGAAGCCCCTGGTGGTCGGGCATTGGGGGACCACGCCCGGTCAAAACTTCATCTACGTCCACCTGAATCGAGTGATCAAAAAGTATGACCTGGATATGATCTACATCGCCGGTCCCGGTCACGGCGGCCCTGCGATCGTAGGCAACGTTTACCTGGAAGGCACCTGGAGCGATATTTATCCGAACGTCAGCCAAGATGAAGCCGGCCTCAAGAAACTATTCATGCAATTCTCGTTTCCCGGCGGGATTTCGAGCCATGTTGCGCCCACCACGCCGGGATCGATACACGAAGGCGGAGAACTGGGGTACTCGCTCAGCCATGCCTTTGGAGCCGCGTTCGACAATCCCGGTCTCGTTGTTGCGTGCGTGATTGGGGACGGTGAAGCGGAAACAGGTCCGCTCGCCACCGCGTGGCAGTCCAATAAATTTCTCAACCCGATTACCGACGGTGCCGTGCTGCCGATCCTGCACCTCAACGGCTACAAGATCAGCAATCCGACCGTCCTCGCTCGCATCGAGCATGAGGAGTTGGGGCAATTCCTGCGCGGCTGCGGCTGGACGCCTTACTTTGTGGAAGGCGACGATCCGGAAACGATGCATCAATTGATGGCCGCCACCATGGAAACGGCCATCGAAGACATCCGGCAAATCCAGAGCAATGCGCGGAGCAACAACGACACCACGCGGGCGCGTTGGCCCATGATCGTGCTCCGATCACCCAAGGGCTGGACGGGGCCGAAAGTAGTGGACGGTCTCCAAATCGAAGGCACGTTCCGGGCTCACCAGGTGCCGATCCTGGTGGATTCCGACCATCCCGATCATGTGAAGCTTCTCGAAAGCTGGATGAAAAGCTACAAGGCCGAGGAGTTGTTCGATGAAAATGGCCGTCTGATTCCGGAATTGGCCGACCTGGCTCCGAAGGGCGACCGGCGCATGGGCGCCAATCCCCACGCCAACGGCGGAATTCTCCTGCGTGATTTGCGAATGCCGGACTTCTGCGTCCATGCGGTGCATGTGCCTTCGCCTGGAGCCGTGAATGCCCAAGACACGCTGGTGCTGGGAAACTTCCTGCGCGACGTCGCCAAGCTGAATCAGGATCGGCGCAATTTCCGTGTGTTCGGTCCCGATGAGACGCTTTCGAATCTTCTAGGCGCGGTTTTCGAAGTCACCAACCGTCAATGGGAAGCGCGCGAAGAAAAGAACGATGAATTTCTCGCGCCCGCCGGACGCGTGCTGGACTCCATGCTCAGCGAGCATCAGTGCGAGGGCTGGTTGGAAGGATATCTTCTCACCGGCCGGCACGGGTTGTTCAACAGCTACGAAGCCTTCATTCGCATTGTCGACTCGATGTTCAGCCAGCACGCCAAATGGCTGAAGGTATGTCTGGAGCTGCCCTGGCGTCGGAAGATCTCGTCGTTGAACTATTTGCTGGCATCGCACGTCTGGCAGCAGGATCACAACGGATTCACGCATCAGGATCCCGGCTTCCTCGATCACGTAATCAACAAGAAGGCCGATATCGTGCGCGTCTATCTGCCGCCCGACGCGAATTGTCTGCTGTCGGTCTTCGATCACTGCCTGCGCAGCCGGAATTACGTCAACGTGGTAGTTGCCGGCAAACACGCCCTACCGCAATGGCTGACCATGGACGCCGCGGTGGTGCATTGCACCGAAGGCATTGGCATCTGGCAATGGGCCAGCAACGATCAAGACGCGGCCGAGCCGGATGTGGTGATGGCCTGTTGCGGAGACACGCCCACGCTCGAGATTCTGGCCGCCGTTTCCATTCTTCGCGAGCACTTGCCCGATCTGAAAATTCGGGTGATCAACGTTGTCGATCTGATGAAACTCCAGTCTGCGAGTGAGCACCCGCACGGGCTGAGCGAGGCGGACTACGATTCACTTTTCACCAAGGACAAGCACATCGTGTTCGGCTTTCACGGATACCCTTGGCTGGTCCATCGGCTGACTTATCGCCGGACCAATCGCAATCTGCACGTCCGTGGCTACAAGGAAGAGGGCACCATCACGACGGCGTTTGACATGCGGGTTCAGAACGACCTTGACCGCTTCCACCTGGTAGAAGACGTGATTGACCGCGTGCCGGGCTTAGGCTCGAAGGGTTCCTACCTGAAGCAGGCGATGCGGGACAAGCTCATCCAACACAAGCATTACATCGATAAGCATGGTGAAGACATGCCGGAAATCCGAAACTGGAAATGGAAAGCGTAAAAGCAATGAGCGAGCCGAATTACGGGGAGCACGGAAACGAAGGGCCGGAACACAGCAAAAAAACTCGCGTTGTTCCTGAGAATGCGCGGCAGGCGGACGAGCAAGCCGCCCAGGAGGGGGTTTCGCCGGCTTACTGGAGACGCATGCATCGTGACTGGCGAATGTGGGTGGGCCTGGTACTCATGCTTGCGGCGATAACGATTTACATCCTTAGCGAGGACCTGGCGTGGCTGCCTCACGCCATATAGCAGACGACAGATCATGAGCCAACTCCCGCTTTACCCGCTGCGATTCGAGCCGATCTATCAGTATCGGTTGTGGGGCGGACGCCGTTTGGCCAACCTGCTCACCGCGCCACTGCCTGGCGACGGTCCCATTGGCGAGGCGTGGGTGCTCAGCGACCGCGCCGACCATCCAAGCTGCGTTGCCGACGGATCTCTCAAAGGTCAGACCATCGGTCAAGTGCTGGAGCGATTTCCAGAGCAGGTAATGGGGAAATTTGCGGGGCGTTTTCCCCGCTTCCCACTGCTGCTAAAGTTCCTCGACGTGCGTGAAATGCTCTCGGTGCAGGTGCATCCTACGGATTCCGATACCGCCAAGACCGAAGCTTGGGTGGTGCTGGAGGCAGGCGCAAAAAGCCGCATCTATGCCGGTCTGAAGCCGGGCGCGACAGCGGAAGTTCTGCGGCGCGCGCTCCAGGATGGGACAGTGGCGGACCATCTGGCATGCTTCCATCCAAAGCCCGGCGACGCCGTCTTCAACCCGGCTGGGATGGTTCACTCTCTGGGCGGCGGCGTGGTGGTGTTCGAGGTTCAGCAGAACAGCGACGTCACATTTCGCTTGTATGACTGGAACCATGTGGACCCGACGACAGGGAAGCCGCGGCCGCTCCAGGTGGAACAGGCGCTGGCCTGCATCGATTTTGGGCGTGCTGCGGGCGGCTTGGTAGCGCCACTAGCGGAGGAGACGTCGCCTGTAATCCGCGAGCGGCTGTTTCATTGCGATTACTTCTGGTTGTGGCGCCTGCGCGGAGAACTGCCCTTCACGGTCGGCGCAGCGGCCTCGCCCCGCGTCCTGGTATGCATCGACGGCCAAGGGCAACTCAATCATGACGGCGCGACGTATGAAATCGGAAAAGGGGACGTGTTTCTTTTACCGGCGGTTCTCGGAGCGTGTACTTTTCAGCCGCGCGGCCCAGTAAACGTGCTGGAAATCGAGATACCGGAATGAAAAAGCTGATTGTTTTCGATCTGGACGGCACGCTAGCGGAAAGTAAGGCGTCAGTGGATGCCGAAATGTCGCGATTGTTGAATGACCTTCTCGGCATCGTCAAAGTGGCCGTGATCTCCGGAGGAGACTGGCCGCAGTTTGAAAAGCAGGTGCTGTCCCACCTTGCCCACAACGGCAGTCTGGTGAATCTATCCATCCTTCCCACCTGCGGGACAAAGTTTTTCCAATACAAACGAGATTGGCAGAAGCTCTATTCGGAAGATTTCACCCCGGAAGAAAGAGACAAAATCATCGCTGCGCTAAAGAAGGCGGTGGCGGAAGCCGGCTTCCAAGTGGAAAAAGTCTGGGGCCACGCGATTGAGGACCGGGGAAGCCAGATCACCTTTTCCGCATTAGGCCAACAGGCGCCCTTGGACGAAAAGAAGAAATGGGATTCCGATTTCACCAAGCGAAAAAAGATCAAGGCGATTCTGGATCCTTTGATTCCCGGGTTTTCCGTGCGAATGGGCGGTGCGACATCCATTGACGTCACCAAGCCTGGCATAGATAAAGCTTACGGAATCGGAAAACTGAGGGACGTACTCGGCATTTCATTGAAGGAAATGATTTTCGTCGGCGATGCTTTGTTCCCAGGCGGGAACGACTATCCGGCGGAACAAGCCGGTGTCGTTTCGATTCCCGTTTGTGGCCCTCATGAAACTAAGCGGGTTATCGAAACAACGATCGCTTGTTTATCGGATCACGGCCAGGAAGCGTTGAAGTTATGAAGGCATCGGCAAGCTACAGAGCTGCGACTTACAGAGCCGCGACTTACAGAGCCGCGACCGTGAGGGAGTCGGTATGAGTGGATTTAAATTGCGGCGCCTGGGAACGATCATGGAGCCGGAGCCGGGCAATCCGCAGGAAATCGAAGGTGTCCTGAATCCGGCGGCCGCGCGGGGTCCCGATGGCGACCTCTACCTGTTCCCTCGGCTGGTAGCCAAAGGGAACTATTCCCGCATCGGCATTGCGCGCGTGCGGTTCAACGCGGCCGGAGATCCAACCGGCGTGGAGCGGCTCGGCATCGCACTGGAGCCGCAAGCCGATTATGAACTGCATCCCGACGGAGGCGGTGGCTGCGAGGATCCCCGCATCACTTTCGTGGAGCCGTTGAAGCGCTACGTAATGACCTATGCGGCGTTTTCGGCGCGAGGACCACGCATCGCTCTGGCAGTATCGGAAGATCTCTTTCACTGGAAGCGCCTCGGACTCGCGAGCTTCGGTCCGTATCAAGGCATTAGTTTCGACGACGTGGACGACAAGGACTCCACGCTGTTCCCCGTGGCCATTCCGAATCCATCCGGGCATCCGGAAATGGCACTGCTCCACCGCCCGCTTTTCCCCGGCACTCGTCCGGAGGAGACCGCCTGCTGTCCCGCGTCCCGCGCCGTGGATCTGGAACGGGAGAGCATTTGGATTTCCTACAGCCCCATGGCGCTCGATGGCGCTGCGCCGCACTGCTGCGGCAAGTTCACCTTTCATCACCGGCTGGCGAGTCCCGTGTCTCGCTGGGAGCGGCTGAAAATTGGCGCCGGCACTCCCCCCGTACAGACGCGGCACGGCTGGCTTATCGTTTATCACGGAGTGTGTGAACTGGGGCACGGGACCAAAACCGGACACCCGCTGCGCTATTCCGCAGGAGTGATGGTGCTTTCGAAGGAGCGTCCGCAGTTGGTACGCTATCGTTCGGCGGATCCGGTGCTGACGCCTTCCCTGCCTGAGGAACGCGACGGCGCCGTAGCGAACGTGGTGTTTCCCACCGGCATCGACCGGCGCGACGATCTCGGCCTGCCGGATCGCTTCGACGTCTATTACGGGATGGCCGATAGCCGCATTGGCGTGGCACGCCTGGATGTGCCGGAATGTTTGCCGCCGGGCGCAGTCGCAGACCCGCCGGAAGCCAAGGTGTAACGCGCTCGCTTTCAGTGATGCAAAACAGGAGAAGTTATCATGACGCCAACCGCAGACAAGCCCGAAGTAAAGTCCGAATCGAAGTCCGGCTCGAAGCCGGCCCCGGGGGTGAAGTCCGACGCGCAGAAAAACCTGAAGTCGATTCCGATGGCGGATTTGGAGAAAGAGCTGGGATCTTCGCCGGATGGCCTGAGCCAGGACGAAGCGAAAAAGAGGCTGGCGCAGTATGGTCCCAACGAGATTGCCGAAAAGAAAGAAAATCCGTACCTGAAATTCCTCACTTATTTCTGGGGGCCCATCCCATGGATGATCGAAGCAGCCGTGGTTCTGTCCGGTGTGGTCCGTCACTGGCCGGATTTTTTCATCATCCTCCTCTTGTTGGTTTCCAACGCCGTCGTAGGATTCTGGGAAGAACACCAGGCTGGCAATGCGATCGCCGCGCTGAGGAAACAACTGGCCATCAAAGCGAAGGTCAAACGCGACGGGAAATGGACTGACCCTTCTGCCAAGGAACTGGTGCCGGGCGATATCATTCGCTTGAAACTGGGCGATATCGTTCCAGCCGATGCGCGCCTGCTTCCTGGCGACCCGGTAGAAGTGGACCAGTCCGCGCTGACCGGCGAATCTTTGCCCGCCACAAAAAAACCCGGCGACGCGGTATTCTCCGGATCCATCGTTCGCCAGGGTGAGAGCGAAGCAATGGTGTACGCAACCGGCACGGACACCTACTTCGGCAAGACCGCTCAAATGGTGCAAGGGCCGGAATCGGTCAGCCATTTCCAGAAAGCGGTGCTGAAAATCGGCGACTACCTGATTGTTCTCGCAGTGGTCATGGTGGCATTGATCGTCACTGTAGCGCTGTTCCGTCACGATCCGATCCTGAGCACGCTGGAATTTGCACTGGTGCTTCTGGTGGCTGCAATTCCGGTGGCGATGCCCACCGTCTTATCGGTGACCATGGCAGTGGGCGCGCGCCTGGTGGCGAAAAAACAAGCCATTGTCACCAGGCTGTCGGCTATCGAAGAACTGGCCGGCGTAGACATCCTGTGCTCGGACAAGACCGGCACTCTGACCCAAAATAAGCTGACGCTGGGCGATCCATTCCCCGTGAATGGCATTCCCGGCGATCAAGTCATTCTCTGGGCGGCCCTGGCTTCGCGCGCCGAAGACAAGGACACCATCGACCTGGCGGTGATCGGCGGCGTCAAAGACGACAAGACCCTGAAGGGCTATCAGGTGCTCCATTTCCAGCCCTTCGACGCCGTGCGCAAGCGTACGGAAGCCACCGTCAAGGGCGGTGACGGAAAGCAGTTTTTCGTAGCCAAGGGAGCGCCGCAAGTCATTCTGCAGATGTCGACCAACGCCGGAGAGGTAAAGTCCGTGGTCGAGAAGGCAGTCGACGAATTTGCGGGACGGGGCTTCCGTTCGCTCGGTGTGGCTCGGGCAGATGAGGAAGGCAAATGGCAGTTTGCGGGCGTTTTGCCTCTGTTCGACCCACCCCGCGAGCAGGCCAAAGCTACCATCGCGAGCGCCCGCGCCATGGGCGTCAGCGTCAAGATGGTTACCGGCGATCAGATAGCGATCGCCAAGGAAACAGCCAGGCAACTGGGGATGGGCACGAACATCCTGGATGCCAGCGGCTTGGGCGATATCAAGCATCGCGAGACGGCACAGACCGCGGAAGCGATCGAGAACGCAGAAGGCTTCGCGCAGGTTTTCCCCGAGCATAAGTACCACATTGTAGATGTGCTGCAGCAGCGCGGCCATATCGTCGGGATGACCGGGGACGGCGTGAACGACGCACCGGCGCTGAAAAAAGCCGATTGTGGTATCGCCGTTTACGGCGCCACAGACACGGCGCGCGCGGCCGCCTCCATCGTCCTTCTGGCATCCGGCCTTTCGGTGATTATCGACGGAATCAAGGAAAGCCGGCGCATCTTCCAGCGCATGAACAGCTATGCGATCTACCGCATCGCCGAAACGCTGCGCGTGCTGTTCTTCATGACGCTGGCGATCCTGGTGTTTAATTTTTATCCGCTGACGGCAGTCATGATCGTGATGCTGGCGTTGCTCAATGACGGCGCCATCTTGTCTATCGCGTATGACAATGTTCACTACAAAGATAAGCCTGAGGCTTGGAACATGCGCCTGGTGCTGGGGATCTCCACGGTGCTGGGCGTCGTCGGCGTGGTGGCCGCGTTCGCACTGTTTTATCTCGGCGAGCGCGTCTTTCACCTGGACCGCGCACACATCCAGACGCTGATGTATTTGAAGCTATCCGTGGCCGGACATCTCACTATTTTCCTGACCCGCACGCGCGGTCCGTTCTGGTCCATACGCCCTGCGAAGATTCTGTGGATCGCGGTACTCGGTACCCAGGCAATTGCTACTTTGATCGCCGTCTATGGGCTGTTTATGACGCCACTGGGGTGGGGCTGGGCAGCGTTCGTTTGGGGCTATGCACTGGCTTGGGCTCTGCTGAACGACCGCGTGAAACTGCTCGCCTATCGAATTTTCGATCCTACCAAAGCGCCATTGTTGGCCAAACGGCCGACCGGGAAACCGGCGAACCTTACTCCGCGGATTGCCGCGCGAGCCTATGAAATTTACGAGGATCGAGGCCACCACGATGGCCAGGCGGATCAAGACTGGCTGGAAGCGGAGACCGAGATTCGCAAGAATGAGCTGGCACCCACGAAGGCTGGCGCGAGATGAAGATCGATTCAAAAGGTTTTCGGGTGCGGCCTGGAAAGCAGGTCAAACTCAGTGACTGGCCGACGATCGTGAAGCCTTTTTCGAAGTCGAAGGCGCAGTATCAAGAACTCCTGGCAGAGCATGTCGAGAAACTCAGCGCGCTGCAACAGCTTCACCATGCGTCCAACCGCTATGCGCTACTGCTCATTTTTCAAGGGATGGACGCTGCCGGGAAGGATGGCGCCATCCGGCACGTCATGTCCGGCGTGAATCCAGAAGGCTGCGAGGTTTTCAGCTTTAAACAGCCCAGCGCCGTAGAGTTGGAGCACGATTTTCTCTGGCGCACCACGCGCTGTTTGCCCGAACGCGGCCGGATCGGCATTTTCAATCGTTCCTATTATGAGGAAGTGCTGGTGGTTCGGGTACACCCGGAGATTCTGCGCAACCAGGGGCTCTCGGAAAAATTGCGCGACGAGAAAACCATCTGGGAGGAGCGCTATCGCTCCATCGTGGACCAGGAGGAGCATCTTCACCGCAATGGTACCCGGATCGTCAAATTCTTTCTGCATCTTTCGAAGGAGGAGCAAAGAAAGCGGTTTCTCGCGCGCATTGACGAGCCGGATAAAAATTGGAAGTTCAGCCTTGCGGATATTCACGAGAGGAAATACTGGAAGGACTACGTACACGCTTATGAGGAGTGCCTGAACGCCACCAGCACTCATCACTCGCCCTGGTACGTCGTTCCCGCCGACGATAAAGAGAATGCCCGTCTGATCGTTTCCCAAATTGTCGTGGACACGTTCAACGACCTTAAGATGGCTTACCCCAAGACCACGCCGAAACGCCGGGCGGAATTGAAATCGATCCGCAAGCTGCTCATGAAGTAGCTGCGAATGGCTGCTCCTTCCGAAAAAAACGTTCCGCTTGCGCCCGGCCTCACCAGCCACGAAGCCCGGACCCGGTTGGAAAAGTTCGGACCAAACGCGATGCCCGACACCGCTCTGCATCCGCTACGCAGGGCACTGGCCAAGTTCTGGGCGCCGGTTCCATGGATGCTCGAGGCGGCCGTCGTGCTCGAAATTGTTCTCGGCAAGTACGTCGAGGCGGGGATCATCGCGGTTCTTCTGGCCTTCAACGCCGCTCTCGGATTCATTCAGGAAGGGCGCGCTCAGGCGACGCTTGCCGCGCTGAAGTCGCGGCTGGCGTTGAGTGCTTCTGTCAAGCGCGATAATGTTTGGGCCACGGCGCCGGCCGCTGGACTCGTGCCGGGCGATATCGTGAAGCTATCGCTGGGCGCCGTGGTTGCCGCCGACGTGCGCCTGATCGACGGATCGGTGCTGCTGGATCAATCCATGCTCACTGGCGAATCCGTTCCAGTCGAAGCTGGCGCCGGCTTCGAAACCTATGCGGGAGCGCTGGTACGCCGCAGCGAAGCGGTCGCGGAGGTCACGGCGACGGGAGCGCGCACCAAGTTTGGACGCACCGCGGAACTGGTTCGGACCGCGCATGTCGAAAGTTCCCAGCAGAAGGCCGTGCTGCGCGTGGTGCGCAATCTGGCGATGGTCAATGGCCTTATCATCGCGACGCTGGTGGGATATGCCTACGTCCTCAAGATGCCGGGTGGCGAGATCGTTCCCCTGGTGCTCACCGGCGTTCTGGCGTCTATCCCAGTTGCGCTGCCGGCGACGTTTACGCTCGCGGCCGCGCTCGGCGCGAAGGCTCTGGCAAAGTTGGGAGTTCTTCCAACCAGGCTATCCGCCGTAGATGAAGCGGCCAGCATCGACGTGCTGTGCTCGGATAAGACCGGCACGCTGACGCAAAACGCTCTGAGGGTAACGACGGTTCATGCCATGTCCGGCTTCGACGAATCGCACGTCTTGGGAGTGGCTGCCCTGGCGAGTTCGGACGGCGGCCAAGATCCGGTGGATGGCGCCATACGGGCGGCCGAAGCGAAAAAAGCCGCCTCGGATTTGCCGAAACTCATCAAGTTTGTCCCGTTCGATCCTGCGACGAAAATGTCGGAGGCGACGGCTACCGATTCGGGCGGTTCCACCGTTCGCGCCGTGAAGGGGGCCTTCGCCGCGGTTGCCGGACTGACGCATCCGGATGCTGAAGCGTCCAAAACGGCGAATGACCTTGAAGCGCAGGGCTTCCGCGTTCTGGCAGTCGCCCTGGGTCCTCCAACGGCTCTCAAACTTGCCGGGCTCATCGCCCTCAGTGATCCGCCCAGGCCGGATTCCGCCGCGTTGATTGCGGAATTGCACGCGCTGGGAGTGCGAGCGGTTATGGTGACGGGAGACGCGCCGGCCACGGCGGCCATCGTAGCCCATGCCGTAGGTCTGGATGGAAAAGTCTGTCCACCGGGGCCGATCCCAGCGGAGGTGCGTCCGGAGGATTTCGCGGTCTTTGCCGGCATTCTCCCAGAAGGAAAGTACGCTCTCGTCAAGGCGTTCCAAAAGAGTGGACATGTTGTTGGGATGTGCGGCGACGGCGCGAACGACGCACCGGCGCTGCGCCAGGCACAGATGGGAATCGCGGTGTCTACGGCAACCGATGTGGCGAAGTCGGCGGCCGGCATCGTGCTGACGAAGCCAGGACTCGGAGGTATCGTCGCTTCAATAAAGGAAGGCCGCATAACATTCCAGCGCATCCTGACTTACACACTGAACTCGGTCACCAAGAAAGTTGTGCAGGTGCTCTTCCTGGCGGTGGGGCTGGTGATGACCGGACACGCCATCCTGACTCCGATGTTGATGGTCATCATTATGCTCACAGGCGATCTGCTGGGCATGTCCCTGACGACAGACAACGTGCGCCCGTCTCCGGCTCCCAATGCCTGGCGAATCGGCCAATTGACCATGGCCGGTGTCTTCATGGGAATCTGCGAGCTGGTCTTTTGCACCGGTGTCCTGGCGGTCGGCAAATTTCGTCTGGGTCTCGGAATAGAAGCGCTGCAAACTCTAGCGTTCGCGATCATCGTGTTCGGCAATCAAGCCACCACTTATACCAATCGCGAACGTCAGCGGCTGGGGTCCTCTCGTCCAAGCCGGTGGCTGGTTGCATCGTCCGTCGTCGATCTGCTGATCGCGTCGACGCTTGCGATTGGCGGAATTGCCATGACCCGTCTGCCTGCATTGCTCGTAGGGGAAATGCTCATGGCAACGGCGGTCTTTGCGTTCATCGCCGACTTTGCGAAAGTCCCGGTCTTCAAGCGCCTCGGGATCGCCTGAACCTGTTTTCAATGATTTGCCAATTCGCCCTGCTGGCGAAGAGCTTGGATCAGAACTCGCACAGGCTGAAGTGGCGGCCAACCGTGAACGGTCTACAGGGCCTTCGACTCGGCTCTTTAGACGTAGCGTCAAATTAGCGTCAAATCATGCGCTAAGTATTGTCCAAGATAGCGGCTTAGTAATATACTTTACCAAAAGCCGGGGTCCACAAGAGAATTCCCGGTGGGAGGGTAATGTGCCAAAGTTTGTCACAGCTTGCGAAAAAGTCTTCGCAGGGTTGATTCCGCTATTGATTGCGAGCTCCGGGCTGGTCTTCATGACCCTGGAAGCAAGCAGCCTGATGGCCCAAACTGCAGGAACCGGGGCTCTTACAGGAACAGTCACAGACGCGTCCGGGAGTTCCGTCCCGAACGTGACCGTAACAGCCACCAACAGCGACACAGGGCAAGTGCGAACTGGAATAACCAACGCCGCCGGAGTCTACTCGTTCACACTATTGCCGCCAGGTACCTATCGAGTGTCTTTCAGCGCCACCGGTTTCAAGGTTTCCGATGTGAACGGGGTCAAGGTCAACGTTACGGAAACTCCGGTGGTAGACAAGAGCCTGGAGATCGGTTCGCAAACCGAACAGGTGACGGTGGAAGCGAACGTCGAATCGGTCCAGACGGCGAGTTCGACTCTGGGCACCGTCGTGGGCGAGCGGGCGGTTACCGGATTGCCCCTAACCACTCGGAACTACACGCAGATCATCTCTTTGGCTGCCGGCGTAAACTCGTCGGTGAACAACGCTTCGGCGGTTGGCAACGGCTCTGTCGACGTGAGCGTCAACGGAATGGATCCCAGCCACAATAATTATCAGATGGATGGCGTTTCCGTAACGCCGATCGCCGGAGGCGGTTCGCAGCAGGGGTTCTATTCCGGAATCGGCATTCCCAGCCCCGACGCGATCGCGGAATTCAAGATCCAGACTTCGCTGTACGACGCGGGCTATGGCCGCAATCCCGGCGCCAACGTCAACGTGGTTACCAAGTCCGGCACCAACGCCTGGCACGGGAGCCTTTTCGAATTCTTCCGCAATACGGATCTGAACGCCAATGGTTTCTTTGAGAACCGCGACGGAAGCGGTAAAGGGCCTTTGAATCAAAACCAATATGGCGGGGTGATCGGCGGGCCGATCAAGAAGGACAAGCTGTTCATCTTCGGCTCGTTTCAGGGAACCCGGCAGAAAAACGGTGTAGACCCCACCGGAATCAGCAGCGCCACGGCGCCGCCCATCCCCGCAGGCGCCCGCAATACGCCCGGATTTCAATCCGCGCTGGGAGCGGCGTTCTGCCACGATCCCACTTTCAGCCAGAAAATCGGCCTGGGCGGCGTGCAGGTGGCTTGCGATGGCTCCAACATCAATCCGGTCGCGCTCAATATTCTCAATTTGAAGCTTCCGAATGGGAACTATTTTATTCCCAGTTCCACCGACGGGCAATATCAGACCCAGACCTTTGTCAATCCGGATGTCTTCAGCGAAGAGCAGTATTTGGTAAACGGCGACTACCTGATCAATTCCAAGAACACGCTGTCAACCCGCTACTTCCTCTCCAGCGAACATCAAGTGGAGGGCTTCGACTGCCTGATCGACTCCGCGATCTGCCTTCCGGGCGCAGGCCCAAACGCCCATTACCAGAACACGAATGCGGTCTTGAAGTTGACCTCCATCCTGTCGAATTCGTTGGTCAACGAAGCCCGGACATCGTTCCAACGGAATGTCTCGCAAATCGGGACCCTATGGAGTCAGGTGGGTTCCGATACTGGAGTTGGCATAACGCCGAATACTCCGTCCATTAACCTGATATCGCCGATCACGGTTCTGGGCGAGTTCGACTCCGGTGGAATGGCCGAGCCGGCCAACAATTACAGCAATCAATTCCAATGGGCCGACCAGCTCTCCTGGAGCCACGGCAAACACTCGATCCGCGTAGGCGGCGAGTACGAACGGATTCAGTGGCCCTGGACATTCCAGGGGATTTCCAAGGGCTGGCTGCTGTTTCAGACCTTCCCCGATTTTCTGCTGGGGCTTTCCGGTTGCGCGCCGGGCACTTTCCCAACCACTTGCAATACGGGTAGCCCGGGCGCCACCAACGGCACGCCGCTCAGCAACATCATCTCGGAGGTTTTAGCGGTGCGGGTGCCGCAAGGTGGCATTGTTCACGGGTACCGTTATCGCGACTCCAACGCGTTCATCCAGGACGACTATAAAGTCTCCTCCCGCCTGACCCTGAATTTGGGCCTGCGCTGGGAATACGACGGCTATCCCACGGATAAGTACGGCAACCTGACCAATGTCTGGCTGAGCAAGATTCTGACCGTGCCGGTTCCGGGAACTACGCCGGCAACGGGCACTTATGCCGGTTTCGTCGCGCCTTCCAACTACGAGGGCACGCCGCCCGCCGGGGTTGTGGTGAGCAATAGCCAGGGTCCCACGCGCACCGGCGCGCCCTGGGACAACTTCGCGCCGCGCTTCGGATTCGCCTGGCAGGCTTTGGGTAACGGCAAGCTGGTGGTGCGAGGCGGCTACGGATTCTTTTATGATCGCGTGAACGGCAACTCCATCATCCACGCGGTGGAACAAAGTCCGCCTTACTCTTTGACACTGGACAATAGCGGCGAGGATCTTTATTATGCTAACCTGGCCCATCCTTATCCGGCCGAACAACTTGGCTGGGGATCGACACGCTGGGTCAACTTCGCCACGGGCGCTTCCAGCGGATTGAACTATCCCTTCATGTCCGAGAATTTCACCACCCCGATGGTGCAGTCCTACAATCTCAACGTCCAGTATCAGTTCCTGCCGCGCTGGGTGCTGGAAGTCGGGTACGTGGGATCGCATGGGATTCATTTAGTGGATTCGGGCAGGGAAGTGAACACGGCTTTGCTGGCCAGTCCCAGCAATCCCATCAACGGAGTGACCACCAATACCGTGGAAAACGTGGATCTGCGGGTTCCGTATCTCGGATTTGCTCCGAACGGGCTGCAACAATCCGGATCGGACGGCGACTTGAAGTATTACAGCCTTCAAGTGACAGTGCGGAAGCAGTTTTCACATGGATTCCAGATGCAGGGTGCTTACACCTGGGCTCGGGCGTTTACCAACCTCCAAGCCAATATCTCAGCCACCGGCAACGGTCAAAATCTCGATAGCGGCGATCCTTCCAATGCAGCCCAGCAGTATGGACTCGATACGGGTTACCGGCCCCAGCGTTTCGTGATCAACTACAGCTGGGACCTTCCGTACACGAAGACCACCGGGTTCGCTGGGAAGCTGCTAGGCGGCTGGAATCT
>Ga0302325_10011119_pt1 | contig 19411 bp, 3 predicted proteins | sample Palsa_T0_2_FD_201948 | JGI IMG/M metagenome (GOLD analysis project Ga0302325, IMG submission 201948) | Peat permafrost microbial communities from Stordalen Mire near Abisko, Sweden - Palsa_T0_2 | ecosystem: Environmental > Terrestrial > Soil > Palsa > Peat permafrost | place: Sweden: Abisko...
AAAGTAATGCGTCTTATAGTAATATACTATATAATATTCTTGTTTTATAAATGTTTCGCTTAGTATAAAGTTATAATAAGCTAAGCTTAAGCTAATTGGTAAATGTGATTTTACTAGATTATAGCTATAAGTTATAATCTTATTATAAAGGGATCACAAGTTATAGTCCTTATAGAGATGTGGAGAATATTACAAGTTATAATCCTTGTAAGAATGTGGAGAATATTACAAGTTATAATCTTTAAAGAGGAGAATATTACAAGTTATAATCCTTGTAAAAATGTAAAGAATATTACAAGTTTATAGCCCTTATTAATAGAGGGATTACAAGTTGTAATAGCTACAAAGATGCAGAAAAATATCACAAGTTGTGGTCCCTATTAATAAAAGGATTATAAGTTATAGTAGCCGAGAATAGGGGGCGCTACTTAAAAGAATAACTAATTTGTGCTTTAATAGACTTATATGGCTTTTATACTTTCTTAAGCCTTTTATATCACGTCTTTCCCTTTTATGCTTTTAAATAGCGCTTTCCTTCCCTCTTCTTGCTATTACGATATACCTTATTATAATGCTACTAAAGAAGTAAAATATAATTTATAACCTTTAATTTAAGACGTTATTAGCAATTAGCGTTAGCTGATATAGCTACTTAAAACTAACTAGTATTTGGCTTAATATATAAGGCTAGAAACTTGAAAGATTATTATAAGGTAATCGAAATAATTGCGCTTTAAACTCTTTATAAGCATTAGTGTTTTAAAACCTTCTTGTGCTTAACTTTATTTATCTTCTTATAATTAATAAAAATTGTTAATAAGTGCGCTTAATTATTTTAACTATTATTTCTTAATAAGAGTAAAATATAAAAGTTTGCAAATAAAATGAGGCATTTGTAAAAGAGAATAGAGATCTTGTATTTTCTTATACTAAGATAATACTTAAAGAGGGCAATCGATATTATTATGCAATTACAAGTCGTTATTACTCCGCTAATTCTTAAGTCGATTTACTTAAACTCGACTTTGTCTTAATTTTAATTTCGCAAATTTGGCCGCTATTTTTAAGACAATTTACACGAGCGCTTAAGCTATTACCTTAGGACTATTATATAAAGCAACCTAATTTATTATATTATAGCGACACTAAGGCCTTTACTAAATTGAGTAGTCTCCTGTTAAATAAGGCTAAAGTTTACAAGATTTTAAGGGCATTTCTTTACCCTAATATTGCTCGATATCTTAAATGCTTAATCGAAAATAATAAAATAATAAGCCTTTGTTTTGTCAAGTATAATATGAATTTGTTAAAAAGAGTAACTAAGGACTCTTGCCCTTTTAATATAAACCTTTATTTGCGGGGTATTTAGAAGGGTATTTAGCACCTTTATAGCTTAAATCTCATTTATTGCAATCTTAACCCGACTAATATTTTAATAGATAAGGATACTTTAGTTATTAGGAACTTCGATTCTTGTTAATAAAAGGGAGAAAAATTAAGTTTTAAAGCTAAGACAAGAGGATAGACAAGTTAAGATTTTAAGTTTATAAGGCCCGAGAATAATAAATATAAATTATTAAAGATTTGAGATTTTTTATTTTAAGTTTATAAGATGTAAATTATTTAATAAGATTTACTATTTTAAGTGAAAAATGCTAAAAAGCTATTGAGATTTTCTTATTTAAGCTACCGGAGTAATATAGCTAAACTAACTTTAGTAACTAAACATCTTAACTATATTTGACCTCACCCCTTTTGCCTTTATCCTATTACTTAAGTTTATAGTTCAAGATAAACTTGACTCTTATTAGCACTTTCTAAGAGGCAAATAAACTATTATACTTACTTATTTTATTACTATTAAGCTAGGGGAGGCACGTAGCTAGACAAATATTTGCAAGTTATTAATTTACAATCACGTTCCTTATATATGTATTTAGATTTATTAGTATAATAGCTTGTCTTAAAATTATAATAATTTATTAGTTCCTTAATTTTAACGGAAGCTATCTTAATAATAGAGTTAATAGTGTAATACTATAATAATAGTATAAATATAATAAGCGTATATACTTTTTAAAGGATTTGTATTTATATTTTAAAGTGCGCTTAAAAAATTTATACTATTATATGTTTTGCAATAAAGTTCTTTTATCTTAATAAACTATTCTTTAGCTTTATACTTATAACGGGATTGCTAGTTTATTGTACCGATTTAAGAGCTTTAATTTATTAGACTATTTCCGGATATAGCTATAAAGGCAAATACTATTATTATATATATATATGCCTTGTTAACTTGGGTTATCTTAGCCCTAGCGTGTATAAAGGTATAAAGGATATTACAAGTTATGGTCCTTGTTAAGGGAAGGATTATAAGTTATAATCCTTATTAAAGGAAAGATTAGGAGTTGTAGTTACAAGTCAAGATCCTTTAAGAATAGCTTACCGAATTTAATAGGCGGGCTATTGCATAGGGCAATCTTGATAGCTGCGATAACTATTCGGGCTATCAAATTTATATTATAAAAGAGGATTTGCGGACAAATGAGGAGGTTAGATAATTTGACTAAGCAAATTACCCCACTATTAGTGCACTACTTTAGCTTTGTATTATTGCTGCTTGACATGCTAAGATAAGAAAATGATAGTATGCTAAAGAATGCAGTTGAGTCTTGATACCTTTTAAGCGCTACTACACAAAAACAGACTATTAAACCCCTTATAGAATTTGCCATCTCTTTTGTAAAGGCCGCAAAAGAGACTCTCTTTAAACATGGCTTCTTAAACTGCAAAGACTTAATAGTTAAAGATAATATCTAAGAAATAGAAAAGAAGGGCTTCGAGTCTTTCTTTTCCTTGGAATATAGCTTAGAATTTTGCTAGTAATACGTCCTTAATATAATAAATATAGCAAAACATTTATAATATTTATCTAATGCTTTTTAGCACATCTTATTTATTATAAAATCCTTCTTCGGCAACGAGACTTGCATTCTCGCATATAGCTTAAGATATATAGCATACTCGGGCTATATCGTGTGCTTTAAGAGAGGTAATTTAAAAGCTAAACGGCAAGTTTTAGCAGTTTATTTGCTAGCTAAAGGATTGCAAGTTAGCTATTGCAGCAACTTGCACGACTAATTCTTGCTTACTATAAAGGGAAGAAGGTTCTTAAACGAAATTTCTTAATTTGCACTAGATAAAGTAAGCTATTAATATAAGGAGAAAACATTTCTTAATAGTAGCTTATAAGTTATTACTTTATAGTATAGTTGCATATATTAATATATTTCGCAAAATAATTTTCGATACTTAAATTAGTTTTAAACTTAAGGAAGGGTATATAATCACATTTGAATTTGCAATAGCTAATATAGTCGAGCGAGGGGAAAAGCCTTAGCCGAAAATAGTTCTTCCAAGCTTATTAGAGTTAATATAAAAGGTAAAAGATATAAAGCGCAATTTAGAAAATAGAAAATTCCAAAAAATCCGAATAAACTTTATATTTAAAGATGCTATTGCAAGTACAAATATATAATTATTAGTTATTGCTTAAAGCATTTTACTCTTTATATTCTTAGCTATATTCTCTATTTATATCTATCCCGTCTATAGTCTAAGCTAGTTTATAATGCTAAATATAAGAGCATCGAAGTCGATATCGTTTAAAGCTAAAGCTAATCCTTTAATAAACCCGGGATAAAACGCCTTTATTAAAATATTCGGAAAGCTAGCTTTAGCTACATGTTCGGCAACATTCGAGGAAGGTATAAGTGCTATCGCTAATTATAAGAAGGAGACGGCTATATATGCATCTTATCTAATATAAGCTTAAAGAAGACATTTTAAAAGGGTTAATACTATTAGCAAGCTAAAAATCGAGCTTGTTTATAATATTAACCTTATATAACTTAGCCCTTCGAACTTTTAAAGTCTTTAACCTTACATCTTTAACTTCGCGCGCTCTTTTATTGCCCCTCTTAATGTAAGAGAGACATTTTACAAGATTTAGTTTGTCGGTAGCCCGCTTGCGCAACTTATTACATATCTAGTTTATATAAGTAATCTTAATTTTACTTATATCTTAATACTATTTAGCATATCTTATATAGTCCTTAGCTTGTCTTAAAACGTATTAATAGCACATGTATACCTCTTTATACTTGACATTTGCATTAAAGTTAATAATCTTGCTTAAAGGGGAAAGATAAAGGCTTATATTGCTTAAAATGCCTTTAAAGATTTTATTGCATTTTAAATAATTCGTTTTTATTATAATCTTTAAAAGGACAATTATACTTTATTTTAGGCCTCTTAGCATCTTTGTATATATCTAAATCGTCGTCGTCGCTATTTAGATTATCGCTATTTACTTTCGAGTAAGACTAGTATATTTCTAACTAAGCGGACAAATACCCTTTAAAAGTTTAAAGAAAGTTAGTTTTATACTTGCAAGTAATTAAATATTAATTTAGTATTTATTAAAGTAAGCACAAAATGCATTGCTTATTAAGAAGAAAGCAAAGTAAGAGCATTATAGCTATATATTGTTTAATATGCTAAGGGCAATTAATTATAGTTAAAGACGAGAAAGCAAAGGAAGTAAAGTTTTCCGATTTTCAATTATCCGTCTAGCTAATTAACATTTGTTTAACTTTATAAAGATAATTAGCCGAAGGTGCTCTTGTAGCTGCTTTTATAGCAAATGTAGCAAGATTTAAACTTATTTAAACCCTTCGTCCGCTAAAAGTTAAGCTCTTACTTCAATTAATATCTCCCTTTTTACGCAATAGCACTTTTATTTATATATCTTAAAAATTATTAAAGTCGCGTATTATATTACTAATATCCTTTACTTTATTAAAACAAAAATATATCTCTTTCTTGCAAAACTTGCTATAGCGATGGTATTAAAGGAGGCGAATGCCTTATATGCAGCGCGAAGGGCTAAGCATTAAGGGATTAAGCATCGAAGGAGTTAAGTATTATTTATAAAGTAAACAAATATAAGTTTTAAATATTAGCCATTTATCATTTATCGGGAGTGCTTAGTTAACGATTTTTCAAGTAAGGAAAAAGATTAAGCTAAAGATTTTAAGACTATTAAACTTGTTGCTTTTTTTTTTATCTCTTTTATAATAGCAAATACCTCGGAAAGCCTAAGAAGGTGCTTATAACAAACTTTAAGCTTATACTTCTTAGCACTAATCGTGCTAAGCCGATAAAAGCCGACTTCGCTTAATAGTAAAAGAGGGTGGTTTATATAGAGGACGAAAAGGGACTTTATAAAGTGTAATTTAATGCTATCTAATTTGCTTTAAAGAGATATCGGCTTGCGCATAATAAGGGGAAAAGCTATTTATTTGGTGTGCAAACAAATAAGATTTAGCTAGCCTTATATTATACATTTTTCATCTTAAATAGCTTTATATAGTAAAAGCCTAATTCTTTAAGGTTTAAGTAAACCCTTATTGCATATGCTAGATTCTTAATTATTTAAAGGTGCTAATAGCTTGTTATTAATCCCTTTAGCGCCTTTAAACCTTACCATCCTTTTTGTATATCCTTTTGCTTCCCTTATAACAGCTTTTACTTATCCTTCTTTGAATTTAAAATTCTTAATGCTATTATCACAAATTATGCTAGGTAGTGTGTGACTTACTAAATAGCCTTCCCCCCCCAAATCGCATATAATACATCGTAGAACGCAAACCTAATTTGGCTACATGCATATGCATACAATATTAAGTAGCTAAAAAGTTTGTCTAAGAGGTGGCCGCAAATCGAGGGGTAGCTCGCGTTCAGTGCTAGATTGACGCGTTCCCTCGGTAAGTAGGGTCTAAATTTTACTTTACGCATTAGGCCGCAAACGAGCTAATCTTTATTAAGTTAGTACTAACTAATGTCACTTGCGTAGCTTACATTGCAATCTGCAAACTTTTTAATTTAACACTAAAGCCGACTAAAGCAGCTCGACTTCCTCCTTTTACATTTGCTTTAAATAAGCTAGTCTTAGATGTAAGTAGATTCGGATAAAGGGTAATGCTACTATCGCTAAATAATAAAAATAAGAATCGTTGCCGCCGCTATATTCTATCTTAAACTCTAGCGCATTTATTACCGACTACCTTACATTTAGCGCGCTCCCTTTAACTCTTCCTCCCCCTTATTTGTTAACCTTAGCAGTAATATAAACTTACTTGTTATCCCTCCTCCTTTTAGTCGATATAGCCCTACGCTAAGCAAAACGAAACATTTAAAAAGTTGGGCGGCAATACTCGGTGCTAAAAGGCGAATATAAGTAAGCTATTTACACTAGTTATATACTTTAACTAATCGTTAATAAAAGCGCGGCTACAAGGTATTAAGAAAGAATACTTACAACTTTCTCCTTATAAAAGCTTACGCTTATAGCGCTAAGATTGTACTATATCTAAGGATAGCGAACTAAAGTACCCGCTTCCCTCCCTAATTAGCAAAACTCTTAGCAAAGAGGTATGCTACTTTCCTCTTATTATACTATAAAGCTAATTTAAGTTAACTTTTTATAAATCAAAGATCGAAAACGAAAGCAATTACAAGAAAACGAACTTACCCTCCCCTCTAATATTACTTCCTCTTAAAAGCAATAGCAAAAGTCCCTTTTATAATCTATTATCGAAGACACAATTAGCGAGAATGTAGCTGTCGGTAATAGCGGGGAGGAGATTAACCCACTTAAATATTAGCGGAAGGAGCTTTATTAGCTTAAAAAATACTTTAAATCGGAGAGCAATATAAACTATTTACTTGCAAGGAAGAAATCTTCTTTATCTCTTTGCAGCAAACAATTAGAAACTAGCTCTATTGCGCTTAGCTTTATTATACCTAGCAATTAAAAGCCAAGGGAAGCTAAAAGTGCTTTATATTAAAGCTTATAATATAAAATCCTACTCGAGATTAAGGGTAACTTTATGCGCAAATCGGATTTAAGTATTATAGACACAAGCAAGACTGTTTGCCGAACCTTCCTTAAAGCTTAGCAAATAGTTCTAAAAGATTTATTGTTTTAAGATAATCTCTTTAACGAGACGTGCAAAATAATATAAGATAAGAATAAGGCTAAAGTTATTTAAGATATTGCTCGATTAATTGTTCCTTTTACTTAATCTTTAGCTATATATAGCGCTAAACATCTAAAAACCTTAATCGAAAGTGTTAACAAAGGCTAAGATAATTTTATCGCTTTAACTAAGCCTCGTCTACAACTTAACTATGCTATTAAATTTAAGCAAACTACATTCACCGAAGATTAGCTTAAAAAAATCTAGCCGTTTATTAGTAGCTTCTTAAAAATGTCTCTCTTTATAAGTATATATTATATATACTTCCCGTTTCTTATATGCGAGGTTAAGTGCAACGCTATACGCTTAATGTTGCAGACCGACAAAATGCTTATAGCATAACGATAGCTATAAGGGGTATTATCAAACTCTTTAAGCTTATAAAACGCGAAAAGGAGCTTTACTAGGAAATACTTGCCTTCTTAGTCTCGCATAATTACCGGATAATAAGAATTTATAGTTATTATCTTATAATCGACAGGAATAAGACTACCTTTTACCGCTACCCGATTTATAAATTTAGCTTTATAGCATTAAATAGCAAAGAGAAATAGATAGCTTACAAGTTTACTAAAAACGTTTATAATAAATAAATGCCGACTTACTTGAAAAGAATTTATTTAGTTATTAATAACTTGCTGCTCGATCCGGATTTTGAGGTCTCGGAGCAATCCGAGCTAAGGGAATCCGGACTCTTATAAGGCTTAAAAAGCTATTATCTCTCCGACTAATCAAGTTATAATATTACATCTTTATTAGAGGAAGCTAATAGTCAATTAAGCTATATTAGTTCGCGAGAAGTTACCCCTAATACTTTACTATCTTAGAGGATCGACAAGAAAGCATTTAAAAAGCTAAAGAAAAGGGCTCGACTTATAAAGCTACACTAATCTTAAGACGCTAGTTAAAGATAAGCACGCTTTTAAGGTAATTAGCTATTTAGAAAAGGAGGTAAATACATAAGCGAGGCGAGGACCTAAGAGCATTTATTTGCTATAAAGTTTTAAAGAAATCTATATAATATAATAAAGCAAATTAACTAATTTATATAATTAACCTAGCAAGTAAAACTCTCCTTCCTTTCACCCACCCCGTTCTCCCGTCTAATACAGCTTCCACACAAGGAGCTAACATTTCAATAATTGTCCAATTCGCCTCATATCACCAGTTAAAAACGCTCCCTATTAGGGGGATGCGGGAAAAGGGGAGGTTAGTATTAATGGTTCTACTATACTAGAGATGGTTAAAGGTGCGTCGTCGGGGATAAGGTCTGCCTTTGCACATTAACAAAGCAACCATCACTTCCCACTATTTCTAATAGCACCTCTGCAAATCTTATGCCTATCTTGCAGCTTCTTAATATAATTCTCCAAGAATTCGCTCTTGCGCTTAGCAGACAACGGCTTAGAGGCAATAGCTTTAACTTCTATATCCGATATAGCATTTACAATAACAGATAAGAAGACCTTCTTAAGCTTACGCACAATATATCGCTCGGTTTATCGTGACAAATTTTAACAAACAAGTGCGCACTAATAGCCGCCTATCTACTTATGCAAGTAAGCTTACTCGCCTCTAGCTTATACAATATTCAAACGTGTGTGTATTGCAAGCTAACTCCTACTTAAGAACTGTTAGAAGATCCACCTCTACAACTTGCCCTCCTTCTTATACGCTAGCAAGCGCTACTCGTTTATAAGGTCTTATGGGATATTTATCCTTACGCTTAAACCGCCTTACTTCTCGGCCTCGCTTAAACACTTGTTATCGTCGCTATTAGCATTAAGATTGCTATCGCTAAAATCACCGTCGTTATCGCTATTAGACGGCTTACTCCCTTATAATGCAAGAGGTTAAGCATGTATAGCTTTACTATATTAGGGTCGGGGACGCGTCGCATCCTTGTAAGTATAGCCTGCCTTTATAGCAGTCGATATAGCCTTACTACTAAGCAAGGGCTAAGATAGGGTATACTAGCTAAAGCTAATAACAAGGAATAAATGTTACTTTATCGGCTTAATAGTAAAGTCGTCAATCTTCCTTATATAGCTAATACTTGCAATAAGTCGGCTAAGCTAGCCGAAAGAGACTCCTTGCTCGGCATAAATTATTGCTATAAAAGAGCAGCAATTTGCAAAGTGCAAACGGAATGTAGCTTTAGCTAGCGTCGGCAAGACGGCTTTAAACGATCGGTCGAGGTTGCTATAGTCGGGCGGCACGTTTATATTTGTGGCGTTAAGTATAAAAGGTCGAGCTTAAAGACTAGGGACTATAGCAACTCTCGAAGCCTAATTAAGTAAAGAGTATAACTTAAGAGAGCGTTTATAAAGCTTAAAGCATAGTCTCTATTAGCCAGTAAACCTCTATTGCAAATAGTGCTTAAGCTTCTTATGCATTAGGCTATCTTAAGAGGACGGCCATTTCCGCTTTATAAGATATAGTTCCTTATCGTCCTCATCCGACTCGGTATTATTAAGCTTAACGTCGCTATTATTATTGCATTTTGCCTTGTTATAACTCGGCTTTAGCAATAGATTAAGGTTAAGAAGCGATTGCCGTCTATTGGCCGGTCTTAGACTTCCACAAGCCCTCTCGGCCGTTATTATTACTACTATAACATTTACCTCTTATTATATTCTATTATCCTTATCAATCTCTTGCTTTACTTCTTGCTACTCCCTTGCCCCCTTATTAATAAGGAGAGTGTCGAGCGCATAGTTAACTAGCTCGTGTTTGTCTACTACGCCTTAACCGGTAAAACGACCCTCTTAACTAAGCTAGGTCTCTAGTGACGCTTTGTAATAGCGTAAAGGCAAGCTTAAAGAGGGGGTTATAGCCTCGGATCTTATATAGCGCAATCCTTTTATACTAATGCTATCGTTTAATAGTTTGCTCGAAAAGCACAAAGAAGGGGTATAAGGATATATAAACTCTAGCGTCGAAGCTCCTTATTCTATAAGCTATATATGCAAAGCCGTCTCGGGATAGTTATTAATATCGTGTTACTTATCGGAATTGCAAGGAGGGGCCGGAGTTGTCGAGTCGATAGCTATCTTTAAGCTATCGAAAAGTCTAGTGCCTAGTACTATTGCACTTTCGGCGCGAAGATTAACGTTACTAGCTTCGGCTTCGGAGGCACTCAAGTCGCCGTCGCCTAGTAAGATAATAAGATTATTTACACTATATTAAAAAAATTAGCTATCTATTTCCACAATAGAGGGTGTAGTGTGCGTAGCTTACTTAGACTCCCGCTTAAGTTATCGCTTTGCGCTAACTTGCTTTAGTTAATAAAGCCACCCCTCTTATCTGCAGCTACCTCCTCAACTTTGCCCGTCTTATCTAAGCCTTAACCCCCCGTTATAAAACCTTGCGCTTATAGCTTAGTAAACAGCAATTCTTCGATTGTAGGGAGGTCTCGGTCGTCGTTTTCGTCGTCATTTTCTTTGTCGCTGCCGCTATAAATAGTGCCGCTGCCTGGTGAGATTCCCACAAGTCAGTCGCTATGCTATAAGCTAATACAACTTTATCACATACCTCGAATTCCGGGCCTATAAGCCCCGTTATCATTAGCTGCTTCCGCTACCGCTAGTCGCGGAGTGCTAAGTAATGCACCGCTCGACATGATATGCTAGAGCTTGTTAAGGATGCTAACTTGTTCCGGGGCAAGTCTATAGCGGGTTGCTATGCTCTTAGAGCGCAAAGCAGTTGGCACGTAAGTATAAGGTTTAAAGGCAAGAGTGGCCATCTCGAGCGCGTGGAAATAATTAAGAGTATTCGAGAAGTTCTCCGCTAGCTATTAGCTGCACAACTAGACTGCAAAAAGATGGCAAAGACGGGGAAATCGAAGGGTTCATATAGACTTCTTGCACTGCCCTCGCATAACTAGAATACCCTCTACAGCCCGCGTTATGCCGTTCTCTCCCCCTCCTAATGCCATCTCCGTGAAAAATGCCTCGGCGTTAATGCTACCCCTCTCGCGCAAAGAGATCCGCTATAGCTGCAAGGCCTTATTACCGTCGATCTTGCGCTCTTACACCGGAATATGCCCATCCGCAGCCGTTACCCCCACTTTACTATGCACCACAATTGGCCGATCTTAGTATTATCTCGCAATTGTCGGCGAGGCCGTGAAAAGCTAAGCAAGAAGGAGCGACGATCGTCGTATAAGGAGGGGGTGCATAACTTCGGATATTGCCCTCTCCGCCCGTCCGAAGGCTTTAGGCAAACTAGTAGACTAGCACATTCTAGGTCTTTCCCGTCGTCCGGCGTCTTAGTTGCCAATTTTATAGCTAGCGCAGTCTAATTGGCGGATCCTTAGCAAATCTTCTAAGGAAATGCTCTTAGCAAAGCCCTCGTGATAATCCTACTACCTCGGATCAGCCTAAGGCCACACAATCAAGACAAATACAACATGTGCTACGGCAAGGGGGAAACTTACTAGGACGCTCCCGACGCATCATTCACTTGTAGCACTTAGGGCATAGCTAAGCAAAAGCTAGCCGCGTCGCCTTAAGGCATTTCTATGACTAGCTGTTATGCTATAATAAGGGCCGGCCTTGTCCATAGCGTCTTAGTCTCCGAGGCGCGCTATAGTGCAAGGCGGTAATAGTGCAACGACGAGGCAAATTGCAAGAGGGTCTAGACGCTATCGAGCTCGTAACTCGGTTAATGCGAGGCGCACATGTGAGGGGATCCGTATCACAGCTACTTAGCAGCATCGAGGCTAGAGGGGGCGATCGTGGATTCTAGTTAAAGCTGCCCCGCACCTCGCTAGCGCGGTCCTTCTTAGCTGTAGCGTGGCCGATCAGGGGAGCTTAGTGTAAAGGGGTAGGATTCTAGGCAAAAGGGCCGAATGCGCATAAAGAGCATGCACCGAGCGTTGCGAGGTAGAGGCTGTTGCGTTGTTGAAAAGGAAGGAAGAAGGGAAAGGAGCGAGCAATGGAGTCGCGAGATTTTTTATACCCCGCGAAAGCGGCGGCTGGCCCGTGCGCGCGCCTTGCCTGATGCGGGGGTCGCGGTTTCCGCATGCGGGCTTGCCGTCTAGTCGTTTACTAAGTTATATTATATTAATATATAAAATATATAATTATACTAAAAGTATGCAAAAAGCGCATTTTAAGTAATATATTTACTAATAAAAGAGATACTAGCAAATAAATTAACTAAAAACTTATTATATTATAAGTTTAAATACTTTTAATTATTATTAAACTTTTAAAACTTATATAAAATACTCGAAAATGTAAAATAGTAAAGGAATTATTTTATTTATTAACCTTTTATTTGTTTATTTTACAAAACTTGTAAGTAATATGCTAAAGTATTAAAACTGCTTTGCAATTATATTAATTAGCTTACTTAAAATGCCTTTTATATAATTAAATTAAGTAATGCTATTAGCTATATTACTTTTGCTACTTTTATAAGTACTATTATATATAAGCTTAAAAGGAGCAGTTATAATAGCAATTGCAAGAGTAATAGCTGCTAATCTTGTAACACTAAGTGCAAGAGTAATAGCTACAAGTTCAGCTATATTAATTGCAAGTGCAGCTATTGCTAGCTTTATACTATTATTACTAGTTTTGCTATTTAATTTTGCAATTTCGAGTATAATACAAATAAAGGTATAAAGCTTATTAAGCTTTTAAAGGAAGTAATTAGCTATAAACAAAACTAAAAAAAAAGAATAACTTATAATCTTATTTGCAATTACTAATTTATTTAAAAATTATAAAGCTATATTTATACAAGTAAATAAGAAAGTCTTGCAATAGTGGCTTAATATATATTTTTAGCAATAAGAGCTTTAGCTAATAATATTAAAGTAGCTACTATTACTTTGCTTAAAGAGTATAAAGTTAACTAGTTCTTAAGTTAGCAAAAGATATATTTAATAGATTATTTTAAAGTATATTATAACTAAAGCAAGGAATATTGTATTATATACCCTTGCAAGTTATAAGGTTTAAGCTTTAAAAGGGGTTTTAATAAAAGCAAAATTACTTGAAAAGGGTAATTTACCTCTATTATTATATATTATATTATATGCTAAAGTTTTAAAAGTAGCACAAGCCACAAAAATAGTAGTAATAGCAAAAATAATAATAGCTACTTTTAAGTTGTTAGCTTATATTAACAAAGTTAAGCAAGAAATATACTATCTTGCAAGTAATATTTTAAGCAAAGGTATATATATAAAGTTTTAAAACATTAGTAAGAGGTTTTATAAATTATATTATTATTTATATTACAAAAAGGGAGCTAAAAATTAAGAAAAGAGCTTACTTTAAGTAAGAATAAACTAGGGGTTAATAATTAAAAGCTATAGCGCACACTAGTGCAAGAGCTATTATAAAGCCTTTAATCTGCAGATTATTTTATTATTTTATTAGCTATCAAATTATATATTTAAAAACGTATATATGCTTAGAATATAAGCTTTATTTGTTTAGTGTTATTACTTAATTAGCTAAAGGATATGTTACAACTATAAAGGCTTACAATAGCCTAAAGCCTAAGCTTATATAATCGGGGGCGCTTTATGCCTTATATTATAAAAGCTTTTCCCCTATCTCTTTTAATTTATAATTAAACAATTTATTAATTACTTCTTTATTCGATTGCCTTATATTATATGTGACAGTTGCAAATTGTGCAATTACTAAGCATTATTAGTGCGGGTAGTTAGTACTAATAATAGATAATGCGACTATATAACCAATAATGCGACTATGCAACCGATAATGCTAAGCCTTGCTTAATAACGCGTGTATATATAATTGCCATTTTTGCACTATTCTTTTAAAAAGTTATAACTTAAAAACTATTAGTTGCATTTATATAATTTTATTATTTTCAAATTCCTTAAAGCAAGCCCGATAATTTGCATTAGACAAAATAGCTATAATTTATTATTTTAAGTTATATGCTATTAGTGCAAAATTTTTAAACATGCAAAAACAATACTATTGGCACTGTTAGCACGTCGTTGGCACTATTAGCAGGTTGTTAGCACGTTGTTTCTTTTGCTAATAATCGAGATATTAATAATATTTTAGTTTTTAGAGGCAATTGTGTAAATATTGTAAATAAGGATAATATCTTTTTAATAATATATATAAGGATATAATATATCTTGTATTATTTATTAATGCTATTAAATCTTTAAAAGCAAAGGGAAAAGGATTATAAATTGCTTAAAATATTATAAAATAATAAGCTTAAGCAAAGAAAAGGCTTTTATAAGTAAAAGGCTAAATGTTACAGTTCTGGCATTCCATGTCACGTGGTCACGTGCACTAGCGCGGCTAGCATAGGCGGCGTGGGGCGGCAGAACTCGGTATTTATATATGAACTGAACCTTGTAAATAACTTCTTCTTTCTTTAGCTTTGAATAGTTGTAATTAGGACTATTTAACTAATGCACTTTATACTATAAATCTGGCGCTTGTTATATAATTTAAAGCTTAATCCAATTCCAATCCTGCAAAGGATTTAAAATTAAACTATATAGAAAAAGATAATGTGTTGCGTTTGTCTTGCACTAAACTTGAATGATATTAACTAAACAAAATCGATTGAACTAAACTAAACAAATTATACAAAACAAGCCTTATTGCATAAGCACAAAACAAAATAAACAAAATAGCATAATTTTACTATAAATTAGAAGCTAGCATTGCTAGTTTTTATGCACTTGAACCTACAAATACTCGACTATCTTATCTTTCTTTAATTCTTGAAAAACCCGAATTTAACCTTAAATACCTTTAATTTGCATATTAGCAAGACCTTAAACAACTTTATAAGCAGATTCTAGAAGCTTTATATTAACAAGACAATGCAAAGGATTAGGTAATTGCTTTAAAGACAAAGACTAAGGAATAGCAAGGACACTTAGCTAAGCTATTCCTACAATGCAACTCCCTTTAAACTAAGCTTCTCGAGGCATATTAGCAAAATCGACAAGCTACCCTAGTAGTATCTAAACAAGCTCTTACCTGTTTTACAAAGCTCCTTAATCCCCTTATCTTCAAGGATAGCAAAGATATAAGTTTCTTTAATTAGCTGTCCTAAATCAAAAACAAGCTTTGTGAAAATGCAAATTATTATCTTATTAAATTGATAAAGGTTGCATATATAAAGGGCTTAATTAGAGGTGAAGCTGCAAAGCATATATCTTTATAACTAAAGGATAATGCTATTGACTTATATATAATTGTCTAAGATTTATTTGAGCACTTAACCTTTGCTTATAAGAACCCGAACTGGGTATTTACAGCTAAAAACAAATTTAGGAAGCTTTTTATAAAATCAACTGTCGCAACTGTAAAGGCTCACGGCAGCCTAAGGCCTAAGCTCACGTAATTAGGGGCGCTCCGCGCCCTATATTATAGGAGCTCTCCCCCCATCTCTTCTAGTTCTAGATTAGACAATTCATTAATCACTTATTCATTCGATTACCTTATGCTATGTGCGACAATTATAAGCCCGGTTTGCACTTAAAGCTTCTAAAGAACACGCAGCAATATAAGGTAAAGTAATCACCCACTTTTTACTTTATTTACACTTTATTAAGCACTTTGTTATAATATACGCAAATTAATACTATAGCATCCGAAGAGGTTTCCGAGTAGCGCATTACATATATTATAATCCTTAAAAATTGACAATTATAGCTAAACTAGTTTACGCAACTCCGTTTTTAAGCTAACTTCAAGCATATTTAGCATTTAGTTAATTTAGATAAATTAAACGCTCTTGTAAACTTACCTCCGAGCCTCTTACCGACATTCGAAGAATTAATTATCTAATAAGACAAGCGTCTTTAATAATAGCACATTATTATAATAAAGCAATAAAGCAAGTCCCCTTAAAATAGTAATAAGAATAGCACTTTATAATAGCAACTAGTTTCTTTAACTCCCTTTACATTTAACAATATATAAGACATTTATGCCGCCTTTTATAAATAGTATATAGCTACTTAAACGAATTTCAAGGAGCTTTCGAGCAAATATTAGTTACTATAAAGCTAAATAAGCGGAATTGTTAATGCTTTAATCCTTTCGACTACTATAATAAAGCTTGTCGGGAGCTAATAGTCCTCGATTTAAGACACTATTCGAGCATTAAAACGGGAGTTTGCCTTTATAAATACAAGCACTTTTATTACTATTAAGCAAAAGTATTAAACGATCCTTAAATAAGTAAAATAAGGAAACGTGAACCCGTCTTATTAGCTCGCAAATTAGAAGAAGGCGTACTAGAAAGCTAAGGCGATAAGGCTAATTAAAATCGAGGGAACGCTTGCAGCAAAGGACTTTTTAATTATAATTTTTAAGCAAATAGCACTTGTATAAGCAAGCTTCAAATTAGCGAATCTTATTAAATAAGACAAACTAGGGGATTAATGTCTTACGCTTAAGCAATATAAAATAGTCTTCTTAGCAATAGCATTAAAAGATTCGATTATAAAAAGCTTTAAAGCTTTAAAGATCTTTGCTACTATTAGCGGCCGCTCGGACACTAAAAAACTTGACTTTAAATCTATTAAGCACGAGTGCTTATATAAAATTGGAAAATACTATTAAAACTTAAAAGAATGCGTTACTTTAAAAGTTATAATTACTAAAATTACTAATAAGCTATTCGAAGAGCGACTAGACCTTATATAAAGCGAAAAGATTAAAGAAGCTTTACTTACTTACTTGTAAAGATTATTAAAAACTTAACTCGAGTAAAAGTATAAAGTTAAGATTAAGATAAAGTTTAGCTCGAGCTTAATAAAAGACTTAAGAATAAGTGGACTTAGCTCGAAAAAGGATACTAGTTTTATAAAATTATCCAAATACCCTAAAACTATAAACGCTATGCTTATAAACCCTTATCTTATAACTCCGATATTAGGCTAAAGGGTTTACGTTACGCTCGATTTTTTAAGATATCCACTTTCGGCTAGCACCTTACTTAACAACTATAGCGCTATACACTTAGTAAATAGCAAGGACTTGCTTAAACTAAGGTCTTTTATTAAGGCTTTATTTAATAAGTGCGTCGAAGCGGGATCCTCGAGTCTTCCGATCCTCGAACGCGGTATTAAAGTAATTAAGAAAGCTATAAACGGAGCTGTAAGCTTAAATATAAAAGATTTGCGTTTATTTGATATTATAATAATAAAGGGTTTTTATATTAACATCGTTTCCGAAGCTCGTTTAAATAAAATAAGAGTCTAGTATTATAAACTAGATTACTTGCTTTAATATAAAATAAAGAAAGAAAGCGTTATACTTAAGCAATTGAAGCGCATATACAATTTAGTATTTCTTAAATATAAATTACTCTTTATTTACTTAAAAGTTCTATTTAAAGTCTTAACAAGTATAGCAAGAATCTTAATATTTCCGACAATTGAATAAAGTATAAAAAGGAGGTTCCGATAATCCCGGGACTTCTTTAAACTAAGAAGTAATTTAAAAGAAGTATAATATATATAAGCAAAGCACTTTAGCTTAAAAGCTTTATAAGCACTCGTTAAAAGCGCTAAAAACGTAATTATTAAGGGAGTTGTAAGAGTTAAATGCAAGTATTATGCAAGAACTTATATAAATTAAGTTATTTTAAGATAATCTTCCGAAAGGAAGTCTCTTAAGCTATTTTTTAAAATTTTATAAGATTTATTCGATTTTTTAAAAGGCTATAATAAAGCGCAATAGCTCTTAATAATCAAGGACAAGTATAATAAGAAGCTTTTCGGCTTTATTCTTATAAATAAGTCTTTAATAAAGGTATTTAATATTATTAAAGACTTTAATTATTAAGTAAAGAGGCAATATAACTTGTCGATTTGCAAAATATAGCACGATAATAACACTTTAGTAATTGCAATTAAGGGATAGTCGGCTTATAAGATTTAAGCTAAAGAAGAAGGCATTAAACTCGAGCTTACTCTTACTTATACTTATAAGCTAAATAAAGGATCCGAGCGCATAAGATAAGAGGCTATAATTAAATTAATTAAAATGCGCATTAAAGTAAAACTCCTTAAAAACCTTTAGCTAAAAACCACCCTTACAACTATCTTTTTATATAATAAAAGCCCCTTTTATATGTATAATTTTCGCGCACCTAATAAGGTTTTAAATTTATAGTTCCGAAATTATTTTAAGTAATATAACTTAGCGCTTATTACACAATTAACAATTAATTTCCGACTTAACTAAAACGGGATTTATATATATAAAGCTCAAATATATCTAATAATTAAAGAGCGTAAATTAAGGAAATAGAAAAAAGCTTTTAAAGTTAATCCTTATAAGCATATCGGATATCTAGTTAAATATATAGCATTTAACATATATAAAATCTAAGTCCTTGCGCTTAAGAAGGTTATTATTACGCAGAATATAACATTCGACAAAGACACCCTTTACTTTAAAGAGTTTAAGCAAGCAAATAGCTAGCTAATTGCAATTACTAAACAAGTAATCGAACTAATCGAGGAAGAAGAAAGAGCTTAAAACGCTAAGTCGATTTTTAAGAACTTAAAACTATAAGATAATAACTTTTGAAAGCAAATTATAAAGTTACTTATTATAAGGGGTATAAAGGAGCTCTCGAGCGAGGTCCTAAGCAGCTAAAACTCGGGGGTAAAAAGCCTTATACTTGCAAAACCCGCAATAAGGATAAGACTTTTGTCCTTAAAACTTACTTTAAAGCTTAAAAGCATATTAAGTAAAAGTAATAAGGTTTCGACTAAGTTAATGCTAAAGCTTAATTCGATTAATAAAAAAGCTATTAAAGAGCTTTTAAACCTCGTTAAAGAAGTGCACTTAACTAAATAATAAAGTAAAAAAAGGACTTTATTAATAAATTAAGCCTAAAATTTAACTTTAATAAATTAACCCCGAAATAATCTAATTTAAAGAAACTTAAAAAGTATTAAAAAGAGCTTTAAAGAAGCACTTGCGAAGCCGAAACGCAAATAAGAGCGTAAAATGTAAGATAAGACTTATATAAGCAAGAGACTTTAAAAAAAGGGGCCTAACGACAACGACTATAATTACAATAAAAGGGGGCCTAGTAATAGTTAAGTATATATAACGCTATATATACTACTAATTATTATAGCAAGATCGGACAAAACCGATTACCTCGAATCCCTCTTTAAAACGCTATAGCTTAATTAGCTAAGCGAATTAAGAGAAAGAGATGTAAAATAATATAAGATAATATATATAATAATTGTAATATTAGTTTTATTAAATTAAAGCTTAAGGGATAAAGTTCCTTTTAAAAGCAAT
>Ga0302325_10011121_pt1 | contig 19409 bp, 12 predicted proteins | sample Palsa_T0_2_FD_201948 | JGI IMG/M metagenome (GOLD analysis project Ga0302325, IMG submission 201948) | Peat permafrost microbial communities from Stordalen Mire near Abisko, Sweden - Palsa_T0_2 | ecosystem: Environmental > Terrestrial > Soil > Palsa > Peat permafrost | place: Sweden: Abisko...
TTCCGGCGGTGTATCCAGCTGCACCACCACCTTGAAATCGCGGGCCTCTTGGGTATTGGCTTCGGTTTGTGTGCTGGCCAGGCCCGAGGAGCGCAACAGCGCTTGGTCACCCACCGCGGTCACGTGCCCCGCAAATGACTTTCCCGGAACCGCGTCGATGGTGATATCGGCCGGCTGGCCGAGCTTCACGTTTACGATGTCGGTTTCATCCACCTTCACTTCCGCGGTCACCACCGACATATCCGAAATGGTCAGCAGGTAACTGCCCGTCGCATTCTGGATTCCCGGGACCACGTTTTCGCCGACCCGCACCGCAATATAAGTGACCAAGCCATTGATCGGCGCGCGATAGGTAGTCTTACGGAGCACGTCCTGCGTATGCGTCAGGATCGCCTTCGACTGGCTCAGGTTCGACCGCGACTGATCCAGCGAGGCTTGCGCCTGCATCGCCTGGGCCTGCGCGGCATCCACCGCGGCAGTGGCGCTCAGATAGTTCGCGTGGGCGGTGTCGTGGTCGGACTTGGAAATCAGTTGTGCGTCATAAAGACCCTGGCTCCGCTGCCAGTCCAACTTGGCCTTCTCCAGGTCGGATTGGCGCTGCGCCAAAGTGGCCTTGGCCGACTGCAGGGAGGCAGCCGCCGCCTTGATCGAGTCGGCGGTGGCGTCGATGCTGGCGGACTGGGCCTCCACATCCGCGGCCGGCTGTATGCTTTCCAGGTGCAGCAGGATGTCGCCCTTCTTGACGTAATCCCCTTCCTTCACATCGATTTCCGTAATCTTCCCGATGCCCTCACCCAGCACGTTGGTGTAGGTCTTCGGGCGAACTTCGCCTGACGCCGTAACGATCGCGGTGACGTCTTGCCGGGTGGCCTGGCCGGTCTGTACCGCAACAATTCCCTTATGCGCCTGCTGGATCCCTACGCTGACGGCAACCACCAGAACCAAAGCCACAGCGATCGCGATGAGGACTTTTTTCCAGGTCTTCATTACCGTGCCCCGGTGCTCCTCTATAGGAAGAAGAGTCCACTACCCACAGATATCCGACTGTTTGGCGTCAGATGTCTATACGGTCCAAGCGAATCAAATGTTTCCGGGTGTTTCGTCCTCGGGAATCGGAAACGCGTGGACCAAACCACGGCGCAAGCGCAATGCGTGGGTTGTCAGAGGGATAGACACCCGCCCTGACTTTGAATTCTGCGAGCCCTTCCCGACCATTGTAACGAGTTTGGCCCGCGAAAGAAACACCCCGTCCAAGGCACTTGGACGTGCCAGACCAGGAATAAGCTGCCGCCACATCAGCCGAAATACGCAGAAAATGGGACCTACCGCCTCCAAAAGTGCGTATTCCCCCGGTCCGGCGCCGCCTAGGCAGGTGCCCAAACCGCCCCCCACATGCCCCGGAAGCCCCTAAACCCAGGCAACCCTACTGCATCCAACCCGCCTCTCATCCGGTACAGGCCGATTCCGGGGCGAGTATTCTTTGAATTGACCTGTATCTATATAACGAGCTAAACTCCCGCGCGAGACCAAGGGTATGGTGTTTCTATGACGTATCGTCGCTATTTCATCTTGTGTGGGTTAGTCATTTTCTGTTTAGCAGCTCCTCGTGTGGTCCTCCAGGCTCAGCAGCAGGGTTCCTCCGGATCTTCTGACCAGCAGACCAGCGACAAGGATAAGCCGCAGGACGACAGCGTTGCTAAGCCGCCGCAATCCACCGGCAACAAGAAGCAGGATCTCGAAAACCGCAAGAAGCGGGATAAAGAGCTCTACAAAGAGTTAGATAGCCCGTACAAGAAGTGGCTAAACGAAGACGTCGTCTATATCATCACGCCCGAAGAGCGATCGTCGTTCATCCATCTCAGCACCAACGAAGAGCGTGAAGAGTTCATCGAGCAATTCTGGCAGCGCCGCAACCCCGATCCCGATTCCACAGAAAACAGTTTCAAAGAAGAGCACTACCGCCGCATCGCTTACACCAATGAACACTTTGCTTCCGGCATCCCCGGATGGAAAACCGACCGCGGCCGCATTTACATCATGTGGGGACCCGCTGACGAAGTGGATTCGCATCCCTCCGGCGGATCGTACGAGCGTCCGGCCAACGAGGGTGGCGGCGAGACCTCCACTTACCCATTCGAAGACTGGCGCTATCGATACCTTGAAGGCATCGGCGAAAACGTGGAAATTGAGTTCGTCGATCCCACCATGACCGGCGAATTTCACCTCACCATGGACCCCTCCGAAAAGGACGCGCTGCTGTACGTCCCTGGTGCCGGCTTAACCCAGATGGAGTCGATGGGCATGTCGTCCAAGACCGCCCGCTTTAACAACACCGACGGCACCCACCTCGCGGCGCCCCTCGGCGGAGAGCCTGAGAACCAGAATGAATTTACGCGCTTGGAGTTGTACGCCAATATCCAGAAAGCTCCGCCGGTAAAGTTCAAGGACCTGGAATCGGTCGTATCCCAGCGCATGATTCGCGACCAGATGAAATTCGATTATCGGTTCGATTTCCTGCGTATCACCGGCGACACCGTTCTGGTGCCCATCACCCTGCAGGTTCCCAACAAGCAGATGTTCTTTACCGGTAAAGATGGCGTGCAATCCGCATCGGTAAATATTTTCGGGCGAATCACCACCCTCAGCGGGCGGGTCGTCAACACCTTTGAAGACACCATTCGCAAAGACACCACCGACGCGCAGCTCCCGCAGATGACCAAGGGCGCTTCCATCTACGGAAAGGCCGTACCGCTTAGTCCCGGCCTGTACCGTCTGGACGTGGTCATGAAGGATGTGAACAGCGGCAACGTCGGCGCCGTGAATACCCGCCTCGCCGTCCCGCGCTACGACGAGGATAAACTAGCCTCCAGCTCGCTGATCATCGCCGATCAGATCACCCCGGTGTCCTCGAAAAATATCGGCCTCGGCCAGTTCGTGCTCGGCGATATGAAGGTCCGGCCCAAGCTCGACGGCTCGTTCTACTCCCGGGAGTCCTTGGGCGTCTACCTCCAAGTTTACAATTTGAAGGTTGACGACAAGACCCACAAGTCCGATGCTAGCGTTGTGTATGTCGTCACCCAGGGCAAAGATCCCAATCCCGTCCTGACCTTTGACGAAACCAGCGACAAGCTCAACGAGCACGGCGAAGAAATGACCCTGGAAAGGCCGGTCGCGCTTTCTTCTCTCGCGCCCGGAAAGTACAAACTGGAAGTTCGCGTCACCGATAACCTGGGCAAACAGACCATCACTCCCACCGCGGAGTTTACGGTCAAGGAAGCCGCGAAATAGTGAAATTGCGCACCCTGCATTTCGGAACGTTGCTGCTGATGTTGGCAGCTTTGCCGACGGGGGCTGGAGCTGCGGGCCTGGGCAGCATTTCGGGCCTGGTGGTCGATCCGAGCGGCACCCCGCAAATGGGCGCAAGCGTCCTCATCAGTGGCGAGGCGCTCGTCGCCGCCGCGCCGGAAGAGCTGCTCACCAACGTCAGTGGACGCTTCCTGAGTGACACACTTCGGCCCGGCCTCTACACCATCCGGGTTACCTTGGCCGGTTTTCTTCCGGCCATCCAACAACACATCAATGTCACTGGCGATCACACCACGCTGCTGCAGATTGGCGTGGGATCGCTCTTGTCATCTTTCGAAGGTTTGCGCAAACAACCCAAACAACCGGTAGCATCCGATGAATGGGCCTGGGTGCTGCGTAGTTCCACCGGTACCCGCACCGTCTTGCGCTTCGACGATACCGGCGTCGTTATCGCCGACTATCCCACCGGCCGCGATGCGGCTATGGCTGACCAACCTCGCGGCGAAGTCGAAGTCACCGATGGCGCTCGGCATCCCGGATCCATTTCTAATCTTGCGGACTCTCCCGGAACCGAATTCGGTTACGTAGACCGCCTCGAATCGGGCGATCAGCTGCTGTTCGCTGGGCAATTCAGTTACGAAGACTTCGCTTCAGCCGGCGGGCTGGCCACCGAATGGCTGCCTCAGGGCGACCCCGGCACGGTCACCAGTGTGGTGATGCGCGAATCACGCGTCGGCCCTCTGGGCCCCATGTTCCGCGGCTTGCGCGTGGATCACGAGCGCCAATTCGCCGTGGGCGACCGCGTCTTCGCGAAATACGGCGCGGAATATCTTTCCGCAAGCTTCCAGGGAACCACCAACGCCCTGCGCCCCTACGGCGCGGTGATGGTGCAGGTCAGCCCTAACTGGCAGACCACCTTCACCGTTTCATCGCGGACCCCGCAGGAATCGGGTCTTTCGGAACTGGGAACGGTCGAATCGGCGATTGATTCGCTCGATGCGTTTCCCACTCTGCTCGTCAATCACGGGCGCTCCGTGCTCGAAAATAATTTGCATGAAGAGTTCGCTGCCGAGCGATCCTTGGGCGGTAAGTCCGGCCTGCAAGCCGCCGTGTTTCACGACCGCTCGGAACACACCGCGGTTTTCGGCCAAGGCGGCAACGCTGCCAGTTCCGACTTCCTGCAGGACTTTTTCTCCGATGCCTTTGCCTACGACGCCGGCGCTTCCAGTTCCTGGGGGGCGCGCGTGGCCTACCACCAGAAGATTTCAGACAATCTCGATGCCGCCCTGATTTACGCCTGGGCCGGTGCATTGGCTCCCGATGCGTCTCCCACCGGCAGCGCGGTCGCCGAGCTGCGTGACTCCCTCGCCACCCGCTACCGCCAAAGCGTGGCCGGCCGGCTATCGGCTCGGGTCCCCCGCACCAAGACGCAGTTCAGCGTCAGCTACAAGTACATCGACGGCACCACCGTGTCCCGCCAGGATGCGTATGGGGAAAGTTACTTCCGCGTTGACCCCAATTTGAATCTCATTGTCCGCCAGGCACTCCCCGGCCATCTGGAAGCAGTCTGCGATTTTGGCAACCTCTTGGATCAAGGCTACGTTCCGGTGGCTTCCACCCGGGATGGGGTCGTTCTGCTAGTACCGTCAACCCGTTCGGTCCGGGGTTCGCTAAGTTTCCAGTTCTGAGTTGCCTAGGCTGTGGATACTAGAAATGGGAAGGTAGCTACCGAAACCAGTACTACCGCTCAAGCCCCTCCACCCCTACCGTGTAACTGTAAGATAAGAAATTGGATGCAGAAACAAAATCTCCGTTAATCTGGAAGTCCACTTGCACGGCTATTCTGTTACCATTTTTCTGTCTCGATGAATGAAAGCCTTCGAGTCCGCCTTACCGTCGTTCTACTGGCCATCATCACCTTGGCCGGTATCGTATTCGCCTTCCTTAATTTTGAGCAGCGCTCCCGTTTTAACTCTCCGGATGACGGCGTTTCCTGGGTAGACACCCAGGACGGCGTCCAAGCCTGGCACATCCTCCCGGATTCCCCAGCCGCGAACGCAGGCATAAAGCCCGGTGACATCCTCAAGGGAATCGATGGCACCGCGGTCTATGGCGCCACCCAAGTCACCCGTCGTCTCTGGCGGCTGGGAGTTTGGACCGGCGTCGACTACAACGTCGAACGCGGCGGCCGGGCATTTTCGGCCAAGCTGGTAACCGTCCCCACCGGCACGCCCGGGCCGTTTGAAAGTTCAGTGCGCGTGGTGGGCCTGCTGTATCTATTTATCGGCCTATTCATTTTTGCGCGACGGTGGAACGCACCGCGCGCCATGCACTTTTACGTTTTCTGCCTCGTCTCGTTCATTTTCTATTCCTTTCACTACACCGGAAAACTCAATGGGTTTGACCAGGCCATCTACTGGGGCAACGTAGTAGGCCTGTTGCTGCAGCCGGCGCTGCTGGTCCATTTCGCGCTCGTTTTCCCGGAGCGGCGCGGTCGCCTGCTGCCCAAGCTGCTGGCCACCTACGCCCTCCCGGTAGGCTTGCTGCTGCTTCACGTCAGCGTCGCCGCGCAGATGCTGGATTTCATGCCCTCCGTGGCCAACGAACATTTTCTGGATCAGATCGAATACGTCTACCTCGGACTGTATTTCCTGGCGGCCGCGATCATCTTTCTGCGCAGCTATCTCCGCGCCCCCAGTGGCGTCCTGCGCCAGCAGTTGAAATGGATCACCGGCGGAACGCTGGCCGGAATTTTGCCGTTCTTCCTGCTCTACACCGTTCCGCTCTTCATTGACCGCCTGCACCCGTGGATGGGCGCATCGGTTCTCTCCCTCGTGCTGATTCCGCTGTGCTTTGGCTACGCCATCATTCGCTACCGCTTGATGGATGTGGACGTAATTTTCAAGCGCGGCCTCGCTTACACTTTCGCCACCGGCGCGGTGGTAGCCATCTACTTCGTCGCTGTCGCGCTCATCGGCGAGCTCTTCCACATCGCCTGGCCCACCGGCGCTCCCGGCAACGTCATGGCCATCGTGGTGGCTGCCTTCCTGTTCCAACCCATGCGTGACTGGGTGCAGTCCAAGCTCGACCATTTCTTCTACCGCGACCGCTTGGACTTTCGCCGCACCCTGATCGAATTCGGGCGCGCCCTCACCAACGAGGTGCGCCTGGAACCGTTGTTGGGTTCGGTGCTCGATCGCATCTCGCAAACCCTGCTGGTCGATCGCCTGGCCGTGTTTCTCGAAGATCCCGCGAATCCCGGAGCCTTCGTCCTGGCCCAGTCGATGGGGCTGCAGTACGACGCTCCGCTCGATCTCAGTTTTCTCGATCCCGCCCGGCCGGCGCTTGAGCGCGGTTGTTTGTTCTTCGAATCGGCCCGCGCGGCCATCGGTGAAACCGATTCTGTCCGCCGCACCATCGATCAGCTCGACTTGAACTACTTCCTTTCCTGTCGTTTTCACGATCGCACCGTAGCCATCCTCGGCCTCGCCAAGACCGTCGACGGCGACTATCTTTCCAGCGAAGACCTCGAATTGCTTCTCACCATCGCCGGCTACGTGGCCATCGCCATCGAGAATGCCCGGCTCTATCGCTCCCTCGAACAGAAAGCTGTGCAAATCGAGCGCCTGAAAGACTTCAGCGAGAATATCGTCGAATCCCTCAACGTCGGCGTCCTCGCGGTTGATCTCGAAGATCGCGTCGAATCCTGGAATCCCCAGCTCGAGCAAATGCTCGACGTTCCGCGTAACGAAGCCATCGGCGCCAGGCTTTCCGACGTGCTTCCCGCGGACCTGGTGGCCGAACTCGCCGCGCGCTCAACCGACGAACGCGTCTCGGGAATCTACAAGCTGAAACTACAGCAGCGCTCCGGCCGCACCTTCATCATCAACGCTTCCATCGCTCCGCTGATGAGCAAGACCGGCGCGCGCCTCGGCCGCCTGATCCTGCTGGACGACATTACCCAGCGCGTGCAGCTCGAAGAGCAGGTGCTGCAGAACGAGAAGCTCACCTCGCTCGGCTTACTCGCGGCGGGCGTGGCCCACGAAGTGAATACGCCCCTGGCGGTGATTTCGAATTACATCCAGATGCTATCCAAACAAATTCCCGGTGACGATCCGCGCCAGAAGACTATCGAAAAAATCGTCAAGCAGACCTTCCGCGCCAGCGAAATCGTCAACAACCTTTTGAATTTCTCGCGCATTGGGCCGGCCGAATTCATCCCCGTGAATCTGAACTCAGTCGTCGAGGAAACCCTGTCGCTGGTCCAGCACCCCTTCCGCACCGCGCGTATCAACGTGATTCGCTCGCTGGCCGCCGAACTGCCGCCCATCCTCGGATCGTCGCCCCGCTTGCAACAGGTGTTTCTCAACCTGTTCATGAATGCGCGCGACGCCATGGCTGGCGGAGGAATGCTCGAAGTTCGCACCTCCGCCCACAACGGCTCCGTCGAAATCGAAATCACCGATACCGGCACCGGAATCACTTCCGAGCATCTCAACCGGATCTTCGATCCTTTTTTCACCACCAAATCATCGGGAAAAGGCACCGGTCTGGGCCTTTCGGTGAGCTACGGAATCATTCACGAACATACCGGCAAGGTCGACGTCAGGTCGACTCCCGGAAAGGGGACATCCTTCCGCTTGGAATTCCCAGCCGCCCGGAACACCGTTCATGCCTAAAGGAAACATACTCGTCGTCGACGACGAAGTGGAAATTCGCGAAGGCCTCGAGGCCCTGCTCTCTTCGGAGGGCTTTGACGTCACCAACGCCGAAACTGGCGCCCAGGGCTTGGCCTGTCTGGAAGTCCGCCCATTCGATCTTTTGCTGCTCGACGTCAGCCTGCCCGACCGCAACGGTCTCGAGCTGCTGCGCGAAATTCGCCGCCGCGAGCCGGCCCTTTCCATCATCTTGATTACCGCTTACGGCTCGATCGATATGGCCCGCGCGGCGTTCAAGAGCGGCGCGCAGGACTACATCACCAAACCATGGTCCAACGACGAACTGATCGCGCAAGTATCGCTGGCCATCGAAGGCCACCGCCTGCGCGAAGAAAACGTCCAGCTCAAGCGCGCCTTCAAGCAGCGCTATAATTTCCCGAATATCGCTGGCAAGAGCGACAAAATGCTCGCCGTCTTTGACCTCGTTTCACAGGTCGCGCCCTCACGCTCCACCGTCTTGATCACCGGAGAAAGCGGGACCGGCAAAGAGCTCATCGCGAAAGCGATTCACTCCGCCTCCACCCGCGCCGACAAGCCTTTTATCCCCGTCAACAGCGGCTCGATCCCGGTAGATCTGCTGGAATCGCAGCTCTTCGGCCACGTCAAAGGCGCTTTCACCAGCGCGGTCGCTTCCAAAAAGGGCCTCTTTGAAGTCGCCGATCAGGGCACCATTTTCTTCGACGAAATCAGTACCGTCAGCCCGGAAACGCAGGCCAAACTTTTGCGCGTAATTCAAGAACGCGAATTCATGCGCCTCGGCGGCACAGACACCATCAAGGTCGACGTCCGCATCCTCGCCGCTTCCAACGAAGATTTAATGACCTTGGTGCGTGAGGGCCGCTTCCGCGAAGATCTCTTCCATCGCCTCAACGTGATTTCCGTACATCTGCCGCCGTTGCGCGACCGCCGCGAAGATATTCCCTTGATGGTCGATCGCTTCCTCGACCGCTTCTGCAAAGAAAACGCCAAGCCGCTCCGTACCTTCTCCCCAGGCGCGCTGCGCTTGCTGATGGATTACGACTGGCCAGGCAACGTCCGCGAACTCGAAAATGTCGCCGAGCGCGCCGTTGTGCTCTCCACCCACGAAGTGTTGGACATAGATTTGTTGCCGGAAAGCGTGCGCACCCGCGAAATCGTAAAAGGTGTCCGCCTGCAGCTATCCGATTTCTTGCCGCCCATGCCCGGCGAATCCGGCGGAAGAACCACCGCCCCGTCCCACTCCCTCTTCCAGATCCTGGAAGAAGTCGAGCGGCGCATAATCATCGACATGCTAGAACGCACCAACTGGAACCAAACCGAAGCCGCCGAGCGCTTCCAAATCCCGCTCTCCACCCTGAACCAAAAGATCAAGCGCCTAGGCATAGAAACCCGCCGCCGGAACCCAGCCGCCCGCGGCACCATCCCCGCCCCCTTCCCAGCAGATTCCGCCGACCTCCCCGCCAGAAACTAGCAGGGATCGGTCGCCCAGCGGCGAGCTTTTGAATTGCCCTTAGCCGTTGACGGTGGGTGGCGCACCCTTCGCCCTTAAGGGTGCGGATTCTTTCCCAGCAGGATGATCTGCTGTGTGACTTCGCACTGCACTCGACGCGAGCTCTTGAATTGTCCTTAGTCTTTGCCGGTGGGTGGCGCACCCTTCGCCCTTAAGGGTGCCGATCTTGTCCCAGCATAATGGTCTGCTGTGTGACTTCGCACTGCACTCGACGCGAGCTTTTGAATTGTCCCTAGTCGTTGCCGGTGGGTGGCGCACCCTTCGCCCTTAAGGGTGCGGATTTTATCCCAGCATAATGATTAGCCGGGTGAGCTCGCATCACTTCCGATGCTCGTTTGTTTCTCGTTTTTGTTTAGCAGTTGAAGATACGCGAGGATTTATTTCTTAACGTCAGCAGGTTTCCAATCCCAAGGCAGCAGCGTAGTGCTCAGATCCAACCCCGAGAGGTCCACTCCCTCCAGGTCCGTCTCGCGAAAAACCGTAGTAGTAACGTTAGCCCCCTCAAAATTCGCGCCCTTCACATTCACCCCGCGAAAATTCACATTCGACAAATCCGCCCCGCGAAAGCTTACGTTCCCGAAGTCCGCCCGCAAAAGCTCCGAGCCGCACAATTTAGCCCCCGACAAATCCGCCCCGGGAAATCGCGCCTCGGTCATATCGCTCTTGCAAATGTCCGCGTGATCCAGCTTAGCCCCGGAAAGATCCGCAAACGTCAGACTCGAATCCCGGAGGTTCGCATGCGACAGTTTCGCGCCCTGCAAGTTGGCATACCCCAGCCGCACCCCTTTCAGATTCGCGTAAGACAGGTCCGCGCCGGACAAGTCCGCCCGCTCCGCATCCGCATGCCCCGCGAGAAATTTCTGATGCGCTACCAGAATCGCCGACAGCTTCTTACCCTTATGCCGTATCGACCCAGGCGATTTCGAACCGTCCGACTTGCTGAATAAGCCCACAGTATTCCCGCTTTCCGTGCGACAAGAGTGTGCAGCGTCCCACGTCCTCCATTCTACAAGAACGCGCACCCGGAAAGTACTCCGCGGCCGCGATGGTCCGGTCAACGTGGTCGCAGCCGCTGCCGCTTTTTCGTTGCCCAGCTGCAACGGTTGACCCGCAGTGTTCGCCCACTTACAATTTGTCCACCGCTAGGAGATATCCGAATGGATCGTTGCAGCAATCGCGTGCCGGTCGTGTTGTTAGCCGTGCTGGGAATCGCGTTAATCGCCGCGCCGATACTCGTGAATTCCAACACCGCGATCGCCAACGCGAGCGAACCCGCGGCGCCTCGCGCGCGCGGCGCAAACGATCCGGCCCTGGCAAAAGCCTACCGCTTCGACCGTGGCGGCTGGATCTACGTCCATCTCGAAGGCTCGCCTCACGACATCGGCTACCAGCACGGCTACTTGCTGGCACCGGAAATATCCGATGCATTCGCCGCAGCAAGCCTGGAGATGACTCACACCGCCAATCACAATTGGAATTTCTTCCGCCGCGCCGCTCGGCAAATGCTCTGGCCCAGGATCGACCCCGAATATCAGGCCGAACTCCAGGGAATTGTCGACGGCTTGCGAGCACGCGGCAGCATGATTGATTTGGACGATCTGGTAGCGATGAATGCTTTCATGGAGTTGCCCGATTACTACGTCCCGTGGATGGATGAAAAGACCAAGCCCGCGAACAGTCACGCGTCATCCGGCGCCGACCACTGCAGCGCTTTCGTCGCCACCGGCAGTTATACCAAATACCACCAGATTGTGATGGCCCACAACAACTGGACCAGCTACCTCGAAGGTGCCCGCTGGAAAATTATTTTCGACATCGCCCCGCAACAAGGCTACCGCATGCTCACCGACGGTTATCCCGGCGTCATCGTCAGCGACGACGATTTCGGCGTGAACTCCGCCGGCATGATGGTCACCGAGACCACCATCACCGATTTCCACGGTTGGGATCCGCATGGCAAACCCGAATTCGTCCGCGCCCGCAAGGCCATGCAATACGCCGGCTCCATCGATGAGTACGTGAAAATTATGCTCGACGGCAACAACGGCGGCTACGCCAACGATTGGCTCCTCGCGGACCGGAAAACCGGTGAGATTGCTCGTTTCGAGCTCGGTCTGCTTCACACCAGAGTGTGGCGCTCCAAGGACGGATACTTTGCAGGTTCAAATTTTGCCAGCGATCCGGAAGTCCTGAAAGACGAAACCACATTTGACGCTTCCAATCCCGCAGCCTCCGCCAATGCTCGCCACGCCCGATGGGATGAATTGATGGCCGCCAACGTCGGAAAAATTGACGCCACCCTGGCCCAGGCCTTCCTTTCCGATCATTACGATTCCTACACCAAACAGACCGGCCCCAGCCGCCGCACTCTTTGCGGACACGGCGATTCACCCACCGAAGGTGATCCTTCTTTTGCCAGGTCGCCCTACAATCCCGCTGGATCGGTGGAAGGAAAAGTCATCGACGCCCAAATGGCCGAATCCATGACCTTCGTTGCCCGCATCGGCCACCCCTGCGGCTCCGATTTCAAAGCCCGCCCATTCCTTCAGCAGCATCCCGAATATTCCTGGCAATCCCCAGCCCTGATCGATATGAACGCCGGCCCATGGACCCAATTCCGCTCCGGCGAACATGCATCATCCGCAAATTCCGCCGCTAACTCAGGCCGCAAGTAAAGCCCGGTATTTATCACTCGTCAATCGCCGAGTCGCCGAGTGGCTCGTGCGCAGCAGCGGCAGCAGCGACAAACCCACCCTAAGCTGCCCCTCCAGCCAAGTACCCCGTGCGAACCGCCTCCGTTGACTTTTAGCGCCCCGCACGAACGGCTATGCTAAGTTAATTGCCCATGCAGATCCTCAACAAGCTGAAAGACCTCGCTCGCGGCTACCGCCGCCACATCGTCCTGGCCGAAGGCGAAGATCCCCGAGTCATCCGCGCCGGCCTGCAGTCCGCCTCCGACGGCACCGCCAAAATCACCCTCCTCGGCCGCCAATCGGCAATCGAATCCGCCGCGCGCGAAATGGGCCTGGCCCTGTCCGGCGTATCGGTGATCGATCCCGCGCTAAGCACGCGACTCGACGCTTACTCCTGCATCTATCTCGAGCGCCGCCGATCGCGCGGCATCCGCGCCGACGAAGCCCTCGAGCAAGCGCGCCGCCCGCTCTATTTTGCCGCGCTGATGGTCGCCGCGGGAGACGCACACGGCTCCGTAGGCGGCGCCGCGAATTCCACCGCGGAAACCGTCCGCGCCGCATTGCACGCCATCGGCGTAGCTCCGGACGCGCGCCTGGTCTCCAGTTTTTTTCTAATGGCGCTCCCCGATCGCGGCCCCGGCGCAGCAACCATGGGCGAGAAAGGCGTCATGCTCTTTGCCGACTGCGGCGTGGTCCCGGACCCAACCGCCGCCCAACTAGCAGAAATCGCCCTAAGCACCGCGGACAGCGCCCGCGATTTCCTCGAAGCCGAGCCGCGCGTGGCCCTCCTCTCCTTCTCCACCAAGGGCTCCGCCGAACACGCCCGCGTAGCCAAAGTGCGCGAAGCGCTCCGCATCGCCAAAGTTCGCCAGCCCAACCTCGCAATCGACGGCGAACTCCAAGTCGACGCCGCCCTGATCCCGGAAGTCGCCGCCAGCAAGGCTCCCGGCTCGCCAGTAGCAGGCCGCGCCAACGTTTTGATTTTCCCCGACCTGGATTCCGCGAATATCGGCTACAAACTGGTCGAACGAATCGGCGGAGCCACCGCTCTCGGCCCCATCCTGCAAGGTCTGGCCCGCCCAGCTAACGATTTATCCCGTGGCTGCTCCGCCAGCGACATTGCCAACGTGATCGCCATCACCGCAATCCAATCGGCCAGCGAAAAAAGCCGTCCCGCAACCGGCGACTGAGCGAACATAGGTGAACGCGCTTACCGCTGTCTATTCGACAAACTGCGTATTGGCCCCAGCTACCTTACTGAGCCCGCTACGCCTCGGCCGCGATTTCCAATAACACCGCCCACTGGATGTCATTTCTTGACCTTCCCAGTTACGCCCTTCACAATTGCCGAATCAGCGCGAACCGCGATTCAACTTTCACCACCATCCCGGTCCCGCGAAGCAGGCGTGCGTGCAACTAGGCTGCTCTAGAAAACAAAAACTCCTCCGCCACCTCCGCATCGCTATTCCGATCGCGCTGCTATCCCTCGCCGGCGCCTCAGCCCCGCTCCCGCTTCCGCTAGCCCACCGGCCGCTCCACGCCGCCCCTCAGGAAGAATACGAACAGCATGATGAAGTCGTCGCCAACCTGGCCGCCGGCCGCGTCATCATCGCCGTCTTCAAAGACGCCATCCTCATCGCCTCCATCGAAAATCGCATCGAATCCGACACTCTGCCCCCCGCCATCATCCCCATGAACGGCCGCCGCGCCGCGATCCTCATGGGCGCAATCTCCTGGAACTCCCCGTCGCCCCCAGTGGAATGGGCCCGCCTGGACCGCGAGCTACCCAACCTCCACGCCAACATGGCCACCGCCGTAGCTCCTCACATGGGGGGCACCGCCGTCGGCACGGAAGCCAAGGATATAGAAGACATCGGAGAAGGCCTGCGCATCCGCCTAAGCGCGATGATGAAAAAAGTCCATGGCCAACTCGACGTCCCCGAGGGCCAGCCGCTGATCGAACTGGTCCTGGCCGATTACCAGGTAGACTACGGCCCTGAAGTCTGGACCCTGCAGTACGGCATCAATCAGCAAGTCCAGCGCGGCGATTTTTGGGACACCAAAATCCAGCGCCCCCGCTACTCCCAGCTCTGGCCCCCAGAAAAGGCCGATCCCCACACCGTGATGGAGCTCCACTATCCCCCAGACGAAAAAACTCCCACCCTCCTCGACTTGCTCCGCCAAAAAGATCCGCGCCTAGCCGCTATCAGCGGCAGCGACGCCGCAATGTCCGCCGTAGCCGAGGCGCTACTCCACGGCGACACCTCGAAATTGCTCGCAGCAGCAGCCGTCCCCTACTTCCGCGCCGCCTTCAATGCCCTCGCGCCCGCAGGCGCATCCTTATCCATCGCCCAAATCGATCACGAGCAAGGTTTCGAGTGGCTCCTGGCCCCGCCTCCGCCCCCCGCCCCGCTCAAGAACGCGCAGCAACAGCAACCAGCGCAGCAAGACCGCCCCGCCGACGCCCCTTCTCTACTAAGGCCCCCACCAAAATAGTCTCGTTCAATTTTCGATTTCGATTTTTTGCTTTTCCCCGTGAAGGCATCCCATAGCGAATCGCTAGGGTGTACGCTACCAGCAGGCTTGGCTACGTCTGGGGTGTTGACTTACGGTCTGACGCCTTTATCTCTCTCCGGTGCCCCACTCTTCCCGCCTCTTGGGAAGGGTTGGCGTAGTGCAGTCGTTCGCTCGGTGGGAATTTCAAATAGAAGTACCGATCCAATTTCGTTTCGGATGGGATCGCCGTCGGAGTCGCAGCACTCGATGCCAAACAATCCACAATCGCAGCACGCCGCCAAACCGAAAGCTTGGCTAGCCTGGAGCAGCGGGAAAGACAGCGCCTGGGCTCTCCACACCGTGCGTCAGGCCGCCGAATTCGACGTAGTTGCCTTGCTCACCACGGTCAACAGCACCCACCAACGCGTCGCCATGCACGCCGTCCGCGAGAGCCTGCTGGAAATTCAAGCCGCATCCGCAGCCTTGCCGCTAGTCAAAGTTCCAATCCCGTCACCATGCTCCAACGAAATCTACGAACAAGCAATGAGCCAGGCGATGGCCCGCGCGCGCGCCGAAGGCGTCCACTACGTAATCTTCGGCGATCTCTTCCTGGAAGACGTTCGCGCCTACCGCGAAAAGCAGCTGGCAGCTTGCGATATGACTCCAGTTTTTCCTCTGTGGGGTCGAAACACCCGCCAGCTAGCCGAAGAAATGCTCGCAGCCGGCCTGTCCGCGTTCCTAACCTGCATCGATCCGCGCCAGCTGGATCGCTCCTTCGCCGGACGCCGCTTCGACGCCGATCTACTAGCCGCCCTCCCGCCCCAAGTAGATCCCTGCGGCGAAAACGGAGAGTTCCACACCTTCGCCAGCGCCGGCCCCATGTTCCGCGCAACCACCCCAGTGACGCGAGGCGAAATCGTCGACCGCGACGGCTTCACCTTCGCCGACCTGCTCCCCCACCCCGCCACGCAACCCTAAGCCGTTCGCCACCATCCTCGCCAACCAAAACGACCTGCCCGGGCCCACCACACCGCCGGCCTTCAAATTTGGTTTTGACCTTACTGTAGAAGGTGCAGCCTTCGCCATCAAGCGCGCGAAAGCAAGCAAAGTCTTCCGCAGTTGCCAAGTGGACCGAGGTTTTGCAGCCCGACCTGGGTCTAAGTGCCCAGGAAGCCGACATGGTGTTGGTCGTTCTTTAGCTTCCAAAGTCAAAACCAAACCATGATCTCCGTGTGGGGTGCGGAGCGATCATCGGTGGACAGGAAGGATCGCCCGGCCGCCGGCGAAACGCCGAGTACATCGAAGAAATCAGTAGACACCATCTGATAGCTCGCTCGTTCACTCGACCCGCCACTGGCCTGAAAAATTCCGTCCGATATTCCCGAGCGCGCCACGACCGCCGCGGAATCTGCAGTCGCATAGCGGAGCCGCCGGTAGGCAGGTGAGGAGAAAATCCATTGCGTGTCAAAGGGAGATTTAACCGCGTGGAGAGAATAGAGTTGATTCGGCCGCGCCACCGGGAGTCGCGCGAACACTGCGCCATACAGCAACTGAAACACCGCGAGGTTCGCGCCAATGCCCAGCGCCAGGGTCAGAACCACCGTCAGGGCAAACCCAGGCGCCCTCCTCAACTGACGCCAGGCGTATCGCAAGTCCTGCGCTGGGCGACCGAGCCACAACCATTCCCGGCTCTCGCATCTTTGCGATTTCAGCTCCATCGGGTTGTTCGCACCGTCCCGCCGTTCCGCCCGCAAGGTAGCCGACAATGCTCCAGTTTACCAAGCGAGCCAGAATACTAACTCCGCCCAAGAGCCAAAGCGACGTTCTGTTAAAGTCTTTGATCATCGCTCAGCACGAGCGCTCCGTTGCGCCACTTGCCAGCCCTATGCGCTCCGCAGGCTTCGATTTTGCCGTTGCTCTTCTGCGCCGCATGCTAACGCAAGTCGGCGATTTTCTGCTGCAGCCGCGAATTCTTCTCCTGCACCGACCGCGCCAACTCCTGCTTGTGCCCTTTCAGCCGCTCCGCCATTTTCGGATCCGAAGTCCCAATTATCTGCGCCGCCAAAATCGCCGCATTGGTAGCCCCTGCCTTATCGATCGCCATAGTAGCCACCGGAATCCCCGCAGGCATCTGCACGATCGCCAGCAAGGAATCCATCCCGTTCAGCGGAGTAGTCGCCAGCGGCACCCCAATCACCGGCAACGAAGTGACCGACGCCACCACCCCAGCCAGATGCGCCGCCCCGCCCGCGCCGACAATCAAGACTTTCAGCCCGCGCCCCGCCGCAGCAGCAGCGTACTCGTGCGTCCGGCCCGGCGAACGATGCGCCGAGCAAACTTCCATTTCATACGGAATCCCAAATTTCTCCAGCGTCCGGGAAACCTCCACCATCACCGGAAGGTCGGTATCCGAACCCATCAATATTCCAACGAGCGGGCTTGTAGGCATGCCTGGTTTCCTTGAACTATGAATTTAGAATTTGATCCCCACTGTCGACAGCGCCAACCGCCTCCAGCGGCGCCACCAACTCGATACCGTCGCCGCGCCGGATCGTTCCCTGTTCCAACACCCGGCACAACCACCCTCGCTGACCCTTTAGTTCCCGCTGCAGCCCCTGGCGAATTTGGTCCATGCGCGCGCACGGATGGCACGGCTCGCTGATTTCCAGAAGTGCTCCGCCGATCCGCATCCGCATCCCCGTCGCCAACCCCTGAAAATCCATCTTCACGATAGTTATGTTTTCCTTCACCACTCCCGGAGCGAGCTCAAACCGGCACAACGTCTCAAAGTCCATCAACGAGACTTGCCGCAAACTCCCCTTCCTTCCGTGAATGCACCCCTTAAACCCCTGCTGATAAACAGCAAGCGCCTCTTCCACCTCTTCCATCGGGAATCGGTGAATTTTACAAAGAAAGAGGTGCTTAACTTCAGCCAAATTCACTCCCCTATAGCGCTTTGCGCGCTCCGCTCCGGCTTCGCCATGCCGCCAATGTCTCGCCGGTAGTGGCAGCCCTCAAAGTGAACACTACTACATACGTAGTAACACTTCGCAACCGCTTCCCCCAACGTAACCCCAGCACCAGCAGCGATTAACACTCTTCCACTACATGTGTAGTGTTCATTCCCTTTCTTGACAGTGCCCGCGTGGAAGACTAACCCCGCTTCCGAGCTACCTAGTCCCTCGATACGGCGATCGATTTTCGGATTTGCGGGATACCCCTCCGACGCCATCACCACGCACGCACTCGCACCGGGCTTCCATTTCGTCTCGAACGACTTCAGATCCCCGTCAGCGCAGGCCTTTAGCGCCACGGCAAGATCGAAGTCCATCCGCATCACCAGCGCTTCCGTTTCAGGGTCCCCCAGCCGGCAATTGAATTCCAGCGCCTTAGGTCCCGCAGCCGTGAGCATCAACCCAAAGTACAGAAATCCCTTGTACGGAATCCCGTCGGTAGCCAGGCCGCGGATTGTCGGTTCGACGATTTGTTCCCGAATCCGCCGCTCGAGATCCGCGCTCATCAACGAATCGTCGCAGATGGCGCCCATCCCGCCAGTGTTCGGTCCCTTGTCACCATCGTACGCGCGCTTAAAATCGCGCGTGGGCGCGAGCGGGGTCCAGTGATTTCCGTCGGTGAGAATTATATAAGAGAGCTCCCGTCCCGAAAGACCCTCTTCGAGCAGCACCCGGTTGCCGGCGGTGCCGAATTCATTCTTCTCCATCGCGCGTTCGACGAACTCCGTGGCCTCGTCGGGCGACGACGTCACCAGCACGCCTTTCCCGGCAGCCAGCCCGTCCGCCTTGATCACCAGCGGCCAGTCCACTTCGCACAGCGCCGTATAAGCATCGAGCGCACTCTCGCAAATTTGATAGACTGCCGCGGTAGGAATTTTGTGCCGCTGCATGAATTGCTTCGCGAATATTTTGCTGCCCTCGAGCTGCGCCGCGCGCGCTACGGGCCCAACGATCGCCAGCCCGCGCGACGCGAATTCGTCAGCGACTCCCAGAACCAGAGGAACTTCGGGACCAACGACGGTAAGATCGGCGTGCAGCCTTTCCGCCAGCGCGGCCAGGGCCTTCACGTCTTTCGCGTCACAGGGAACGCATTCGGCGTCATCGGAAATGCCGCCGTTGCCGGGCGCGCACCAGATATGCTCCACGCCCGGGCTTTGCCGCAGTTTCCAGACGATGGCGTGCTCGCGCCCGCCGCCGCCAATGACCAAAATTTTCATCGACGAAGCACGATAAAGCGTTACCGCGGAAGGTGTCAACAGGCGAAGCGTGGGCCGGCCGGCCTTCTCCACGGATCTGCGAAAGAGTGTCGAATGGCCGCTTTTGTAGCGTTAAGGTATGGAGTGCTTTATAGTAATAGCTATGAGCTATGACTCAATCAGCCCGGAAGTCGTTCATGACGCCCTGAAGCCCTATGGTATAGATGCCGCACCGCGTCTCTGTGCATCGATTCGACAGTATCTGGATCTCCTAAAGCGTTGGAATCAAAGAATTTCTCTCACTTCGGTGCGGGGAACCGACGCCATGTTGCGTTTGCACTTCGGTGAATCCTTCTGGGCGACGAATTTAGTGGATTTTGGAAAAAGTCGGCTCGCCGACGTCGGTTCCGGACCTGGATTTCCCGGTTTAGCCCTGAAATTGGTCTGCCCAGATCTGCACGTGACTCTGATCGAGTCGAACGCCAAGAAAGCCGCCT
>Ga0302325_10011125_pt1 | contig 19408 bp, 13 predicted proteins | sample Palsa_T0_2_FD_201948 | JGI IMG/M metagenome (GOLD analysis project Ga0302325, IMG submission 201948) | Peat permafrost microbial communities from Stordalen Mire near Abisko, Sweden - Palsa_T0_2 | ecosystem: Environmental > Terrestrial > Soil > Palsa > Peat permafrost | place: Sweden: Abisko...
CAAGTCTTTCTCCGAATTTCGCCTCTCCAGCGTATCCCGGGGCAATTACCTGAAACTTCGCTAGGGACTTCCCAACGGAACCTCTATCCTACCGAATCGTCCGGAGACTCGATCCCTCACGCCAAGAACTAAGTTCGTCGCGCCCACTTTCAGTGGGATCGTCTGCTTTGCGCTTAGCGTCTTTGCTGACAAATGCGCACGCTGCTCCGGGGTCATCTTGCCGCTTAGCCGGATTGCTGACTTGTCGAGCACCTTTCCCTTCGCGTCATATTCCATGATCGCAAAATCGATATCAGTCAGGAACTGGCCCGATGCATCTTCCTCGAAGTTCACCGTCTTTGGTTCGACGCCATATTCAACCGTTGCTGATTCGCCAGACTTGGTAATCTGCGACGTAAACTGAACCGCCTGCTCGGCAGGCGCGCCCAGTCGCAAAGCATTCCGAAACTGTTCCGGCGTTGGCTTCACTTCGGGCTCGGCGCTTCGTGCATAGTAGCCTTCGCGATAGACGAGTTGGGCCTCAGGCTTGTCGACCGAGATTTGAATGCGGTGATACGCTCCCTGCCATTCCTTGTCCGGCGGCGGGTAGGCGACCGTGTAATAGGTGTTGGCCTGGTTGAAGTCGTCGCGAAGAGCCTGGCTAATGTTGTTGTTGAATTGCGCTGTCCCACCCGTCGCCTTAGCGATCTCCAGCATCTCCTGTCGTCGCGCAGCTGACAGGTCGGCATCGATCTCCGAAGTGATGGCCACATTCGCTGTATACGTCGTATCCGCGCTCGTCACGCCGGCTATGTCCGGAGCGGCTACGCCGCGCGCATCCACCGGATAGATTGCGACTCGGGCCTTCTCCAGTTCCTTGTCTGTCTTCTGCTGCATTGGAATCGGGTGGCCCCCCTTGGTGTCAGATCCCAGATCTGGACTGTTCAGGCTGTAGCCGGCCACGCCAAAAGGCCGGCCCTGCAACGGAAATCCGCCTGAAAGCCAATACACATTCTTCCTGCCTGGGTAAGGTGCCAACCATTGCGCGAGTGCCGAGAAACAGTCCATAGTCGTCTGCCCGCGGTTTGCCTGCCGGTCTACATCGATATTGGCTTGGTGCGGCACCACAGTCCCGGCTAAGTCGGCGGAGGGCATGTCTGGCTCCTGACGCTCAACAATGCTGGCGGGTGTCGACGAATCAACAGGCCCCAGCCCATTCTTTCGCAGATATCGATAGGCCTCTCCGGCGCCATCCTGAAAGGAAGTCTCGATCTTGATATGACTCGACATCGTGACGAGTGCCACCGGCTGGTGCTCTGGGAGTTGCTTCAAAAACTGCTCCAACTGACTCTGCAGCCTTCCTCGCGCTTCGTTCGGAGTGTTGTAGAGATCGATCAAGAGCACGTTCCAAACGCTTCCAGCCCGAGGCTTATTGCTGGCGACGATGGTGCCATCGGGAGAGCCCCCGGTTGGGGCTGCACTGATAGCATCCGCCAATGCACTATGCTCCTCAACACTAACGATCTTCTGCTGGGTATTGTCCTCCCGCAAGACGAAGTCGGCTGAGGATAGCCCCTTTACCGGCAGGCCCTTCTTATCCAGCACTGTCACGTCCTCGATGACGAGGCGCGCCTCGGCTTGCAGGACTTGGGGTGCCGGCACGCCAGGAGCTGTCGACAAGGCCGAGGTCGAAGGAGGCAGCCCAGCAGTATCCTCTGGAAGCCCCGCGTAATATGCCGAATTGGTACGCGCCTGGGCTCCCGTGCGGTCGAGTTTCACTTGCAGCGCACGGTATTGGATGGAAGTACCATCTTCCGCAGCGTCGAAGCTGATCTCGTAATACCTTTCACCATCTGCGAGGCAAAGCGAAATTTGACCCGCTAGATCACCGCTTTGGCCCAACACCAGCCCGCCAGAGTGTACCGCAAGCACCTGAAGCGCGAGGTTTGGCGAGTCTGCCTGAGCAGGATTTTCGACACCCTTAAGATAGGCCTGGTAAAAAAGAGGATTCTGTCCACTGACTTGCGCCAAGTTCAGAGGCGCCACACTGTATAGCGTTATGTGCGCTCTCCTGAGAGCCGTCGTGATATCGACGATGGAGTTGAAGTATCGCCCCTGATCCTTTGCACTGAGTCCTGCCGTGGACCGCGACAGCAACGGCCAGCCGGGGCCCACCCAGATCAGCAATTTCCTTCCCGGCCTCGCCGCTTCATAGGTGGAGAGCAGCTGCACGGCGTGAAGCGAGCGTTGTGAGCGATCTTGCGCCCCCTCTGCGCCCTGAGCCGAGCCGAGCACCCGCATCGGCGTCTGTAGCTTTTTGAGGTCTTCCGCTAATGAGTTGCCGTCTTGTGAGGCCTTATTGAGCTTGATACCAGTGTCCGCCAGGAAGACGATCGATACCGGAAGCGGGAGGTGTCCGCCATTTTGACGAAGGAATTTATCAATCCCTTGTCTCTCAATCACAACATCTGCAAGCGAAGCGTTCATCGTGTCGAGCAGCAGAATCGCTTCAGTCGGCGCTGGCACGCCACTCCCGCCTATCTCTCGAAATGACGTGACCGTCTGGGGGTGACCGTTATCAAACAGAGTCAGATCCTGCTGCCCCAATCCGCTCACAGCCTTTCCTGAAACGTCTGTCACCTGGACATCAAGCGTGACCCGCCGTTCTGACCGCCTCGTTTGCTCGGCACTCTCGGGTGTCCGCTTGATTAATCCTCCAGGCGTCTGCGCCTGGACCGAGCAGGCTATGGAGGCCGTTGAAAGACCAATGAGAACCAAATGTCGGGCCCGACGCATTCGACCTCCCAGTACAAACGCCGCGCTCCATTTATAGTCTTCGCAGACAGAGTCTGCACCTCCTGATCAGGCGACAGGGCTACCAATGAGCCTGCCGGTCCGTTCGGTCGTCCGACAGCGGTCAACGAAAACTTTTTCTCGAGGCTGGACGATTATGCTTCATCTCTAGCAACCTTGCCGGATGCAGTCTCGTTCGGATAGTTGAAGAAGAGCTGATTGCCGTCGAGATCATCGACCACCAGAAGCCGGTAGCCCCACGAACCCTCCTTGACCGGAACGCCCTTGGCCTCGAGTTCTGCGCGCAGCGCGTCCAACGCGGCGACCGCGGCCTCGTGCGTCGCTGGTTCGACGTTCAGGGAAATGAACATCAGCCCCTTGCCAATCTTCTCCGGCCACGTTTCGGCCAGGATAAGCGCGCAGCCCTGCCGGTCGACCTGTGCGACATACGCTCTGCCGTTCTCGTCGTAGCGCCAGGGGCTCGTGAAGCCGAGCCGGTTAACGTAAAAGCGAAGTGAGGCCTCGACGTCCTTGACGTGTAGGACGGGGCGCGCGAACCAGTCTGTCATAGACCATGTATCCTCGAATCAAGATCACTTTTTCAACATTAGTTCAGAAACAAGGTGTCACGGTTCTGATTTTGGCAGCGTTTTGAACGGCGCTCAGCCAGTCTCCCGTAGCCGTATTAGTTCGGCTCCGATGAAAAGTGGCAAATCCTCGGAATGAACGTCATGTCTCGCAAGTATCCCACAGAGCTGTCAACCGTTGAGAACAAGGCCAGCGCACCCATCCAACTGCATTCCATGGTCCGAGTCCGTCCGCGAGTTTGCCACCGTTGAAAACGGCGGTCCTCAAGAGCAGGATTACTCGGCGCGAAGGGCATCGGTCGGATTGACAGACGCAGCGCGGCGTGCGGGGAGGAAGCTTGCCGCCATTGAGGCCAGCCCAAGCAGCAGAGCCACACCAGCGAGGGTCATCGGGTCCCAAGCCTGGACCCCGAACAACAGCTTGTGCATAAACATCGAAGCGCATACCGAGCAAACCAGTCCGGTTGCCAGTCCAGCCAACGTAAGCCATCCAGCCTGCCGCATAACGATCCCATATACCGAGCTGCGCTGTGCCCCCAGCGCCATGCGTATGCCAATCTCCCTCGTCCGCTGGCTTACGGAATACGCAACGACTCCGTAGAGTCCCACCACCCCAAGCACCAATGCAAACCCGGCGAAGCCTCCCACCAGCCATGTCGAAGAACGGTGGAGATATGCCGTCTGCGATTCATTTATTCTTTGGTTCATCGTCGTCACATTCTTCACGCCGATTTCGGGGTTGATTCGGCGAATCACCTTTGTCAGTGTCGGAAGAAGAGTCTGCTCTTCCTGCGAACTGCGGACCGCAATGGCAAAGGAGATACTGGGGGCCTGATTGAACGGCAAATACACTGCCGGCCAGACCTCCGAGTCGAGCGCGCCCTCTCGGAGGTCGTCGACAACGCCGACGATCTCTCTTAGCGATTGCGGCGAAAGCTCGAGGTCACCAATCTTCTTGCCGACCGGATCTTCACCTGGGAAGAAACGTTTTGCCAGTGTCCGATTGATGATCATCGCACCTGGTTTCGACGAGTCGTCGGTTTCAGCGAAATAGTGTCCACTGAGCAACTTCGCCTGCAAAGTTTCAAAATAGCGAGGAGAAACGATCCGGAAAGGCACATCAATGCGTTCTCCCTTCCAGGGATGTCCCGCGATACGAATCACGGTCGTGTCGCAGTTACAAGTGAGTGGAAGATCACTGGTGAGACCAACAGCCTCCACGCCCGGCAGGCCTGAGATGCGGTCGACAATCTCTCGCCCCAGCGCGACCGCTTGTTTGTCACTTCCGTACCTCGACTGCGGAGCCTCGATCTCAAGTGTCGCAAGATGGCCCGGCTGAAAGTTCAGATTGATATTGAGCAGTCGATGGAGGCTTTTGCCAAATAATCCTGCTGCCACTAGCAGTACGACCGCCGTGGCCAATTCCACCGCGACCAGCTTGGACCCAAGCCGTCGCCAAAGGTTATTAGCAGACGCGCGTCCGCCTTCGGAAAGGTCTCTCTGCAGGTTGGTCGAGGACAGGCGCAGCGCCGGAGTGATCGAAAATAGACCTACGCTCAGCAGGGAAACCGCGGCGGCCAAAACGATGCAATGTCCGTTCAAGCCGAGTCCCTGCAAAAATGGCATGCCCGTCCTCACCGAGGTGGGAATGAGTTTGAGGATGAGCAGCATGTTTCCATCGGCGAGGACGACACCGAGGAAGCTGCCCGCCATCACCAACACCAGTCCCTCGGTTACAAACTGCCGGATAAGCCGGATCGAGGAAGCCCCCAGCGCACCACGGACTGCAATTTCCTGCTTACGGCTCTCCGAGCGAACCAGAAGCAGGCTCGCTATGTTCAAGTCTGCAATTAGTAGCAGCAGTCCGGCTCCGGCCTGCAGCACGAGAAGAACCGGACGAAGATCGCCAATGATCACATCGCTCAGAGGCATAACCGCCGCACCCTGGCCATGGTTAGAAGCCGGATACTGCATTTCAAGCTGTCTCGCAATCGATACCAAGTCAGCAAGGGCATTCCGGACCGGGACACCATCCTTGAGCCGCGCGATGCCATCAAGGCTGTGACAGAATCGCCGCTGTTCGCAGGGGTCACGATCATTCAGCGGCACCCAGAACTCAGCATTGCCACGGGGCGCAAATTGGAATGTATTCGGCAGGATTCCGATAATGGTGTACGCCGTGTCATCAAGCGTGACCGTCTGGCCAATTACATCCTGTCGTCGGCCAAATCGTCTTTGCCAAGTAGAGTAGCTCAGCAACGCAGTATTTGCTGGGCCTGAAGAACCTTCACCCGGATAGAAATCTCGCCCCAGCACAGGCCTTACTCCCAGCGTGCGAAAAAAGCCCGAACTAGTGCGCATACCGACGGACGATTCGACGCCTGACGTAGTCTTCAGTAGATACTCGCTGGAACGCCATACATCAAATGAGCTGAAGACTTGGTTGTTCTTCTTCCAGTCGAGATAGTCGAGATAGGAGAGAGTGCAATGCGGACACAGAACAGTGCTCTCGTACACTCCGACCAGTCTCGATGGATTCTCATACGGCAGGGGCCGGACGAGCGCGGCATCAACGAAAGCGAAGATAGAGACGCAGGCGCCGATGCCGAGAGCCAGCACCAGGATCGCAGTGGCGGCGAAACCTGGATGCTTCACAAGCTGGCGAACGGCAAATTTCACATCGCGCAGCAGATTGTCGAACCACAGGATTCGGGTCCTCAAATAGAAGCGCTCTTGCGCCGCGGACACATTGCCGAACTCGACTTTGGCCTTCCGGTGCGCCTCGGCTTCGCTAAAGCCTTCGTGCCTCAGGTCCTCGGCTTCGAGCTCTAGATGCGCTTTGATCTCATCGGCAAAATCCTTTGTGCTCCGCGTGCGTTTGAACATGTCTCATGCCTCCTCGCCACTCGGTCCCGCGCTGTCGCCCAGAGTCAATCCCATTGCCCTCGTAAGCCGCTCCCATTCGCTCGTCTTCTCTACGAACTGCTCGCGGCCTTTGAGCGTCTTCTGGGTCGTCATCCGACCCAAGTATTTCACCGCTCGGGTCGGATGTCAACCCGAACCAATGAGCTCTCGTTGCAAGCCATTCGACCACGCACGTCCGTTTGCTCAAATTGCAGGCCTTGTTTCTTTCGCTTGGCGAGCCTAGGATCGGTTCTATTTTCTGAGGTAGTTCCATGAACCGGATCGCGATTGCAGGACTCCTCTTGGCGTGCTTAGCGGCGTCGGCCCTCATCGCTCAACGAAAGGCCGTGAGTGCAAAGCCTGGAGTGACTGACGTTCAGCTCCCGTTCGGCTCGTTGAAGCCCTCCGCCACGTTCAACATCGGTGGGACCGCAGACTGGGTGCTGGTGACCGATGATGCCGTCTGGGTCGCAAGCACGAAACCTTATTCCGTGCAGCGAATTGATCCGGCAACGAATACGGTCGTGGCGAAGGTCAGACTTTCCGGTGAGGCTTGTTCTGGTCTCGCATTTGGGTTCGGCAGCGTGTGGGTTCCAGTCTGCGGCAAAAAAACCTTGCTCGCACGTGTGGATGCCCGGACGAACCGAATCACTGCCGTGCTTCCAATCGCACCAGCGGGCCCGGAGGGAGGCATCACAGCCAGCAACGATAGCATCTGGATGGTAACGGACAAGGAGGGAACGACGCTTAGTCGAATCAACCCGGCAACGAACACTGTGAGCCAGAAGATTTCCATCCCAGCGGGCTCCTACAACCCGCTGTCTAGCGGCAACATGGTCTGGATCACTGGGTTCGCTCGAAACGTCTTGACTGCGGTGGACGCATCCAGCGGCAAAGTGCTTGCCGCGATACCAGTCGGTTCGAAGCCCCGATTCCTAACGTCGGGGGGCGGCTCTGTCTGGACTTTGAACCAAGAAGATGGATCTGTAACACGCATTGATGCAAACAACAGGAAGGTGACGGCCACAATTGCCGTGGGCATACCTGGTCCTGGCGGCGACCTCGGCTATGGAGCGGATTCCGTCTGGGCCACGACTTTTGGTTTACCGCTCACGATGATTGATGCACAAACGAATAAAGTATTGCGACAGTGGGTGGGTCGAGGTGGCGACTCCCTGCGCTTCGGACACGACTCCATCTGGCTGACGGATTACCACCGTGGGTTGCTCTTGAGAATTCCGTTCAAGGCGACCCTACAGCCATGAAGCCGACTCCGTCTTGCGATTTCGGCTAATGTCCGAGGAGCCGACTATCATTGACGATTTGGCGTTCACGGATCCCTGATGCCATCCCAGACCAGGGGCTATACTGCGTCATCGACCAAACCCGTGTGCTGAGCCTGACGGTCCGTGCCGGTGCTGCTGAAGCTCTGCTTGCCAACGGACCGGAGTATGCCCTCAGCGCTTTGCTCGCGCTGGCCGGCATCGCTCTGCTTGTCTTCTGGCGCTCCTCGCGTGGCCGCGAGTATCTGTGGGCCGCGATCATGCTTCTATCGCCTTTGGCCACTGCGATTCTGTCTTCGAGTCTGGTCACCGCGCGTCTCTCGTTCCACGCCCAGATCCTAGCCATAGCCGTGGTCTACAGCGCGGGGCTGATCGCTGAGATCGAGTTCATGTGGACGCTCTTTCAACTGCGTTCCCGTTGGATCCACATTCTCTGGCACGCCATATGGGTTGCGTTCATCCTGGCCGAGATTGCCGAGGCATACGTCCTCGAGTCGCCGGTATTCCAGCATCTCTGTCAAATCGTCATCGTGGCCGGCATTGCAGCCTTTGACTGCATACTCTTCCCAGTCTGCATTCGCGAGATGTTTCGCCGCGGCGGCAATCGCGCCATCGCCGCCGCGCAGAGTCTCATGGAAGTGATCATCTTGCTGGGTGTCCTGGGCTACTCCGTTCACCTCTCACTCGGGCCCTTCCCGCTGGACCTCTTCCAGCTGACCCTCACGCTCCTGGATATGGCAATCGCCGCCATGCTCTTCCGGCGGGCATGGAAGGCATGGAAAGAGAGCAGCTCGCTGCGCGTCGAATTCGAAGCCGCTCGTGAAGTCCAGCAGCAACTCGTGACCGCTCCCCCTGCTACCCCCGGCTTCCGCATCGAAGCCATCTACCGGCCAGCCACCCAGGTGGGCGGAGATTTCTATCGCGTCCTGCCAGGCGAGGACGGCCAGGTTCTCGTTGTGCTGGGCGACGTCAGCGGCCGATGCCGCGCAAGCCTTTGGCCAGGAAGACGACATTACCGTGCTCACGCTCCAGTTCGCTCCGGCATAACCCCTCAACTTCGCAATTTGCAAAGTTCGCAACGGCACATTATGGGGAAATCGAGGAAGTTCTTAATTGCCGGTAGTTGAGAGATATGCGGACTTGAAGCGGTTCTTATCGATCTCCAGCAACTTTATTTTTGATTCCAGCATAGATGCCGGGACACCTAATTTGGCAGCAGCTCCCGATGGTCCTGACACCTGTCCTGCGCATTCGGTCAACGCACCCTCGATGATTGTTTTCTCACAATAACGAAGCTTCGTTGACAGGCCAAGCTCCACGCTCGGCTCAGTTGCGGTAGGTCCTTGAGAAATCCAACTCTCGTTCAGCACCGGCGGCTCCAGCTGCGCCGCTCCTTCCATAGGCCGGTATCGCCACATGGCAACACCCGAATACAGCAGCCCCCCGAATATCCCCGCCAATGGCCAGTACCACAATAGGCCGCTCTCGCTTTGACTCGAGCCGGTATCTCCCGCGAGCCGCACCAGTCTGAAGGGATGTCCCGCGACGGGGTTTAGTGACTGACGAATAGGCGCTTGCTGGGTTAAGGGTGGAGAAACCATCTGCACTGCCGAGGCCGAATCTCCCATACTCGACGGAGTCTGATCCCGCCGCCCCGCCTCATGCCGCTTCTCCACCAGAATCGCTTCCATCAGCCGAGCCCGCTCCAGGCGCAGCTGATCGGTTTCGTGCGCGTCAGCATCCGGTTTCGGTGGGCTGGCGGCTCGCTCCGCTTCATTGCTCACCGCTGGTAGGGAAGCCAGCTTCTGGCGAATCTCGCTCATGTCATCTTTCGTACTCTCTACATCTGGATATTCATCCGTGTACCGCGCGCGTAGGTCGTCGAGCTTCTTCTGCGCCGCACTGAGCTGCGACTCGAGCGTCCGCCGTTGTTTGTCGTCTGTACTCGATGACGGCGCGGCAACATTAGCCTGCTGCGGAGCAACTGCATGCCCGTCCAATGCAGTGAGTTTTCGATCCACTCCCGCCAACTGTCTCTCTAACGCACGTAGCTCGTGAGACTGCGCATGCAAAGAGTGCCGTCGACGCGATTTCGCGAAGGCAGGCTTCGCTGATGGCGTACCAGGCCGGGAGGGTGCAGACGTGGGTGTCGAGACGACGGACACGGGTATCGAGACGACGGACGCAGGCGTCCAGGCCACCAACAAATTCGCTACAGCATTTGCCATCGCTGCGGAACGCTTCTTATCGGTGTCTTTATAGTTCACGCGCAGTAATCTTGCCGAAGCCTGCGCCAAGACGAGACGCGAGCGGAACTCCAAAACCTCGCTCTTGTTACTGCCAAAAGATAGCCCGGACTGCTTCGCCAGCTCCCGTACCGTCTCATCGCTCAGGATCGACTGCGCAAGCGCAACCGCTGGCCCTTTGGCATGAGCATTCATGACTCCAGGGTCAACCTGCCGGGCGGCACTCGTGTCGAATGACAGCACAGCCGTTGTCGCGGGCGGCGTCGCGCCATACCGCGACCAGAGAAACAATCCGCTCCCAATGACAACTGCAACGCCGCCGGCAACAAGCCTCTGTCGCAGCGGCGCAGTTAAAAAGCGCAGGAGAATAGTCCTCTCTTGCATAGCTCCCTCGATGTGCTTTCGAAGATGAAAGGCAGATTACCGTAATGAAGCACGCGCTGAGTTGGCTTCCGCGACACGACGCGGAGTCCACCACAGCGTGATAACAGCAATCGTACGCCTGTTTGTAGGCGTGCCTGCAACCTCGTAGTGACGAACTTCCAGCTCTTGCGAAAAGCCCAGCGGCATCAGGAAATGCAAGCTTCCATCCACAAACGTGCCGTGAAAAGACTGCTTCGGATTGGCACCCTGAAGCCCATTCAAACTCACGCGCGTGTCTACCATGTGATGGAAGGAGTGACGAACTCCCAAAGCACCCGTATTCAGAAATACCGAATGCTCGAAGATGCCATCGCTCAGGTCGCGGCCTCCCGTTACATAGAGATCAGTCGACGGCCCAAGCTTCGTGTAGAGCGCTGCCGTGCCGGTAAACTGCGCCCCATGTCCGCACGAAGCACTGGCACCGTTTACCCCACCCGTAACGTTCAGGCTGGTGTGCTGTCCCCACTCGTTGACCCATCGCAGGCCAGCCCCGCCCAGGCTGCAATCGAGCGGGCCCGTCTGATGCTCTCCATTGCCATACACACCAAGAGCCATCCCGGGAGTCACGGCATGCAGATACTCCACCCGGGCGCGTGCCGTCTGTACCAGAAAATTGTCGGCGTTGTATTGCGTGTATGTATGCGTCGCGCTGAAGTCCCACAACGACCGCCGGGAATCGTCGAAACGCAGCTTGCCGCCTTCCTCGCCGGTTGTGATCCTTCCGGAATGCAGCCCATACACTACTGTATCGGCTGCAGGCGCCTCCGCGTCGCCTACCTGCCGGAAATCGAGCGGAGCCACGACTCGCGTCGCGTCCGTTCCGTAAGTATTGGTCGCGCTACCTTGCCAAGTCCATCGCGGAGTGATTTCGCCCGTCGCGCGCAACGCCGAACGATTCAACCCTACGAGGTGGGCGCCGTCCAGCTGGAAATCGGCAAGACCTCCTCCATCTTCTGCCATTAATCGCCAGCGCCGCCGCTCAAGCGTTCCCGCCGCCACTCCCACCCCACCATAGGCTTTGCCAGGACTGGCATCGGGAAAGCTGAACCCGCTCAATCCCGCGAGCGTGAAATTGAATGTAGAAGGCCCATATTTTTCCAGATTCACATCTGAGTCACTCCCGGGCTGGAGACCGGACACGATTGCAGCCTTATTCCACCGCTCTGTCGTGCGAATCACTGCCCAGCAGGGAAATTCCGGCGTCCCCTGGCCCAACGCAGTGGACAACGAGTCAGCACAGCTGTTCAACGGTTGGGTACTGGTCGTTCGCGGATTTTCGCGGTCCATACCGTGCGTCGGGGTACCGCCGCTGTCGCCGCCGTCATTGTCAGAAACATATTGCGGCTGCTGTGCGCATGCATCCGTGGCAGCTTGATTGGTCAACAGCAGGGGCCACAGAAGAAGGCCCAGCTTCTCGATTCTCATGGCACCACCACGGTGTCTCCGGGCGCCAACTCCACGTTCTGTTGTGGCGCTTGCCCTTTCAGAACTTTCTCGTAATTCACATTTACGCGCGCACTGTTGACAGCACGCAGGACATACACCTGCTTTTGCTTCGCAAAATCCGTCAAGCCGCCCGAGCGTGCCACCAGTTGCACCACGTTCATTGCATCCAACAACGGATACGCACCGGGCCGCTGCACTTCGCCGGTGATGTATACCATCCGGCTGTGAATTTCCTGGACTGTGACCGTTACGCGTGGCTTGCGGACAAACTTGGTGAGCTGCTCTGTTAATGTTTGCTGTACTGCTTCTGGAGTTTGCCCTGCAACTACCAGTTCAGAAACCAGCGGCAGCGAAACCTTGCCATCCGGCCTGACTACTGCCGTCTCGGTAAGCTGCGGTTCGGCCCATACCAGGATGTGCAGCACATCGCCCACTCCTATCTTGTAGGCCGCAGGCAAAACCGCGGGCGTTTGTACACTGCCTCCATTGGAACTATCCGCAGCGGCCTGTATCCCCTGGGCATAGCAAAGCTGCCCCGTCGTAGCCAGCAGCATTAGAAAGCTGCACAAACTGCGCTGCGGGGGACGCGCCATGCTCCGCAGTATAGTCCTGATTTTTGACTTGGATGGGGGTGTTACCAGAATGCGGAAAGCGCAAAAGGACCGGTTACATGTGAGGCTTACAATTGGTTACGAAAATGGATTCTGGTCACCTTGCTCTATCCGAGTTGCCACTTGTATGAGTGACTTTTCTGCGATTATCAGAGCGCATTCAACGATTCGCGCTCCTCTAAGGTGATCCAGGTCAGGATGTGAAGGAAGCCGCTGAGCACGTCGTGACCACGGCCGCCCTGCTCAGCAACGACACGCAGATTATCGACACCGGAGGACGAGTAGTGGCTCCCGGCCTCATTGGTCGCGCAGTGTCGTCATTGGGTCTAGTCGCGACGCACGCCACGCCGGAGGTAAGCTGGCCAGTGCGGAAACAGCCACCAGCACCAGTCCTACTGCGCAGAAGGTAACCGGATCGAGTGGCTTGACCCGGTAGAGCATATGGGTCAGCAATCCGGTTAGCAACGTCGAGGCAGCGAAGCCGGCGAGGATGCCCAAGCCCGCGAGCTTTAGTCCACGGTAGAGGATCATGCGTAGTACGTCCTCGCGTTGCGCGCCGATGGCCATACGCAGACCAAGTTCAAAGGTGCGCTGCACCACGATGTAGGAAAGCAGTCCGTATAAGCCGATGGCATCGAGCAGAAGTGCGACTCCAGCAAAGCAGGTCAACAGCAAGGTTTCGAAACGCGGCTGCCCCTCGGATCGCGTCAGATACTCTGCCAAGGTTCGCGTTTGGTAGACGGGCGCACCGTTGTCTATTTGGTTCACTGCGGCCCGTACGGCGGACTCCAGGCTTGAGGGATCGCCACTAGTGCGGATGGTGAGATATGGCTCTGAAATGAGTGCTTGAGCCAGAGGCAAATAGTATTCGGGATCGGGGTCGGTTGTCAGTCCCGCGCGCCTGATGTCTCCAACGACCCCAACAATCTCTCGGCTGGAATGATCGAATTTGCTGTCGTCCCCTAATCCTGGCTGGATATGCTGACCGATCGCGCTTTCGTTGGGGAAGTATTTCCTGGCGAACGCCTGGTTGACGATGGCCACCGGAGAGCCCTGAAGACCATCCTGATCAGTAAAGTTACGTCCGGAGAGAAGTTGAATGCGCAGGGTTTCGAAATAACCCGGCATCACGACGGAGAGTGATTCGCTGGGGCGGTCACCAGGAAGCACGGGTCTTCCTGCAATCTCGAAGGAGACCGTGGCGTGGCTGTTACTGAGGGGTAGTGGCCAACCTGCGGAAGCTGACTTGACCCCCGGGATCGCTGCCAGTTTTTGCAGGAGCTGTTCGTAAAACTGGAAATGCTGATCGTGACTGTAGCGATCGGATGGCACGCGAATCCGCGCCGTGAACACATTCCTGGGATCGAAGCCAGGATCCACGCGCAGGACGTGAAAAAAGCTGCGAATCAACAACCCGGAGCCAACCAGCAAGACCAGCCCGATGGTGGTTTGGGCAATGACCAGCGCGCTGTGAAGGCGGTGTTCGTGTCGTCCGCTGCTTAGGCTCCGGGCGGCTTCACGTAATGCCCGAGAGGGGGCGGCCTTCGAGGTTCGCCATGCCGGCAGCAAGCCGAAGAGCAATCCGGTTACTACGGAGACGGCGATCGCGAACAGCAGCACCGTTCCATTCAGCGATACCTGGTCCATCCGCGGAATATCGAGCGGCGCGAGATGTACGAGGGTCTTGACCAACAGGGAAGCCAACAGCACGCCGGTAATCCCGCTGCAGAAGGACAAAATGAGCGGCTCAGCCAGCAATAGCCCGAGGACCTCTGAGCGGCTTGCGCCGATGGCGGAGCGAAGTGCAAGCTCGGCAGTTCGTCGCGAGCCGCGCGCCAGCAGTAAACCTGCCACATTCACGCAGGCAAGCAGCAGCACCAGAACGACCGCGCCGAAGAGCAAGCGCAGTGCGGGCCTGGTATCGCCAACTAAATGGTCGAGCAAAGTTGATGCCAACACCGTGGTGTACCACTTGTTTGTATCTGGATACTCGCGGGCGATCCTGGCTGCAACTATATCAAGGTCAGCTCTGGCCCGCTGCGGGGTGACACCTGGCTTCAGCCGGCCAATCACTTCTAACTGATCGTTGCCACGCTGGCTGGTCGCCGGACTCGTACCCGTGGCGGCAGTTCCCAAGGAGAGCCATATTGCGGCTCCCGTGCCATCCACCGGAAAGCGAAAGCCCTTCGGCATCACGCCCGCAACCGTGTAGCTATGGTCATCAATCGTAATCGAGCGTCCGGCAATCTGTTTCGGCGAGCCAAACGCTGACTGCCAGAGCGCATAACTGAGCATGACGGTGCGGTTGCCGCTGTGTTCATCCTCCGACCGGAAGTCCCTTCCCAGGACGGGAGCAACGCCCAGCACTTGAAAGAAGTTCGACGAAACGATCTGAGCGTCCAGGCGTTGCGATTCTCCGTCCTGCTGGAACGTCACGCCACCGCCTGCATAGGAGGCGAGTCCGGTGAAGCTGTGGTTCTGCGCGCGCCAATCGAAGTAGTCGGGATAGCTTGCCGATTCCGACACCACTCCCGGAACCGAATGATCCTGCTGGGTAAGCCACAGCAGGCGGTCTGGTTCAGGAAAAGCCAGTGGGCGCAAAAGCACGGCGTCGACCAGACTGAAAATCGCCGTAGTGGTTCCGATGCCGATGGTAAGCGTCAGCACAGCAGTGAGCGTGAATGCGGGGCTCTTGCGAAGTTGGCGCAGGGTATAGCGAAAATTCATGCAGGTGCGTCTCTCTTGCAACTGGGTAGCATGTTATCCGCCAAATGAACGTAAGATAAGCTATTTATTTGCGTGGGGAGGCAAGAATTGAACAAGGAATTGGGCGTTCAATTCCGAAATAGGTGAGCGGAAATGAACATTGGGCCGGTTGACTACGGCAGAATCCGGATCGCCGTGGGTAGCCTATAGTCATAGGGATCAGAGAAGTGGATCAGAAATATTGTTGTGAGGTTACGCTGGTTGGCGCATAACGGTCGAGAATCGGCTCTGAGAGGCGGCCGCGTATTCGCGGTCGTGAACTGCTCGCAACTGGTAACACTGGCGGCTGCCGACCGCCCCCGTGTAGGCGCGGAAATGCGTGAGCTCGCGATCATTCATGACGGGGCCATGCTGATCCGCGACGGGGAAATCGAAGCCGTCGGGACACGCAGCCACATCGAGGCTTTGCTCACCAACGATGCGCGGATCATTGATGCCGGCGGACGCGTGGTAACTCCCGGCTTCGTCGATGCACATACCCACCTGGTCTTCGCCGGTAATCGCGCCGATGAATTCGAGATGCGCTGCTCCGGGATCACCTATCAGGAGATAGCCCGTCAAGGTGGAGGCATTCGCTCCACTGTCCGCCGTACCCGCGCTGCAACGGAAAGCGAACTACTAGCCACCGCGCAAAAGCACGCGCTCTGGTTTTTGCGCGGCGGCACCACCACGATCGAGGCGAAATCCGGCTATGGGCTGACCGTTGAAACAGAGATGAAGATTCTGCGTGTGGTGCGGCAAACGCAGGAGACCACTCCATTGCGCTGCGTGCCGACCTTCCTGGGTGCGCACGAAGTGCCGGATGAGTTCGTCGGCCGCACCGGGAAGTACGTCGAGCTAGTCATCCATGAAATGCTTCCCATGGTGGCTTTGCACAAGCTGGCAAACTTCTGCGATGTCTTTTGCGAGCCGCACATCTTCAACCAGGATTCGGCAGGGAACATTCTCCTAGCCGCACGGCGTTTGGGATTTGGCTTGCGGATCCATGGCGACCAATTCAGTTGCTCCGGGGGCGCGATGTTGGCGGCGCGCCTGGGAGCTGCTACCGCCGATCACCTGGAGCATACCGACACCGCTTCCATTGCCGCTCTGGCCGCGGCAAATGTGCAGCCTGTCTTGCTCCCCGGGTCGGTGTATTCGATCGGCTCCAGACAGTACCCGCCCGCGCGCGCCATGATCGAAGCCGGCCTTGCAGTGGTGTTAGCCACGGACTTCAACCCCGGCTCTTCGCCCATCGCGTCCATGCCCGTGGTCATGTCCCTGGCTTGCACGCAGATGAAGATGACCCCGGCAGAGGCTCTCACCGCGGCCACCATCAACGCCGCGTGGAGCCTTAACCTCGCCGGGCAGGTGGGCTCGCTGGAGCGTGGCAAGTCAGCCGACTTTGTGGTTCACGAGGCAAGCGACTACCGGGAGATCCCATATTTCCTGGGCACGCAGCGGCCGGCGATGGTCTTTGCCGAGGGAGAGCGCGTCGCTTGAAAGTGACTCCGCAGAAACTCAGCTCCATTGCCCCTTGGCTCGCCCTGCTGGCCGTCTCTGTCCTGATCAATTACGTCGATCGCGGAAATCTCTCCATTGCCGCGCCCTTGCTCAAGGATGAGTTACACCTCAATCCCTGGCAACTGGGAATTCTGCTCTCCGCATTCTTCTGGACCTATACCGTCTTGCTCTTCGTTGTGGGCTGGCTGGTCGACCGATTTGAAGTGAACGTGGTGATTGCCACCGGGTACCTGGTGTGGTCGCTGGCCACAGTGACCACTGGCCTGGTGCACGGATTCGCGTTGCTGCTGGTGACGCGTTTAGTCCTGGGCATCGGCGAGTCCGTCGCTTTTCCGTCGTGCTCGAAGATTCTCGCGCTCCATGTCTCGGAAGAACGTCGCGGATTCGCCAATGGCGCCATCATTACCGGGATCCGTTCCGGTCCCGCAGTCGGCATGTTTGGCGCTGGGCTGCTGATGGCAAAGTACGGTTGGCGACCGGTGTTTGTCGGGATAGGATTGGCTAGCCTCATCTGGCTGCCGGCGTGGAAGAAGTGGATGCCGCGCGGCCATGCATTGGGCGGCTCCAGCTTCAGGGGGCTGGCTACGATCGCGACCATGTTGCGCAAGCGTTCATTCTGGGGCGCCGCCGCAGGCCACTTTAGCGGAAACTACCTGCTGTATGTGATGGTCACCTGGCTCCCTTTCTACCTGGTGCGCGAACGCCATCTTTCCATGAACGCAATGGCGAAAGTCGCTGGTCTGTACTTCCTGGTGGATGCTTCGTCGGCCATGGCCGCCGGTGCGCTTTCGGATTTATTCATACGCCGGGGTTACACCACGACCCTGGTCAGAAAATCCGTCATGGCGATCGGACATACCACGGGAGCGATTGGCATGGCCGCTTGCGCTCTCGCCGGACCACACACCTATCTGCCATGGTTGCTGGTCGCGGGAGCGGGATGCGGAACCGCAGCCTCTGGCATCTACGCATTCTGCCAGATCCTTGCCGGCCCGCAAGCAGCGGGCACCTGGACTGGCTTTCAGGGTGGCTTAGCAAATTTCTCGGGTGTAATCGCGCCCGCGCTTACCGGGTTTATCGTGAACCGGTCAGGGAACTTTCGCACCCCGTTTCTGATCACCTCTGCGATTGCACTGGCCGGCGGCGCCGCCTGGGTCTTTGGAGTCGGCCGGGTCGAACCGGTCACCTGGGCTCCGAAGGAGAGCGTTCTGGCCGCTACTTTCGTGGACTCCGTTTAAGAAAGGCACTCAGTGGCGCATGGTCTGGAATATCAATCATGCTCGGGATTCTCGGCTGGGATACCCAGCCCTGCATAGGGGATGTGAGACCCACCCAAGCCACACAAGACCTTGACCCCTGGACGGGTGCCCCAGGTTCGCCCCGGCGTACCTGGGCCGAAAAAGATGGGCGAAGCCCAACGATCGCTTTTCCTGAATTGGCCACAAACCCCATTGCCCGTAATCTCCATCCCCCGGTGGTGAACAGAAATAACTGCGAACTCGGTCGACAACAACTCCAGAAACAACAGAGTGCCCTCTTTGAAGGGTACGGGCTTCAGCCCGTACATCATCGGACCTCGTAGATGAAATGGCTTTAGCCACTGAGATTGCGTCTCCGCGCAAATGAACCGTTCGAATGGTATTGCTCCGTCCCCTCAATGTCTTAAGCACATCAGTCCGGTGGCTCTCCCCGCATGGCATACACTGGGTCCCGTGCCAAACAAGCGGGCATTGCCTAAGCAAGCGGCGAGTTTCATCGAAACGATGGATTGCCTTCCGGTCGCCAAATTGCCGGATGGACCGGGAGATGCGCATCCCCCTGCATCCCCCCGGATGTCCCACATCGTCCACCCCACTCGCCGCACTTCCGGAAACAAACCACCCTACCCTTGTCATCCCGCCTGCCCCGGCTTGCCGTGGGACCGGAGCGCAGCGTAGCGTAGTGGAGTGCCTGCCCCTGAGCGAAGTCGAACGGGGACCTGCGGTTCAGCGATCCCCTCTTGGAAATGTTTTTCGAGACAGAGGGATCACGCGCCTTCGGCCCACCTAAGAAGATAAAAAATGACGCGCACGAATAGTAAGTCCGCTGGTTACACCTTGTTTTTTGACAGAGCAACCTTCCTTAAAATGTTTTCGACAGAGCAACACCTCGCCAACTTCTCAACTAACCGGGGAACTCCTGCGACTGTCAGGCGTCGCATAAGCATTAGCGGCGGGAACGCTCAGCTCCAATACCGTGCCTCGGTTGAGCTCAGTCCACACCGTCAGTTTGCCGCCCAAGAGCAGTGCGCGCTCGCGCATCCCGGGCAAACCATAGTGCCCTAAGCGCCCGTCACCGTTCACGAACTTCTCGTCAATCCCCTTTCCATCATCGCGCACCCGCAACCGAAACTGCCTTTCGCCATACTGGATGTTCACTTCGATCTGCCGCGCCTGCGCGTGCATGAATGCATTGCGCATTGCCTCGCTGGCAATCCGGTAAATCTCGTCTCGCGATATCGGATGGAACTCTCGCGACGTGCCTTCTACCCCCACGTGAAAAACGGCGCCATTCGGATTACTTTCACCGGTCGCGAGTTCTTCCCCCAACGCATGGATCGCCCGCGCAAGGTCGTTGGTCAGGACCGTCGAGGAGCGCAATCCCCTGACAGCATCACGGCCCTCGGTAATCGCTTCCTCCGCCAGATCCATCGCGCTTTCCAGCCTGGTGCGCGCTTCCTCCGGCCGCCCTGGCAATAAACTCGTCGCCGCATCAAACCGCAGCAACAAACCCTGGAAGCTTTGCAGCAGCGTATCGTGCAAGTCCCGCGCGATGCGTGTTCGCTCATGGAGGCGCTCTTCCAGGCGCATGTTGAACTGCCGCTCCAC
>Ga0302325_10011127_pt1 | contig 19406 bp, 16 predicted proteins | sample Palsa_T0_2_FD_201948 | JGI IMG/M metagenome (GOLD analysis project Ga0302325, IMG submission 201948) | Peat permafrost microbial communities from Stordalen Mire near Abisko, Sweden - Palsa_T0_2 | ecosystem: Environmental > Terrestrial > Soil > Palsa > Peat permafrost | place: Sweden: Abisko...
TCGCCCTCCCCATCGCCGCGCTGGAGGGCTTCTGCGCCGCGCTGGGGGAGCTCTTCGCCCGCCGCTACCCGGGGTGGGAGGTGTGCCTCTTCGGACACATCGGCGACGGCAATCTCCACGTGAACGTAATGAAGCCCGCCGAGCTGGAGAAGGCGGCTTTCCTCGGGCGCGTCAAGGACGCCGACCGCGATCTCTTCGACCTGGTGAAGGCCCACGGCGGCAGCGTGAGCGCAGAGCACGGCATCGGTCTCCTGAAGAAGCCATGGCTCGGGTGGACGCGTTCGCCGGTCGAGATCGCGGCCATGAAGGCGGTGAAGAAGGCTCTCGATCCCCGCGGCGTGCTCAATCCGGGGAAGATCTTCGATTTCTAGTAAAGGATCCGCGTCTTGATGCTGGTCGGGAGGGCGGCCATGGCCTTCTTCACGTCGCGCGACACGTCCTGGTCCAGATCCATCACCAGGTAGCCGATGTCCGGATCGGTGGCCAGCACCTGCGCGGCGATGTTGGCGCCCTTCTCGGACACCAGATGGTTGATGTCGCGGAGGACGCCGGGCACGTTCTTGTGCACGTTGAGGATGCGGTGCTTGCCCGGCGTCGGCGGGAGATCCACGTGCGGAAAGGCCACCGCCCCGGTTGTCACCCCCGCGTTCACGTACTTGACCAGCGCGGCGCCGACTTCCCGGCCGATGGCCTCCTGCGCTTCGGCCGTCGACCCTCCGATGTGCGGCGTCATGATCACGTTGGCCAGCCCCTGCAGCGGCGACTTGAAGCCGTCGCTGTTGGTCTCCGGCTCCTCCGGGAAGACGTCGATGGCGGCACCGGCAAGATGCCCGCTCTTCAGCGCCTCGGCCAGCGCGGGAATGTCCACCACCGTGCCGCGGCTGGCGTTGAGCAGGTAGCCCCCCGGGCGCATGGCGGCGATCTCCCGCGCTCCCATCATCCCGCGGGTCTGCGGCGTCTCGGGGACATGGAGGGTGACGAAGTCGCTCTCCCCGAGCAGCTCCTCGAGCGTCCGGGTCGAGCGGTTGTTGCCCATGGGGAGCTTGGCGGCCACGTCGAAGAAGAGGACGCGCATCCCCAGCATCTCGGCGATGACCCCGAGCTGCCGCCCGATGTGCCCGTAGCCGATGATGCCCAGCGTCTTGTGCCTCACCTCGAAGCTCCCCGTCGCCACCTTGCGCCATTGCCCGGCATGCATCTCGCGCGCTCGGTCGCCGAGGCGGCGCGCCAGCATGACCACCTGGGAGAGGATCATCTCGGCGACGCTTCGCGTGTTGGAGAAGGGCGCGTTGAAGACCGGCACGCCGCGGCGGCTGGCGCTGGCCAGGTCGACCTGGTTGGTCCCGATGCAGAAACACCCCACGGTGAGGAGCCTCCGCCCGGCCGCGAGCACCGCATCGGTCACCCGCGTCTTGCTGCGAATCCCGAGGACGTGCACGTCGGCGATGCGCTCGACGAGCTCGGCCTGTCCCAGCGCGCCGCTGGCGGTCTCGAGGTGAAACCCCTCGGCGGTGAAGAGCTGGTGTGCGCTGGGGTGGATGTTCTCGAGGAGCAGGACCTTGATCTGATCCTTGGGGAACGAGGTATGCGGGTCGTTCATGAGAGGCCTCATCTAGCAGAAGAACGGGAAGCCGGAAGGAGGGGGGCCATTCTCTCCAGCCGGTGTTCTGGTAAGACGACTTCTGGAAGCATGGAGATCGTGAGAGCCCACACGCTGGCCGTCGCCCTTCTCGCCGCCCTCGCGTGCGGCGGCCCATCGACCGCGTTGGTGGCGCCACGACCGCCGACGCCCCTTCCGCCCGGCCCGGCCGCGAGCGCTTCTGCAACGTCGCCGGCGAGGGGCCCGACCGTGGACGAAGCCCGCGCCTTCGTCGCCGAGGTGGAGGAGAACCTGCGCCGCTTGTGGGTCGCGCGCGACAAGGCGCTCTGGGTCAACGAGACCTTCATCACCGACGACACCGAGGATCTGGCGGCCGCCGGCGAGGAGGCCACCGCCGCGTACATCGGCGCGGCCATCGTCCGTTCGCGGCGCTTCGAGGCCATCCGCGCAGACCTTCCCCCCGACGTGGCGCGAAAGCTCTACCTCCTCTCCATCGCGCAAACGGTGCCCGCGCCGAGCGACGCGGCCAGGCGGACGGAGCTCGCCGGCATCGAGGCCTCGATGACCAGCGCGTACGGCAAGGGCCAGTATTGCCCTCCGGACGGTTCGGCCCTCCGGCACTACCTTCACGCCGAGAAGGGCAAGCGCGCCGAGCCGTGCCTGCACCTCGGCGAGCTCTCGGCGGTGCTGGCCAAGAGCCGCAGGCTCGACGAGCTGATCGAGGCCTGGCGCGGCTGGCACGCCATCGCCGCGCCGCTCAAGACCCGATACGCGCGCTACGTCGAGCTGGCCAACGAAGGCGCGCGCGACATCGGCTTCGCCGACGTGGGGGCGCTCTGGCGCTCGGGGTACGACATGTCGCCCGCCGAGCTGGCGGCGGATCTGGAGCGCCTGTGGAGCGAGGTGAAACCCCTCTACGACGAGCTTCACTGCTATGTGCGCGCCAAGCTCCAGGCGAAATACGGAAAAGGCGCGGTGCCCGACCACGCGCCCATCCCCTCCGAGCTGCTCGGCAACATGTGGGCGCAGGAGTGGAACAACGTCTACGATCTCGTCGTCCCGTATCCCGCCGAGCCGTCGCTCGACGTCGGCAAGAAGCTGGCGTCGGGCTCCTGGGACGCGCGGAAGATGGTCCGCCAGGGGGAGCGCTTCTTCACCGCGCTGGGCTTCGATCCGCTGCCGGACACCTTCTGGGAGCGCTCGCTCTTCACCCGCCCGCGCGACCGCGAGGTGGTCTGTCACGCCAGCGCGTGGGACGTGGCCTGGAGCGGGGACTTGCGCATCAAGATGTGCATCGAGCCGACCGAGGAAGATCTGGTCACCATCCACCACGAGCTCGGTCACGACTTTTACTTCCAGCGCTATGACAAGCTCCCCATCCTCTTCCAGCGCGGGGCCAACGACGGTTTTCACGAGGCCATCGGCGACACCATGGCCCTCAGCGTGACGCCCGGATACCTGAAGAGCGTGGGCCTGCTCGACGCCGTCCCCCGGAACGAGCACGCGCGGATCGATCAGCAGATGAAGCTGGCGCTCGACAAGGTGGCCTTCCTGCCGTTCGGCCTGCTCATCGACAAGTGGCGGTGGGACGTCTTCGCCGGGAAGGTGACCCCCGCCGAGTACGAGAAGGCGTGGCTCGATCTCAAGGTGAAATATCAGGGCGTCAGCGCCCCGGTGGCGCGCACGGCGGACGACTTCGATCCCGGCGCCAAGTACCACGTGGCCTCGAGCGCGCAGTACGTCATGTACTTCCTCGCCCGCATCTACCAGTTTCAGTTCCACGCTGCGCTCTGCAAGGCGGCCGGCTACTCCGGTCCGCTCGATCAGTGCTCCATCCACGACGACAAGGCGGCGGGCGCCAAGCTCATGGGCATGCTCGCCCTCGGCGGAAGCCGCCCCTGGCCGGACGCCATGGAGGCCCTGGGGGCGGGACGCAAGGCCGACGCCGGCCCGCTCCTCGAATACTTCGCGCCGCTCTCGGCCTGGCTTCATGAGCAGAACCACGGACGGCAGTGCGGCTGGTAACGCGCCATGATCGGGTAAACTGTCCCCCGCGTGAATGAAGACTCTGCGCGTCGCCACCATCAACATCTGGAACCGCCTGGGGCCGTGGGAGCAGCGCCTCCCCGCCCTTCGCGCGGAGGTCGCGTCGCTGGCCCCCGATCTGCTGGGGATGCAGGAGGTGCTGCGCCTCGAACCGGGCGAGGGCGACGGGCTGGATCAGGCCCAGGCCATTGCCGCCGGGTTCGGCTACCAGGTGGCCTATGCGCGGGCCCGCGACGAGCGCTGGCTCGGCAACGCCGTGCTCTCGCGCTGGCCCATCGCCAGCAGCACCACGTTCGAGCTCCCGCGATCGGGGACCGACGAGCGACGGGTGCTGCTTTGCGCCCGGGTCAAGTCGCCTTTCGGCGACATTCCCTTCTTCGTCACCCACCTCAACTGGAAGTTCGAAGAAGGGCACGTCCGTGAGGCGCAGGTCCGCGAGATCGCCCACTGCGTCGAGGCGCTCGCCCCCGGGTCCGCGTTTCCGCCCATCCTGGTGGGCGACTTCAACGCCGAGCCGGACAGCGACGAGATCCGCTTTCTCCACGGCCTCACCTCGCTCCGCGGCTCCAGGCGCGTCTTCTTCCAGGACGCCTTCCAGCTCGCGGGGGACGGGTCGCCCGGCTTCACCTACGCGCGCCGAAACCCCTTCGCCGCTCCGCTGGGCGAGCCCGATCGCCGCATCGATTATGTCTTCGTGCACGGCCGCGACGAACGCCGCCGCGGCGAGCCGGTCGAGGCGCGGGTGTGCTTCGATGCACCTTTCGAGGGGACCTACCCCAGCGATCACTTCGGGGTGGTGGCGAACCTGCGGGCCGAGTGAACGCCTGACGTACATCACCACCGACACCCTCCGGAACGAAAGGGCGAGCGCTTCTCGGAAGCGGGAATAACCGACCGCGCCGGCCGTTCTGGCGCGGGCATGGTGGTTGACAGTCGCTCCTCCCTGGGTACGATGCCGCGCGCCTCGGGGGGGTTACGTCCCATTCGAACGGTGGCACCTTCCCCAAGGCGCTCCCGTGCTACGTGTCCGCCCGCAGTCCCACGAGCCCTGCTGGAGCACTTGGAATGTCCAACGATGTAATGATCTACGCGAACGACCTGTCGAAGAGCTTCGGGTCGTTCCGTGCTCTCGACAAGATCAACTTCGAGGTCAAGCGCGGCGAGATCGTCGGTTTCCTGGGGCCCAACGGCGCCGGGAAGTCCACGACCATGCGCATTCTCACCTGCTTCATCTCCCCGACGGGGGGATCGGCGCGCGTCAACGGCCACGACGTGTTCGACGCGCCGCTCCAGGTGAGAGAGAGCCTGGGCTATCTCCCCCAGCGGGCGCCGCTCTATCTGGAGATGAGCGTCCTCGAGTACCTGCGCTTCGCCGGGGACCTGCGGCACCTTTCGCCCGACACCTTCCGCACCCGCGCCAAGAGCGTGGTCGAGGTGTGCGGCCTCGCCCAGGTGCTAGGCAAGGAAATCAAGCACCTTTCGCACGGGTATCGCCAGCGCGTCGGCCTCGCCCAGGCCCTCATCCACGACCCGCCCATCCTCATCCTGGACGAGCCCACCAGCGACCTCGACCCCAACGAGAAGGCGGAGTTTCTCGATTACCTCAAGCAGATCGGCGAGCAGCGCACGGTCCTCCTCTCGACGCACAACCTGGCCGAGGTCGAGGCTTCCTGCGCGCGCGCCATCATCGTGTCGCGCGGCCGCATCGTGGCCGACGGACCGCTCGACGAGATCCGCGGCAAGAGCGGGCGCGTGCGCTACGTCGTTGCCATCCAGGAGTCGGCCGGCGCAGGCAAGTACCGCGGGCGCGGCGCGCTGCCCAAGAAGGGCGAGGTCGAGGACGCTCTCGGTAAGGTCGACGGGGTGAAGAAGCTGAGCGAGCTCCCCACCGACGAGAGCGCTCACGCCTACGAGCTGGTGAGCGAACAGGAGGTCGACCTCCGGCCGGAGATCTTCAAGGCCATCGTCGATCAGGGCTGGGTGCTCCTCGAATTGCACCGCGACGCGCAGACGCTGGAGGACGTTTTCCGCAGCCTCACCATCGGCGACGAACGTCGCAACCGGCAGCTTGGCGCACCCGCCGACGGTGGGGCCGACGACGAAGAGGACGAAGAAGACGACGAGGACGAGGCGGAAGACTCGGACGCCGAAGGCTCCGCCGCAGACGAGAAGGCCGCCAAGGAAGAGCGGAGCTGAACATCATGCGAAATATCTTCATCATCGCCCGTCGCGATCTGCGCGCGCAGTTCAACTCGCCGGTCGCCTATGTCGTCCTCGGCGGCACCATGCTGCTCCTCGGCGTGGTCTTCTTTCTCATCCCGCACATCTCGGGCGTGCTCGCCGGCAGCTTCTGGGACGTCGATCGCGCCACGATGGACCAGATGTTCGCGTCGTTGCCGCTCTTTCTCAGCGTCTTCGTCATCCCCGCGGTGACCATGCGCAGCCTGGCGGCCGAGAAGGGGTCCGGCACGCTGGAGCTTCTCATCACCATGCCGGTGCGGGACAGCGAGGTCATCCTCGGCAAGTACCTCGCCGCGCTGGCCATGGTGCTCATTCTCCTCGCGTCGACGCTGCTCTATCCCATCGCCATGTTCGTGTGGCCCTGGCACCTGGGGGCGCTCGACTGGGGGCCGGTGTGGGCCGGGTATCTCGGCTGCCTGTGCTTCTCCGCGGCGGCGGTGGGCGTGGGGATGATGCTCTCCAGCCTGACCGAGAGCGACGTGGTGGCCTTCTTCATGACGCTGGGCGCGCTGGGCGTGGTCTACGCCATCGGCTGGATCGTCTCGGTCTGGCACACCGACAACGCCACGGGCTCGACGCTGATCGACGCGCTGGGTTTCATCTCCTTCCAGACGCGCTATGCGCCCTTCGCCCGCGGCCTCATTGACACGCGGGCCATCGTCTACTTCGTCTCGGTGACCATCCTGTGTCTACTGGTCAGCTTCCGCTCTCTCGAGAGCCGCAAGTGGTCTTGATGTTCACGGCACCCATGTCGCGACGACTGAGAAGGAACCATGGAGAAGCGTAGAAAGTCCTCCCTCGAAAGCGGGGTCCTCATCCTCGTTGTCGCGGCGATCCTCGTCGCCGTCAACGCCCTCTCGGCGCTCGGTGTGTACTCCCGCAAGGACGTCACCAAGACCGAGAAGTACACGCTGTCGAAGGGGAGCGGGAGCCTCCTCCGGTCGATGAAGCAGACGCTGACCATCGACGCCTACGTCACCAAGGGCCTGCCCAAGCTCGACGCCTTCGTGCGGGATCTTCGCGACCTCTTGCAGGAGTACAAGAACGCCGGCGGCGGGAAGTTCGAGTACTCCATCGTCGAGCCGAAGGACGAGGACACCAAGAAGAAGGCCAAAGACGCGGGTCTCATCGAGCAGCCTTTCGGCGAGGCGAGCAACACCGAGGACGAGAAGGCCGCGGTCACCCAGGGCTACATGGGCCTGGTCTTCAAGTACGGCGAGCAGCAGGACGTCATCAAGTTCCTGCCGCCGGACCACACCGACGGGCTGGAGTTCTGGATCACCAACAAGGTGCGCGAGATCCGCGACAAGGGCGACGACATCCACCACAAGATCGGCGTTCTCACCGGACACGACGAGATCAAGCCCTCGGACAACGATCTGGTCCCGGCCAATATGGGCAAGTTCTCCATGCAGGGGATCATCACCCAGAATTTCCCGTTCTACACCTTCGTGGACGTCGATCTGAAGGGCGGCGAAGCGGAGGTGGCGGACGACCTCGACGGTCTCATCATCACCCAGCCGGGCAAGGACCTCACCGACAAGGAGCTCCGGCGCATCGACCAGTTCGTGATGAAGGGCAAGGCCCTGGCGCTCTTCGTCAGTGCGGTGAACATCAAAGCCAACGACGCCACGATGAACGCGACGATGAGCACGCACGGCCTCGACAAGCTGGTCGAGGGGTACGGCATCACCATCAACAAGGACGTGGTCATCGACCTCTGGAAGCACGCGCGCGTGGTGGTGCAGACGGCGGGCGGTGCGGCCCAGGCCGAGCTCCAGCAGATCCTCGAGGTGCAGGACGACCCGCGCATGACCGGCGACGAGCAGCTCGTCGACACCAGTTTTCCCTGCCTCTTCCGGGTGGAGGATATCGCCGTCCCCTTCGCCTCCAGCTTGACGCTCAAGGCCGACAAGCAGCCGGGCACCAAGATGCAGGTGGTCATGCGCTCCTCGCCGGCCGCCGTTCACCTCACCGGCGAGACGGAGGATCTCCGTCCCTTCCAGAAGTGGGCGCCCAAGGTCAAGGGTCTCCAGCAGCAGCAGTTCGCGGTGGCGGCCGACGTCGAAGGGACGCTGAAGACGGCCTTCCCCGACGGCGACAAGGAAGGCGTCGAGGCGCCGGCGCAGAGCACCAAGCCGGCCCGCGTCTTTCTCATCTCGTCGTCGCAGTTCCTCGCCAACCCCCTGTCGCGCGAGGGCGCCGGACCGGACATGGGCCAGTTCGGGCAGATGATGCCGAGCCTCGGCGGCGACGAGCAGATGCTCATGCTCGCCGGCCCGTACGCCCAGCAGTTCGTCACCGGGTCCATCCTGGTGTTCAAGAACACGCTCGACTGGCTGACCGGCGACACCGATCTGCTGGCGGTGAGCGCGAAGATTCTCTCCGACCCGACCCTCGCCTACGGAGACAAGCTCAAGATCAGCGCCGACGAGAGCGAGGACCAGATCAAGAGGCAGATGGAAGACCTCAAGGCGGCGCGCAAGGACGAGCAGAGCAAGGTCGAGTGGTTTCTCATTCTCGGCATTCCGGCGCTGTTCGGCCTTTACGGCGCGGCCAGGTGGCAGATGCGCCTCAAGGCGCGCGCCAACGTCTCACTTGCCTAGAGCGCCGAACGTGTTCGGTGCTCAGGGCCCGTCGGGCAAAGCCCAACGGCTTCCGTCGTGACGATCCAGGACGCGGTCGGCATTCGCCGCCGCTAGACGAAGGACCACAAGGAACCATGTCACGCGACAAGCTCATCATCATCGGCGTTCTCGTTTTCGGCGTCCTCGGGTTTCTCGTCTACGAGCAAAGCCGGAAGGACGCGGCGATCGGCCAGCCGCCGGCGATGGCCAAGGATCTCCCGACCATCAGCGCTCCCGACGACATCGACAAGATCAGCCTCACCAACGGCGACAAGGGCGAAGTGGTGCTGGAAAAGGTCGCCGACCCCACGGGCGCGGCGGCCGCCGATGGCGGTGCGGGGGGCGTCTGGAAGCTGACCAAGCCGCTCACCGCCCCCGCCAACCAGCAGACCTTGAAAGACCTGGTTGCCAACATCAAGGAGCTGAAGATCGAGGAGCCGATCAACCTGAAGCTCGACGACGACGTGCGCAAGGACAAGCAGCTCGACGCCGCGCACGGTCTTCACCTCGTCGCCTGGAAGGGCAGCCAGAAGGAGGTCGACGAGACTTTTGGCAAGAGCGGGACGGCCGGTCAGCTGGTGGTGGTCACGGCCAAGCCCGACCAAGTCTGGGCGGCCAAAGGTTACTCCGGGTATCTCTACACCAAGGAGGCCAAGGACTACCGCGACAAGGAAATCCTCAAGTTCGACGACGGCAATGCCGCCCAGGTCACCATCGCCAACACCCACGGCACCCTGTCCTTCACCAAAGGTGACGCCAAGTGGGTCGGCACGTTCGACAACAAGCCCATCGCCAACTTCAGCGAGGACAAGGTGAAGGACATGCTCCGCGCCGCCAAGGCGCTGACCGCCGACGACTTCGGCGATGGCAAGAGCCTGGCCGACACTGGCCTCGACAAGCCGGACGCGACGCTGACCATCGTCCTCAAGGACGGCGCCGGCAGGTACGATCTCCTGGTCGGCAAGACCGGGAGCGGGACGAACCGCTACGCCAAGCGCGCCGGGGACGACACCATCTACCAGATCGCGAGCTACCTGGCCGACTGGCTGACCTCCGACGCATCGAAGTATGCGTCGTCGCCCGACGCCGGCGCCGCCTCGGCTCCTGACGGCGGCATGAAGCTCTCGCAGCGCTTCAAGAAATAGCCGGGGGCCTTCTTCGGTCAGCGCGCCGCCGGGGATCGCGCGTTCGCGCGAGCTTGGGCCACCTCGCGCGCGGCGACGTCGAGCGGTACTTCGCCCAGGGCGCGCCACGCGGCCAGACGCTCGCCGGCGCCGTCCTCGGCGTAGAGGATCTCGGCGGTCAGGGCGACGCCGAGCACCACCACCGGCCGCTCTCGCGCCAAGCGCTGGAGTGCATCGACGGCGTCGTCTTCCGGGTGCGACAGCAGCCGCGTTCGCGGGGGCGGGGCCGGCATCACCGCCGCGAGGGCGAGCAGTACGTCGTCGTGAAGCGTCACCAGAGCCGCCGGGGCGGTCTCCTCGGTCAGCACGCGCAGAGCTCCGCACACGGCGGCGCGCTCGGGGGGCGGCGCCATCGCCCGCACGCGCGTATCGGAGACGGCAGGACAGGGCCGCTCCACCATGAGAAGCTCGCGCGCCCTGGCCTCGATTCCCGCGCGCGCGTCGGTCCCCGCCACGGTGAGCGCGCGCTCCGCCACGTCGCGCAGACGCGCCTCCAGCCGCTCGAGCCGGCCCGGCAGGCCCCCCGGATCCACGTCCATGCCCAGATGCACTTTCACCGCGCGGGTCACCGTGTCCGCGTCCCGCAGCTTCGGCACGGCGCGCATGTCCGCGTCCATGGCCAGGCGAACCTGAACGAGGGCCGCTGTGCCGCGCGGGTACTGCAAAGGCTCCAGCAACCGCTCCAGCGGATAGAGAGCGAGGTCGAGATCCGCCGGGCCGGATCGTCGCGCGGGATCCCCGAGCGAGTCGCGTAGCTCCAGCAAGTGCCGGCTGATCCACACGTCGCGGTCCAGCACCTCCTGGGGGCGCTCGGGCAGCCTCCAGGTCGACACGACGGCCCGCACCAGCTCCCCGGACGCGTCGCCCAGCTTGGCCTCGTCCTCCGTCCTCGCGCGCTCCTCGGCGATGACCCGTTCCAGGAGCTCCCGCTCCAGCCGCGGGCGCACCAGCGGGCTCCCCAGGGGGCCCACCTCCGGCAGCGGGGCGGCGAACGCGGCGACCGCTCTGGCCGCCTGGTCGAGCGCGTGGGCGCGTGCGCGGAAGGCAAAGAGATCGAGCGACGACCCTCGGATCACCGCCGCCGCATCCTCCGCCAGAACCGCGTCCATCCCCACCCGGGCGAGGATCTCGTCGGGTCCCGGGGTGTTCGCCCGCGCGGCGAGTCTGGGATCCGCCGCCGCCATCCAGCCGATGGCCGTGTCCTCCACCTGCGCCAGCTCCGTCGTCCGCGCCCGCTCCTCCGCCGGGGTCGGTCCGGTCGGCTCGACGGGCGCCCGAACCGGCACCCCCGACGACGCGCACCCCGCCGACTGCAGCGCGCACGCGATCGCGGCGGCGGGGAGCCGGGTCACTCCCCCATGACCTTCACGATGAGCCGCTTGTCCCGCCTTCCGTCGAACTCGGCGTAAAAGACGCGCTGCCACGGTCCGAGGTCCAGCCTCGCCGCGGTCACCGGCACGATGACCTCGTGATGGACCAGCATCGACTTGAGGTGCGCGTCGCCGTTGTCCTCCCCGGTCTGGTGGTGGCGGTAGTCCTTGCCCGACGGAGCGAGCTTTTCCAGCCACTCCCAGATGTCGGCGTGCAGGCCGCTCTCGTCGTCGTTCACGAAGACCCCCGCCGTGATGTGCATGGCGCTGACCAGCATGAGCCCCTCGGACACCCGGCTGCGCGCCAGGATTGGCTCCAGCGTGGGCGTCAGGTGCACGAGATCGCGCTTCTTCTGGGTGTGGAAGGTGAGGTACTCGGTGTGTGCTTTCATGGTCTCTACGTCCCCCGCTGGTCGTGCCGCAGGCTTGCCGTCCGTGAATGAAGGCCCGAGACTATCGCGATTCCACCGGCCACCTTGCGGCGCAGGCGCGATCATCCGGCCTTGCGGTAGATCTCCATGACGCTGGAGAGCAGCTGGAGCGCTTCGTCACGCGGCCGCTGGAACGAGTTGCGGCCCATGATGGAGCCGTAGGCGCCTCCCGCCGCGATGGAGCGCACCTCCTCGAGCAGCGTATCGGTCTCCTTCGCCTCGCCGCCGGAGAAGATGACGATGCGCTTGCCGTTCATGGCGCTCTGCACGACGTGCTTCACGCGCTCGGTCAGCGTCTTCACCGGGATGGCGTACTTCTCGTAGACCATCTTCGCCTCGGCCTGCTCCAGGAACTCGGTCGGCGGCTTGACCTTCACGATGTGGGCGCCGAGCTGGCAGGCGATCTGCGCCGCGTAGGCAATGACGTCGATCGCCGTTTCGCCCTGCTTCGACAGCCCCGCGCCGCGGGCGTACGCCCACACCACGGTGGGCAAGCCGTATTCCCGCGCCTCCAGCACCAGCTCGCGAAGCTCCTCGAACATCACGTTGCGCTCGCTCGAGCCAGGATAAATGGTGTACCCGATGGCCGTGCAGCCGAGGCGAACGGCGTCGCGGACGCTGCCCGTCACCGCGCTGCAGGGCTCCATCTTCGACAGGGTGTCGCTGTTGTTCAGCTTGAGGATGAGCGGGACCTGGCCGACGAACTTGTCCACCGACACTTCGAGCGACCCGAGCGGCGCGGCGTAGGCGTTGCACCCGGCGTCGATGGCGAGCTGAAAGTGGTAGTCCGGATCGTAGCCGGCCGGATTGGGGGCGAAGGAGCGCGCGGGGCCGTGCTCGAACCCCTGATCGACGGGGAGAATGACCAGCCGGCCGGTCCCGCCGAGCGTGCCGTGGTTGAGGAGGCGAAGGAGGTTATTCTTCACGCCGACGGTGTCGCTCGCGTAAAAGGAGAGGATCTGCTTCACCCGGTCACTGGGCACGGCCATGGTCTCGCGAGCGTACCCAGAGGCCCGCGGTGTGCAAGGGTCGGCCCGACCGAGCGGCCCCTCGGTCCACCATGGCCGATCCCATCCCGGAGGACTCACACCCCGGTCGCCTCGGGCGCCCAGACGTACTTGTGCATCTGGAGCTGCACGCGCACGGCGAGCCGGTCGGCCAGCACCCAGGCCACCAGCTCGCGCGGGGCGAGCCGGCCGAAGACGGTGCTGGCGAGGAGGTTCGGCGTCCGCTCCGCCAGGCCCCGTTCGCGCACGATGGCGCGCATCCACTCGTAGTCAGCGCGATCGGCGAGGACGAACTTGATCTCGTCGCCCGGGCCGATGTGTTCGAGGTTCGTCCACCGGTTGCGGTGGGATTCGCCGCTGCCGGGGCACTTGAGGTCCATCACCTTGTGCACGCGGCGATCGACGCGCGAGACGTCGGCCTCGCCGCTGGTCTCCACCAGCACGGTCTTGCCCGCATCGCACAGCTCGCGCAGGAGGGGGAAGGCGCCGGGCTGCAGCAGTGGCTCGCCCCCGGTCAGTTCCACCAGCGGCGTCTCCAGGGCCAGCGCCTGCGCCAGCACGTCGTCGCGCCTCATGCGCGTGCCACCGTGGAAGGCCTGCGGCGTGTCGCACCACACGCAGCGCAGGTTGCATCCCGTGGTGCGCACGAAGGCGCAGGGCAGGCCGGCGAAGGTCGATTCGCCCTGGATGCTGGCGTAGATCTCGTGGATGACGAGGGTGTCCTCGACGGTCACGTTCCACCTGCGTCGTCCAGCCATCGCTCGGGCACCGGCCATTCCCCCGCGTCGGCGTCGTAGGTGGGGACGGTCGAAGGGGGGACGGGCACGAGCATGGGCGCGGGGGACGTCGTGTAGTGACGGACCACGCCGTACACCGCGGCGACGAGCCCAGCGAGCGCGAAGAAGAGGAGACGCATCATCGGCGACGCCGCGAAAGGCGGGAGGACGAAGCGCGGGCGGCCCGGCTCGAAGCGGCGACGATGGTTCTTGGCGAAGCTCACGGGAATTTGTCGCGGCAGCGCGGCCGTAGGCTGGCCCGGATGATTGACGACCTTGTCGAGCATGGCACGATTCCTCGGCGCTTTCGTCTCCTGCGGTGGTGAATCATCCGGGCTAGCGTCTCGCCCGGTGGATCACACGACACGGGCTCCCGAGGGTCGCCGAGCTCCGATCGTGAGGGGGGCCCTCGCGAACGTAGCCTGGCCGCTAGTGCTGTCGGTGGGCTGCGCCAGCGCTCCCCCACCGTCCCCGATGCCTCAGCCGAAGGCCCCCGTACGCGTAGAGGCACCGGCACCGGCTCTGCCGGCGTGGAGCTACTGGGAGTCCGTCGAGGTGCCGTTCGCCGAAGGCGGCAAGCCCTTCGAGCTGCCCGTCGATCTCGCGGAGCTGGGCCGCACCGCGGGGGCGGCGACGCGCTGGACGGCGGCCCCGAACGCGCTCCGCGAGGCGGTGCTCCGCCACGGCTTCGCGGTGACGCGTCCGTCTCGCCCGGAGGCGCGTCTCGGCGACTTCTACGTCTCGCTGCGGGACGACCGCGTCGCCTGGGTGCTCACCCTCGACACCCTTTTCTTTTTGACCCACCTGGCGCTGGACCGGGCCTTGGCGGATGTGGACGCGCTCCGCATCGCGCCCGCGCTGGCCACCATGCTCCGGCGCCTCGAGCTTCGCCTGACCGCAGAGAGCCGGGGGGCGCGCGCCGACATGGCGCCGTCGTACTTCGTCGCGCGCGGCATCGTGGGGGTGGCGCTGGCGCTCTTGCAGCCGGACTACGTGGCACCCCGCGAGCTCGGGCCGCTGGTCGACGGCGAGAGAGTGCGCGTGCTCACCCATGCCGGGATCGCGGGGAGTCCCTGGCTCGGGGTGCCGCTCGATTACTCGGCCATGTCGCCGCGCGGCGCGGCCGATCGCGACGAGGCGCACGCCGGCTGGTTCCGCGCGGTGGCCTGGCTGGAGGGCGCGGCGCTGGCGCTGGACGGAAGCGGCGAAGGGATGGCGCGATCGTCAGTGGACGTGGGGACGGCGCGGGTGCATGCGCGGGCGGCGCTGCTCCTCGCCAGGCTGCTCGACTACGACGTCGAGGCCGAGGCCGCGGGCGCATGGGATCGGGTGGAGCGCGCGGGCGAGCTGCTGGTCGGCGACCCGGACGACCCGACGCCGCGCGATCTGTCGCTGGCGGCCGCGGCGCAGAAGCTCGATCTGCGCAACGGCGACTGGTTCTCCAACGTGGCCATGGTCGATCGCGTGAGGCACGCGGTGTCCAGGGCTCGAGAGGCCCGCGTGGACGACGGATCCCTGGCTTCGATCGCCCCGCCGTCGGGGATGGATCCCATGTGGCCCATCGGCAGGCTCGCTCCGGGCTTTCGTCTGGTCGGCCCGCGCCTGACCCCGGACGGAGAGCTCCTGCAAGCCCTGGTCTTCCCGCTGGTGGGCGCGCTCACCGGCCGCCCGCCGCCGGCGATCACGCCCGACGGGGTGCGCGAACGGGTGCGCGCACTGCCCAGCGCGCTCGACGTCGCCGCCTGGCTGGGATCGGCCGAGGCCCGCGCGCAGGTGCACGCCGCGCACGACGACGCGTACGCCCACTACACCGAGACGCTGGATCGCCTGCGGCTCGCGCGCCCTCCCGAGGACTCGCTGGAGCGGCACCGGACTCCTTACCTGTCCATGCTCGACGCCCTGGAGACGTGGCTGCGTCCGTCGGTCGGCGACCGCGTGCAGCCCGGCGCGCCGACGGCCGAGGGACGCGCCCGCAAGGCCGCGGTGGCGCTCGCCGCCTGGACGGAGCTGCGCCACGACGCGACGGCAATGTCCCGCGTTCAGGTGCTCGACCTCCGGCTGGCCCCGCCGACGATCGAGGACTCGACGGTGCCGGTCTTCGTGGAGCCTCACCCGGAAGCCATCGCCAAGCTGCTGGCCCTGGTCCGTCAGACCGAGCGGGCCCTGCTCGGGTCGGGAACGCTGCCCAAGAACGCCCCGGCCGTGGCCGTGCTCGACGAGGTGGACGATCTGCTCTGGACGGCGCTCGGCGTGGCTGTGCACGAGGCGGCGGACCGCGCGGTTCCCCCTGCGCTGACGCAGGCGATGGTCGCGTTTCCGGCGCAGATCCGCGCGCTCGAGGCCGCGCTGGCGGGATCGGGCGCCGTCGAAGTGCCGCTCGTCGCCGACGTGCACACCGATCGCCGCTCCGGACAGGCGCTCGAAGAGGCCATCGGCCGCGTCGACGAGCTCTGGACGGTCATGCGCGAGCCGGAGACGCACCGGCTCTGGCTGGCCGTCGGCGCATCCATCCCGCACGTCGAGCTGGTGCAGCCGATGGCGCAGCGCTCCAGCGACGCGGCTTGGCGTGCGCGCATCGCCGCCGAGGGCGACCCGCCTCCCGACTCACTGGAAGAGTCGTACCGGGTCAAGCCGCAGTAGGTCACCATAGAGATGCCCGGATGACAGCGCCTCCCCCCGGTCCCCCGTGGGATCTCCCCATCGGCGAGGCTCCGCTCGCCTTCGTCGACCTGGAGATGACCGGCCTCGACGTCGCCCGCGACCGGGTGGTCGAGGTCTGCATCGAGCGCGTGGTGGGGGGCCAGCGACAGAAGCTCCTCAGCACGCTGGTGGATCCCGGAGAACGCGTGGGGGGCGCGGCGCACGTGCACGGGCTGGATGCCGCGGCGCTGGCCGGGGCGCCGCGCTTCCAGGCCATCGCCGGAGAGGTGCTGGCGACGCTGGAGGGAGCCATCTTGGTGGCGCACGCCGCGGTGTGGGACGTGCGGTTCATCGCTGCGGAGCTCGACCGCGCGGCCATCGCCCCTCGCATCGAGCACTGGCTGGACACGCTGGTCCTGGCGCGGCGCGCCTTCGCCTTCCAGTCGTACTCGCTCGACGCCTTGTGCCGCGAGCTTTCCATCGATCGCGGGCTGGCCCATCGCGCCGAGAGCGACGTACGCGCCATGCGCACGGTGTTCGACCGGTGCGTGGCGGTGCTCGCGCCGACGAGCGCGCGCGATCTCTGGGAGGTACGAGTCGGCGAGCGCCGAGCGCGCCAGGCCATCGTCGACGCTTGCGAGGCGGCGGCCAAGCACGGGGCGCCGGTGGTGATCACCTACCGGCCGGCGCGGCGACCCCCCGAGGCCCTCTCCATGGTCCTGGTCGAAGTCCGCTCCGACCTCGACCCGCCGGGCGTTGTGGGGTATCAGCTCCCCGGACGAGGCCGGAGACAGCTGCGTGCCGACCGCATCCTGCGCGTCGACCCCGCTCCTGCGCCGGCCGCACCCTGAAAGCCTCCGATGCGCCGTATCTCGCTTCTCCTCGTAGCGTCGTGCGCCGCCGTCGCCGCGTGCGGCTCGTCACTTGCGAACCAGGCGTCGGTGCGGGCGCCGCTCGCCACAGAGTGGTTCGATCGCGCCAAGACGAGTTACCGCGCCGCCGACTTCGACGACGCACGCGACGCCGCGCACCACGCCATCGCCGCGGCCCCCAACGACGCGGCGATCCGTGAGCTGTCGGCGCGCATCGCGCTGGTGCGGCTGGACTTCGCCGAGGCGCTGCGCCTGACCGAGGGGCTCGACTCGGCCGAGGCGCACGGGATCCGCGGCCGCTCCTACTGGTTCACCGGCGACCTGGAGCACGCCGCCGACGAGCTCGAGGCCATGCTGACCGACCCCAAGATCAAGGACTCCTGGGCGCGCGACGTGGCTGGCCTCTCGCGGCGCGGGGCGGGTCGTCATCCGTTCGAAATGGAGGGAGGCCTGGTGGCAGAGGTGGACATGCCGCGCGCGCTCGACCGCGTTCCCCTGGGCGCGGCGGACGTGGTGCCGTGCGAGCTCGACGGCGAGCGCATCCTGGCCCTCGTCGCCACCGGCACCAGCGAGGTGCTGCTCGACACCAACTCGCGGCACGAAGCGGCCTGGGTCAACCTGCGCTTCGATCGTCTCGAGGTGAAGGACGTACCGGCGCTGGTACAGGATCTGTCCTCGGTCACGCGTCAGCTGGGCGTGCCCATCAAGGCGCTCATCGGCGCGAACCTCCTGCGGCACGCGCATGCCACGTTCGACCGCCGCGGGGACCAGTTCGTGGTCCGCCAGCAGGAAGCGCCGGCGCCCCCCGATGCGAGCCGCGTCCCTCTCTATTACCTTCGCGGCGGGGGGATGGTGCTGCGCGCCGCGGTGACCGCCAAGGACGACGCGCCCATCCCGCTCCTGGTGGACAGCTCCCGTGCGTTCCCCCTCTTCCTCGAGGACTCCGCCTGGAAAAAGGCCGGCGTCGACGTGCGCACGCTCGACCCCGTACCCGACGCCCCAACCGTGAAGCACGGCGCTGTCCCCATGTTTCGCATGGGCGGCTTCGATCTCGCGAAGATGCCGGCCATCGCCGGGGGCGACTTCAGCGACCTGGCGAACGCCGTCGACGTCGATCTGGCGGGGGTGGTGGGGGCCGATCTGCTGGCCTTCTTCCGCATCACCTTCGCCGACGAAGGCCGCTTCGTGTGGCTCGAGCCGGATCCGACGCTGCTCGGTCCCTCCTCGCCGCAGGGACCGGGATCGCTGCCGGGCAGCGCGCCGCCCATCGGCCCGCCCGTCTCCCAGAACCCGCCGGCGCTGGCCCCTCCCGCACGCGCGCCATGAGCAGTATCGCCATCGAACGGCTCGCCGTCTACGCCGGCAGCTTCGACCCTCCTACCACCGGGCACATGGACCTCATCGAGCGCGCGTCGGCGCTCTTCAGCGACGTCATCGTGGGCATTGGCCGCCACCCGACGCGGAGCCCCCTCTTCACGGTCGAGGAGCGGCTCGACCTCGTGGCGCGTGCCTCGGCGCATCTGGCCAACGTCACCGTCGAGGCCTTCGACGGCTTGCTCATCGAGTTCTGCAAGCGCAAGAAGGCGCGCGTCATCGTGCGGGGTCTGCGCGCTGCCACCGACTTCGAGTACGAGCTGCAGATCGCCCACGCCAACGCCGATCTCGAGCCGGACGTAGACACCGTGTTCTTGCCCACCCGGACCAAGAACGGGTTCATCAGCGCGTCGCTTGTGCGCGAGATCGCCAGCCACGGCGGCGACGTGAGCCGCTACGCCCCGAAGCTGGTCTGCGAGGCGCTGGTCAAGAAGTTCGCGCGGCTCTGATGCGCCGGCCGGCTATGCTCGCGGCGCATGCCTCCCATCTCCCAGGCGCCCCCGTCGTCGATCGCCGCCCGCCTCGATGACAGCGTGTTCGCCATTCGCAAGCGCGTGGCGATCGAACCCCGCGTCGGAGTCGTCCTCGGCAGCGGTCTGGGAGATTTCGCCGACACCCTCGCAGAGCTGGTGAAGATCCCGTACACCGATCTGCCGCACATGCCCACGTCCGGCGTGATCGGGCACGAGGGCAACCTGTGCTTCGGCCTGGTCGCGGGCGTCCCCGTGGTGTGCATGCAGGGGCGCGTTCACCTCTACGAGGGGCACCCGGTGGATCGCGTCGTCCAGGGCGTGCGCACCATGGCGCGGATGGGCGTGCGCACCGTCCTTCTCACCAACGCCGCCGGAGGGCTGGAGCCGACCTGGTCGGCGGGCGACCTCATGGTGGTGACCGATCACATCAACCTCACGGGCACGTCGCCGCTGGTCGGCTCCAACGACGAGGCGCTCGGCCCTCGCTTTCCGGACATGAGCGCGGCCTACGATCCGCAGCTGCGCGCCGCCTTGCTGGAGGTGGCCGGGGCGGCGAACATCCAGCTACGCCAGGGGATCTACGCCGGGTTGCTCGGCCCGTCGTACGAGACGCCGGCGGAGGTGCGCATGGTGCGCGCCCTCGGGGCGCAGGCGCTGGGAATGAGCACCGTGCTCGAGGTGCTCGCGCTCCGCCACATGGGGGCGCGTGTGGGGGCCCTGTCGTGCATCACCAACCTCGCCGCCGGCATCTCCCCGCACCCGCTC
>Ga0302325_10011133_pt1 | contig 19403 bp, 15 predicted proteins | sample Palsa_T0_2_FD_201948 | JGI IMG/M metagenome (GOLD analysis project Ga0302325, IMG submission 201948) | Peat permafrost microbial communities from Stordalen Mire near Abisko, Sweden - Palsa_T0_2 | ecosystem: Environmental > Terrestrial > Soil > Palsa > Peat permafrost | place: Sweden: Abisko...
TCGACGGTCGAGGGTCGAGCGAGGTACGCAACATATAATCATGCAGCTCGCACCCTGATCGGGAACGCAGTTCCGGCATCACCAACGCGAAGACCTTAGAGGCACGGGCGAAAAAGTTTTCATGCTCCGCGCCAAGGGAGAGGTTTGTCTATGAAGGCCGCGGTGCTTCGTAAGATCAAGGACCGATTGGTCTTCGAGGAGTTTCCCGAGCCCACAATCAGTCGGGACGAGGTGCTCGTTCAGACCAAGGCTGTCGGCATCTGCGGAACTGACTTACACATCATCGACGGTTGGGGATATACGCCGGCGTTGCCGCACATTTTAGGACACGAGCCTGCGGGAATTGTGGCCGCGGTCGGTGAAGACGTGCAAGGGTTCAAGGTCGGCGACCGAGTGGTTCCGAACATTTTTTACGCATGTGGGCGCTGTTTCTATTGTCGAGCCGGCCGGGAAACGCTCTGCAGCGATTTGGGTGGCATCCTGGGTGTCCTACGGCACAACGGCGGGTTCGCGGAATACTTCAAGATCCCAGGGCGGCAACTCTTCCACCTTCCTGATTCCATTTCGTTCGAGGAGGGCGGGGTTATTGCGGATGCTGTGGTTTGCGCGGTCCATGCCGTGCTCGACCGGGCTGAAATAAAGATTTCCGAATTGGCGATGGTCGTGGGGGTCGGGGGTGTGGGGACGAGTGTGCTGCAGGTGGCGAAAGCTTGCGGTGCACGGGTTGTAGCGGTGGATTTGCACGAAGAGAAGCTAGCGTGCGCCCGGGAATTTGGGGCTGAAGAAGTCTTCCTTTCTGATGACCGCAACATTCGGCAGAAAATTTCAAAATTAACGAACGATTTGGGCGCCGATGCTGTTTTCGATTGCGTGGGCACCCAGCAGACATTGGGGTTGGGCATTAGTTGTCTGCGACGTGGGGGACGCCTGGTAACGGTGGGATACACCCAGGATCGATATCCGGTGGATCCGCGCGAGGTCACGGTGAATGAACTTGAGATCCGTGGGTCGCGATCTGGAGGTTCTAGGAATACATTGCAGGCGATTGAGTTAGTTGCGTCGCGGAAGGTCAGGCCGCTTTTGGGATCGGTCATGCCCCTTTCCGAAGCGAATGAAGCGTTGGAGAGACTTCGGAGTGCGAATGTGGTGGGAAGGATAGTTCTGAGCGTCAGTTGACGTGAGGAAGTGACTTTTGCGGGCAGCCTTAGGCAAGCACTGAACTTGGAGGAACGTTGATGGACAAACTGGTGATCACAATTACCTGCGACTCGACGATGTCGTACCCGCGAAATCCGCACAATCCAAAAGGGGTCGAAGCGCTCGCTGACGAATATGTCCGCTCCGTCAATGCGGGTGCTTCCATTTGCCATCTGCACGGCCCCTACACGGTGGACGAGAAGATCCGCGCCGATGGCACCAAGCTCTCGGACCTCAACATCCCTGGGTGGCAGCGCCTGAAGGATCTTATTACTTCCCGGGTAAAACCGATCATCCAGTATGGGATCGCCAATGGCCGTTTCCCACAACGCGTCGAACTGATGAAGCAAAAGCCCGACATGATGTCGATATGTTTTAACGCCCATGACGAGTGTTTTCAGCCAGACCCAGACTACCCACCGGTCGAACTCTATGGAATTCATGACCGTGAAGAACTGACAAATTATTGCCGGTTGACCAAACAGTACGGCGTGAAGCCAGAAGTTGAGGCGTTCCATTATGGAGCGATTTGGAACGCAGAGCGTTTGATTGAGAAAGGTCTGCTGGATACTCCGGTCTGGACAACATTTTTCCTTGGATGGCCTGGGGGCTGTTGGACGCCCTCAACAGTGAAGGCCTTGCAGTATATGCACGATCATAAACCTGCAAATTTCAACTACAGCGTAAGCGACATGCATCCTCCGACTCATTGGCAAGTCTTGACTCAATCGATGCTGCTTGGGGGTCACGTGAGAGTCGGAATGGAGGACAGTCCGTACGTTGACGATCAACGTACGCTAGCCAGAAGCAACGCGGAACTTGTCGAGAAGGCGGTTCGGATTGCGCGTGAGATCGGCCGCGAGATCGCCACTCCGGACGAGGCGCGGGCGATCACGGGGCTCACTTCGCGGGCTGACGGAGTGACGGCACGATAGGTTTCCCTGATGCATGAGAAGGAAGTCCGCAAGGATGTGACGCAATTCAATTCTCAAATAGAGGAGGGGCGCAATGGCAATGAAGCTTGGCCTGTGCACGATGATTTATCTGGACTATGTAACGCTTGAGGAAGCCATTCGACGGACCGCCAAGGCAGGTTTTGACGGAGTCGATATGTGGGCCGACAGCCCCCACATGGATCCTGTTGTCAAGAACTCGACCTATCGTAAGGCTATAAAGAAACAGGTCGCCGATGAGGGGCTGGAGATTTGTTCGCTGGCGGTTAACGGTGGATCGCTCGCCCGGCGTTACAATTTTTCCTACAGCAAGGATTGGGTGCGTCGCGAGACCCTGGACTATTACAAGCAGTGCGTTGATCTGGCCGCTGAAATCGGCTCCCCACGCATTAACTTGATCAGCGGCCACATGATGGCCGATACAAGCAAGGAGCAGGCGTGGAAATGGAATCTCGAGAACATGACTGCGGTCTGCGAGTATGCGGGCAAAAATAAGGTCACCATGTGCCTTCACACTCTTACACCATCCGAGTCGCGGGTAATCGTGACCCTGGATGATGCCATACAGATGCATCGGCAAATCAACCTACCGAGCTGCAAGCTGATGATCGATACCGCGGATCAGAATATTACCGACCCAGACCTGACCACGGCGGTGGAGAAAGTAGCCAAGGATCTGAACTACGTCCACGTCAGCGACAACAATGGAGATGGGCTGGGCCTGGTGCACATGATTCCCGGGAAGGGCGTAGTAAATTGGGAACTCTTCATTGCCGCCCTGCGGGACGTGGGATATAACGGCTACGTCACGGCGCAGATCTACGCGGCCCACCCGATCGACCCGAACTCGTGGGTTTCGGCCACTTACGATTATCTCTCCCGCGTACTGGCTGGATCTGGAGTCCGCAAGGTCAAGGCAACCCGTTGAGTGCCGCGCGGGGGACTGCCCGGTAATTGTGGTGACCGCTCCATTCCACGTTACGTGCCTTGTGGTTTTCCCATAAGGCCGTGGGCCGGCCCGGCGCTGGTGCAGTGTTTCGAACAGGTGGTGGGATGATTGGCCGGAAGCAATTCGGATTCATGGCCTCGTTGGATTTTGCAAGGTGGCCTCCCGAAAAGGTCGTAGCGGCCCTAGCGGACATCGGCTATGGAGCCGTCGAATGGACGCTTGCGCAGTTCGATCCGCGTAAAGGGTCAACAAGGGATTTGGAGCGCTTGGTCCGCTTGACGCGGGACGGACGGCTGCAAGTCTCCGAATTAGTAGTCCAACAGGACCTGCTGACGACTGACCCAGCACTCCGCGCTGAGAGGGCGAGGCTAATAGAGGACTGCATCGTCGCGGCAGCGGCGTGTGGCGTGGAAGCCATTAATGTCTTCAGTGGCCCGGCCACGTGGGAGCCGGGGGCACTGCGTATCCCCGAAGAGATGGCGGAAGGGCCGGCGTGGGATTTGCTGGTACGAAGCTACGAACCGCTGGTCGAGTTGGCGGAGAAACACAAGGTCCATCTTGCGCTGGAGCCGGCTTTCAAAATGCTGTGCCATGATTATTATTCCACGCAGGAATTTTTCCGACGGCTGGATTCGGAATGGCTGGGCATCAATCTTGATCCGTCACATCTGGTTCTGTACGGAAATGATGTTCCCTGGGTTATCCGAAAATGGGCGGAAAAGATCAAGCATGTCCATTTGAAAGATGTCATTGGAACAGTCGGAAATCCAGGACGCGACTTCATGTTTCCACTGTTGGGGGAGGGACTGGTGCCGTGGGACGAATTTTTCGCCTCACTTGAAGAGATAAAGTATGAAGGGTTTTTGTCAGTGGAGTTTGAATCGTTTGGATATTACGCGCGCATTTTAGGCAGTGATCCTTGTGAAGCGGCGCGTCTTTCCATGTTCCAGATTGAGCGGTTGCTGGCTGGCGAGAAGGGAAAAGAACTCGATCACGGCACGGTCCGAGGGTGAATTCGCTCTCGGCTGCAGGACACGCATTCTCAAAACGATTATGGAACGGTTGAAGGACAAGGTAGCGATCGTCACTGGGGCAGGAAGCGGTATTGGCGCTGCAATCGCGCGAATATTCGCTCGGGAGGGCGCGCGGGTTACACTTGCCGACATTCGCCCTGAAGGTATTCAGAGTCTAACTCACAACATCGGAGCGGCCGGCGGCGAAGCCTTGTCCGTGCAAGCCGATGTTCGAAGCGGCGAACAAGTACGCAAAATGGTGCAAGAAACCGTTGACCGGTTCGGCAAGCTGGACATTCTTGTAAATAACGCTGGAGTGCGGGCAAGCCGGTCAACTGTGGTGGACCTCACGGAAGAGGAGTTCGACCAAACCCTGGCTGTGGATCTGAAGGGTGTCTGGCTGTGCAGCAAATATGCCATTCCAGAGATGATTCGAAACGGCGGTGGGGCGATCGTTAACATGAGCTCCATTTCAGCGTCTATCGGCCAGCCGTTGCAGGGGGTATACAACGCCGCCAAAGGGGCGGTCGAGGTACTTACCCGGTGCATGGCTCTGGACTTCGCGAAATCCAAGATTCGTTGTAACAACGTCAACCCGGCTTGGGTGAGGACTGAAATGAATCGCGTGGAGCTCGCGGAGATGCAAAATCGCGGCGGGAAGGAGTGGGAGGAAGTTCTGCGATTGCATCCTCTCGGCCGCGTCGGTGAGCCGGAGGATGTGGCTTGGGCGGTCGTGTACCTCGCATCCGACGAGTCCGCGTGGGTCACTGGGACCTCGCTCTACGTGGACGGAGGCTATTGCAGCCAATGAATGCATTTCCAGGGTTTTAACTGGCGGGTAGTCCGGACGTCGGATTGACAACAACTTAGAAGGGGTGGCACTTGTATCTGCAGCTTTCGCATCATCTGAGCGTTGATACGCCAATCCCGCCCGGCGTACCGCCGATACGTTTTCGGCATCACTCCAGCATGGATCGCGGCGATGTCTCCAACTTGTTCGTCCTTGAGTTCAGCAACCACACCGGAACACACATTGATGCGCCATGGCATTTCGTGCGCGACGGCCTCCCCATCAGTGAATTCAGCCTGGAGGAGTTTGTTTTCGAACGGCCACTGTGTGTAGACATTTCCGCTCGGGACGGCCAGATCCTGGGTCCCGCAGATTTCGAGCCGCATTTCGCGGCTATTTCGGATTGCGACTTGCTGCTTATTCGGACTGGTTACGCGCGAGTGCGCCGCACCGATCCAGCGCGTTATCGGACGTTTGCTCCAGGCATGTCGGTTGAAGGTGCGCACTATGTTGCCGAGAAATTCCCGAAGCTGCGGGCGCTGGGTCTCGATACAGTTTCGCTGGCATGCATGCAACATTTAGAGGAAGGACTAGAGGCCCATCGAGTGTTACTTGGGGGCAAGGGCCGAAGGTTCCTGATCATCGAAGATATGGACTTGGACCATGACCTCTCGCAACTGAAGCGGGTGTTTGCGCTCCCACTGTTCATCGACGGTGTGGACAGCGCTCCTTGCACCGTAATGGCTATCACTCACGGACACCCTAGCGAGAAGATTGCGTCCGCCGAGCCGCTGCAATAGCGCGTTGAATACTGAGAGAGCCAGAATCCATGCCGAAGTTCCGAGTGGTTCATACAGATTCTGACCTCCACCCGCTGGATGATTCGCTGAAGCACTCATTGCAACACGCGAACGCGGAGATCGTTCTCTTTCGCCCCAACGACGAACAATTTGCCGCTGTAGCAAAGGATGCCGATGCCATTCTTAACGCAGATTTCAAGTTGACTCGGCCGTTGATTGGTTCGCTTCGCCAATGCCGTATCATTTCGCGGTTTGGAACCGGCGTGGATAACATCGATGTCGAAGCAGCAACAGAGCGCGGAATCCCGGTGGCCAACGTGCCCGAGTTTTGTACGGAGGAAGTTGCCAACCGAGCATGGACCTTGCTCATGGGAATTGCATGTCAACTGATCGGCGCGGATCGCTCGGTGCGGAGGGGGCATTGGCGATCCCCGGGCAACGTAGGAACGTTGCAAATCGAAGGGCAGACGTTGGGGCTCGTCGGTTTCGGCAAAATTGCCCGGGCTGTGGGCAAACGAGGCCGCGTTTTCGGAATGAACGTGATCACACATGACCCATACCTCAGTGAGAACGTGGCACAGGCGGAGGGGGTAACGCTTTGCAGCTTGGAGACCTTATTCAGGACCTCGGACTTTATATCTCTGCATGTTCCCGCCACCCCGGAGACGCACCGCCTGATCAACGCGAAGACATTGGCGTTGATGAAGTCAACCGCACTATTGGTCAACACTGCCCGAGGGGCCCTCGTCGACGAGGCCGCGCTGTCGCAGCGATTGCAACAGGGCCTGCTGGCGGGGGCCGGGCTGGACGTCTTCGATCCCGAACCTCCCTCATCCGAAAACCCATTGCTGCTGAATGAGCGCGTGATTCTGACTCCTCACTCCGCGGCGCTCACAGCAGCCGCGCTCGGAAAAGTGCGGAGGCTCTGCGTAGACTCGGTGGTGCGCGTGTTAAAGGGCCAGCGCCCGATTCACGTGGTCAACCCCTCGGTCTTAGAGCAGTGAGCACGCCGAGAGCGGAGATCGTTGGTTAAACAATATCCATCGCGAGTGATAGCCGGCATCCGATGAACGAACGATTAGCGAGAAAGCGAGGAAAACAAAGTGAAAAAGTCCGCACGAAACGCCAGTAGCAATGAGAAACCCGACGTGATGTTCCGGGTCCATGGTCAGATTGTGAGGCCCGACGCTGCGCTGGTTGCACAGCTCGCGAAAGTGCCGGTGGCGAATCTGAGTGATGCGTGCGGCAATTTGCATACCATGGACTCTGGAATCCAAGCGATGTATCCCGCGGCACGCATCTGCGGTCCCGCATGCACCGTTTCGACGCGTGGGGGCGATTTCGTGGCGACGCTGATCGGGCTCGGCGTGGCACAGGCTGGAGATGTTCTGGTGATCGACAATCAAGGGAAAAATGACACGGCGCTGTGGGGAGAAATTACGACCGCGGAGGCCCAACGGAAGGGATTGGCCGGTCTATTGGTGGACGGTAACGTGCGAGACATCGAGGGAATTCGCAAGAGAGAATTCCCGGTTTTCGCACGCGGGACGGTTCCTCGAGTGGTGGGACGCACTTCGCTCGGAGAGGTCAATGTACCAATTCAGTGCGGCGGTGTGGTAGTCGAGCCTGGGGATATCGTGGTTGGCGACGCCGATGGAGTGGTAGTCGTTCCAAAGGAAAAGGCGGAGGAGGTTCTCCGGCTAGGGCTGGAAATCGTGGATTACGAAAACAAGTTATTGGACAAAGTCTTGAAGGGTATGACGCAAATCGAGATGTTTTCGATCCAAGAACAGTTCGAAGCCCTTCTGAAAGGCCACATCAAGCACTAAGAAGAGTTTCGAACCTCGACTTGGTCCGGAAACAGACTTAGGCGGTCCTCTGGCACACGGGCTCGAAATTAACCATGCGAATTTCCTTTCTTGATTACTTGGTCATCGCAACTTACTTTGCCAGCGTCATTGCGGTAGGATTTTGGCTGAGGGGGCGGACTCGGAGCTCCTCGGAATTCTTCCTCTCAAGTCGAGCTTTGCCCGCATGGGTCACCGGCCTGGCTTTTATGTCGGCGAACCTGGGGTCCCTGGAAGTGATGGGACATGCGGCCAACGCAGCTAAGTACGGAATGATGGCGGCCAGCGTGTTCTATTGGCTGGGTGCGATTCCAGCGATGGTTTTCCTCGGCATATTCATGATGCCGTTTTATTACAATAATCGGATTCGAAGCAGCCCTGAATACCTGAAGCTGCGATTCGACAAGCGGTCTCACGCGTTCAACGCTATCGGTTTCGGGGTCTTAACAATATTGATGTCCGGCATCAATATGTATGCGCTAGCGCTGGTCTTTAAAGTCTTCTTGAATTGGCCACTCGGATTCAGTATTTGGGTCTCAGCCTTGGGCGTGACGGTTTACGTTTCCCTGGGCGGGCTCAGAGCGGCCATTTACAACGAGGTCATTCAATTCTTTCTGGTGTTTCTTGGTTTGCTGCCTCTGACTTTCTTTGGGCTTCGAGAAGTTGGAGGTTGGCACGGCCTGGCGAAACGGCTCCCTTTCGACTACATCCATGCGTATGCCATCTTCGGGAGTTCGCACGATAACCCAATGGGTATCCCTTGGTACGGCGTCGTTTTGGCGTTCACGATGTTCGCGGGTACATCGTATTGGTGCACCGACTTCCTGATCGTGCAGAGAGCCCTGGCGGCTCGTGATTTGCTAGCGGCTCGTCAGACGCCGCTGATTGCCGCGTTCTTCAAGATGTTCTCGCCGGTAGTGATCGTAGTGCCGGGACTGATCGCCCTCGCCGTCATGCCCGAGCAAATTCACAGAAATTACAACTTGGCGATTCCCTTGCTTCTCCAAAGATACTATCCACCCGGCCTTCTGGGAATCGGACTGACGGCATTAATCGCGAGCTTTATGTCCGGCATGGCAGGTAACGTAACCGCGTTCAACACGGTTTGGACTTATGACATCTACCAAGCCTATATTTGCTCGGACCGGCCCGAGCAACACTATGTCCGCATGGGACGGCTGGCGACGGTGGTGGGAACGTTGCTGAGTGTGGCCACGAGTTACATGGCGACGCGATTTGCAAACATGGGGGACTACCTGGTTCTGGTCTTCTCGTTGTTTATTTTTCCGATGTCTACAGTTTTCCTGCTGGGCATGTTCTGGAAGCGGGCGTCGGCGACTGGCGCCTTTTGCGGAATGATCGCTGGCGTTGCCTCGACGCTCACTCACTACGGCCTCTACCACTTTGGTGTTGTGCGGTATGGAACCGAAATGGCAGCGAATGCCTCCATCATCGTGGTGGGCTGGCTGATGAGTTTCCTGGTCATCGTAGGGGTGAGCCTAACAAGCAAACCGCGACCGGCGTCGGAGCTCGAGGGACTAGTGTATTCGCGCTCAAGCCTGCGGTCGGACCGCGGGGTCCCTTGGCATCAGAGCCCGGTTTTATGGGGTATCGGCCTGCTCGGGTTGATGGGAATCCTGGCTGCAGTTTTCTGGTGAGGCTTCGCGGGGCATGCCGGGTCCTTACATCGTCTCGAATCAGCTTGTTTCGTCAGCCGGAATGCAACGGCTGCGTCGAGCGATTCGCACGCCGAAGGTGACGTTGTACCGTAAAAGCAAAAGCATACGAGAGATATCGTCCTAGAAGAGCGTGGCAGCCGTCTGTTCAGGGAAAGCGGTTCCGGAGCATAATTGTCTTTGTGAAACACCACTACCTTTTCAGTATAGCAACGGTTTTGGCCGTCGAGTTCGCGGCGATGAATCCGATCCTCGCCTCCAGCCGGACTCTTACTCGATGGGCACATATCAACGCCTTGACGGCCGCGGGCCAAGAGGACAACCCGAAGACGGAACACAGCGACGGTGGGTCGAAGTCAAGCGTCAAACAGTACCAAGAAGCGGTTCGGCTGAACCCCGCCGACGCCCAAGCTCACAACGACCTGGGAGCTGCGCTCGCCGAACAAGGTGATCTTCGCACCGCTATCCTTGAGTTTCGCACTGCCATCCGGCTGAAGACCGACTACCCGGAAGCTCACGATAATCTAGCGGAAGCCCTAGCTGCAGCGAACGATGATGACGATGAGGAAGCCATTGGCGAGTTCCGAAAAGCGCTGGCGTTACGACCTGCTTATGCCGACGCACATGAAGGCTTGGGATTGATGCTAGCCAAAAAGGGCGACTTAGCAGCAGCGATTCCTGAGTTTCGAACCTCTGTGCGACTCACCCCTGACTCGGTTGATTATTGTGAAAATCTCGCGTCGGCCCTGGCCCGAACCGGCAACCTCGATCAAGCTATTGCCGAATACCGAGCGTTGGCAGAACTCGCGCCGAATGCTGCTCCCATCCACTATCAGTTAGGCGCGCTCATCCTGCGCAAGGTGCAAGGCCAAAGCAACAAGGAAACGACCGCGCTGCAGCAGGCAAAAGAGGAGCTTCTCACCGCAGTACGGCTCCGGCCAGACTACGTCGAGGCTCATTACGGACTCGGCCGAACTTTCGACGCCCTCGGTGACTTCGATGGAGCCGCCGTGCAGTTTCAGCGGACACTACAACTTCAGCCCGCTTCGTACGAGGTGTGTGACGCGCTCGGAACGGTCTTGACAAAGCAAGGGCACTGGGCCGAGGCGATCACCTATTTCACGAAGTCCACTGAGATCAAGCCTGACGATGCCTATGCGCACTATCACCTGGGCCTAGCCCTCTCCGAGCAAGGTGCTACTAGCCGGGCTAGTGCAGAGTTTCAAAAGGCACACGATATCGACCCTCGCTTTTCCCCTCCCAACGCAAGCTCCTGTGCTCCTCCCCGGTGAGAGGACTCTTTGACTCCTGCAGCTTATTCGCGGGCTCGTCAACCCGCATCGCCGATTCGGAGCATATCCTCTGCCAGGAACTTGGTCGCGCCGATCCAAAGCAAAGACCCAGCTAGCAGAGCCAGTGGAGCTGTGCTCGATATGATTGCTCGAAGACCGATCCGAGAGGCGAGCACCCCGACCAGCAGCGTACCCACACCTCCTCCCAGCATTCCGGCCAAGTTGTAGAGCCCATATGCGGAAGCCCACATTTCCGGAGGCGCCACATCACACAGAATCGCCATATTGTTGCAGTCCCAAGCCCCACGCCCGAACCCAAACACGATCATCGCCACTACGGCCAACACGAGGGACCGACTCAGCCCAAGAAGGAGAAGAAATGGTGCCGGGACCATGATTCCGACAAATTGCACCCACATGCGGGCTCGAACATGGCACCGCGCAGAATAATCTGCTGTTACCCCGCCAATCAGAATCCCTACCACACTGGCGATTTGCGTATAGGCCGTCGCCGTGAATGCGGCTCGGGTCAGGCTCATTGCGAATTCCTGATAGAAAAATAGTGGCATCCAAACCGTGAGTATCCAAAAGTAAATCGAGAAAACCATTACAACGACCGACAGAATCAAGACAGTGGGAATCCTTAAGAGCACTGCGTAGTTATGCCGAATAGAACCTTGAGCAAGTCTTTCGCGTCCTTCACTCGCCGCCGTTCCTGCGTCGCCTCGAGGCGCATCTTGGAGCACAAAGCCAAGGAAAATAGCCAGCGCAATGCCAACCCCACCTAGGCAATAAAACGCGTAGCGCCAGCCAAGGTGATCTCCCATATAAGCGGCGAAAACCCCTCCAACGATGATGCCGATGTATACGCCGCTCTGGTGCAATGCCACAGCAGTCGATCGACGACGAGGGCCGTGATAGTCGGCGATAAGGGCCAACCCCGTGGGCATATAGCAGGCCTCGCTCACACCCATCAGACCTCGAAGAACAATCAGCCCAACTGCTGTGGTAGCCAACCCTGTGGCGGTTGTGACCAAACTCCACAGAACGAGACTCGCAATAATAACGTCGCGCCGCCGAAACCGATCTCCTAAGTAGCCTGCGAAAGGTGAAACCGCGGCGTAAACCCAGAGGAATACAGAAGCCATGGAGCCAAGCGCGATATTTGAGGCAGCTAGTTCTCTGCGAAGGAGTGGGAAAAGCGAGAAAATAGCTTGGCGGTCGGCGTAATTGAGGGTGACGACCACCCACAGGACTCCTACCACGAACCAGGCATACGTCCTTGACCGATTCGCTGCGTGAGTTTCACGTCCAGCCATAGCCATCTAGTCGGTGACCGCGTGATGGTGTAGCTAAAGGTATTGCGGGTCTTTTGCGACTAAGTTCACATTGGATGGGAATCCGGACGCGATTGATGCCGCACTCCCAGGCGCGAGTTTCCCTGCGCGGAGAAGTTCGACCTCCTCCCGTGTTGGCTCAAGCATTGCCGGGAGAACAGGCTGATTGCGATCTCCGCTTGATTCGACCGACTGCCAGATTGCCCTTCCCTGGCTGTGAGGCCTCCTGCGGACCAGCGGGCCTCAGACGATCACTTGGCCATGGTGAAGTGGTTGCCGAGACCTACAATGAATACCGCAAGTACCTCCAGGACAATTCCGACGTACATGAGCCGAAGAATCTTGGGGCTGGCGTGAGCCCACTCCCCTGTCTTCAGCCCCAGCAGGGTCGAGATGACGATCATGGCGCCCATAAAGATCGCCGCACCCACCGGGACACCCAAGCTCCCGAGCATCGTAAACCCCACGGTGTAGCAGACTCCCTGTCCGATGAACCAGAACAACCCGATACTTATGGCAAGAAAGTACTCAAGGCCCAGCCGGTTCCCTTCCCAATAGTTCTTGAAACTTCGGTCTTTCGCCATTTTGAACAGGCAATAAATAAGGTTGATCGTAAACATGCCGGCAAAGAGCGGTACCACGTTGACAACGGGCCAAAGCGCTTCTTTAACCCCAAACTGCTGCGTGGCAATGGCCTTCAGGCCTTTTTGAAACTCGAACGAAAAATAGAAAAAGGAGTTCGCAACTCCGGAATAGAGAGTGATCAGAATCGCGACGCCGAAGTTACGCATTTTGGCTTGGGACCCGGCCGCCTGCTCGCGCAGACGGCCCGCTCTGCCGGAAAAGCACACACCCAGGATCAAGGTCGCCACCCCGATCATCAAGGTCACTCCACCGGTGGTCCGTATTTGCTCAGGATGGCCGATCACTAGCGGAACCAGCACGCCGGTGGTGGCGATCAAGCTGATCATCAACGAATAACCAAGCGACAGGCCCATCAACGTGGTGCCATACGTGAATGCAAGGGCGCCCGTTCCTTGCACCAAGCCAAACACGTAAATCATTCCGATATCTCGGGGATTGGCGGCGCGGAAAATATTGAGGAACCCGGGAACGAATATCTTGGCCTCAATGAGCGGCAGCACCAGGTACATGAAGGACGCGCCTACCAGCCACGAATTCTCCCACTTCCAGCTTTTCGAGAACTTCAGGGGCAGCAGAAATACGCCCACACCGATTCCCCCCAACATGCACAGGAAGATACCGAGGACCTGTTCCATCGTTTTTTCTCCATACTGAACATCTACCACGACCCTCCATCAAATCGTGGAGGATTTGAAGTCCACATCGTCCGCCGCACTGACCGCAAACTCCGCACATCGTGCGAGAGCCGCCGTTAGCCCGGTGGTCTGCCGGCTTGGGCGACGGTTCCGTTTGCCTCCGCTTCGGTGGAAAGATAGCCGTGTGTCCCAGGCGGAATCGGGGACACTAGGATTTCCGTCGGCAACGCCGATTCTCTGTCGGCCGCACATATTCCGCCTACGATAACAGGCCAGCCCCCATCCCGACCGGGTGGGGTGGACGCTCGGTCGGGACGGGGGGTCAGGCCTACGCGTTGGGGTAAATCAGTCTCTCGGTGACGTATCGGGACACCTTCTTCATTGGAGCGGTGTCCTTGTTGTAGAAGTCACGCACGTAGATTGGATAGGAATCCAGTGGTGACTGGCGCGGCGAGAGATTCACCACCGTGCTTCCCTTCAACTCCGCAGTATAGGTCTGGCCATACCAATCAAATTTGAGGGTACGTCGAGGTACTGGAAAGGTGAGTGTGATTTCGTCGCGAGGAGAGAGGTTTTTCACGAGCAGATAATTTCCGACCCAAACAGTGGGGATTTTCCGCTCGCCGATGCGACAATTCAAAGCGTCGCGATTCACCCATTGTGGAATGCGCACGGAGACCTGCTCAGAAGTCTTGTTCCTGATGACAACCTTGCCTTCGTATGGCAGATAGCTATCAATATCAAGCCAGGGTGATGCTCGGTTGAGCAGCAGATTGACCACCGCTGATCCGTTTTGATAACGGGTGGTCGCTTCCCACGCGTAATACAGAGCCTGCGTGCTGTTACCGGTGCAGCAATGCATAATCCAAGTCTTGGGTAACTCGGCCAAATTCCCAAATCCAACGAATCCCCCGATATTCCGCTGGATGACCTGATCGCTGGTCTGCCGGGGGGAATCAATCGTCGCGGCCATGGAATGTTCTGAAACCGCCTGAAGCAGGTCAGGATTAATCACTTGTTGCTCCACCAGTTGGTTTCGAACGTACATATCAACATCATCCCAGTAATCTCCGACGCCCGCGGTACTCAAGCTGGCGGCGAGCCCAACCATATCCGCAATGCAACAAGATTCACAAGGACGGTGGTCAAAGTGGGTTGTTTCGGGGAACCATCCCAGGGTGGGAACCCCATAAGTGCGCGCGAACTCGTACCCATTGCGCACAAAGTCCTTGAGGTTGCCGTCGTTGACGGCGGTGGCATAACTCAGAATGCCTCGCAACATCATCACGTGCCCGTGAAAATGACCACCCCAATGGGCCAAATCCGTTGACTCGATGAAGCGCGGCTCATCAATGTTCCCCCACATCTTCGATTGCGTCATGTAATTCGTAATCTTGCGGGAGAGTTCCAGAGCCTTTGGATTCCCGTTCATCAGGTACCACGCTGCGGCGGCGCGAGGAGTCCCGCTGTGGTACATATGGATCCAGTTTACGTTATCTGATTCCTTTGTCGAGTGCCACCCGCCGAGAGGATAACTAAATGCCTCGCCAACGCGATCATCGGGATAGTAGGCATAATCTCCGCGATCAATCGCCACATTCAGCAGCCCCTCAACCATGGCGTTAATTTTCTGCTTCCATTCGGGATTCTGATCGCGCTGGTACCAAGCCATCATCCCCAGCACCATTCGTGAATTGCCATAAACGTTGGCGAAATCACGATCGGCGGGGTTCCAGGTCTGGTCCCAGGTGCGCAACTTGGTGTGGTGGGCGTAATAAAGACCTGGTGGTTCGATAAACCGCAGCATGGACTTCATCATGCCGTTCTCGACGTCCAAGTTGTGGTCACTGCCGGACATAACGCGCATCATCGGCAGCGACTCGGCGAATTTGGGGTTAATGGTTGGCAGGCCGGTGCCTTCGTGCGCCATCCACGCAGGGCTGGCATTGAAGTTAACGTGAAAGTAGATTTCGTATTGAACTCCGTCTCGATCCACGGGGTCCAACGTGCCGGTCAAACATCGCAACGCGAGGCGCGCCCGCTCCGCCAAGTCAAGAGTGTCTGGGACCGTTGCTTCATAACTAATGCCGGCCGGGACTCCAGGTTCTTCGGAAACGGGCGCGGCGGCAGCGACCGCGGCGGCAGTTTTGGAGGTCTTCAAAAGTAAGTAAGATCCCGCCGCGGAGGAAAGAGTTCGCTCGATGAATGCCCGACGCGTGACTCCGGAGTTGCTTTCTGATTGTTTCACTCGGTTTTCCATAATGTAGTCCCAAAGCAGAATTGTATTGGAGCCATAGTTAGTGGCTGCCAGACCCGGTCGGACTCCAAACTCCTTGCAGGGAGTCTGGAGCCTTAACCGAGACCTTGCAGCCCATGCATTTGGCAAAACTCGCTTCTCGCTTCTACCAGTAATACTTCAGGCCGAACTGGATCAATCGAGGACTGCTGGCGGTTGTTAGAGCACCAAAATTCGCCGCCGTCAGAGTAGTTGCTGGCCCAGACAAACTATGGTTGTTGAATAAGTTAAAGAATTCCGCTCGAAGCTCGAACCTGCCCCACTTCTCGCTAATAGGGAATTCCCGAAGGATGGAGGCATCCTCGTTCCAAACATTTGGCAGGCGGAGGACGTTCCGACCGAAGTCTCCGGGCGACCCGATAGGATTCGCGACAAACGCCGCCGGGTTAAACGCCATGTCAGGGGTCACGGGAGATGGATTGCCTACGATGTCGGGCCGGTCGGTATTGTCCCCATCCAGCTTATCGTTTTTCCCTGTGGCGAGGGTAAACGGTGTGTTGGTCCCAGCCGTAAAGATGGAGGCCACTTCCCAACCGCCCAGAATGTGCTTCGCCAGCCAGTTCGATTGCGAGAATGTGGGAGTATCGTAAATGAGCGATAACGCGTATACGTGTTGACGATCGAAGTCCGAACTGGCCTTATCCGATAGGCAGGCAAATGGATTTTGACATGCGATGCCTCCGATCGAGTCGACGGAACGATCATCGATCGAGTGGGAATAGGTATAGGAAGAGAGAAACATGAGGCCATGGCTGATGTTCTTGCGCACGGTGAACTCGAGCGCATTGAAATTGCTGGTTGCGTACGGGACTGCATATTGCACGGCGGCGATGATTCCCGGATTGTAGATGCGGCGGCTGTTAACGTTCGCTGCGGTTGACAGCGGGTCCCCGCTCGCATCGACACCGGGAATGTATACTGCGGGATTCCCCTCAGTACTTATCGTCAGGTTGCTCGCGTGATTGCCTACGTAAGCAAGATCAAAGAGCCAGTCGCTCCACATCTGACGCTGAATGTTCAAGTTCCATTCGGAAATGCGGGGGTCTTTCCAGAAGGGAGCCTCAGTTTCCAGAGTGGCTGGCGTCACGAAGATCGGACTCTTCGGGTTGAAGGAATTCGCCGCCGGCCATGGATCACCGCCAGGATACCCCAAGAACGGATTCTGTAATCCTCCTACGGGAGCAGGAAGATCCGTAATTTGGAGGAAGGGTGGCATCGCATGGGCCTGTCCAATCAAGTCAGGTACCGGCACATCGGAGAATAATCCGTATGCCCCACGGATTACCAGGTTGCTGCTCGCACGCGGGGTCCAGGCAAACCCGACGCGAGGCTCCAGGTTTTTCTTAGGCAACGGATAGAGTCCGGACGCAACTCCGCTGTCCCCGGGATAAAGGACGCCAATAGGGGCGGTAGGAAATATAGTGGACTGTCGGCCTGGAACCCAAGTCGCCTGCTGATCCGGAAATGGGCCAGGCGTGCCATCCACCAACGGCCCGTTTAGCTCCCAACGGAAACCGAGGTTCAATGTAAGACGGGAAGAGATTTTGATGTCATCCTGAACGAACGGATAGATCTTCTTCATCTGGCCATCCACTATATATTTACCGTGGATGTTAAAATCGCTCGGCGAACCTAACAGAAAATCCGCCAGAGGATTCCCCGTGAATGCGCCGCTAAAAGTGTAGTCCCCGTTGGTGTTCGAGAAAGAAGCATTGTGGTAATCATCAATTTCAAACTCCATGCCGAACTTGAAGGCATGCTTCCCGTGAATCCAACTCAGCGTGTCTGAATACTGGTCACTGAATCCGCTTTCCTGCTCCGCGTTCACACGCCCGGTTATGTATCCGGAGATGGCAAAAGTGGGTGCGTAGGGCCGCAGACTCGGCAGATCGATCCCGAGGGACTGGTAGCTTACGCCAAAAGCCTCAGAATTCGGAGTCATGCCATTGTAATAAAGTCCTTTATTGATTCCGAAATGCACCTGGTTAAGGAGCGTCGAGCTAATCACCCAAGTGTGAGACACACTGGCATCTTGTGTGTGGACATTTTGTTGGAAGGTCACGTAATTAGGAAGGGTCATGCCAAACGGTGCAGCGGTTTTCGACAAATCCTTGAAAAAGCGGACCGACAAAGTCTGGTTGTTAGTGATGCGCCAATCGCCCTTTATGAGCTCCTGGTCTACATCGATGGGAGCGCTCCCTACCGCGGTGAAGGTCCGACCGTCGGCGTTGTTCGGGAGTGGCGCAAATGCGTTGTACCAAGTCTGGGCGATAGGGCTGATGCGATTCGCAGGGATCGTGTTGCCCGGAAATGGCTGGCCGGTCGTGGGATCGGTGATTGTCGGATCGGCTGAGAAGTCACCGTTGCGCTCGTCCTGCGTCCCTGTCAAGACGTTGGATTCGAGGCTCTGCTGCAGAATTCTGAAGCCCTGATAGGATCCAAACAGGAAAAGCTTGTCCTTCACGATTGGCCCACCGGCCACGACGCCGAACTGATTCTGTTTCAAAACGGGAACGGTTTTCGCAAAGGTATTGCGGGCATTCAAATCGTTATTCCGCAGGAATTCCCACGCGTCGCCATGAAACTGATTCGTGCCCGATTTCGTTATGGCAGCCAAAATCGCGCCCGCGTCCCGACCGTACTCCGCGCTGTAGTCATGGGTGATCAACTGGAATTCCTGCAGCGCATCGGGATTGGGGTAGTTCAAGCCGGTATTTAGATAGACGCTGCTGTAGTTGTTACCGTCAAAGAGGTAATTAAGTTCGTTTTCGCGACTGCCATTAATGCTCGCATAAGAACCGCCCCTGTAGCCGGCAAGAACCGCGGGGGCACTGACCACGGTCGCGCCAGTCACTAGAGTAACCAATGCGACTGGGTTGCGCCCGTTTAGGGGCAAGTCGGTCAGGTTTGTTTGTTCTACAATTTGGCCTAGGCTGCTGGTAGTAGGAGTGAGCAGTTCGGCTTGCGCTTGTACCTCGACGTGTTGAGTCGTCGCCCCTAGCTGGAGCACCACGTTGACGTCTGCGGTCTGGCTGACGTCCAGGACGATGCCGACCTGCTTGATGGTCAGGAACCCCGTCTTGGACACCGAAAGGTCGTATTTACCGACGGGCAATAGCGGAAAAGTATACGAGCCCGCCGCGTCGGTTTGGGCGGTTCGTGTGAGATCCGTGTTCGTGTTCACGATCGTCACCCTGACATCCGGCACGACAGCCCCTGCAGGATCGGTGACCGAACCCGTGATGGCCGCCGTCGTCGCGGTTTGCGCCCACCCTTGATTTAAGTCCAACATGAGCAACGCCAGCACCAGAAACAAAAACCGGGCTATACGGAGCAACATTTTTTCTCCTCAAAACACCCTGTCGAGCTGTCTAGCTAAGTCTTGGGGTAAGCTAGATTCAGATTCAGGGTATCGGTCGAAGGCCCCCACTCCTGTCCGCAGGTGCGACTTCAGCCCCCGACATCCGGCACAATGCATCGTTCTCGAAAACCATCCGCGATTCATTCCTCGTTGAGTTTTGTTGTACTAAATACAATCGAAAACCACTATTGCGGGCAGATAATAGCCGATGAGCGATTGTTGTCAAGCGAATTCTAGACAAAATGCGTCTGGCGTTGGTAATTGCGGCACAACAACCTGCATAAAAAATTTTTGCCCCACAATTGCGCATATGTCGCCGTCGCCGGGACGTAAACCTGCGGAGGAGTCCGTGCATCCTCATCGCGTGGCAAGGATCTTCCGCAGCGGTTTCCCTGAGGTGCGGCGGCAGGCACGCGCAACCGCCGCGGCCACGGCCGCCCGTGCGGGTGATGAAAATCCACCATGAAGGAGTTGATTCCGGGAGACAGCCGTATACTTGGGAGACGCTCGGTTTAGCCTAGGCTTCCGGACGATCTTTGCGCGGCTACAACTATAAGATCGCCCCTGCGCCGGGTGATTGGCCTAATGATTTGGGCGGTAGAGGATCTCGTT
>Ga0302325_10011135_pt1 | contig 19402 bp, 17 predicted proteins | sample Palsa_T0_2_FD_201948 | JGI IMG/M metagenome (GOLD analysis project Ga0302325, IMG submission 201948) | Peat permafrost microbial communities from Stordalen Mire near Abisko, Sweden - Palsa_T0_2 | ecosystem: Environmental > Terrestrial > Soil > Palsa > Peat permafrost | place: Sweden: Abisko...
ATGGGGCATACAAGGGAGTTGCGACTGCATTGAGGAGTCGTGCGAATTCTACATTCCTATAGTTCCCAGCACTACAGTTGTGTATCCCGCGAGTCCTGGAAAAGTGAAGAAGGCCCAGGCCTGAAGGCCCTGCTGGTTTGCGCGCTTTTCAGGGGGTTGAAAACCCCCTGCTCCCTCCGACGTTCCGCAATTAAGATCGCCGTACCAGGAGTCTCCTGCATGGCGTGATCGTCTACCAGGCGAGCAGTTCATCGCCGGAAGATGAAGAGAGAAATTTGACTGGCCCGTTGGCGGAGTGGGGGCAGTCTCCATAGCATTGGATGGACTCGGGACCCGCCGTGCGCGCCCATTGCAGGGCCTGTTCGGCTTCGCGCAGCACGACAACGGGCGAGCGCCCCAGGCTGGATGCAATGCCATAGCAGGCTGACAAACGGATGGAATCGGCGCCGACATGAAACGGGGCGCAAAAAACGTCCGTGCGTATCCGCTCGGCAAGCGCGACGGCGTTGATGGCGTTGCAGCCGGGCAGGCCGAGGAGGAACTCATCCTTGCCGGGGCGGCCGAGAATGTCGTAGCTGCGCAGCAAGCGCGTGGTGCGCCCGGCAACCTGGCAGAGCAGGTCGTCGCAGGCTTCGTTGCCGAGACGCGAATTCCAGTGCCCAAAGTCGTCGATGTCGAGCAGCAGCAGGCTCAGGGAGCCATTCATGCGCTGCACCCGGTCGGTCTCCCGGAACAGCATGGTGAGGATGGTTTCGCGGTTGTAGACGCCGGTCAGATGATCCATGCGGGAATGCAGCGACTGGGTCTCGCGGAGCGTAGCAAGGTCGCGCGCATTTTCGCGATTGCGCAAAAGCATCCGGATGCGGAGTTGGAAGTATGGGACTTCAGCCTTGCGCAGGATGAGGTCGTCGATGACGCCTTCAGCAAGGCGATCGATCCAGTTCTTTGTAACAGTGTCCGAAATCAGGACAATCGCCAGCCGGCTGGTCGTATCCTCGGCGCGGACTGTGGCCAGCAGCCGTTCGATGTTCATGCGCGGATCCATGCCCTGAAGGCTGGTGTCGAGGAGCGCCAGAGAGAGGGCTGGATTTGTGGCGATGGAGTCCAAGGCGGCTTCGAGCGAGAGGACGACTTCAACCTGCGCGCCGGATGCGAGGAGCGCGGGTTCGAGCGCGGTGAGCAGGGCAGGATCGGGCGAAGCGAGCAGGAAGGTTGGCGAGATGGGGGTGGGCACGCGGAGCATCCTCACTAGGGTATACATCGGCGCAGATTAAAAACTGTTCACGGACTAGCGATGGATTCTGAGCGATTCCGAATGACTCTTTCGGTCGATTGGGGCTCCGAAAGTAACGTAGAGAGGCCCTGAGGCAAGGGATATTCCGTTTGCCGGCCTTCCTTCGGGGGCGATGCGCTGGTGACTCGAATGAAGCATGCCGCAGGGGCTGAAGCCCAAGTTGATAGCGCAGCACTTGCGGCACGACTGAAGTCGTGCCCTGACACTTCCAGCCTCTTCGACGGGATTCTTCCGCAAAATGTAAAGCTCGCCCTTTTTTTTGCGGGGTTGGCGGCATGATTCGCCGCAGCGAATCATGCCCTGTTACAAGGCGCGAGATCAGTCGACGAATTCTACCTTCGGTGCAATGGGAATGATGCCGCGCTCGTGGCCCAATTCCAGCAGCTTGCGAATGGCTTCGCGTCCGTCGGGACCGTAGTCGAGGGTGCGGTCGTTCACATACATGCTGACGAAGCGGTTGGCCAGGCGCGCGTCCAGGTCGCGGGCAAATTGCATGGCGTATTCGAGAGCCTCTTCGCGATGATCGAGCGCGTGCTGAATGCTGTCGCGCACTGCCTTGGTGACAATGCGCATGGAGTCCGGGCCGAGCGAGCGGCGAATTGCATTTCCGCCCAGCGGCAGCACCAGGCCGGTGGTTTCGCGCCACCACGCGCCGAGATCGATGACCTTGTAGAGGCCGTTGGAGGAATAGGTGAGCTGGCCTTCGTGAATGATGAGTCCGGCGTCGAAGTTGCCGGCAAGAATTTCAGGAATGATCTGGTCGAAGGGGACGGTGACCGTTTCGAGGGCGGGGTTGAAGACCTTCAGTGCCAGGTAGGCGGTGGTCAGGGTGCCGGGAATGGCGATCCTGATCTTGCCCAGGTCACTTGGAGCCAGCGGCTTCAGTGAGACGATCATGGGTCCGTAGCCCTCGCCCACGCTGCCTCCGCAACCCATCAAGGCATAGTTGTCCTGCAAGTACGGGTAGGCGTGGAAGCTGATCGCGGTGACGTCGTAGAAGGCTTCTTCGCGGGCGCGGCGATTGAGGGTTTCAATGTCGCATAGGGTATGCGTGAAGCGATAACCGGGGACACGGATCTTGTTGGTGGCCAGACCATAAAACATGAAGGCATCATCGGAGTCGGGACTATGGGCGATAGAGATGTCGAGCAAAGCGGGGGCGGCAACTCCGGATGTCTGTGTACTCACGGTAGGGAACGTTCCTTTCGGGGGAAAGACAGCAGCAGTTTTTAGATGCGACGATTGGACGATGCGGCTAAGCAGAGCGGTGTCGGAAGCGGACCCAACCGGCGGACAGAGCGGCTGCAGCAACTACTTTGAGCGCGTCTCCGGGCAGGAACGGCAGCACTGCCAGCGTAAACACCGATTGCGCTGAAGAATGGGTGATGCCCGTCAGCCAAAGAGCGCCGCAGAACAGGATGACCAGACTGCCTGCGGCGGCGGTGAGAGCGGCTGGGACGAATCCGCGATTTGAGCGCCGGACCAGGAACGCGATCAACCCCGCTGCCAGCGGATAGGAGAGCAGGTAGCCACCGGTGGGGCCGAGAAGATGGGCCAGGCCTCCAGGGGCAAGCGGCGTGGGTGCAAAGACGGGTAGCCCCAGCGCGCCTTCCACGAGATATGCACCCAAGGTGGCCGCAGCCAGTCCCGGACGCAGGAGCAGCCCCAGCAGCAGCACGGCAAAGGGCGCCAGCGAGAGCGGCACAGGCGTGAAATAGAGGGGCACGGCAACGCGAGCGCAAACCGCAACCAGGGCGCTGCCGGCGAGGATGATGCCCGCGGAACGGAGCCAGACGGATAGGCCCGTGGCGGATAGGCCTGCAAGATGGGTCGACGGGCTCAGAGGTGCGGCGAGATCTTTGCTCACTGGAGTTCCTTCAGGGTTCAGTTTCGTGGTCGATGTCCTCGGCTGGCTCTAAAGCTGCGTTGGCGTTGTTGCGGAGCGGGCCAGCCTCTGGATTGCTGTGCAGGCGTGATCTCTGCAGCCAGATGTGACGCGCCACGCCCGCCGCAGCCAGCAAAAGGCCCGTCACCGAGACGAGAAGAGCAATCATCAACCAGCGCATGGCACCAAACTAGCCAAGAATACCAGACGAGCCGTTCTCGCGATGGACGGTTTCAGGGGTGGCGCAGGCTGCCTTGCAGCCAATCAAGATAGGGGAGACTGACGCCCTCGACGCCCAGAACCAGGAACTCGGGAGTCTGATAGCTGTGCAGTTGGTGGAGCCGTTTCTCGAGAGCGGTAATCTGCTCGGGGCCGGTCTTCAGCAGCAGCAGGGTTTCGGTCGTGTGCTCGATCTGGCCTTCCCAGTGATAGATGGACTGGACGGCCGGGATGAGCGTGGCGCAGGCGGCCAGATGCTCTTCAACCAGGGTGCGCGCCATTCGACTGGCTTCGCCGGGGCTGGCGCAGGTGGTGAGGACGATGCGGACGGGTGGGGTGGCGTCAGACATAACGGGCTTCCTCGGCCAGTGTACTTGTGTGCGCTGCGTGTCGAAAGTGGGTTGCGCAAACGGGCGGGAATCTTCGCCGAAAACGCTGAGGGAGGGTGGTGATCTCCACCCTTTCCACGATGAAGCTGTGGAGAGGATGGGGCACGGTTCTTACTGCTTTCGATTGGAGAGTCAAAGGCGAGATGCCGAACTCACGGAAAGCTTAACTGAAACTTCAGGTAAGGCATGCTACCTTCTGATCTGTCGAAGCGACGCTTTTCCTTTGCTTCCGAACCTACTGAATCAGAACAGGAGAGATCGACATGCGAGTGACCGGTACGCGAGTCATGGGTCTGGGAGCGGTGCTGCTCACGGGTGCGCTTTCCGGAGCAGCGCAGACTAGCTGGGATGTGACGAAGACGATACCCATTGGCGGAGAGGGTGGATGGGACTATGCGACCGTCGACCCGGGGACGCACCACCTGTTTGTGACGCGAAGCACGCATACGATGGCGATTGACACCGCTACGGGAAAAGTGGTGGGCGATGTTCCGGGGCAGACAAGATCGCACGGCACGGCATTGGTCCCGTCCGTTGGACGGGGATTCATTACCGATGGCGGAGGGGACGGCGCCATCGTTGTCTTCGATCTGAGGACGTATGCGGTGCTGGGAAAGCTGGCGGCGCTGCCGGATTCGGATGGGATCATCTACGACAAGGGGCAAGACCTCGTTCTGGCCGTTTCCGGCGACAAGGGCATGCTGATGACGTTCAAGGCAGAGATCGATCCGGTGAACGGGAAGATCGATGCGCCGATCGACTTGGGCGGCGCGCCGGAGTTCCTTGCCTCCGATGGAGAGAAGGCATACGTGAACCTGGAAGACAAGGATATGGTCGCGGTGGTCGACCTGAAGACGAGGAAGGTGATTGCGCGCTGGCCGGTTGCGCCGGGTGGGCACCCGGTGGGCATGGCGATTGACCGGAAAACACACCGGCTGTTCATTGGCTGCCGCAATCCGCAGAAGCTGATTGTGATGAGCACCGAAGACGGCAAGGTGCTGGCCAGCCTGCCGATTGGAGCGGGCGTGGATGCGGCAGCCGTCGATGCGGGGCGTGCGTTCGCCAGTTGCGGCGATGGGACATTGATCGTGGCGGGCGAGAAGGATGGGAAGTTCGTGGTGGAACAGGTGGTGAAGACGAAGTTTGGCGCCCGGACGATGGGCGTGGATGAGTCCACGCACACGATCTATTTGCCCACTGCGGAGTACGAAGCGCTGGAAGCAGGAGAACGGCGGCCGAAGGCGAAGCCGGACACATTCATGATTGTCGAGGTGGGGGAGAAATAGCATCAATGGAGCTTGAACTGGAGTGTAGTTGCGCTTGCCGAGAGCATCTGAGTAGGGCAGTATGATCATTGCGGTCTGCAACCACCCTGGCGACGAGGACCAGTCATCGGGTTTCCGGTTTCGTATATGCCGCACCTGGAGAACGAGATGAGCGCAAACATCAAATTTGGCACCTCCGGATGGAGGGCGATTGTGGCGGATGAGTTTACCGTGGCCAATATCCGGCTGGCGGTGGCGGGGATTGCCGCCTATGTGAAGACGCAGCCGAAGCCGCACCGGGTGCTGGTGGGGCGCGACCCGCGCTTCCTGGGCGAGAGCTTTGTGGACATCGCCGCGAAAGTGCTGGCCGGCGCCGGCGTTACACCGATTGTGATCAGCGAAGCCGCGCCTACGCCGGCCATTGCCTACGCGGTGCGCACGCTCAAGACTTCGGGGGCGATCAACTTCACTGCCTCACACAATCCGCCGGAGTACAACGGCATCAAGTTCTCAACGCACGACGGAGCGCCGTCGCTGCCGGAGGTGACCAGGCAGATTGAGGCGGCGATTGGCGGATTCGGCGATGGGGCGAGCATTGCAAACGGGAATGTTCCCGAGGGCGGGTTCGAGACGGCGGACGTGAAGCCAGCGTTTTTGAAGCGGCTGGAGGAACTTGTCGACCTGAAGGCCATCGCCAAGTCGGGCATCAAGGTGGTCTACGATCCCTTCTGGGGCGCGGGGCGCGGGTACTCGTCCGACCTGCTGAAAGAGGCGGGAGTGGCTGTTGAGACCGTTCACGATTACCGCGATGTGCTCTTCGGCGGGCACGCGCCGGAGCCGGACGACCATCTGCTGGGCGATTGCAAGGCCAAGATGCGCGAGATTGCAGCTGCTCTGGGGATTGCCACGGATGGGGATGCGGACCGCTTCGGCATTGTGGACGCGGACGGCACCTTTATTCAGCCGAATTACATCATCGCGCTGCTGTTCGACTACCTGGTGGAGACGCGCGGCTGGAAGAACGGCGTGGCCAAGAGCGTGGCCACCACCAACCTGGTGAATGCGCTGGCTGACTACCACAAGGTTCCGCTGTATGAGACGCCGGTGGGCTTCAAGTACATTGGCGAGCTCATCATTGCGGACAAGATCGCCATTGGCGGGGAAGAGTCGGCGGGGCTGACCATTCGCGGACATGTTCCGGAGAAGGACGGGGTGATTGCCGGGCTGCTGGTGGCGGAGATGGTGGCCACACGCGGCAAGAGCCTTGGGCAGCAATTGAAGGAGCTGTTTGCCAAGGTTGGTTCCTTCTATCCGGTTCGCGAGAACTTCCACTTGACCGCGGAGGCTCGGCCCAAGTTCACTGAAAAGATGAAGTCCGATCCCACCGAACTGGGCGGGCGCAAAGTGAGCGCCGTGGTGCGCACTGACGGCCTGAAGCTGATTCTCGAAGACGGGTCGTGGGTGTGCTACCGGCTCAGCGGAACCGAGCCGGTGGTGCGGGCCTATACGGAAGCGCGCAGCGAACACGACATGGAAGCGCTGAAGGCGGCGGCGGAGAAGTTTGTGCTTTCGTAAAAGCAGTGATTAGTGGTTAGTGAGTAGTGGTTGGTGGCCAGGGACTGAGGGGCGCGGCGGGGACTGCGCCCTTTGCTGACTGAGTGAGGCGAGATGGCGGACGAGAAAGTAAAAGTCGATAAAGAAACGGCTGCTGCTCCGTTGAGCAAGCGGACGCTTGAGTTTGCGCAGCGGGCATGGCGCCCGGCGGGGACGGCGGTGGCGGTGTGCCTGGCGGTGCTGCTGATGGGGCATGTGGTGAACGGCAAGAACGGGCTCACTGTTTGGCACGGGAAGCGGGCGGAAGACCAGCAATTGCAGAAGGAAATCAACAAACTGCAACAGGAAAACGCGCAACTGCGCCAGCATGTGGAACAGTTGAAGTCGGACCCGGATGCCATTGAACACGAGGCGCGGGAGAAACTGCACTACGCCAAGCCGAACGAGGTGATTGTGGCGATGCCTGCGTCGCCCCAGGATCAGGCGCCGCCGACAGCCCGGTAGGGCTTCAAAAATCGACGTGCGCGCGTACTGAGCCAACCCAGACAGGGCCGCGGTCGCGGTTGTAGCCGGGATTGCTAATGTGCTGCACATCGAAGGAGTAGAACATTCCTCGCCAGGCGTGCCAGGTGTAGTAGCCCTCCACGATGTTCTCGCGGCCGTAGTTGAGGGCGCCGTCACCGAGCAGGAAGCCCAGGCCGCCCAGCTTCAAATACTCCTGGTGGTCGGCCTTGATGGCATTCGAGACTGCTACCAGGCCTATCTTGTCCACAGGCCGACGCCATCGGGTGCCGGCGTAGTCGGCGCCCAGTTCGACCGTCTGATCGACCTCCGTGTAGGCGAAGGACTCATGCTGGCCCTCGTTCCAGCCAAAGCGGCCAAAGACGCGCAGATTCTCGGTCATTTCCTGTTCGGTGTTGTAGCCCACGCCATACTTAAGGGCACTGAAGTGCTCGTGCAGCGTGATGGTGGGCACGGTTACGCCGAAGTTGGCGGTGTCTGCGCCGTTGAGGAAGTCATCTATCGCTTCGCGATATGTGCCCATATGGGCGCGGTTGGCATAGAACAATAGCCGTTGGACGCCTTTTCGTTTCGGAACCAGTCCGTGGCGCAGTTCGAACTCGCCGTTCTGCGCGTGGGCGCGGCTGAAGGCCCAGTCGAGGTCGATGCCGTTGGCGACGGTGGGCATGGCGAAGATGCCGTAACGGATGCTCCAGACGCGATCGTCGTATTCGGCCATGCCGCCCACGGTGTAGCCGCGCGTGTCGGCAGCGTAGTCCCACGCGCCGTTGTTGTCCACGGTCCAGTTCATGAACTGCAAATGACTGTCGGAGCCGGGGCCGTTCACGTCGAAGAAATCCGGAAGCGTGAGCTTGCCGATGCGAACCTCGACGCGGCGCAAGGGAACGCTTGGGGCCAGCGCAAAGAATCCAGACTCCTGGCTGGTGGTCTTGTTCGTGAATCCGAAGACCTGGTGAATCTGATAGCGGGCGATGTAAGGGACCTTGCCCAGGTTGGGGTTGCGCACCACATCGAGGTTGGTGAATCCGGCCAGGCCAAAGGCTTCGCTGAGGCCGCGTCCTTCGGCGGCTTCGAGGTCGAAGATGAAATCGGTGTTGTAGCGGATGGAGTGGTTGCGCCGCAGCGCGGTGTAAAGCGTGCCCACCATGGAGGTCTTGTACTCGCCCCTGGGGATAAAGCTGTTCTTTCCCTGGTAGGGCGAGTGGAAGGGCAGGTCGCCCTGGAGGATGATGTTGGCCTGGCCGGAGATCCACCAGAGGCTGTCATCGGGATGAGGAGCCATGGAGACGATGGGCGGATCGTTGGGCTCGTGACCCACGGGGCTCATGTCGGTGGATTTCTTTCCAATGCCGTCCTGCGGAGGGGCAGGGGCGAGTTGTCCGGGACCGGCCTGGGCGAAGAGGAACGCTGGCTGGTCGTGCGGCGAGGGTGCGGAAGGGAGCGCGGCTGGTTGCTGCGCTGGTGCGACGAGGGCAGACACTGACAGGACCAGTACGCACTTGAGCAGGGGGGGCAGGACGGCAATACGATTGTGGGCTGCCGCATGTGAGCGAGGCTGAGGGAGCAGATTGTGCCGGTAGCCGGAAGCGCGGAACATGCGAGAGCCTCTGAGTTGAGATGCGGAGTACGGGCAGGGGGCATAGAATGGAAGCGAAACGATACCCCCATTCCCTAGATACCATACCGGGGGTGGGTATTGTCAAACTGTTCGAAAGGAGGCGTGCGATGTCTCACGCGGAGCGGGAGAAGCTGAAGTTGCTGCAGCGGCTGCGGAAATTGCGCGGGCAACTGGACGCGGTGGAGCGGTCGCTGGCGGCGGATGAGGACTGCGGGGGGCAACTGATGCTGCTGGCGGCGGTCCGCGGCGGGGTAAACGGGCTGATGGGCGAGGTGCTGGAGACGCATATCCGCTTTCACCTGGTGGACGGAGCCAAGGAACAGATTGCCCCGGAATTGGCCGAAGATCTGATCGACCTGGTGCGCGCGTATCTGAAGTGAGGCAGGGAACGGAGAACAGGGAACAGGGACCAGGGATCAGACGTCCGTTTCTCGTCGCTCCGGGATCTCCCGACTGCCCTAGAAACCAGCCGCGATTGCTGCTTATGTTAGCGGGCGGACAGGGCAGGGATTGTTAAGGTTCGGTTGATTTGGTTCTGCAGGCGTGAATAATCGCGCGAGATGCGCGTGAGCAACTGCAATGAACGCTCCTCCCGGTGGGAATCGAAGCTTGGCGATCCGCTCACGCATGGGCCGGGGCGGGGCTCAGGGGATTTGCTCGTTGAGTAAATAACCAAGTAAGAAACCCCTGGCCATCGAGAATCCAATTCTTCGAATTCCTGCGTACGAACAAAGCAAATTGGATTATGATTCGGACTCATCGTGTTCCTGGCTATTGAAAGGCAGCTAACTCGGCCGGGACGAGAAAGAGGCGAGTTATGGCAAAGTCCCCCAAAGTCAAAGCTCCGAAGTTTGCGGAGCAATCGCGCGTGGTGCTCAAAGGAAGCGAAAAGGCCGCGGCAGAGAACGCAGTCCATGTGAAGGCCACGCCGGACAAGGCAAAGTTTACCGTTTCAGTGATTGTGAAGAGAAAAGAGCCGCTGAAGATCAACAAACGCGGCGGCCGGGCGAACGGGCCAGTGCGGTTGAGCCGCGCCGAGTATAAGAAGCATCACACGGCAGACCCCGACGCGCTGAAGCAGGTGAAGGCGTTCGCCAAGGAATTCGGCCTGAAGGTGGAAGACGATCCCACCGCGGCCATCCGGCGGACCGTACAACTGACGGGCGCGGCGGCCGACATCAAGAAGGCGTTTGGCGTGGAGCTGAACCAGAAGACCATTGAGGGCGTGGAGTACCGCGTGCGCGAGGGCGGAATTCAACTGCCGGAGTCGCTGACGGGCTCGGTGCTTGCCGTGCTCGGCCTCGACAACCGGCCGCAGGCGAAGGCGCATTTCCGCATGAGGCGCGAGGAGCCGAAGACAGGCTTGAAGGCGGCTGATGCCCCGGCGCAGCCGTCGAGCTATACGCCTCCGCAGGTCGCACAGGCGTACCAGTGGCCGGCCACGGCGAGTGGAGCGGGGCAGACCATCGGCATCATCGAGCTGGGCGGAGGATACCGCGCTGCGGACCTGAAGACTTATTTCCAATCGCTGAACGTGGCCAACCCAGCCATTACCGCGGTGAGCGTGGATGGCGGAAAGAATGCGCCTTCAAACGCCAACAGCGCGGACGGCGAGGTGATGCTGGACATTGAAGTGGCCGGAAGCGTGGCGCCGGGCGCGAAGATCGTGGTGTACTTTACGCCCAACACCGACCAGGGGTTCACCGACGCCATCACCACGGCAGTTCACGACACTACCAACAACCCGAGCGCGATATCCATCAGTTGGGGCGGTCCGGAGTCGAGTTGGACTTCGCAGGCGATGACTGCGTTGGACGCGGCGTGCCAGTCGGCGGCGGCGCTGGGGATCACGATTACGGTGGCAGCGGGCGACAATGGCTCGACGGATGGGTTGACCGGCAACAACGTAGACTTTCCGGCGTCGAGCCCACATGTGCTGGCCTGCGGAGGAACGGAGCTGAACGCGAATGGGTCCACGCTGATCTCCGAAGTGGTGTGGAACGAACTGGCCAACAACGACGGCGCAACCGGCGGCGGGGTGAGCAACTTCTTCCCGCTGCCCAGTTGGCAGGCAAATTCCAACGTGCCTACGGCGAGCGCGAGCGGCGGCGGCCGCGGCGTTCCCGACGTGGCCGGGGACGCCGACCCCAACAGCGGCTACAACGTGCGGGTGGACGGACAGAACACAGTGGTGGGCGGCACCAGCGCGGTGGCGCCGCTGTGGGCAGGCCTGGTGGCGGTGGCCAACCAGCAACTGGGCACGCAGGTCGGATTCATTCAGCCGGCCATCTATGCGGCCAAGGCGGCTGCGGCGTTCAACGACATCACGGAAGGCAATAACCCCGCGTTTTCCGCCGGGCCCGGTTGGGATGCGTGCACCGGGCAGGGTTCGCCGAAAGCGAGCGCACTGATTCCTCTGCTTGCGCCTGCGGGAACGACACCGGCGCCGACACCGGCGCCGACTTCCGCGCCCACTCCCACACCAGCCCCGCCAAAGAAGAAGAAAAAGAAGAAGTCAGCCAGCGTCAAACCCGTGGTGACGAAGGCGGCGAAGAAGGTGGCAGCGAAGAAGAGCGGAAAGAAAGCGGGCAAGAAGGCTGCAGGAAAAAAGAAAGGGAAGAAGTAATTTCCCGGGCGCCCCATCCTTCTGCGTCGATCCCACCCATCGCAAATTACGCGATGGATGGGGCACCCTCATTTCAAGGGTTGGTCAAGGCCGGGCAAACCGCCCTATTCTGAATAACGCTACTCGCCGTCGGGCGGGACTTGCTCGAGCAAGCGCTTCCAGGTCTTCTGGTTTTTGCGGAAGCCGCGCTTGAGATCTTCGAGCAGACGCTCGAAGTCGGCGTTGGTGCGCAGGTTGTTCCACGCAGGGTTGATCTGAAACCAGGGATAGTTTTCGTTGCCCAGGTAGATGGCGCGGCGCAGCCAATGGAGCGCTTCGCTGGAATCGCCTTCAACGGCAAAGTAGCTGGCGAGGCGGTAGGCCATTTCGCTGTCGGCTTCGGCGGCGGCCAGCGTATCGTCTTTGAGCAGCGCGGCGGCGCGCTCACGCTCACCGGCCTGCACGTAGCAAAGGGCCAGCGTGGGCACAGCAATGCGCAGCGAGCCGTCGTCGCGAATGACGCCTTCCAGAATTTCAATGGCTGCGCTGAGATTGCCGAGGCGCATTTGCTGATAGCCGGCCGAGGTGCGCAGCAGCGGGTGGCGCGGCTCGAGGGCGAGGCCTTTTTCCAGTTCGTCACCCGCGAGCTCGATTTGATTTTGATAGTGGTAGACGCGGGCGCGGTGGTTGTAGAGGATGGGCGCGCTGGCGGGGTTTAGCTTGAGGGCGCGGCTGAACTGGAGCAGGGCATCGTCGTACATGCCGTCGCCGCGCAGAGCCAGGCCGGCCACCATGTGCACGTTCCAGTCATTCGCGGCGCCAGCCAGCAGGTTGGCGATGCCGTGGCGGGCTGACTCTTTTTCGCCGCGCGATAGAAGCATGTAGATGCGGTAGAGATTGGCTTCGGTCGAGGCGGGGTCAAGCTTGAGGGCTTCGTCGAAGGCTCGCCGGGCGTGCATCACGTGGATCTGGCCTCCAAAGCCGTGACGCACATATTGCAGTTCGGCGATCCCCAGGCCGCACCAGCCGGCAGCAAACTCGGGATCGGTGGCTGTGACGCTGGCAAACAAAGCATGCGCACGGTCCAGGTCGCCGCGGGAACCGGTGCGCACCATGAATGAGCTGAGCAGCGCGCGTGCCTGCAGATAGGCTTCGCTGACGCGGCCAGGCAGCGATCCATGGGCGGCGTCGCGCGAGCCGTTGCGCGGCGCGTCAATTTGGTCGCCTGCGGAAAGCCCGTGCAGCGCGGCGAAAACCTCGTTCGAAATTTCTGTTTGCACCGCGATCAGATCGAGCGACGCCACGCGGATAGCTCCGCCGGAACGCACGCTTTGCGAAGCCACGTCGAGCAATTGCCAGTTCAGGTCGAATCCCTCTTCGGAGCGCAGAAAATTTCCCGCGAGCACGAACGAGACGAGCAGTTTCTGGCCGACGGAGAGCGGGTCCATTTTGGCGATGGGCAGGGGCATCAGGGTGCTGGATGGGCGAACTACGAGCGCCGGAATGCGCGCCAGTCGAGCGGCGATGGCATCGGCCAGGGCAAAGCCATAGAGTGGAGCCACTTCTGTTGCGCCGAGATTGGTGAAGGGCAGTACGACGAGGGAGTTCTGTGGCGCTCGATCGACGGCCGACTCACGGAATCGCTCCGCCAGCATGGAGAGAAAGCCGGTGTTGCGCTTCTCCGCTTCGGGTCCGGTGGTGGGCAAGTTGGCGGCAGCATCGCCGGGGATAATGCCGGTCTCAATCTGCAGAGCCTTCATGATGGTTTTCAACGCCTCGCGAACTTCGGCGGCAGAGGCGTAGCGCGCCCCTGGATTCTTCTCAAGACAACTGGCGATCACGCTCTTCAACTCCGGGGAGATGCCGGGAACAATGAAGCTAAGGTCTTCGGGGCCGGAAAACTGAATGGCGCGGATGGCCTGAAAGTCTTCGGCTTCGGGGCGCGCGAAGGGATGGCGTCCGGCAGTGAGCTCGTAGAGGATGACGCCGAGCGCCCAGACGTCCGACTGCACGCTCGATTGGCCGGTGACGAACTGCTCCGGGGCCATGTAGCGGATGGTGCCGCCGCGGGCGGTGTAGGTGGCGGCGACAGAAGCGTCCTTGGCCAGGGCGGGCTTGGAGGGGTCGAAGCTTGCATCTTCAGGGCGCAGGCGGCGTGCCAGGCCGAAATCCAGAATCTTGACCAGTCCACCGTCGGTGAGCATGACGTTCTGCGGCTTCAAGTCGCGATGGAAGATGCCCAGCGTGTGCGCGGCCTGGAGTCCGTCGGCAATTTGTATTCCAACTGAGAGCACCAGTTGCAGGCTGGCAGGGCCGCGGGCGATGAGCCGGTCGAGGGACTGACCGGGGACGTATTGCATCACGATGTAGCCTTCGTTGCCGGTTTCGCCCACCTCATAGATGGCGCAGACGTTGGGATGCTCGATGGCAGACGCCAGGCGCGCCTCGCGCAGCACGGTGGTGCGCAACTGTTGGGCGGAAAGCAACCCGGTGCGCAGGATTTTGAGCACCACGGGCCGCTGCAGCAGAGTGTCGTTCGCCAGGTAGACCACGCCGCTGCCGCCGGCGCCGAGCTTGCGGAGAATCTCGTAATGTTCGATGCTTCTTCGCTTCATCTATCTCAAGTGTACCGAGGGACGCGTCAGGAAAGCCTCAAGAGGCCGTGAATTGAGGATAAGATTCCCAGATTGAACCGTTTGCGAATGCCCGTTGAGACTAAGGAAGCTGCTGTGAATGTTGCCGCAGAAGGGCCCCGTCGCGATCTGATAACTTCGTACTGAGAATGTGGGATTGGGGCAGATTGAGAGCGAGGGGCTTGGCGCGATGGAATGTTTTGGCGGTCTGCGCGATGGCTCTGGCAGGAGCCGGCCTGGCGGCGCAACAGATCCCGCCGACGCAACCGGCTCCCGATGCACAGCAGGGCCAGAGCGAACAGGTGCACACAGGCACCACAAGCGGCCTCGACTCCGAGGCGCGGCTCGAGGCACTGCTCGGCGATCACCAGTTTCTTCGCATCGAAGCGGAATTGCCGCAGATGCCGCCGGAGCAGGCGCAGTTCTACCGCGGCATTCTGGCCAACCGCAACAACGACCCGAAAGCCTCCCTCCGGTTGCTGGAGCCATTGGTAGACAAGGTGGCGGCCGGCGGAAATGCGGTGGAGGAGAAGATTCTGAGCAAGGCGCTGGCGGAGGACTACTTGCGCACCGGCGATATGGCCAAGGCCGCCAGAGCCTATGAGACATTGGAGAGCCGGCTGCAAGGGCGTTTGAGCACCGAAGAGCAGGATGAGATTGAGCTGCCCCTGAAGCTGGCGCCGCTGGCCGCCGCCAATCCGCCCATGACCGTTGAGCCGTACGAGCCGTTCGTGCTGCAGATCACGCGCAACCCGCTCGGACTGACCGAGCTTCCGGTTTACGTGGATGCCCGGCCGCATAGCTGGATGATGGACCCGACGGCGCCGTTCAATCTCATCTCACGCTCGGAGGCAAAAGAAGCGGGACTCAAAGTCTCGGACGAGTTTGCGGTGATTCACACGCTCACCGGGCGGCCCATGCAGGTGCACATGACAGTGATTCCGCGCTTCACGATCGGTGGGCGCATTACCTTCCGCAACATGACGGCGTTTGTGTTTGAGGATGCGGACTACTCGTTTCCGCGCTCCCACTACCAGGTGGAAGGAGAATTGGGTTACGCTGCGCTTTCCGCGCTTGGAAGTTTGACTGTTACGTCCGACGCGACGATCGAAGTGCGGCCGTTCAAGCCGCCACTCGCAACCGAAAAAGAAGACCCGCCCATGCCCGGCGCGCGGTTCTTTCTTGATGGAGACCAGATGATCGTGGCGCTCGGATCGAAGGGCCAGGAACGCATGTACGCCGTGGATGCGAGCGGCCAACAGACCTACATGACTTCCCGTTATTACGACGAGCACACGGAGAACTTCGCTGGGCAGAAGATGGAGTTGTTCTCAATTCCCGGCGCACAGAACAAGCCGCCGCAGCCGGCATTTGTGGCCGAGACCGTCTCGCTGACGGTGGGGCCTACGACGGTTCCGGCGCATTACATCCAGGTGATTACGGAGCCGGTTGGATGGGCGGCGCTGGACGATGTGTATGGCGTGCTGGGGATGGATTTTCTGGATCAGTTGAAGAGTTACACGTTCGACTATCGGACGATGCGATTTGGGGTCAGGACGGAATAGTAGCCGACAGCTTCAATGCCCGAGCCGGGAGCGGGATTCGTCGACCGGTTCTGGAGGCAGCTTCGCCAGCCGTTTCTGGCTGCGGCGGCCGAGTAGAAGCATGGAAGCGCCGAAGACAAGCAGCACGAGTCCCCACCAGAAGTTGGCGTTGATGCCGAGGCTGGCGTTATAAATGGCGCTGCCGCGCGTGGCCAAGCCGAAGGCAGTCAGGATCATGCCGACGAGTGTGAACATCAAGCCCATGGGGATGCGTAAATCGAGACTCATGATTTGCTCCTATCTTGCCTCTGCGACATTTGAGAAAATCTCAGGAGATCCGCGGAGGACTTCCCTCAGGGGCTAAAGCCCACAGCCATTTAGACTCTTTCGGCACGACTAAAGTCGTGCCCTGTTACAAAGCAAACTGCTGAAATGCGCGATGTAAACACGCGCTAGTAAAAGAAAATGTTGAGGCCAATGGCCATGAGCAGGACGGCAATGGCCAGGGCTTCGGGGCTCTTCCACCATACGTTGTGCGCCTTGGGCGGTTTCGGCGTGAGCGAGTGAACCAGACCTACGAGCTCCGACTCTGGCCGGGCCTTGGTTGCGAGGCTGACTACGACCGTGACGAGGAAGTTGGCGCTGAAGGCGAAGATGGCGGTCCAGAAGTTCTGCGCCATGTCGCTGGGATAATGATGCAGAACTGTGAGCCATCCGCCGTGAATGCCGGGGCGCGCTTCGATGGGCAGGGTGAGCCCGTGGTGCAGCATAGCTGTTGCGGTGCCGGCAATGAGACCTGCGAATGCGCCGTGACCGGTGGCGCGCTTCCAGAACATGCCCAGCAGGAAGGTGGCGAAAAGCGGCGCGTTGACGAAGCTGAAGACGAGCTGCAGCGTATCCATGATGTTGTTGAAGTTGATGGCCGCATAGGCGGTGGCAATGGAGAGCAGGATACCCCCGACGGTAGCCCATCGGCCAACCGCCATGTAGTGCCGGTCGCTGCCGCCGGGATGGATATAGGACTGGTAAAGGTCGTAAGTGAAAACGGTATTGAAGGCGGTAACGTTGCCCGCCATGCCGCTCATGAAACTGGCAAGCAGCGCGGTGAGGCCGAGGCCGAGAATGCCGGTGGGGAAAAAGTGCAGCAGCATGTTGGGCGTGGCCATGTCGTAGTCCAGCAGCGGCTGGCCGCTGGCGGTGTACATGGGCTTGCCGGTCACGGGATTGATTTTGGCAGGAACCAGGCCGCGGCCTTCTTCAACATTCTGCGGGATGACGGTGGTGTCGCGAACGATCATTCCGTTGACATTGTGAACGACGGTGGTGGTGTGCGGTGTGGGCAGGCCGATGGCCAGCAGGCCCGGCAAAATCACCAGAAACGGAAAGAAGATCTTGGGCACCGCGGCGATGAGCGGCACGCGGCGGGCCGATTCCATGTTCTTTGAGGCCATGGCAGTCTGTATGACAAGAAAGTCGGTACACCAGTAGCCGGAGCCGAGCACAAATCCAAGACCCATGCCGAGGCCGATGATCTCGATGCCCATGGGGTTCGTGGATGCGTGTGCAACGCCCTTCCATTCGTGCATGTATTGCATCGGAACCGAGGCTTTCAGGCCGCTCCATCCGCCGATGTTGCGCAGGCCGAGGAGGACCAGGGGAAGAAAGCCGGCAATGATGAGGAAGAACTGCAGGACCTCGTTGTAAATGGCGCTGGTGAGGCCGCCGAGAAAAATGTACGCCAGCACAATGAGTGCCGAGAGCACGATGGAGAAAGTGAAGATTCCCTCCGGGGCCCAGCCCAATGCATGAAACAACCCGTCAAAAACATGCAGCGCCTGGATGAGGCGCGCCATGGCGTACATCGAGATGCCGGAGCTGAAGACGGTCATCACGGCGAAGGAGCAGGCGTTCAGCGCGCGGGTCTTTTCGTCGAACCTCATGCGGAGAAACTCGGGCACCGAGCGGGCCTTCGATCCATAGTAGAACGGCATCATGAAGATGCCGACGAAGATCATGGCGGGGATGGCGCCGATGCCGTAGAAGTGCGCCGTCTCGAGTCCGTATTTGGCGCCGGATGCGCCCATGCCGATGACTTCCTGCGCGCCGAGGTTGGCGCTGATGAAGGCCAGTCCGCAGATCCACGCGGGCAAGGCGCGGCCGGCCTGGAAAAAGTCCTTGCTGGTCTTCATGTAGCGCTTGAGGGCAAAGCCGATGCCGAGCACAAACACGAAGTAGAGCAGCATGATCAGCCAGTCGACGGAGGTGAGGTTCAACACGAGCGGCTCCTTGGCAAAAGCGTTTTCAGGAAACAGAGAACGGGCAGCGCTGAATCAGGTCCACACCACTCTACTGACGGGGATGGAGGTACGTCCAGCGAAATTTGAAAAGGTTTTCATGCAGGCTAAGGTTTTGCGCCGATCATTGGTTGTTAGGATCTAGTGCGTGATGCGGTCCTTGCCACGCGCGGCGATTTCCCGTAATCTGACGTTCATGGAAGTACTTTTCACACCCGAACTCGAAGCGAAACTTGCACGATCTGCGGCTCAGCAGGGACGCAATCCCGATGAGTTGGTGCAGCAAGTCGTGGCGAGGTATTTCGACGAGGAAAGCCGCTTCATTGACGCGGTTAGCCGCGGCGAGAAAGCGTTGCTGGATGGGGAGTACTTGACGCATGAGCAAGTGGGCCTGCGCCTCGAGCGGTTCTTGCGGCCCTGATGGAAGTCCGCTGGTCCTCGCCCGCAGCCGAAGATTTGGAGCAAATCTGCGATTGGATCGAGCGCGACAATCCCGAAGCCGCGCGCCGTGTTGCTCGAACGATCTATGACGAGTGTTCCCGCCTGAAAGACTTTCCCAATCTTGGGCGAGCAAGCCGCCGCATGGCGGGCCGGCGTGAGCTTACATTCGCACCCTTGCCTTACATCGTTGTCTATCAGGTCAAGCCAAATGCGGTTGAAATCTCCCGCATTTTCCAGGGTGCACAAGACTGGCCTTAGAACCTGTCTAAAAACCGAGTTCAAAGAGGGCCGGTTGAGGTGGCGCAGCCGGTGGGCCTCCCACCCATTCGCAAAAAGCGCGAATGGATGGGGCACGGTGCGTTTGTGCCGGGTTCGAGGTTGGCAAATCCGAGTTTCTAGACAGGGTCTTCGATCTGACAATGGGTCGATTGCCAGGCCACAGAGGCTGGTTCCCTCGGTCCCTCATTTACACTGAGAGAGCATGATTCCTACCCTCACTTGGACGCCGGAAGGCGTCCGCTTTATCGATCAGACGAAGCTCCCCCTCGAGGAGAGCTATGTGCTCGCCACTACCTACGAAGAGGTGGCAGAGGTGATTGTCACCATGGTGGTGCGCGGCGCGCCGGCTATCGGCGTCTCGGCGGCCTACGGCATCGCGCTGGGCACACAGAAAACCGAAGCTGCCACGGCGGCGGAGTTTGCGCCGGAGTTCGAGCGCATCTGCGCGCGGCTGGCGGGCACGCGGCCCACGGCGGTAAACCTGTTCTGGGCGATTGATCGCATGAAGCGGCTCTTTGCGGCCCTTCGGGCGGCAGTCTACCCGATGGCGATTGTGAAGGAACAAATCCTGGCTGAAGCGGATGCGATGTATGAGGAAGACATTGCCGCCTGCAAGGCCATGGGCGCATTTGGCGGAGAACTGCTGCCCGAAGAGGGCGGCGTGCTCACGCACTGCAACGCAGGCGCACTGGCCACGTGCGGCTATGGAACGGCGCTGGGAGTGATTCGGTCTGCCGTGGAGCAGGGCAAGCGCATTCACGTCTATGCAGACGAGACGCGGCCTTTCTTGCAAGGCGCGCGCCTCACCGCCTGGGAACTGATGGCCGATGGCATTCCGACCACGGTCATCTGCGACAACA
>Ga0302325_10011136_pt1 | contig 19401 bp, 30 predicted proteins | sample Palsa_T0_2_FD_201948 | JGI IMG/M metagenome (GOLD analysis project Ga0302325, IMG submission 201948) | Peat permafrost microbial communities from Stordalen Mire near Abisko, Sweden - Palsa_T0_2 | ecosystem: Environmental > Terrestrial > Soil > Palsa > Peat permafrost | place: Sweden: Abisko...
CGTTCCTCATTGGTCCGGATCGACTTCATTCGCGAGTTTCAGAAATGGACGCATGGTGAATACCGCGTCATCCTGCAATCCGGCAAGACGCTTACATGGACGCGCCGCTATCTCGACCACCATCCGGAGTTACTGCGGAAGCTCTGAGCGTGATTCCGCGCGCAAGGCAAAGGCAAGCTGCAGTTATGCGCTTGCCTTTGCTTTGCGCGAATTCTTTCCCTGAACGGCCGTCAAAACTACCCGCTTCCGTTTCGGCGAAGCGGACGGCAAAGAGCCGCTTCGGGTATTCGGTTTCGTAAGCTTGACTTGAGCTCCTAGCTGTAACTTCCCAGCACATTGAATGAGCTTGCCTACGCTGAATTTTGAGACTTTTCCATTCAATAGATTACTGACATCCGGCTGGTGCATCCCCAGAACGAGCGCAAGCTCCTGCTCGGAAATCCCTTGTTCACGAATATATTGCAGCAGCTCCCGATAAATCTCGGCCTTGACCTTGATTTCAAGAGTCTAAGAGGGGCTGAATCACAAGTCGTCCAGAACGCTACCCTTCGCCGTGATTGACGGGTTTTTCTTCGGTTTTGCCACGCTTCAATATAGCAGTTTATCTATAGGAGCCAGGAATCATGTAGAGGCGTCTCGGGAAATTGTGCTTTCTACTGATCGCGCCTGATTTCCCGGTTAATATGGAACCACCCCTCCCCAAATGCGCTCAAGCTACTGCGGAACCACGCAGGAAGAGGTGAAAATGAAATCCGACTCGTCCAAACCCGGAATCGCTTTCCTCGTGGCCGCACTCGTAATTTGGCTTGTCACGCTCTTCCAAACCATTCAGAATCTGCACTCCGTGCGCTGGCCGCATAGCTGGCTGTGGGCAGTGACTGCGTACAGCTAGCCTTCCTTGGGACATGGGATCGACACAGAGAACTTGGGCAGATGGTCGAAGCTCTTTGCGGTGGACTCTTCATCGTAGATTCCTACGTGTTAGCCAGGGCTCACGGTTGGCAGTTCTGATTACTGGCCTGCTTCCTGACTCTCCCGGCATTTGTATTCATCAACAATGCCCGCAAGCTATTCTCAAAACATCGCCTGCGCGACGCACAAGAAAAGGCACCCTGCTGAAGCAGGATGCCTTTGTCGTACTGCACGGAGATGCCAGAGAAGAACTTTAGAAGAGCCGGAAAACTAAGCCGCTTCCTCGCCCTTATCTTCGCTCTTCTGCTTTTCCATGGCCTCTTCAAGCTCGGCGCGCTTCTTGGCTTTCGCGTCGGCGCGCTTCTGGCGCTTCTCGTCCAACTGCTTCTCGGCGCCGAGAAGTTCAATGAAGGCCTTCTCCGCCCCATCGCCCTTCTGGAAGCCGGTCTTGACGATGCGCAGATAGCCGCCCTGGCGATCGCCGTAACGCGGAGCCACGGTGTCGAAGAGCCGCTTGACCGAGTCGTCGGTCATCAGGAACGCGAGCGCCTGGCGACGCGAGTGAAGATCGCCCTTCTTGCCCAGGGTGATCATTTTCTCGACCAGCGGGCGAACCGCCTTCGCCTTGGCGATGGTGGTTTCGACGCGGTCTTCGATGATGACGGACGTGACCAGGTTGCGCAACAGGGCGCGGCGATGGCTGGTGTTGCGTCCGAGTTTAAATCCTGCATTGCGATGGCGCATGATGGTGCTCTCTTTCAGAAAAAGTGATCAGTGGTCAGTGAACAGGGATCAGTGCGAGGAACTGCGCTTGAGGCGCGATCACTGATCACTGACCACTGAAAACTCGTACTAGAAGTTTTCCGTCTCAGTCGGCAGCAGCATATCCACGGAATCCAGCAGCTCATCCTCATCGTCAAAGCGGCTGAAGCCGGCAGCCAACGCGGCGGCGGGAAGGATGCTGGTCGGTCCGGGAACGGCGTTGCCGTTTTCGTCGATCTTCATGCCCAGCGAAAGTCCCATCTGGGCCAGAATTTCCTTGATTTCGTTCAAGCTCTTGCGGCCAAAGTTCTTGGTCTTGAGCATTTCGGCTTCGGTCTTCTGCACCAGTTCGCCAATGGTCTGGATGTTGGCGTTCTTGAGGCAGTTGTAGCTGCGGACCGAGAGCTCCAGCTCTTCCACGGAGCGGTTGAGATTATCGTTGCGCAGGATGCCAAAACCGGTGTCGTGATGGCCTTCGGCTTCAATCTCTTCCTCAAAGTTGATGAAGATGCTCATGTGGTCCTTGAGCAGCTTGGCCGCGAGGCCGAGCGCATCGGCCGGAAGAACCGCGCCGTTGGTCCACACTTCAAGCGTGAGCTTGTCGTAGTCGGTAATCTGACCGAGACGCGCTGCTTCGACGATGTAGTTCACGCGGCGAACCGGCGAGTGGACCGAATCGACAGGAATAAAGCCAATGCCCAGATCGGCGTCAAAGTTCTTGTCGGCTGAGACGTAGCCACGGCCGCGCTTGAGGCGCATTTCCATGTCCAGGCGTCCGCCTTCGGAGACGGTTGCGATGTACACATCCTTGTCGAGAATCTCGACGTCGCCATCGGCTTCGATCATGCCGGAGGTGACAACGCCCGGTGTGTCGGCGCGCAGATAGAGCGCCTTGGGGCCGTCGCCATTGAGCTTGAACGGGATCTGCTTCAGGTTCAGGATGATGTCGGTTGCGTCTTCGACCACGCCGCCGATCGACTGGAACTCATGCAGCACTTCTTCGATGCGAACGGCGGTAACCGCTGCTCCCTCGATCGAGCTGAGCAGGGTGCGGCGAAGGGCGTTGCCGATCGTCGTGCCGAAGCCACGCTCAAAGGGCTGTGCGCTGAACTTGCCAAACTTCTCGGTAAGCGACTCGGCATCGACTGCCAGACGCTTGGGCTTTTGAAAACCTCTCCACAACATAGCTATTTCCTTTTCCTGTGTGCGCTTGTCCGACGCGAAGCATTCTGCGGCGGTCACACTGGTTATCCTTCGTTTGGATGACCCGGACAGCGTGTTAGTCCGGGTTACTGCGAGTTATCAGTGGTCAGTGATCAGTTTTCATTGAATTTCGACCACTGAAAACTGATCACTGACCACTCGAACTTACTTGGAGTACAACTCGACGATCAACTGTTCGTTGACCGGCAGAGAAATCTCATCGCGCTTGGGCAGTGAAATCACCTTGCCGGTCAGGTTGGCAAAGTCGATCTGCAACCATGAGGGCGAGTGATTCTGCGCCGCGTACTGGCTGGCCGCTTCGACAACCACAAGCTTCTTGGCGCCTTCGCGGATCGCGACGGTGTCGCCGACGCTAACCTGGTAGGAAGGAATGTTCACCTTGCGGCCATTCACTTCAACGTGCCCGTGGCGGACGACCTGACGCGCCTGACGGCGGCTGATGGCGAATCCGAGACGGAAGGCGACGTTGTCCAGACGGCGCTCCAACTGCTGAATGAGCAACTCGCCGGTCACGCCGGAGGCGCGGTTCGCCTTCTCGTAATAGGCGCGGAACTGAGTCTCAAGGGTAAAGTAGATGCGCTTGGCCTTCTGCTTCTCGCGCAGTTGCAAGCCGTAGCCCACGATCTTGGCCTTGCGGCTCTGCCCATGCTGGCCGGGAGCGAAGTTGCGCTTTTCGAGAGGGCATTTATCGCTGAGGCATTTGGTGCCTTTCAAGAAGAGCTTGGTGCCTTCGCGACGGCAAAGGCGGCATACGGGGCCGGTGTAACGTGCCATGATTTCTCCAAATTCGGATGTCGGCAGGTTTACGCTTGGTAGCTTCTTCCCTGCTCAGTTTTGTTGTGAGTGGTCAGCGGTCAGCGGTCAAAAACACCCTGATCACTGACCACGGATCACTAGACTCTACGACGCTTAGGCGGACGGCAGCCGTTGTGCGGAACCGGCGTAACGTCGCGAATCGAACGCACATCGATGCCGGCCGCTGCCAGCGCACGAATCGCCGACTCACGTCCCGAACCGGGACCCGAGACGCGAACGTCCACTGCGCGCAGACCGTGATCGCGAGCCGCGTTGGCCGCGTTCTGGGCTGCCTGCTGAGCCGCGAAGGGAGTGCCCTTACGCGAACCGCGGAAGCCGAGCGAGCCGGAACTCTTCCAGCTCAACGTGTTGCCGACCGGGTCGGTGATGGTCACAATGGTGTTGTTGAAAGTCGCCTGAATGAAGACCAGACCAAATGGCACATTCTTGCGCTCACGCTTTTTGAACTTCTTGTTTTTGCCCGGCTTCGCCGCGCCACTCTGCTGCTTTGCCATTACTTCGTCACCTTCTTCTTGCCGGCAACGGTGCCCTTACGGGGTCCCTTGCGGGTGCGAGCGTTGGTGCGGGTGCGCTGGCCGTTGACCGGCAGCGAGCGCTTGTGGCGCTGTCCGCGATAGCTTTGGATGTCCATCAGGCGCTTGATGTGCATCGAAACGTCCTTGCGCAGGTCGCCTTCGATATTGCCCTCATCTTCAATCACCTGACGAATGCGGTTCACCTCGTCCTCGCCCAGATCCTGGATCTTCTTGAAGGGGTCAACGTCCGCCTTCGCCAGAATCTTGACTGCACGCGGGTTACCGATCCCGAAAATGTACGTGAGCGCGATTCGTGCCTGCTTGTTGCGGGGCAGATCGACGCCAGCAATACGTGCCATGTGCTTCCTTCATTCCCTTGCGGGAGGGTCTGTGTGCTTCCGGCGTCTATCCGGCTTGCACGGGGTGAATCGGTTGTCTCCGGGGTTCATCGCAAGCCTTGCAGTTCTCAAGAGAATGCTGGCTAACTCGCCCCTGGGCTTATTTGCTTACTTGCCTACTTCTGCCCACAGGAAACTTCCAAATATATCCGGGACGAACTTATCCCTGACGCTGCTTGTGCTTTGCGTTTTCGCAGATCACACGCACCACCCCGCGGCGGTGAATGACCTTGCACTTATCGCAAATCTTCTTGACTGACGCACGAACCTTCATTGCTTTGCTTCCTCTTCCCCGCCTCGTGACTCAAATTCAAAGTCCGACGCGAAAAACTCATTTATAGCGGTAAACGATCCGCCCGCGATTCAGGTCGTACGGGCTCAACTCCACCGCAACCCGGTCGCCGGGCAGAATGCGGATAAAGTTCTTCCGCATACGGCCGGAAACATGAGCCAGTACCTGATGCTCATTCTCCAGCTTGACCTTGAACATGGCGTTGGGCAGCGTTTCCACTACCACCGCCATTACCTCAATCGCGTCTTCCTTCGACAAACTCGAATTCCGCTTCCGCAGAGCCTCTTCAGAGCCCCGCCTGTTAGACCTAAAACGCCCTCGCCGGGCCTAGTCGGTCAGAATCATTGCTCCGGTCGCAGTCACCGCGACCGTATGCTCAAAATGAGCGCTCATGCTGCCGTCTTCCGTCACCGCGGTCCAGCCGTCTTTCAACACTTCCACGCCCGGCTTGCCCGCGTTGACCATGGGCTCGATCGCCAGCACCATGCCCTCTTTCAACTTCATCCCGCGGCCCCGCTGGCCGAAATTCGGCACCTGGGGATCCTCGTGCATCCGCGTGCCGATCCCGTGCCCGACAAAGTCGCGCACCACGGAGAAACCTTCCGCTTCAACCAGTTCCTGCACCGCCGCGCCAATATCGCCCAGCGTCGCTCCCGGCCGAACGGCCTCGATCGCCGCCTGCAGGGATGCCTGGGTCGCGACGAGCAGCCGCTGAGTCTTGTCGTCGATCTTGTCGCCCACCGGAATGGTGATCGCCGCGTCGCCGTAAAATCCATCCACAATGGCGCCGCAATCGACTGAAACGATGTCGCCTTCCTTCAAAACCCGCTTCTTCGAAGGAATTCCGTGAACCACTTCGGAATTGACGGAGGTGCAAAGCACGCAGGGGTAGCCGTGGTAGCCCTTGAAGGCGGCCTTCGCTCCCAGTTCCTTCAATTTCGCTTCGGCTGCGTTTTCGAGGTCGAGCGTAGTTGCTCCGGGACGCACCTGCTCGCGCACGTGGTTCAACACCTCGCGCACCACCTTGCCGGCGCGCCGCATGTGCTCCACTTCCCGGGTTGACTTCAAAATCACAGCCACAATGCCACTTCCCAAAATTGCTTCTTACGCACAAACATGCCGAACCGCATTGGCGCTTTTACGCGCGCAATCGTTCGACGGATGAGATGATGCTCGCCGCTACCTGCTCGACGGGCTGATCCCCATTGACCTCGGCAAACCTGCTTAGAGCGCGATAGTGCTCCACGACGGGGGCAGTCAGGCTCCGGTAGGTAGTCAAGCGCCCGGCGAAACACGCTTCCGTGTCGTCGCTCCGCTGCACCAGCGTCGCACCCTCTATATCGCAAACGCCTTCAACCTTAGGCGGGTGGAAATAGATGCTATAAATCGTCTGGCAGACAGGGCAATTTCTGCGTCCCGTAACACGACGCAGAAGTTGATTGTAATCTACCTGAATGCTAACTGCAACTACCGGCAATGCACCCGGCTTCTGGGCCAGTTGGCTGTCGACCCAATCGGCCTGCGTGAGAGTCCGCGGGAAGCCATCCAGAATGAATCCCCGCTCGGTGTCCCGCTCAGCCAGGCGCTTGGCGACCATCTCCAGCATCAGCTCGTCGGGAACCAGTTTGCCAAGATCCATGATCGGCTTGGCCAGTCTGCCGAGTTCGGTGCCATTGGTGACGTGGAAACGCAGCAGGTCGCCGGTTGAAATCTGCGGAATTCCCCACAGCTTTACCAGTTCTTTGGCCTGCGTTCCTTTGCCTACCCCAGGCGCGCCGAGAAGCAAAATCGGACCGGGAATCACATGCGTTTCGTGATCGCCCACCCCTGCCGTCATGGAAACCGCCGTAGCCATTACCAGGTCTTCCTTCCGCGAACGCGGCCAGAACGCGGCGAGAAGCCGTCATAGTGCCGCATAATCAGCTGCGATTCCACCTGGTTGGCTGTATCCATCGCGACGCCGACCACGATCAGGAGCGAGGTACCGCCGAAGTAGAAGTTCAGGCCCATGCCGTTGGTGATCCAGGTTGGCAGGCTCTCAAAGAAGTGCCCGATCAACCAAAGGTGGTTCAAATGGAAGCCCGAGATCAGGAACGTCGGCACCAGGGAAATCAAGATCAGGTAAACCGCGCCGACCAGCGTGATACGGGTCAGGATGTCGTTGATATAGTCCGAAGTGCGCCGTCCCGGCCGGATGCCCGGAATGAACGAGCCGTTCTTGCGCATATTGTCTGCAATGTCATCCGGACGGAAGACGATCGAGATGTAAAAGTACGCGAAGAAGATGATCGAGGCGACGAACAGAACCAAGTACCAGGGTTCGCCGGGCTGCAGGTTCTGCATCACCGCAGACAAGAACTTGCTCTGCTGCACAAACCCGATCTGCCCGAAGAGCAGCGGAGCCGACAGGATGGATGCCGCGAAGATGACCGGCATTACTCCGCCGGAGTTCACCTTGAGGGGCAGATGCGAACTGACGCCGCCCAACTGACGCCGGCCGACGATGCGCCGGGCCGACTGGACTGGAATGCGTCGCTCCGACCGCTCCACGAAGACGATGAAGGCTACCAGTGCGACCATGGCCGCCAGCAGAACAATCACCGCCAGAGCCGTGAACGCGCCCCAGGCGTTGGTGCGAACTTTTTCCGCTATTCCGGCAATGCCGCGCGGCAGGCCGACGACGATGCCGGTAAAGATCAGCAGGCTCATGCCGTTGCCGATGCCGCGATCCGTGATCTGCTCGCCAAGCCACATAATGAACGCCGTACCGGTAGTCAGCGTCAGCACGGTCAGCAGAATGAACGCCGGTCCGGAGATGATCGTCATCCCCTGGCTGTTGAGGCCAAAGGCGATCGCGATCGACTGGAAGGCCGCCAGGATGACGGTGAGATAGCGCGTCCACTGCGTGATCTTACGCCGGCCCAGTTCGCCTTCTTTCTGTAGGCGGGCGAGCGGCTCATAGACCACGGTCAGAAGCTGGAAGATGATCGAAGCCGTAATGTACGGCATGATGCCCAGCGCGAAGATGGTGAACCGGCGCAGGTTGCCGCCCGAAAACATGTTCAGCAGGCCCAGAGCCGAGCCGCCCTGCATGTTGAAGAACTGCTCCAGCAGCTTCGAGTTCACGCCCGGCGTCGGCAACTGCGAGCCGAGGCGGTAAACCGCCAGAAGAGCCGCGGTGAACAGGACGCGATTGCGCAGGTCGGGAATGCGGAAGATATTGGTGAACTTTTCTAACTGAAACATAGCGGGAAGATCACTCCACGAGGCTTGCCTTATTATCCTACCGCTCGCAGCCCCAGCCTGTCGCCAGACCGGGGCGCGAAATGCGACGCAATCGCCAATTCGGCTTAGGCAGCGGCGGCGGGAGCGCCAGCCGTGATTGCCTTGCCGCCGGCTTTTTCGATCTTTTCCTGAGCCGACTTGGAGAACTTGTGCGCGGTGATGGTGATCGCCGCGGTCAGTTCGCCGGTGCCGAGGATCTTGATCAACGCCTTCTTGTTGCTGGCCAGACCAAGCTTCTTGTAGTCGTCAATGCCGATTTCGGTCACTTCTTTTTCGCCAGCCACTGCGGCGATGCGGGTCAGGTTGATGACCGTGTACTCCACGCGGAAGATGTTGGTGAAGCCACGCTTGGGCAGACGGCGATGCAGCGGCATCTGGCCGCCCTCGAAACCGCGCATCAGGCTCGAACCCGAACGCGATCCCTGGCCCTTGTGGCCGCGGGTAGAGGTTTTGCCCATGCCCGAGCCCATACCGCGGCCGACACGCTTGCGCCCAGTATTTGCCTTCTTGGGGGCGCGCAGATTGGATAGATTCTTTGCCATTGTTTTCCTCGCTCATGCGCCGGGGCAACTTCTGCCGCCGACTCGCGTAAAATGGGCCAGGGTTTCGGGGGGATGCCCTTCGGCTATTCCCTGTTCCCTGTTCCCTGTTCCCTAGTCGAGAATCCGGACCAGATGCGGCACCGTCTTCACCATGCCGCGAACCGACTCATTGTCCACGCGCTCGACGATCTGATTGAGCCGCGTAAAGCCCAGGCCCTTGATCACCAGCTTGTGCTTCACCGGCGTCGAAATCGCCGACCGGTAATATTCGATACGAATTTTTTTGCTTTCCGCCATGATTAAAGCTCCTCTACTGTCTTGCCGCGCATCAGGGCCACTTCGGCCTTGTCGCGCAACTGGGTCAGTGCATCGAAGGTAGCCTTGATCACGTTGTGCGGATTGGCCGTGCCCAGCGACTTGGTCAGCACGTTCTGTACGCCAGCCGAAGTCATCACCGCGCGCACTGCGCCGCCGGCGATCACGCCCGTACCTTCCGGAGCCGGCTTCAGCAGCACATGCCCAGAGCCGTAACGGCCCAGCACCTGATGCGGAATGGTAGTCGAAGTCAGGTTGACCTTGACCAGATTCTTCTTGGCCGATTCGATTGCCTTGCGGATCGCCTGGGGAACTTCCTTGGCCTTGCCGGCACCGTGACCCACGACTCCAGCCGTAGCATCGCCCACGACTACCAGAGCCGCGAACGACATGTTCTTACCGCCCTTGACCACCTTGGTCACGCGGTTGATCGACACCACCTGATCGGTCAGCTTGAAGTGGTTCGCGTCGAGTTTCTTGATAAATGCCATCGCTTGGCCTCCTCGGCCCCTAAACCTGCTTGGTTCTTTCTTGTTTCTGTTTCCAAATTTCAAGCTAACGCTTAGAAAACCAGCCCAGCTTCGCGCGCGGCATCGGCCAGCGCCTTGATCCGTCCGTGATACAGATACCCGCCGCGGTCGAAGACCACCTTCTTCACGCCTTTTTCAATCGCCTGCTCGGCCACCAGCTTGCCCACTTCCTTGGCCGCGGCGACGTTACCGCCGGCGTTGATCTTGCCTGCCAGGGTCGATGCTGAGGCGATGGTGACGCCCTTCGAGTCGTCGATGACCTGGGCATAGATGTGGTTGAGCGAGCGGTACACATTCAGCCGCGGCCGCTCCTGCGTGCCGGAGATCTTTTCGCGAATGCGGAAGTGAACCCGGCTGCGAATCTGGTTTCGTTCTGTCTTGGCAATCATCTTTGTCTCTTCCTATCGGCGGAACGGACTTTCCGTCCCGTTCGGTTATGTGGGACCAGGTTTTCCATTCCCTGACCCCTATTCCCTAATCCCTATTTCTTGGCGCCCGACTTGCCGGCCTTCTTCTTCAACTTCTCGCCCGTGTAGCGCACGCCCTTGTTCTTGTACGGGTCCGGCTTGCGCAGCGAGCGCATATCCGCGGCGACCTGGCCAACCTGCTGGCGATCGATGCCGCTGATAATCAGATGCGTCTGCTTCGGATCGATGGTCACGGTAATGCCCGAAGGCAGCGGGAACTCGATCGGATGCGAGTAACCAAGCGTGAAAACGACCATCTCTTTGCCCTTCAGCTCGGCGCGGTAGCCGATGCCGACGATATCCAGATCCTTGGTCCAGCCCTGCGTGACGCCATGCACCGCGTTGTAAACCAGCGCGCGGGTCAGTCCATGGAACGCGGCAGCCTTATCGCTCTCGCGCTCAATGTTGAGGACGTTGCCGTCCTTCACCAGCGAAATGCCAGGGGCGATCAGGGCGGTAACCTTGCCCTTGGGCCCTTCGACCAGCACAGTGTTGCCTTCGACGGTGTACTTCACGCCCGCCGGCAACGCAATCGGTTTCTTGCCAATACGCGACATTGCTTATTCCTTCAAGTGGCTTGCGAGTCCCTCAAGAGCGTCATGCCCCGAGTTCCACTGCAGCCGGAAACAACTTTCAGCTTCTTGTTACCAGCCTCCAGCTAAAGGCTAGAAGCTAGCGGCTAGTAGCTGCAATTACCAAACTTCGCACAAGATTTCGCCGCCAACGCCTTCGCGGCGCGCCTGACGGCCGGTCATGACGCCCTTGGGGGTGGTCATGATCGAGATACCCAATCCACCCTGCACGCGCTTGATCTCATCGCGACCGATGTAGACACGGCAGCCGGGACGGGAGATGCGGGCCAGGTCGCGAATGGCGGCTTCAGAGCCCGCGCCGTACTTCAGGTACACGCGCAGAACCTGCTTGCCCTCTTCTTCCTGGGTCTTGTAGTTCGAGATATAGCCCTCTTCCTTGAGGATGCGGGCGATCTCAGCCTTCAGCTTCGAAGCCGGTACATCCAGCTTCTGGTGGCGTGCGCGGATTGCGTTCCGGATGCGCGCCAGAAAATCTGCTACAGGGTCAGTCAGACTCATTCCTTCTCCTTCATTCCCCGTTCGCTCTACCTATCCGGCAGAGAACCAGCGGGAATGTTCAAAACAGCTACTAGCCGCTAGCTTCTAGCCACTAGCTCAATTACTCCGCTTTCCCGTTCGCCAATCCAGCTAAGAGCTAGAAGCTAGAGGCTAGCAGCTTCAATTACCAGCTCGACTTCACGACGCCGGGAATCTCACCCTTGTGCGCCAGTGAACGGAAGCACAGACGGCAGATGCCGAATTTGCGCAAAAACGCGCGCGGACGTCCGCAAAGCTGGCAGCGGTTATGTTGGCGCGAACTGAACTTCGGCTTGCGCGCGTCTTTCACTCGTTTTGCAGTGGTTGCCATATTTCCTCTTCGTCTTTGCCTAAGCGCCCGTTGAAAACCCAAAACCAAACGCTTTGTAACAGGGCACGACTTAGTCGTGCCGATAAAGCCAATCGAACTCTCGGGGCTTTTGCCCCTGGGACAAGTCTTACGCGCCTTGGCGGAACGGCATCCCGAACTGCTTGAGCAGCGCGCGAGCCGAATTATCGTCCTGCGCCGTGGTCACGATGGTGATATTCATGCCCTTCAGCTTCTCTACCTTGGAGTAATCGATCTCCGGGAAGATCAATTGATCGCGCAGGCCGAGCGTGTAGTTGCCGCGCCCGTCGAAACTCTTGGTGGACACGCCCTTGAAGTCGCGTACCCGCGGCAGCGCCGTCGAAATCAGACGATCCAGAAACTCATACATCTTGTCCTGGCGCAGCGTCACCATCGCGCCGATCGACATGCCCGCGCGCACCTTGAAGGCCGCAATCGACTTCTTGGCCTTGGTCGTCACCGGCTTCTGGCCGGTGATCTGCGCGAGGTCGGCGACCAGCGGATCGAGCAGCTTGGTGTTCTGCGTGGCTTCGCCGAGGCCCATGTTCACGACAATCTTGTCGATCCGAGGCACGGCCATGATGTTGGACAGCCCCAATTCCTTCTGGAGCGCGACACGGATTTCGTTGTTGTATTTCACCTTCAGCCGCGCCGGCTCGTGCGGTGCGCTCGGCCCGGTCTCAACTTCAATGCGGGCCGGAGCGCTGCGTTCCGCCCGTTTTTCAGCCTTCGGATCTGACTGCTTGCCTGACTTCTGTTCTGCCATCTTCCTTCTGCTCTTTCTCTTCCGGTCTTCGGAGTGGCCGCAAGAGCCGTATACCGTTACGGAAGGTGCTCCGTTGATTCAAAAACCTGACTACTTAGCCTTGGTCGGCAGATTCGCGCCGCACTTCTTGCAGATGCGGGTCTTGGTATTGCCCTCGACCTTGAAGCCCACCCGCGTCGGCTTGCCGCAGCTGGTGCAGACCAGCGCAACATTTGAAACGTGCAGCGGCGACTCCTGCTCGGCAATGCCGCCCTTGGTGTTCTTGCCGGACTTCGAGCTGACCGTCTTCTTGACGATACGGACATGCTCGACCAGAACCCGGTCCTTGTCCGGGAAGACCCGGAGAACGCGACCAGTCTTGCCGGCGTCCGAACCCGTCAACACCTGGACCTTATCGTTGCGATGAATATTCAAACCAGCCATCTTCTTCTCTCACCCGTCTTGGCCATCCGCCGAAGCTATATAACTTCGGGAGCCAGCGAAACAATCTTCAGAAACTTCTTCTCACGCAGTTCGCGAGCCACCGGCCCGAAGACGCGCGTTCCTACCGGCTCGCCGGCTTCGTTGATCAGCACCGCGGCATTCTCATCGAAGCGGATATACGTGCCATCGCGGCGGCGATACTCCTTGCGCGTGCGCACGATGACCGCCTTGACGACCTTGCCCTTCTTGACCGTGCCGTCCGGGGAAGACTCCTTCACCGCAGCCGTCACCACATCGCCCAAACCAGCCTTCTTGCCGGAACTTCCGCCCAGGGGAAGGATCACCTGCAACTTGCGCGCGCCGGAGTTATCGGCAACCGCAAGCATTGTTCTCATCTGTACTGCCATGCTCTTACTCCTTCTCTCGCAAGCCCCGCGTGAAAACGCAAAAGGCTAACGCGCGTGCGGCAAACTCTTAGACAGCCTTGGGAGCTGCGTCTTCAATCTGGCTCAGCGACGAGCGCCGAACAATCTCTTCCAAAGCCCAGCGCTTCAGCTTGCTCAGCGGCCGGCTCTCGCGAATGCGAACCACATCGCCGACACGCGCCGAGTTCTGCTCATCGTGCGCATAGAACTTCTTGTTGCTCTTCACAATGCGCTTGTACTTGGGGTGCGCCTTGCGCATTTCCACTTCGACAACGATGGTCTTCTGCATCTTGGTCGAAACCACGTTGCCGACCTTCTCATTGCGCCGCCCGGCTGCCGGAGCGGTGGTCGCGGGAGTTGCTTCTACCTGCGTATTTTCTGTCGTGGCCGTCATAAATTACTTGGCCTCCTTCTTGGTCTTCTTTGCCTTGACCGGCGAGGCAGAAGCCGCGACCGGAGCGGCTTTGCGAATGCCCAGATCGCGCTCTTTGGCGATCGTCTTGATGCGGGCAATGTCCTTGCGCAGCTCGCGCAGCTTCTTCACGCCCTCGTTCTGCCCCAGCTTGGCCTGGAAGCGGATGCGGAAGAGCTGCTCGGAGATTTGCGTCTCCTGCACCTTCAACTCGTCGTCGCTCCAGTTGCGAATCTTTGTCAGTTCCATCGTCTTCTCCAGGGCCCAAGCCCCAATACCGCTCTCAAATCAAAACAAAACTACTGCACTTCTTCCGTCTCTTCGACCGCGTTCTTGATCACCGCCGGCCGCTGCACAAAGCGCGTCTTCAAGGGCAGCTTGTTGGCCGCCAGCCGCATCGCTTCCTGCGCAATCTCCGGCGTCACGCCTTCCATCTCGAAGAGGATCTTGCCGGGGCGAACCACCGCTGCCCAGTGATCCAGCGCGCCCTTGCCCGAACCCATTCGGACTTCGGCCGGCTTCTTGGTCACTGGCTTGTCCGGGAACAGACGCAGCCAGACCTTGCCGCCGCGCTTGATAAAGCGCGTCATCGCGATACGGCTGGCTTCGATCTGGCGGTCGGTAATGTAGCCGCACTCCATGACCTTGAGCCCATATTCGCCAAACGAGAGCGTCGAGCCGCGCCACGCCTTGCCGCGCATCTTGCCCTTTTGCTGTTTGCGAAACTTAACTTTCTTTGGCTGCAACATAGCATCAATCCTCAGTAATTCAGCTACTAGCTTCTAGCTATTAGCTCCTAGCCCAATGTCTCCCGCCTTACTTCCGGCGTTCTAGCTAGCAGCTAGAAGCTAGAAGCTAGCGGCTCACAGCTGAAACGCTCCAGCGCCCACAACCGCCGGCTGACGCCGCTTCTGCTCATAGATATCGCCGCGATAGATCCAGGTCTTCACGCCGATAATGCCATAGGTCGTGTGCGCCTCGGAGAAGCCGTAGTCGATGTCCGCGCGCAGCGTGTGCAGCGGCAAACGTCCCTGCAAGTACCACTCGGAACGCGCGATCTCGTTGCCATTCAAGCGGCCGGAGACACGCACCTTGATCCCTTTGCAGCCGAAGCGCAGCGCCGAATCGACGCTCTTGCGCATGGCGCGGCGGAAGCCGACGCGCTTTTCAAGCTGCAGCGCGATGTTCTCCGAGACCAACTGAGCATCGAGCTCCGGCTTGTTCACTTCCAGGATGTCGATAAACACATCCCGGCCAGTCCGCTTGCCGAGTTCGGTCTTGAGCTTCTCAATCTCCGAACCCTTGCGGCCGATCACGATGCCCGGACGCGCGGTGCGGATAATGAAGCGCAACTTGTTGCCCGGACGCTCAATCTCCACCGAGCTCACGCCGGCAGCCTTCAGCTTGTCCTTCAGCTCTTCCTTGAGCTTCACATCCTCGACCAGCAGCTTGGCGTAATCGCGCGTAGCAAACCAGCGCGAGCGCCAGGGCTTGTTGACTCCGAGCCGAAATCCATAGGGGTGGACTTTCTGTCCCATACTTTGCCTCTCAAATCCTTCTGTTGCGAATCCCGTTTGCTAACTTGAGACCTGAACTACGCTGCCGACTTCGACTTGCCGGCCGCCTTGCTTGCCGCCGCCTTGCGTACTGCCTTGGTCGCCCGCTTCGGCTTCGCTTCGCCCTTCGGCTCGGCTGCCTCCGCCCGCTCGGCCACCGTGACGATGATGTGCGTCAAACGGCGCTGGTAGCGGAAGGCCCGGCCCATCGGGGCAGGACGGATGCGCTTCATCCGCGGCCCTTCATTGGCAATGGCGTTCTTCACGATCAGGTTGTCCACGTCGAGGTCCAGGCCCCGCTCGTCGGATAGATACTTCGCGTTGTCGAGCGCCGAGGTCAGCACCTTATGCACCACCGGAGCAATGCGTTTCTTGGTGAACTGCAGCGTCTCAAGCGCCTGCTGCACACTCTGGCCCTTCACCAGATTCAGCACCAGCCGCGCCTTCTGCGGCGATACTCGCTGAAACCTGGCCTCAGCCCGATATTCTTGTGTCTCGACTGCCATCGCTTTACCTTTCAGGATCTGGAACTAGCCTCTTCGGCTATTCCCTGTTCCCTGCTCCCTATTCCCTGTTATTACCGCGCCTTGGCGCCGGCTTCATTGGACTTCTGCGTGTGTCCCTTGAAGGTGCGCGTCGGCGAAAACTCGCCAAACTTGTGCCCCACCATGTTTTCCGTCACGTACACCGGAATGAACTTCTTGCCGTTATGCACGGCAACGGTGTGGCCGATGAACTCGGGGAAGATCGTCGAGCGCCGCGACCAGGTCTTGATGACCTTCTTGTCGTTGGCCGCATTCAAAACTTCCACCTTCTTGATCAGATGCTCGTCCACAAAGGGACCTTTTTTTGTCGACCGTGCCATGATTCTCAGCTCCCTTTATTTGGACCGGCGGCTGACGATCATCGCGTCCGTCCGCTTGTTGTTGCGTGTCTTGTATCCGCGCGTCGGCTGGCCCCACGGGGTTACCGGATGACGGCCGCCCGAAGTCTTGCCCTCGCCGCCGCCGTGCGGGTGATCCACCGGGTTCATCGAGACGCCGCGGTTGGTGGGGCGAATGCCCTTCCAGCGGTTGCGTCCTGCCTTGCCGATCGCCACGTTCTCGTGGTCCGTGTTGCCCACCTGGCCGATCGTCGCCATGCACTCGACGAGAACCCTGCGGGTCTCGCCGGAAGGCAGCTTGAGCAGCGCGTAATCGCCTTCTTTAGCCACCAGTTGCGCCTGCGCGCCGGCTGAACGAGCCATCTGCGCGCCCTTGCCGGGCCGCAGCTCGATGTTATGCACCGTGGTGCCCGAGGGGATGTTCTTGAGCGGCAACGCATTGCCGATCAGGATGTCGGCATCCGGACCGCTCATGATCTTCTGCCCAACCTTCAAACCGACCGGCTGGATGATGTAGCGCTTCTCGCCGTCCAGATAGTGAATCAGCGCAATGCGCGAAGAGCGGTTGGGATCGTATTCGATCGTCGCGACCGTTCCAGGGACGCCGTACTTGTCCCGCTTGAAATCGATCAGGCGAAGCTGCTGCTTATGTCCGCCGCCGTGGTGCCGCATGGTCAGATCGCCCGAATTACGACGTCCGCCCGTGCGTTTCCGCGTCGTCAACAGAGCCTTGTGCGGCTCGTTCGTCGTAATGTCGTCGTTCACCTGCGTCGTCTTAAAGCGCAGCGTCGGCGTAATCGGTCGATAGGTCTTGATTGCCATCGTCTGTTTCCTAAAAGAGCCTCGAATCCTGCCTGCGCTTGTTTGCCGGCCCGACTCGTTCTCTTACGTTTCTCCGGAGCTTTGTACTTATCTCCGATAATTCCTGCGACTTACCCGTACGAAAGGGAGCGACTTAGTAGTTGCCGATATACTCCGGCAGCTTCTCGCCTTCCTTCAGGCGCACATAGGCCTTTTTCCAGTCCGGCTTGTATCCGGAAAACTTGCCCCGGCGCCGTTCCTTGCCCAGCACATTAGCCGTGCGCACATTCTCAACCTTGACCTTGAAGAGAGCCTCGACCGCCTGCTTCACTTCGGTCTTGCTCGCCTCGGGAGCCACGTCAAACACCAGCGTGCTCTCGGTCTCTTTCACCTGCAGGCCCTTTTCCGTAATCAAGGGGCGGCGGATCACGTCATAGAGTGTCGGCATTATGCGACCTCCTTCTCAGCGGCTTTCGCGGCCAGCTTGCGCTTTGAAACCGTCTTGACCAGCGACTCACCGAGCTGCTCAATGGCCGCCTTCGATACAATCGCCCGCTCGTAGCGCAGCAGATCGTAAGGGTGTACTTCGTTGTTGAGCACCAGTTCCACGCGATCCAGATTGCGCACGCCGAGAACCAGTCCCTGGGTCAGCGTCTTGCCGCTTTCGACAATCAGCGTGGTGCGGTTCGCACCCAGCTTATCGAGAGCCGCGCGGTAAAGCTTGGTCTTGGATTCTTTGATCTCTAAAGAATCCACGATCGTCAGCTTGCCGTCGGCCAGCTTCGAAGCCAGCGCGGAGCGCAGAGCGCCCAGCAGCTTCTTACGCGGGAAAGCATAGTCGTAGCTGCGCGGCTGCGGTCCATGCACCGTGCCGCCGTGGCGCCACAGGGGCGAGCGCACCGAGCCGACACGCGCGCGGCCCGTGCCCTTCTGCTTCCAGAGCTTTTTGCCCGAGCCGGCCACCAGCTTGCGATTCTTGGTGGCGTGGGTGCCCTGGCGCACAGCGGCGCGATAGTGCTTCACCGCTTCCCACAGGAGAGCTTCGTTCACTTCAGAGGCAGCGAACACTTCGTCCGCCAACTCCACCGTGCCGACTTTCTCCCCGTTCAGATTGACTACATCCACTTGTGCCATCGTCTTCTTCTTTCCCCTCGCACATCGCCAGGGTCAAAACTCGTTTTCAAACTACTCAATCCATCTCAGCAAGGCTGGCGCAAAGCGCCCGTTGCCCGTCCGGCCAGGACTATTTCTTCTTACTTGGAGCGGCCTTCTTCGATGCCTTCAATGGATCGAGCGTGCCGGCGCCTGCAAATCCACGGCGCTCGCGCGGCGGAGCCTTGGCCTTCGAGATCAGCACATACCCATCGCGAGGACCGGGTACCGCGCCCTCAACCATGATCAGGTTCTCTTCGAGGTCGATACCGCGAATCCGAAGATTGCGTACCGTCACCTGGTCCACGCCAAAGTGGCCCGGCATTCGCTGCCCAGGAAACACGCGCGACGGAAAGCTCGAAGCGCCGATCGAACCCTGCACCTGAAACATGTGACCGTGCGACTTGGGACCGCCTCCGAAGCCATGCCGGCGAACGACGCCCGCAAATCCACGGCCCTTGGAGGTGCCAATCACATCCACAAATTTCTCGCTCTCGAAGATATCGACCAGCACACGATCGCCAGCCTTGGCAGCGCTTTCGCCTTCGATCAGATTGTCGAGACCGACTTCGCGAATCTCACGCACCGGCGGCGCATCGGCCTTGGCAAAATGACCGGCCAGCGGCTTGGTCACACGGTTCGCCTTGACGAACTCGACAAAGCCAATCTGTGCCGCTTCGTAGCCGTCTTTCGCAGCCGTCTTCAACTGCGTAATCACGCAAGGGCCGGCCTGCAGGACCGTGATCGGGTGTACGTCGCCCTTTTCATCGAAGACCTGCGTCATGCCGATTTTTTTACCCAGAATTCCTGTAACTGACATAATTTCCTTCCCTCATCATGCCTAACATGAAGGCACTGCCGGAGTTAGCGGCCTTACTTGGCCTATTTCTCGAAGGCCTTGATTTCAACGTCCACGCCAGCCGGCAGATCGAGCTTCATCAGCGCGTCCACCGTCTGCTGCGTCGGTTCGAGGATGTCGATCAGGCGCTTGTGCGTCCGGATCTCAAAGGCCTCGCGGGACTTCTTGTCGACGTGCGGGGAACGCAGCACGCAATACTTGTTCTTGATCGTCGGCAGCGGAATCGGTCCCGCCACCTGCGCTCCGGTGCGCTTCGCGGTCTCCACAATCTCGCCCGTCGAAGTGTCCAGTACGCGGTAGTCGTATGCCTTCAGCCGAATTCGAATTCTCTGTCCTACCATGTGCTTCAATCTTTCCCGCGCCCGACCCTAACTTCCCTGCCGCCGCGACTAGCTCAAACTCTTACCGCTGGACCAGGAAACAAGGTTTTCTATTCCCTATTCCCTGATCCCTATTCCCTGCACTTAAGCGATGATTTCCGAGATCGCGCCCGCGCCGACGGTGCGTCCGCCTTCGCGAATTGCAAACCGCAGACCCTTTTCCATGGCCACCGGCGTATGCAACTCGATCTCCAACTGAATGTTGTCGCCCGGCATCACCATCTCCGT
>Ga0302325_10011137_pt1 | contig 19400 bp, 12 predicted proteins | sample Palsa_T0_2_FD_201948 | JGI IMG/M metagenome (GOLD analysis project Ga0302325, IMG submission 201948) | Peat permafrost microbial communities from Stordalen Mire near Abisko, Sweden - Palsa_T0_2 | ecosystem: Environmental > Terrestrial > Soil > Palsa > Peat permafrost | place: Sweden: Abisko...
GACCTCGCGCAAAACGGAGTGCGGCGCGAGCCGGTTCCTAACCCGCTTGGCGGTGCGCGCCGCGCCCTTTGCGCTTCTTTCGATGAACACGCGCAAAACGGAGTGCGGCGCGAGCCAGTTCCTAACCCGCTTGGCGGTGCGCGCCGCACCCTTTGCGCTTCTTTCGATGAACACGCGCAAAACGGAGTGCGGCGCGAGCCGGTTCCTAACCCGCTTGGCGGTGCGCGCCGCGCCCTTTGCGCTTCCAACACCCGCGCGCCAGGTCCGTTTTTCCTCCTGGCGCTTCTGTTCCTGATTGCCGGAAGCCTGCGGGGTCAAGCAGCGCCCGCGCCGGTAAAGATCACCAGCTCTTACTTGCCCGGCGGAGCGGTCGGTTTGCCATATCTCACGCCGCAGGGGGGAACCGTGCAGCTCACCGCCACCGGCGGCGTCGGCGCTCCTTACACCTGGTCTTTTTCCAGCTTCAGTTCGTACAACATGGCTGGCCTGTCTTTCAACTCGAACGGAACCATTACGGGAACTCCTGCTACGGCGGGAGATCTATCCTTCCTGGTGCAGGCGTTCGATTCGGCGGGCACAGGCAGCAACGCCGCGGGACTGTCGATCTTGATATCGCCCTGCTCGCCTACCCTTGCTCCAGCCTCGCCGTTGCCTCCCGGAGACGTTGGCGTTCCTTATCCAAAGATCAGCTTTGTTTTATCCGGTTGTGCGGGATCCACCTATACGTTCAACGTAGAGCCCGCGAACCTGCTCAATTCGAACGCTTTGCCGCCAGGCCTGGATCTCAGCGCGGCAGGCACTCTGAAAGGAACACCCACCAGCGCCGGGATGTTCAGCTTTCTGATTATCCTGACCGACCAAAACCTGGGGCAAACGCAGCTTCCATACAGCATCGCCATCAACCCGCCACCCACCGTCACGACGAGTTCGCCGTTGCCGAATGGACCCGTGGGTGTACCTTACTCTCAACAGATTGCGGTCACCGGTGGAACTCCCCCCTATATCTTTTCCATGAACAACAATCCACCGGGGATTACCATCACGCCCAGCGGCGTGCTGAACGGCACTCCCACTACAGTCGGAACGTACTCGTTCAACATCGGCGTAACCGACAGCCTGCGCGCCCAGACGGTGACGCCTTTCAAAGTTACGTTCGCGACGGCGGTTTCCGAGATTCAAGTTGCGCCGCTCAGCCTGACTTTCAATGCAGATCTGAACGGTAATCCTCCGCCCGCTCAAGCCATCGGCGTGTTGCCGGCCGCTGGGACCACTCTACCGGTAAACTACAGCGTGGTCGTCGATAACGGGCAGAGCAATACGGCTGCTCCCGCGTGGATCGCAGTCACGCCAACCAGCGGTCTCGCCCCGGCCGGGCTGGTGGTGAATGTGGATCAAGGCGCGCTGGCCGCCGGAGCCTATCTAGCCCGCATTCAGGTCTTAGACGGCAATGGATTCGCCAATGACGTCACCGTCACGCTGAATGTTGCAGGCGCGTCCCAGCAATTGGGCGTAGCGCCCTCTATCTTGAGTTTTAACGCTCGCCTGGCAGCGCCCGGGAATTTGGTTGAAGAACTGGTGGTTTCAAATACCGGCGCCGGGGTGCTCGCCTTCACCGCTGCCGCGGTTGGCGGGAGCTCCTGGATCTCCAGCGTCACGGCCGGTTCCGGCGCCACCCTGCGGAACAAGCCGGTGTTCATTCAGGTTCAGGTGAATACGAGCGGGCTGGCGGCGGGCGCCTACCACGACGCAATCCTGATCTCGTCCCCGGCAGGCAACATCCAGATACCCGTGTCGCTGTTTGTGGCGAATAGCGGCCCCATTCTCGGCGTGAACGTTACGGGCGTGCTGTTCCAGTCCGTGGAAGGCGCGCCATCCACGGCCACGCAAATCGTCAAAGTCCTGAATCTGGGCGATCCCACTTCCACTGTCAATTGGACCGCCAGCGTGACCGGCAGCGCCTCTAATTGGCTGAGCCTGGTTTCCTCCAGCGGAACCGCCACCGGCAGCGCGCAGGGTTCTGTTGCGCTGGCGCTCAGTCCGAACGCCAGGTCGCTAGTGGCCGGACCATACTACGCGATTATTCAGATTACCGATTCCAATTCGCTGAATTCCCCGCAATATGTCGCTGCAGTGCTGGATGTGCAGCCGAGCACCTCGGCTCCAACACCGGATCTGGATCCGGCCGGCCTGTTCTTCAGCGTGCCTCTGGGCGGCTCGGCGCCCACTCCCCAGCAGGTCCAGATCAACGCCGGCGGCAACGTGCCTGTAACGTTCGACGCCACGGCTTCGACGTTGGACGGCGTCGCCTGGCTCACCGTAACCCCCGCCTCAGGCTCAGCCACTGGACAAGCGTCCGGTTCGATCGCGGTGTCGGCGAACCCCGCGGGACTCGCGGCGGGCATCTATTCGGGCAGCGTCAACGTCTCCATTGGCGCGCTGCTGCAAGCGGTGAACGTTACGTTCGTGGTGCAGCCGGCCAGTTCTTCCAGCGCTGTCGCGTCCCTAAAACCTCGTGCCATCGGTTGCGCCGCAAGCAAACTGGCGATTACGGAAACCGGCTTGGCCGATAACTTTGCAGTGCCCGAGGGATGGCCCGCTGCTTTGATCGTTCAGCTCAACGACGATTGCGGCTCGCCGGTCGCTAACGGCAACGTGGTGGCGAGTTTCTCCAACGGCGACGCGCCGCTCAACCTGACAGGCGACAACCTCGGAAACTACTCGGCAACCTGGCAGCCCGGCGCGGTCAACGCCAGCATGGTGGTCACGCTGAACGCCGCCGCCGGCTCTTTGCAATCCGCAACGGCCCAGCTCTTCGGAGGGATCGCGCAGAATCAGACCCCGCCGCCCACGCTGGTTCCAGGCGGGGCGCTGAATAATCTGAACCCGGTGGTGGGCGCGCCTCTTGCGCCCGGAACAATAGCCTCAGTTTATGGCGCCGGTCTCGCTCCCGCGGCTGTATCTCCCGGCGTGGTTCCCCTCCCCACCATGTTCAACAACACCTACGCGCTGGTTGGCCCGGCGCAAGCTCCGTTTTATTTCCTGAGCGGCAGCCAGATCGATATCCAGATCCCATACGATGTCACGTCCGCCGCGCCTCAACAGCTCCCCCTGATCCTGAGCGTCGATAACGCGCTTACGCTGCCGCTCACGCTCAACATTGTGGCCGCCGCGCCGGGAGTATTGTCCGCCAACGACGGCCCCACGCCCCCGGGCATCCAGAACGGCGCGCACATCATCGCGCAGCACTCTTCTGACGGCTCGCTGGTCTCGAGCGCCAGTCCGGCCAAGCCCGGCGAATCTTTGGTGATGTACCTGGTCGGAATGGGGCCCACCAATCCCAGCGTTGCCTCGGGAGTCCTGTCGCCAGGGCCGCCCTCGCTCGCGTCGGTCACCGTGCAGCCCACAGTCACAGTAGACTCCGAGACGTCCACCGTCCTGTTCGCCGGACTCACACCCGGCTTCGTTGGGCTTTACCAGATCGACTTCCAGGTGCCGGCCAATGCCTCTTCGGGCGAACTGGTGCTGACGGTGACGCAGAACGGCGTCTCCGCGAATCCGACTTTGCTGCCCGTTTCGCAGTAAATCGCCGAACTGCGCGTCAAGCGCAACAATCTCTTGGAAGCTGCCGCCCGTGTTTGCCTTGACAATCCGATCGTTCGCCTTTGACACCCGTCCTGCACCGCGATAGCATGACAGGCGGGTACCGCCTGGAGACTCGCACTATGGACAAATCCAACGAATCGAAGAATCCCGTCAACCGCCGCGGCTTCCTTACCGGCGCAGCGGCCGGTGTCGCGGGACTCGCCGCGATCCCGCCCGTCGCGATGGCCCAGCAAGCGGCCCTGAAGCCGGAAGCGCGCGCCGCTATTGAAGTAACCGGCAACCGGCGGCCCGGGTCCGACTTCATGGTGGACGTGTTCAAGTCGCTCGATATCGAGTACATTGCCGCCAATCCCGGCTCCAGCTTCCGCGGTCTGCAGGAATCCTTTATCAACTACGGCGGCAATAAGAGCCCGGAATGGCTCACTTGTTGCCATGAGGAATCCTCGGTGGCAATGGCCCACGGCTACGCCAAAATCGAAGGCAAGCCGATGCTGATCATGGCGCACGGCACGGTAGGTCTGCAGCATGCTTCGATGGCTATCTACAACGCCTATTGCGACCGCGTGCCGGTGTACATTGTGCTGGGCAACATCTTGGACGTGGACTATCGCCGCGGCAATGCCGAATGGGTTCACAGCGTCCAGGACGCGGCCGCCATGGTGCGCGACTACACCAAGTGGGACGACACCCCGGTTTCGCTGGGGCACTTCGCCGAGTCGGCCGTGCGCGCCTACCAGATCGCGATGACGCCGCCCACCGAGCCGGTGGTCCTGGTGGCCGACGGCACTCTGCAGGAAGAACCGGCCGGCGACAAGAACCTGCGCATTCCCAAGCTCACGGCGAACGCGCCGCCGCAGGGCGATTCAAACGCCGTCGCCGAAGCCGCCAGGATGCTGGTAGCCGCCGAGAACCCCGTCATCGTCGCGGGGCGCGTGGCCCGCACTCCGCACGGCATCGACCTGCTGGTGGAATTGGCGGAGACGCTGGGAGCGCGCGTGCAGGATCAGCGCATGCGCATGAACTTCCCTACGGCGCATCCCCTTTATGGGCATCCCGGCGCATCCATCGCCACCCCCAACCTTTCGAGCTACGACGTGATTCTGGGCCTGGAAGTTCAGGATTTCTGGGGCATCACGCACAAGATGACCGGCCTGAATAAATTCGGCATGGAAGCGCAGCCCACTACCAAGCCGGGCGCGAAGATTATCAACATCTCCGCGGTGGAGCTAAACCACAAGGCCAACTACCAGGACTTCGGGCGCTACCTGGAAGCCGACCTGTCCATCACCGGCGATGCCGAGGCCACGCTGCCGGAGCTCATAGAAGCCGTCAAGAAACTGATCACGCCGGACCGGCGCCGGGCCATCGCGGAACGCGCCGCTAAGATCGCCGAAGCCAACCAGCGGGACCGCGAGCGCGACCGCGAACTGGCGGCGCTGGCTTGGGACGCCAGCCCCATTAGCACCGCTCGCCTTTCCGCCGAACTTTGGGCGCAGATCAAGAACGAAGATTGGTCGCTGGTTTCGAACGACCGCTTTGTCAGCTCCTGGCCCACGCGCTTGTGGAACTTTTCCAAGCCCTACCAGTACATCGGCGCGCAGGGCGGAGCGGGCATTGGCTATCAGGCGCCCGCTGCCGTGGGCGCGGCTCTGGCCAATCGCAAGCATGGCCGTTTGACGGTGAACATCCAATGTGACGGCGACCTGAACTACGCGCCCGGAGTCCTGTGGACCGCCGCGCATCACCACATCCCGATGCTCAGCGTCATGCACAACAACCGCGCCTATCACGAGGAACGCATGTACCTGACGCTTCTTGCGGCGAAGTACGATCGGGACCCGGGAACGTCCGACATCGGAACCGCTCTCGCCGGCCCGAACATCGATTACGCATCTATCGCGAAGGGTTATGGCTGGTACGCGGAAGGTCCCATTACCGATCCGCAGGCGCTCGGCGGCGCCCTGAAGCGCGCGATCGAGCGGGTCCAGAATGGCGAGCCCGCCCTGCTGGATGTGGTGACGCAGCCGCGATGAAAACATTTCTTCCGATTTTGTTATTAGCAGCGGCCGCACTTGCCGAGACAAAGCCCGGCGACATCGACAACGGGAAGCGTCTGTTTGAGCGGGACGGTTGTTATCAGTGTCACGGCCATTCCGGGCAAGGAGGCTTGGCCGGAGCGCGCCTGGCGCAGACCAAACTGCCCCAGGTGGCATTCATCGCCTACGTGCGAAATCCCAGTTCGGGCGGCATGCCGCCGTTTCGCGCCAAAGTGCTGTCCGACCAGGATCTGGCCGACGTTTACGCCTACCTCAAAACCTTCCCCGAGCCACGCGCGGCCAAGGACATCCCGCTGCTGAATCAGTAGCCCGGTTGACGGCGTGTTGTCGGCGGACGGTCCGGCTCACGGCCGCGCGCTCGTAAACGGCGAGCGGCGGAGGCAGATTTTTAACCGGTCGTGTCCCAATTTGCTCACTGCCAGACTGCCGGCGTGCCATAAGATGTACGTGGGGTTCAGCCTTCAATGCCATCGCCAACTGCTATGCAATTTCTCTTTCTCGGCCTTTTGGCCGCGCCCTTAGTGGCTCAGACCCAAATTGGGGGTGGCACGTGTAATTCCTCGTACTTAAACGGCGCCTACGCGCTTTCCATCAGCGGCCGTCAGGTCAACGCTTCGGGCGCCTTCACCAGCGTGATGCAGGCCAGCGGATCGGCCACCTTCGACGGGTTGAGCACGGTAACGATTGCAGTCACCGAGGATACCAACCAGGCGGTGGGGACATCGCTCAACTGGACTGGAACTTATAGCGTCGAGGCCAATTGCGCCGCCACCGTGAGTGTCACCGCCGGCGGCAGCGCGACGTTGAATGTAATGATTTATAACCAGGGCAAGGACTTCCTGCTGACCGGGTCCGACGCCACCTACTCGTATTCGGGCAGTGCTGTGATGCAACCCACCACTAGCTGCGCGGTGTCCACGCTGAACGGCGTCTACACTTTCAATGCGACGGGATTCACTCTCGCCACGGACTCGGTGAGCGGTGTCGCAGACGGCGCGGGGCTGCTGCAGTTCGACGGTCAGGGCAACCTGACAGTGAACGTGTCGACAGCCACTAGCGGGACTGCGGCCAGTGCGCTGACCCTTACCGGGACATACGCGGTATCTTCGAACTGCCAGGGCTCGGCGACGCTCACCGATTCGAATGCGAACGCCTACACCATGGGCTTCAGCGTCTATAGCCTGACAGCGGCGAACACCAATTTCTATGCCGTTTTGGCGCGATCCGGCAGTTTCCTGATGTTGGGCGGAGGGCATACGCCGTCCGTGCAGCCGGCGGCCGGAACCTGCGGTGCCTCGAGCTTGAACGGTGTCTATTCGCTGGAACTGAGCGGACGCGGAATTTCGGGAACGGGAACCTTCACAGGGTCCTACCAGGGGATCGGAACGGCGACCTTCGACGGCCAAGGCAACGTGACGCTGGCGGGAACGGACAACACCAATCTGGCTCTGGGTAAAGCGTTTTCATATACCGGAACTTACAGCCTGCCCAGCAACTGTTCCGGCGCTCTCACCATCACAACCACCGGCGCGGCGATGTTTACTCTAGTGGCTTGGAACAGCGGCAGCCAGTTCGCCCTGGTTGGATCCGACGGGACGTATGTTTATTCGGCCAGCGGCAACAACAACCAGCCGGTTGCTTGCGCTACGCCGACTCTCTCGGGAGTGTACGCGTTTACGGCCACGGGATTCACGCTTTCCGGAACGACGCAGAATGGCTCCGAAGACCAAGCCGGAGCGTTGCAGTTCGACGGGCAAGGGAATGTGACGGCCACGTATACGGAAACGCAAAGCGGCGCCACGCCGGTTTCAGGCACGGCGACGGGCACGTACACCGTGGCCTCCGGCTGTCTGGCTGCGGCGACGCTGGAAGATTCCTCGGGCCAATCGAATACATTGAACTTCGTGATAGGCGGCATCCACGGGGAAAACTTGAATCTTCTTGCGGCCAACTCCGATTTTGTCAGGACCGGCGGCGCGCATTCCGCGTTCACCAGCCCCAGCCAATCGATCGCAAATGTAGCGAGTTACGCCTACAGCGCGACGCCCGCCGGGAGCGTATTCGCTTTGTTCGGACAAAATCTCGCCACTAAGCCGGCAGGCGCCATTACCACCACTCTGCCCACTCAACTGCTGAATACGAAAGTGACCGTCAATGGAGAACCGGCCCCGCTATTCTATGTCGATCCCATGCAGATCGACGCGCAGATGCCGTGGGACATTCCCGGAAACTCGGTGGCTTCGGTGATGGTAACGAATGGAAGTTCGGTCAGCAATGCGGCCGCCGTCTATGTGCCGGCCGGGGGCACACCCGGGATCAGCGAGTTTGCAAACGATCGCGCGGTGGTGGTGAATGCGGACAACAGCGTCAATGAGGGATCGGCGCCGGCCAGTGTGGGCGATGAAGTGGTGGTGTATTTCACCGGCGGCGGACCGGTGATGGCCTCGGGCAATCTGATCACCGGCTCTCCCGCGCCCGCCGGATTGTCGCCTGTAACCGGCGAAAACTCGATAACGGTGGGCGGCGTTCAGGCGACGGTGGTCTATATGGGCCTGACGGCGGGGGCGATCGGATTATATCAGTCCAATTTTCTCGTCCCGCAGATCGCCAAAGGAACTTACCCGGTGGTGATTACGATTGCCGGGGAGGCGTCTAATAATCCGGTGATGACGGTTTCGAATTAGATCTGCGAATTAAGCCGTGCAGGTAAGCCCCGCCGGCCGCGCTTACCAGGATCACGGCGGTATGCCATACCAGCACGTGCAGAGCCTCGAAATTCGGGCAGTGCAGTTCCAGCATGGTAACCCCCGCAAGACCCGCCAGCGTCCCCGCAGCCAAACCGGCGTCAACCGGATTCACGGCAAATCCGTGCCGCAGCAGCAGCCAGCTCCCGAACGCCGTGGGAATGGCGTAAGCGATCCCGGTGGCGAGACAAATGAGTCCCTGGTAGAGAAAGTTTACCGTGTGATAGTCGCGGAACAGGACGGCGAAGATCGCCAGCAGCGCCAGGTTAGCAGTGGCCAACAGCGCCGCCGGCGACACGCGGCGCCGGGTTCCGGGAATCGTTTCGCTCACCAGCGCGGCGGACGCCAGCCATATCGGGACAATGAGTGCGGGAAACACCGACGCGCGTTCCCACCCGTTCATCTTTTGAATGCCGTGGAATCCCCTCAGAGCGGCGCCCGCCAGAGCGACGGCCGCGGAGATCAGAACCAACCCGCCCACCAGCACGCCCGCCGCGGGCCGCGGACGCACCGCGCTCATGGATTGCCCGATGGAGCCGATCACGCGCTCCAGTAGCCGAGCATCCACTTCATGCGGAACCTGAGCGGCCCGCTCGAGGATCTGGTCGATCTCCCGATCCTTCACGAACCTCCTCCGCTGTGGCGCTTCACGAACTCAACCCCGCTCAGCCGCTTCCGCAAATTTTCGTAGGCCCGGTGGGCCTTTTGCTTCACCGAACCCACGCTGGACGAAGTGGCCCGCGCCACCTCCTCCAGCGACATCCCCGCCACCTTCATCATCTCCAGCACCTCGCGCTGGCTGTCGGGAAGCAACGCCAGAATCGCCGCCAGTTCCGGCGTGTCCCCAGATGGCTCCGGCGGCCGCGCCGCGAGTTCAGGCGCGTCCTCCAGCCGCCGGTGGCGGGCGCCCGTTCGTCTTTCCTTGCGATAGTGATCCACCCGGATATGCCGCGCGATAGCGTACAGCCACGGCAGCACGGGCTCCCCGGAGCGATAGGTGTTCCGCGCTTTGTGAATCCGCAGCCACGTCTCCTGGAGCAGATCGTCGGCCTCTGCCCGGCTCGCCAGTTGGACCACGAAGAACCGGTGCAACTGCGGGCTCAGGCGATGAATCAAGGTTGTGGCCGCCGCCAAGTCACCCTCTTGATAGAGCTCCATCAGAATCTGCAGATCGCTGTCCGGGTGCATTCCATCCGGGTGTATGAGAGACGCGCTCAATCAATTGACCGGGAACACCCAACTCACGCGGTAGTGTTCCGGCGGCACTTCGGCGAACGTTTTCGCAATCCCAATATTCAACGATACGATAGCCGCCCGCGAAAAGTTACGGACGTGTATTTTCGATTGCTCCGTAACTTCTTTCGAGCCTCAATCGAAGCGACTCCTGACAACCGATGCCGGCCCCTTTGAAACCCTTGCCCAAATGGTTACTTGGCCGGCGCGTGTCGATCAAAAAGCGCAAAGGGTACGGCGCACCTCCCAGGATCTCGGGAGCCATTCGCGCCGCGCTCCGTTTTGCGCGAGTTGCTCAATGATGTCATCAACAACTAAGGAGAACGCGATGAAAACTTTTGGATTAATCCGCATACTGGTTCCGCTGCTGGGAGTGGTTGCTTCGCTCCGGGCCGATCCGGGCGCTCTTGTAATCACTGCGTCCAACGCTACCGCGAACCAGTTGCTGGTTTACAGTGTCAGCGGCAAGCTGCTCCAGGCGGTGCCCACCCAGGGTACCGGCGGCGCCAGCGGCAACGCCGGCGGCATCGAAGCGAATGGCAGTATGGTTGCTGTCGTCAACTTCGGGTCGAACAACGTGTCCATTTTTCAATTGGAAGGCAATGGCTTCCACATGCAACAGTTGGTTCCAACGGCATCCAGCCCGCTCAGCGTTGCGTTCGGCGCAGACCATCTCTACGTACTTGGAGCCACCGAGGTGGAATCTCATGCGCTGTATGGATTGCACGTAAACCCGAATCCCGACGGCATCGTGCCGCTGCTGATCGCGGATGGATCCGCGGCCCAGGTGGGCGTGCTGCCAACCCAGCTCATTATTACGGAAAAAACCGGGGCTATCGAAACCGTGAACCTGCTCGCCGGCGGGGTGATCGCCGGGAGCGCCACGCTGGTAAAAAATATACCCGCGAATCCCCTGGCGCCGTTCGGGCTCGTGACCCGCGGCTCGGATGCCTACGTCACCATCGCCCACTCCAATCTGATCACCCTGGTGCGCGGCGATTCGGTGGTCACTGTGACTGGCTCCGGCACCCAGAACGCTCCCTGCTGGCTGACTCTCGTCGGGCCGTTTCTGTACTCCAGCAACTCGCCCAGCATGACGTTGTCGCGCTACGTGGTCTTCGGAGCAAAGCTCTTGCAGGACTTGGCGGTCGCCGCCGTCTTTGACGGGGACCCCACCGACATTGCTTCAGGCGATGGATTAGTGGCCGTCATCGACGGGAACGGCCCGGTTTCGCACTTGTCCATCTTCCAGGTGGATTTGGACGGCAATCTCGCGCTGCAAGCCTTCGACATCATCACCGGTGCGGCCAACGGCGTGGCGGTGATTCCCATCGGGCTATAACGATCCCCGGCGAAATGGCCACCACGGAACCGGCCAAGCCGGACGCGCTGGCCACGGAGGCCGTTATTCCGGGTTAAAACGACACGCGATAATAGTGTCTTTGGCACGAACGGCAGCGGAATGGGCGCAACAAAAAGAGCGCCAACAACAAATCGAGACCGCTCCGACGACGGGAACGGCGCGCACAGTTCCAACGGCACTTCGGGCAAACAACCTGAAGATCGGCTGCTGACGTAACACCACCCAGGCCCGCCATCAGGTGGTCCTCAGTCTGGACGTTTCGTGCTCGATATTAGCCATGATGATGAACCGTTCTGCAGTAGCGGTGCATTTCATGGCCCAAACACTGGCCGAAGGCCCTTTTCAGACTTCTCCATGGTCGACTCCATGGGTCGAGCGCGCGGTCCCGCCCAGCATCAGGTGGTTACTGAAGTGTCGTATATTCACCCCACGCCAGTCTGTTCCGAATTGCTCACAAATATACTGTCATTGGGGCCGCCTGCGGCGGCACAGGGCGGCAACGCGGTAGCGCAAGTCCTTGATTCCAAACAAGACTACTGGGAAGCTGGTTTCGCCAGAAGCCTTCGCAGCCTGTGTCGAAACCGGCTTCCTAAACTAAACGGTCGCGGCTCTGTAACGCGCGGAATCTGCTGAGCGATCAACCTGGCCTGCGGCCAGGTCTAGCCGCGTCTGTGTTCGGTATGGAAGAGATGCGACTAAAAACGCGTGTACCAGCGTCTCATAAAGTGAACAGTATTGCGGCTAAAACCTAGTTCGAAAAGCACCATAGCCAATTCCGCGGATCGCGCGCGGTACCAAGGTAATTCCTTAGGAGCCGCGCGCGTGAGCAAGCGGTCTTTTCGGACTTTAGACCCAGGCTGTTAGGCGAGGGGCTCATCCCTTCCCCGAAGCGCTCCATGGCGGCGATCGAGACCAGTTGCCTTGAGAGGCCTCCTCCGACTTCGGGGCACGTTCTTGCCGTCGGGAGCCGGCGCGTAAAATGCGCCAGGTTTAACGGCCGGCCGCGGCCTGCCACGCTCTCACTTCCACGCCGCCGTGGATCATGCCCTGGATCATACCGCCGAAAAACACGTAGGGATGCACGGGTGCGAGCGCGCTGGCTTCGTCCAGACGTTTGCGCAGTTCGGCCGGAATGCCGAATTCGAGCGACGCCAGGTTGTCGTTCAGTTGCGCCAGGCTGCTCGCCCCCAGAATCGTGGAGGTGATTCCGGGCTGCGTAACCACCCATTGCAGCGCCACTTGCGCCGGCGACTTTCCGATCTCCTTGCTCACCTCCAGCAGCACTCCCAGCATGCGCCAGTTGCTGTCGGTGAATTTATTGAAGGGGCTGGCCTTGGTGAGCCGGCCCTCGCCCGTTCCGGTGTCGCCCTGGCGCTGGTATTTGCCGGTGAGGAAGCCGCCGCCCAGCGGGCTCCAGGGACAGATTCCGATTCCCATCTCCTGCGCGGCCGGGATGTGCTCGCGCTCGATGTTGCGCTCGATGAGCGAGTATTCCAGTTGCAGCGCCGCGACGCCTTCTTTGCCTTGCTGCTCGGCCAGCGTGTGGGCGCGCGCCACATACCAGGCGGGCGTGTCGGAGAAGCCGTAGTGGCGGATCTTGCCCGCGCGCACCAGGTCGGTGAGCGTCGCAACCACCTCTTCCACCGGAGTGACAGTGTCCCAGGCGTGCAGCCAGTAGAGATCGACAAAATCCGTAGCCAGCCTGCGCAGTGACGCGTCGATGGCGCGGTAGATGTTCTTGCGGCCGTTGCCGCCCGAATTGGGATTGCCGGGCGAGCCATTGAAGGTGAATTTCGTGGCCAGCACGATCTGATCGCGCAGCTTGCGGTCGCCGATAAACTTCCCGCACATTTGCTCGCTTTGGCCGCCCTGATAACCATCGGCGGTGTCGACAAAGTTGCCGCCGGCCTCGACATAACGATCGAAAATAGACCGCGATCCGGCTTCATCGGCGCCCCAGCCCCATTGCGTTCCAAAGGTCATTGCGCCCAGGCAGAGCGGGCTGACGCGCAATCCGGTACGTCCTAACGTGGTGTAGCTTTTCAGGTCCATGATGTGATGATAGCTTGGGCGCTCGCATTCGCTCGCGCGGGATTGGGGATTGGGGGCCTGGCACTTGCGGATTCTCAAAGAACAGTCGCGCGGGTTGTCCGGGACTGCGGGCGTGCGCCTCTCGGATTAAAGATGAATTGTGCATCGACGTAATCGGCGCTGCCGCTCCAGCAACTTTTGCGTGTTCTCCAGCAGCGCGTAGTGGCCTTCGATGAGTTTGTCGATTTTTTCGTGCAGGTAGGCGAGCACGAACAGGGTCGGGAAATTTGCTTCCAGCGATAGGATCACCGAGAGAAAGCTTTCATATCTCGGGATCAAACTGAGGTTGATTGCGATCCAGCCGCCCGGAAACAGAGCGTGGAACGCGAGCTACGCCATGCTGCCGGTGACGTTGCGCGTGACAGTGCGCCGAATCGCTTCATCGCTGCGGCGAAGACGGCGCGCGGCGACGCTCAACAGATTCAGCGCGGCAGGCGCATACTGGCGCACGCAGGTTTCAAAATGCTCGCGATCCAGGCGCAGCAGCTCGAAGTCGGCTGAGCGCGGCCACCCTGGCCGTGCGCGCCCTGCCATCCAGTAGCGCCACCTCGCAGAAGATGTCGCACGGTTGCGAGGTTTCGAGCACGATCTTCTCGCCCTGATCGTCTTTCACGTAGATCTCGACCTCGCCCGAGCGAACAATGTATCTTTTCGGCTTCCTGGGTCGGCTCGCGCAAGTGCTCAACCTCGTTCAGGATCGACGCGTCAATCGGCATAGTTGTATCGGGCTGTCACTGCCGCTGGCGCGGCCCCATCGCTAATCTCCGATATTGTAGATTTGGCAGTTTCCAACCTGCGGCGGCAGACCTGCCCCATCGAGCCAAACAGTGCCGGCGCCAAGTACCGAATAACGCGCGGTCCTTGCCTTGAGCATGTGGCCTGGGCCACATCCTGACTTTCCGGATTCCCGGCCAGCCGTCTATGGTTCGTTTCGCCCGCGGTCCAAAAGTGGGCCGTTCAAGGCCAAAGCAATCGGAGGCGGTGTCAGGCCCAAACCCGTTTCGGAAAATTGTGCTTCGTCGATTTAGCCGCGGCCTGCCAGTCAAAAAGTTTGGTTTAGGTCGTCGCTCGGCATATGAAATTCGCTCCCGGCGCACTAGATACTGGAGCGCTCACCACACGGCGCGGCAAAAGCGGGAAAATGATTTTATTATGCGCTCTAGCATCGCCCTCGCGTTGGTTATCGCCGGTGGCCTGGCCGCGGCCGAAAAATACGCCGGCCCCGTCCCTCCCAAGCCCGACATTCCTTACCTGCTGCACGCCTCCAATCTGGTTGAAACCGAGGTGGCCGATGCCCGGCAGGAGGGCAAGAAGAACGATACGTTCCTCATCTCCGGCGCGTCCTCTTCCGCCAAAACTCCGCTGGCCGAGCCGATCTTTCTCATCGACGCGCGAAATATCCAGCCTGAGACTTTCGAGCTGTACCGCCTGGATGTAAAAGGCGGCAATCGCGAGGTTTCGCTCAATGGCAATCGCAGACGCGGCGGATCGCACGCGCTGCATCTGGCCGTCAAGCCTCTGGGCGGCCATCTATACCGCGTCGAAGTGGACGAAGCGCTGGAAAACGGCGAGTATGCGCTCTCGCCCAGCGGCGACAATCGGGCGTATTGTTTTGAGATCTACTGAGCGAGTGCCTTATCTGGTAACGCAAGCGGCCGCGCCATACGAAGGCTTGCGTCCGGTGCCGGTTTCCATCCTGCTGCACGACGTGCGCAGCTTATACAATGTCGGAGCGTTCTTCCGCTCGGCGGACGCGGCCGGCTGCGCCAAGCTGTATTTATCCGGAATCACCGGCCGTCCGCCTCACACGGGGATCGCCAAAACCGCGCTTGGCGCCGAAGAGACGGTTCCTTGGGAGTATCACGCCGACCCTCTGCCCCTGATCCTGCACCTCCGCCGGCAGGGCCACGAGATCGCGGCCGTCGAAACCAGCCTGCACGCCGCGGATCTGTTCGATTGGCAGCCGCGCTTCCCGGTCTGCGTTCTGTTCGGGCACGAAGTGGATGGCTTGGCCGAACCGTTGCTGGATTTATGCGATACCTACGTGCGCATTCCCATGCTGGGCCGCAAGCATTCGCTCAATGTCGCCACGGCCGGGGGCGTGGTGATCTACGAGCTACTGCGAAAATATCGGAATCTGCTCGCAACGTAAAGAAAACCATCTGAAGACCTCAACGCCGGTTACCGATCCGCGCCGCGCTTGGCCTGTCTGTGCCCGGCGGGCCGAGCGCTCGAACTGCTGGTGGTATCCACGCTGGCTACCACGGGTATGGTCACGATGTTACTCGTGAAAACGTTCTGCGCGATATACATCTGCGTCAGCGGATTGGTTGGCAGCGAGGGGTCGATTTGTAACTGCACTTCATAAACTCCCGGCAGCGTGCCCACCGCGAGTCCGGCGCTCAGGACATTGGCGGTGGTGCCGCCCACCTGCGCGTTGTCGACGTTGTTGACAGGCAGGTTCAGCGCCGGCCCCGGATATACCTGGCCTGTGACGCTGGCCTGCGTGAGACCGTCCTCCAGCGTGGTGGGCCCGATGCCCGTAGCATAGATGGTGATCACCTCGCCCGGAACCACGGGGTTGTCGAGGGTGACCGGTGAACCGGCCACGTTCGCGCAGCAAGTGGAGGCGCTGCCCAGCGGAGATATCGTAATGGTGGCGTTGGTGCTGACGGTTCCGGTAATCGGGATTCCGTTGCCCGCCGGCCCTCCCACCTTAGCCGTAAGAACAATTCTACTGAATTCGCCCGCCGGCGCCGCCGTCACAACCTCATCCGGATTCGCGTTAATCAGCGCGATCAGCCCGTCCCGCACCGTTTGGAGAGTGTCGGTGGATTGCACCGTGTAGCTGTAGTTATTGCCGTTAATCGTGATGGTCGCAACGTCGCCGGCCGTGGTGGATCCATCCACGTCCACCAGCGCGATCGCGTTGCCGCTGGTGTGATACGCCATCGCCACGCGCGGATCGGTTCCAGGGAACGCGAAAATGCCCGGGTTCTCCTGCACCACCGGTACACCGATGGCGTTGGTTACGGTTACAGAACCGTCACTCTGAACGGTGCGCACATAGAGGCTGACTCCATTGGAGCCTGAGACTTCATACGGAAGCTGGGTATTGATTTGCGTGGGTGAGACGAACAAAATCGGCGAACGGATGCCGTCGAAATACACCTGCACGCCTTGGAAGGTGGTGGGATAGCCGCCATCGGCGCCGGGAGTGGCAGTTGCGGTTGTATTGGCCAGGTTGCTTCCAAAGATGCTCACCAAGGTGCCCGGCGCCAGTTCGGCCGCGGCTGCGCCACCCGCCAGGGTAGAGCCTGCCGCCGTAGCGCTTTCAGTAACCGTCCCACCGCTGGTAGCGGGCGCCGAGGTGGCCGAGTATCCGATGTTGTTGCCGTTCAGTCCCGGCTGGCGCGCTATCAGGTCCACCACGAATAGACTTCCCGCCACAATATTCGCGCTCGCGATGACATTCGGATCCGGCGCTGCGTTGATCAGGTTGGCCAATGCAACCACGATGGTGGCGAGATTGTCCGTGCTCTTCACGGTGTAGGTGTAGCATTCCAAACCGGTGGCCGGGCAGGTAGTGGCAGTAGTGCCCGGCGTGGTGATCATGATGGTGATGGTATCGTTCGCCGTGATGGTCCCGCCAATGCTCACGGTGCCGACAGCATAGGTATTCTGGCTAGCCCCGTTAGTGATTCCGGTAATTGGAATATTGGGCGAACCCATGGTAAACACCAGCACCCGGACATCGAAAGGATCGGAGACATACAGATTCGTTCCATCCCAGGCCAGCCCGTAAGGCGTGCGCGTGGTGTCTGCGGAAGACTCCAGAATGTTCGCGTCCGGGCGGAAGGTGTCCGTGCTGGTGGTCACCTGATCGGTGTATTGGTCCGGTTGTCCGATAAAAATATCGGCCGCCAGCCCGTTGGTGGTTGGAATATTTTCGTAGACCAGTACCCGATCGTTCCCGCTATCGGCGATGAACAAGCGCTGTCCGTCCGACAAGGCGAAGCGGGGGCTTTCCATTGTAAACCCGCAGCGCGCCGGATAAACCGGCGTACCATCGCTGTCGGTGCTGGTGGAAGGGCAAATGGTCGGAGTACAGTTGGAATATTCCGGATAGCCGTCGGCATCGGTAGTAGTGGAAACACAGGTCTTGTTGCCGCCATCGTCCAGTTCGCTGGTCATGTCAGGCTGGCCCACCACCACGTCCGCGGGCTGCGCGTTTTGGGTGGGTATGGAATTCCAGATCAACACGCGGTGGTGGCCCAGGTCTGTCACGTATACGCGCGTCCCGTCCGAGCTTACGGCCACTGGATCGAACAGGTTGCTGGCGGTGGGCGGAAGATCGCTGGTGGTGGCGGGCGGCGCGGTGGTGAAGTTGGGCTCGCCCAGCACCACGTCGGCCGGCTGATTGTTCGAGGTGGGGATGCTATTCCAGATCATCACCCGGCCATTCTCCGTGTCGGCCACAAACAGTTGCGTGCCTTGCACCCACACTCCTTCCGGAGCTCGAAGCGCGGAACTGCTGAGCCCGACCGCCGCGGTGGTGAAATTCGGCTGCCCCAGCACGATGTCGGCCGGCTGATCGGGCAGCGTCGGTATCTTGTTCCAGAGCAGAACCCGGTTATTATCCGTGTCGGACACCACCAATATCTTCCCGTCGGTGGCAATCGAAGTAGGGTTACGGAAGCCGCTCTGGTTAAGATATGGGTTCGTGATAGTCGCGAAATTCGGCTGGCCCAGCACCAGGCTGGCCTGGCCCACGCTCGGCGTTCCAACGCACACCGGGCAACGCCCTCCCTGCGGGACTTCGTCGGCAGGATTGTAGATAAAGTTCGAAATATTGTTGTAGAGCAGGACGCGATTGTTGTTGGGTGGTATGAATCCGTGGAGATTGGAATCCACGATGAATAACATGTTATTGGCGTACGCCAGCCCTTGCACCGCACCGATTTGATAAGCGGATGGGGCGCCTTGGCCCTCCGAGGTAAAGGTGGGCTGGCCGATAATTTCCCGGGCCGCCTGCCCGTTCAGAAAGTTCACCGCCGGCTGCTGCGCGAATAGGGTCGACAGGGACAGAAATAGAACGCTAAGAAGCTTCATGAAATTGAAATTATGGAAGTACCGCCCCAGTATAACAATCACCGACGAATCGAGACCTTGCGGGGTTTCAGTTTCCTCTAGGACGCCTCGGATCTTACCTTTTCCCTCACATTGAACTCCAGCTTCCACCGCCGCCCGTCGCGCGCCACGGACCACAGCTGCAGCATTCCGGTTTCAGTAACCACGGTCTCTAACGTGACAGGGACAAACTCGCCCGCCTGTCCGGCCGCCTCTAATGTCACTTCCACCGGCGAAAGCTCCTCGAGTTCGTCACCTGCTTCGTCCAGCATGGCGCCCGCGGCGTCGTTTTTGCGCACGGCCGATTGAAAGAAGCGGAACTCGGCCGGCTCGCCCACAATCAATCCGAATTCGCGGCCGCGCAGGTCGCCACCTAGATGGATTGAAGTGCCTTCCTCCATCCCAAAGGGTGCCACGGTTAGCGCCTTCACTGGTGTACGCATGCCGGGAACGGCCGGCAGCGAGCTTTCGATGCCGACATAGTAGGTGCGCGGCACTCCACCTCGAATGCGCACGCCGCGCCCGGCGCGAGCCAGCCCATAATAAGCCGCGCCACGCGCAACCGCATGCATTAAATCTTCGCCCAGCAGCGGAGCAGCCGGCGCCAGGCCTTCCTCGGAAAGCCAGCCGTTGAGCACATCCAGAAGGCGTTGCCGCACCAGGCCGGAGCGCAGCACGCCGCCATTGAACAGCACGTGCGTGGGCGCAGCCAGCCCGCTGGGGCCACGCCGTACCGATCCATGTTCGGACCGCGCCGCCTGCTGCCGCAGAAAACGCGCCAGATGCCTCGTGATGGCCGCATCGGCGGCGTAGGGCAATCCGATCTCCGCCAGGCCCATCTTGCGGCGCTGTGGCGTGTCGTGGCTCGTTACCGCCGGCAAAAAACCCTGCTCCAGAAGACGCTCCACGTCTTCCGCCGCCAGCTTGGTCTTGATGGTTCCGCCCACCAGTCCTGTGCCGCGTCCCAGGATGGTCACCGGCTCCTCGCGCTTCTTGTTGTCCTTGGCGAGTAGCCGCTCCTTGGCCAACCGGCACTGTTGCCACAGCGCTTGCAATTGCATGGCCTCCAGCTTGGTCCCTTTCAGGGCAAGCTGCTGCTCCAGATGCCGGGCCAGCGCCAGATCGATGTTGTCGCCTCCCAGCAACAGGTGTTCACCGACGGCCACGCGCTCCAGCGCC
>Ga0302325_10011143_pt1 | contig 19396 bp, 15 predicted proteins | sample Palsa_T0_2_FD_201948 | JGI IMG/M metagenome (GOLD analysis project Ga0302325, IMG submission 201948) | Peat permafrost microbial communities from Stordalen Mire near Abisko, Sweden - Palsa_T0_2 | ecosystem: Environmental > Terrestrial > Soil > Palsa > Peat permafrost | place: Sweden: Abisko...
GGCCGCCGCGTCATCCTGGGTCGAGAGCGGGTTGGACGCGCAGAGCACGACATCGGCCCCGCCCGCCTTGAGCGTGCGCATCAGGTTGGCGGTCTCCGTCGTGACGTGCAGGCAGGCCGAGATCCGGTAGCCGGAGAGCGGCTGCTCGGCCGCGAAGCGCTCGCGGATCGCGGTCAGGACGGGCATCTGCCGGTCGGCCCACATGATCCGCCGTGTCCCCTCGGCGGCGAGGGCAAGGTCCTTGACGTCGTATCGCGTGGTCGCTGCCATGAGCTCCTCCGTTGGTCGCTGCAGTCTAGTCGGGGCGCCCGCGACGGCGGATCGGACGCCGCGGAGCCGACCCGCGCGCCCCGCGGGCGGGCGCGCTCAGGGATCCGCGCTGCCGGCGCGGCCGTAGTCGTCCTCGAGGCGGACGACGTCTGCGAGCTCGGTCGTCGAGACCTCGAGAATCGTCGTGTCCTCGAGCGCGGTGACGCGGTGCACGGTGCCCGGCCGGTAGCGAAACGCGGCCCCGGGGCCGACGACCGCCTCGACCCGCCCGGAGCCGTCGATCCGGCCGAGCTCGATGCGCGCGCTCCCGGACTGGACGAGCCAGGACTCGTCCTTTTCCCGGTGGTACTGGAGCGAGAGCGAGTTGCCCTTGGTGACGAAGAGGAGCTTGCCGCAGTAGACGTCGCTGAGCGCCCAGATGAGCTCGTGGCCCCAGGGCTTGTCGACCCGTCGCGTCTGGAACCCCCAGGCCGCGAGCGGGTCTGCCCGGTCGGCGCCGCCCGCCTGCATCACGAGCCTCCGCTCAGGAGAGCCACTCGGGGTGCTCGGCGAGCTGCTCGGCCGCGGCGCGCAGCTCCTTGGGCGTGTTGACGGTCAGCCACAGGCCCTCGTGGCGGTAGGCGTGGAGCCGGCGAGCGGCGGCGAGGAAGGGGAAGGTCGTCGTCTCGTGGTCGCCCCGCTCGGGGAGGGCGGCGAGCGCCTCGGCGGAGAGGACGTAGATCCCGCAGCTGACCCAGTAGGGGACGAGCCCGGCCTCGCTGAAGCCCTCGACGACGTCCCCCGGCCCCAGCGAGACGACGCCGAAGGGCGAGCGCGGGCGAGCGACCGTGATCGTCGCGGCGCCGGCTGCCTGGCGATGGCGGGCGTGGAGATCGGCGAAGTCGACGGCGACGAGCTCGTCGCCGTTCAGCGCGAAGAGGTCGCCCTCCTCGCTGCGCATCGCCGCGGCGAAGCGGATGCCGCCGCCCCGTCCGAGCCGCTCCGGCTCCTCGGCGCTCACGACCTCCGGCCCGAGCCCCGCCAGCTCGCGCTCGAAGGCCTGCCCCTGCCCGGCGGCGCAGGAGATGATCACCCGGCCGACGCCGGCGTTGCCGAGGCGGGCGACCTGGTAGGCGACCAGGGGGCGCCCCCCGACCTCGACGAGCGCCTTGGGGCGTCCGCCCGCGGCCTCGCCGAGCCGCTCCCCCATGCCGCCTGCGAGGATGATCGCCTCCATCAGACGCGCTGCATGCTCGGGACGGGCTCGGCGGGACGGCCGATCCCCTCGTAGCGGAACCCCGCCGCGCGCACCGTCGCGGGGTCGAGCAGGTTGCGCCCGTCGATGATGAGCGGGTTGGCCATCGCCGCGTGCACCTCGGCGCTCGCGAGCCCGGCGAGCTCGGGCCACTCGGTGACGATCACCGCGGCGTCGGCCCCCGAGACCGCCTCCATGAACGAGCCGACGATCAGGACGCCCGGGAGCGCCTTCCCGTCCGCCACCGGGTCCCAGCCGCGCACCTCGGCGCCCTCGGCGAGCAGGCGGGCGGCGATCACGATCGAGGGCGCCTCGCGCATGTCGTCGGTACCGGGCTTGAAGGCGAGCCCGAGCAGCGCGATCCGCTTGCCGCGCAGCGATCCGAGCTCGCGTACGAGCTTGCCGATCACGCGCCGCTTCTGGAGCTCGTTCACCTCGATCACCGCCGCGAGCAGCTGGAAGTGGTAGCCCGAGTTCGAGGCGAGCTGCTTGAGCGCGAGCGAGTCCTTCGGGAAGCAGCTTCCGCCGTAGCCGATACCCGGGCGCATGAAGTGCGGCCCGAGGCGGTGATCGAGCCCGACGCCCTCGGCGACCTTGACGACGTCGGCGCCGGTCGCCTCGCAGACGTTCGCGATCTCGTTGATGAACGAGATGCGCGTCATCAGCGCCGCGTTCGCGGCCAGCTTGATCATCTCGGCCGACCTGACGTCGCAGCGCACGATCACGCCTGCGAGCGTCTCGTAGAGCGCCGCGACCGCGTCGCCGTCGGCCTCGGCGAAGGCGCCGATCGCGATCCGGTCGGGCCGCATGAAGTCGCGCACGGCCGTCCCCTCGGCGAGGAACTCGGGGTTCGAGACGTAGCCGACCTCGCCGAGGCCGCGCTCGTCGAGCCCGTGGCGCACCTTGTCCCCCGTGCCGACGGGAACGGTCGACTTCATGACCAGGATCGGATGTCCGCCGAGCTCGGGAAGCTCGTCGATCACCCGCCACACGCGCGAGAGGTCGGCGTCCCCCGAGCCGGTCGGGGGCGTGTCGACGCACACGAACAGGAACGCGCAGCCCGAGAGGTCGTCCGCGCGCTCGGTGAAGGCGAGCCGGCCGGCGTTGCGCGCGAGCAGCTCGGGCAGACCCTCCTCGTGGAAGGGCACCTCCCCGCGGCCGAGCGCCGCGATCTTCTCGCCCACGACATCGCGCACGACCACGTCGTGGCCGAGCTCGGCCAGGCAGGCCCCCGTCACCAGTCCGACCCAGCCGGCTCCGAAGATGCCGATGCGCGCCATCGCCCCGGACTCTACTTCGCGGCCCCGAGCGGCCTGAGGCCCTCGGCGACGGCGAGCATCGTCTTGTTCGAGAGCGCGTTCAGGAGCGAGTTGACGACCCAGTAGCTCGACTGGCCGAGCCGCAGGACGACCATGTGCAGCTGGGAGCCGTTGTAGTAGAGCGCGTAGCGGCGGCCCTTGATCGTGCGGGAGAAGCTGCGGTCGTCGAGCACGGGCGGGTCGGGCATGTTCGTCTCCTCGACGCCCCAGTACTCCTGCGCGCCGGTGACGTAGACGAGCCGGAGCGCCTCGCGGCCCCGGGCGATCGCATAGAGGCGGACGGGGACGTCACCGGGGAGCGCGTCGGGCTGGGAGGAGGCCTCGAGCACGTCGGGGACCTCGACGGGAAACGGCGCCCGCCGGGCGAGCGGCCGCAGGAGCGCGAGCGAGGCCGCGGGGTCGTAGCGGACGGCGGCCGCAAGCTCGACCGGCGCGGCCGGCGTCGTCGCGACGGCCGCGGGCGGGACGAGCGCGTTGTGGAACGTCTGGCCGAGCACGACGACCAGCATCGCACCCGGGTCGAGCGCGCGCAGCGCCCGGCTTGCGGGGAGCGGGCCGACGTCCGAGGGGTCGATGAGCTTCTGGAGCGCCCCGGCCGCCGCCCTGGCCCCCTGCTTTGTCGGGTCGAAGTAGATGCGCGTGTCGAAGTAGTCGGCGCCCGGCGCGTTCGGCGCCACGTTTCCGGGAGGAACGAGCGTCCGGTAGCCGCGCTCACGCAGCAGGTAGGAGCCGTCGAGCGCCGAGCCGGCGGCGCCGTCGCCGTTCAGCACGAGCAGCGAGGTCTCCGCCACCGGCGGCACCGGGCTGACCGCTCGCGGCGGTTTGATGCCGAGCGTCGCCGCGTTGGCCTGCCTGACGCCGGCGACGTCCGGATGGGTGAACTGGAGCACCGAGGACTGGATGTCCGCGCTCGAGGTCGAGGTCTGGCCGGTGCCGGTCACGCCCGCGATCTGGCTCTCGAAGAGGTGGCCGCCGGGGAGCGAGAGCCCGAACAGGAGGTAGCCGAGCACCGTGCGGTCGCTCGGGTCGCCGCCGATCTCGACGTTGTGGGTGATCGCGGAGACGATGCCGGGAAGCTCGAGCGGGTCGAAGTTGCGCGCGAACTGGTCCTTGAGCGCCTCCACGAACTCCTGCTGGCGCGCGATGCGGTGGTAGTCGTCGTCGGTGTGGCGGTAGCGCACCCACTCGAGCGCCTGCGTGCCGTTCAGCAGCTGGTAGCCCGGCTCGAGATCGATGTTCGAGTAGTTCTCGGCCGCCGTCCCGTTGTTGACGTGGTAGTAGCGCCGGTCGACATCGAGCCAGATCCCGCCGAGCTTGTCGACGATCTGCTTGAAGCCGTGGAAGTTGACCGTGATCAGGTAGTTGATCGGCAGGCCCGTCATCATCTTGACGGTGTCGACCGTCCCCGCGGGGCCGCAGTCGGCGAAGGCGGTGTTGATCCGCGTCACCTCGCCGGTCGCGTACATGCCGCTGCCGCTGCGGTCGGGGCAGTAGATCGGGACACCGAGATCGCGCGGGATCGAGAGCACCGAGATCGTCTTGCTGACCGGGTCGGCCCGGATCAGCATCACCGTGTCGGAGCGCGAGGACGTGGTGAAGGCCCCGCCCTCGCGCTGGTCGTAGCCGAGCACGAGCGCGATCGCCGCGTGCCCGGGGATCGAGACGTCGAGCTGCTTCTCCGCCTTCTTGACCGCGAGGGAGTGGGCCTGCACCGAGGCCAGCGACTCGTGAAACCAGAGGTAGGCGCCGCCCGCGAGCGCGAGCGCCGCGGTGAGGAGCGTCAGCAGCAGGCCGACGACGATCCTGCCGGCGACGCGACGACGCGGCCTCACCGCTGCGCGGTAGAGCCGGGTGCGGCCCCTGCCCGCCCCCGGGCTCGCCGGCAGGGGCGGAAACACCGCGGAGCCGTTTCTCCTCTCGAGACCGGCTGCGCGGCCGACCCCTCTCTTGAGCGTCGTCCTCATCTCTGCGCAACAGCCGCCCGGGGGCGGCTGCCTGAGGGGAAGGATAAACGACCCGGCCGCGCCGGGCCGGGCTCACGCCCGGCGCCGTCCGCCGGGCGCGCCGCGCGGGCTAGGAGGTGCCGGCGCGCTTGAGCAGGATCTGGGCGAGCGCGTACTCGAAGCGCGCGAGCTGGCTTCGGGCCTCCACCGGGGCGGTGACGTTGAACGAGTACTCGACCGGCCCGTCGGCGAAGAAGACGAAGTCGCTCAGGAGCGTCCCCTTGAGGTGCAGGCTGCGCACGATGACCGTCGCGCGGTAGGCGGCGCTCACGCTGCCGGTCGCCGGGAACGGCATCCGCTCCACCGAGGCGCTGACCACGTTCCGGGCGCGCTTGATCTGGTAGGCGAGACAGGACGGGAGCCTGGGCGAGACGGTGCGGGCGAAGTCCTTCTGCACCGCGGCGGCGCTCGCGAGCACCTCGACGTCCTGGTCGAGGACGACATCCCCGGCGGGGAACGTGAAGCGCGCGTCGGCGTGGCCGGTGACCACCAGGTCGGACTGCTTCGGGTCGAAGCCGGGGCAGCCCGGAGCCGCGAGCGAGGAGGGTTTGGTCTCACCGCCCTGCCAGCCGGAACCGAAGTCCGACCGCTCGAGCAGCGCCGCGACCGCCTTTGCCTGGCCGCCGCGCTGGATCCTGACGGGCGGGCCGTCGGCGAGCGCGAGGGCGCTCAGAGCGAGTGCGACAACGACGGCTGCTAGGACAGATTGGGCTGCAACCACCGTTCGACTTGTAGCACGGATTCTCCCTTCCGAGCAGCGTAATCCTCGAGCTGGTCGGGCCCGATCCGCCCGACCGAGAAGTAGCGCGCCTGCGGATGGGCGAGGTAGAGCCCGCTCACCGACGCGGCCGGCGACATCGCGAAGCTCTCGGTCAGCTCGATGCCGATCCCGCGCGCCCCGAGCAGGTCGAAGAGCTTCGCCTTCTCGCTGTGATCGGGGCAGGCCGGGTAGCCGAACGCCGGCCTGATGCCCCGGAAGCGCTCGCCGCGCAGCTCCGCGAAGGGCAGCTGCTCGTCGGGGGCGTACCACTCGCGGCGCACGCGCTCGTGCAGCCACTCGGCGAAGGCCTCCGCGAGACGATCGGCGAGCGCCTTGGTGATGATCGCGCGGTAGTCGTCGTGCTCGGCGGCCAGGCGCGCCGCACGCGCCTCGGCACCCTCGATCGTCACCGCGAAGGCGCCGAGGTGATCCCCGGCGGCGGCGAAATAGTCGGCCAGGCAGCGGTTGGGGCGGCTGTCGCCGTGGGCTGCCTGCTGGCGCAGGAAGCAGAAGCGCGTCTGGGAGAGGACGACGTCGTCCCCGTCGCGCCGCGCCGGCCAGAGCCCGTAGACGCCGCGCGGCTCGAAGGCGGCCGTGGCGACGATCTCGTCGAGCTCGGCGAGCGCGTCCTCGTGGAGCTCGCGCGCGGCCGGGTTGTCGAGGATCGCCGGGTAGCGCCCCTTCAGGTCCCAGGCGTGGAAGAAGAACTGCCAGTCGATGTAGGCGACGAGCTCGGCGAGCGAGGGCGCGACCCGCCTCGTGCCGCTGAAGGGCGCGCCGGGCAGGTGCTCGAACGACACGCGCTCGCCGTTGTCGCGCGCCGCCGCGAGCGACAGCAGCGGGCGGCGCTGCTTCTCGGCGTGCTGGTCGCGCAGACGCAGCTGGAGCTCGCGGTTCTCCTCGTCGAGCCCCGGTCGGCGCGCCGGGTCGAGCAGACCCGAGACGACGTCGACGACGCGGCTCGCATCGAGGACGTGCACCGTCTCGTGCGAGTAGGCCGGGGCGATCTTCACCGCTGTGTGCTGGCGGGAGGTGGTGGCGCCGCCGATCAGGAGCGGCAGCGAGAAGCCGCGGCGCTCCATCTCGCCGGCGACGTCGACCATGTGGTCGAGCGAGGGTGTGATCAGGCCCGAGAGGCCGACCAGGTCCGCTCCCTCGGCGAGCGCGGCGTCGAGGATGCGCTCGGCCGGCACCATCACGCCGAGGTCGATCACCTCGTAGTTGTTGCAGCCGAGGACGACGCCGACGATGTTCTTGCCGATGTCGTGCACGTCACCCCGGACGGTCGCGAGCACGACCTTCCCCTGCGTCGAGCCGCCCGCCGTGTCCGCCTCCATGAAGGGCTCGAGGTAGACGACGGCCCGCTTCATCGCCCGCGCCGACTTGACGACCTGGGGCAGGAACATCCGTCCCGATCCGAAGAGGTCGCCGACGATCCGCATCCCGTCCATCAGCGGCCCCTCGATCACCTGCAGCGGGCGCGCGTAGAGGTGGCGCGCCTCCTCGGTGTCCTGCTCGATGAAGTCGACGACCCCGTGCACGAGCGCGTGCGAGAGCCGCTCGGCGACGGGGCGCTCGCGCCAGGAGAGGTCGCGCTGGCGCGTCGTCGCCTCGCCGCGGGCCGACTCGGCGACCTCGACCAGCCGGTCGGTCGCGTCGGGGCGACGCGCGAAAAGGACGTCCTCGATCCGCTCGAGCAGGTCCGGGGCGACGTCCTCGACGACCGGGAGCTGCCCCGCGTTCACGATCCCCATGTCGAGCCCGGCGGCGATCGCGTGGTAGAGGAACACGGCGTGCATGGCCTCGCGCAGGGCGTCGTTGCCGCGGAAGGAGAAGCTGAGGTTCGAGATGCCGCCGCTTGTGTGCGCGCCGGGGCAGCGCTCCTTGATCGCCGGCAGCGCCTCGAGGAAGCTGCGTGCGTACAGGTCGTGCTCGGCGATCCCGGTCGCGACGGCGAGGACGTTCGGGTCGAAGATGATGTCCTCGGGCACGAACCCGACCGTGGCCGTGAGCAGGTCGTAGGCGCGGCCGCAGATCGCGACCCGCCGCTCGACGTCGGTCGCCTGCCCCTGCTCGTCGAAGGCCATCACGACGACTCCGGCGCCGTAGTCGCGGATGCGGTGCGCCTGGGCGAGGAAGCGCTCCTCGCCCTCCTTGAGGCTGATCGAGTTGACGATCCCCTTTCCCTGGATGCAGCTGAGGCCGGCCTCGAGCACCGACCAGCGCGAGCTGTCGACCATGATCGGCAGGCGGGCGACCTCGGGCTCGGTCGCGACGACGTTCAGGAACCTGCGCATCGCCTGCTCGCTGTCGAGCAGGTCGGCGTCCATGTTGACGTCGAGCACGTTGGCGCCGCCGCGCACCTGCTCGAGCGCCACCTCGACCGCCCCGGCGAAGTCATCCGCCTCGATCAGACGGCGGAAGCGCGCCGACCCGGTCACGTTGGTGCGCTCCCCGATCAGCACGAAGCCGGTCTCGGGCGCGATCTCGAAGAGCTCAAGGCCGCTCAGCCGGACGCGCGGCGGCGGCGAGGGCGCCCGCCGCGGGGGGCGGCCGTCGACCGCGGCCGCGATCGCCGCGGTGTGGGCCGGGGTCGACCCGCAGCAGCTGCCGGCGATGTTCAGGAAGCCCTCCGCGGCGAAGCCGCCCATGAGCGACGCCGTCACCTCGGGCGTCTCGTCGTAGCCGCCGAAGGCGTTGGGGAGGCCGGCGTTCGGGTGCGCGCTCACGAGGCAGGGCGCGATGCGCGAGAGCTCCGCGAGGTAGGGGCGCATCTCGCTCGCCCCCAGCGAGCAGTTGACGCCGACGATCAGCGGCTCGGCGTGGGCGATCGAGGTCCAGAAGGCCTCGATCGTCTGACCCGAGAGCGTGCGGCCGGAGAGGTCGACGATCGTGGCCGAGATCCAGAGCGGAAGCCCCGGGGCGGCCTCGCGCGCGGCGAGGATCGCCGCCTTGGCGTTGAGCGTGTCGAACACGGTCTCGAGCAGCAGCAGGTCGACGCCGCCCTCGGCGAGCGCCGTCATCTGCTCGGCGTAGGCGTCCTTGACCTCCTCGAAGCTGCGCGTCCGGAAGCCGGGATCGTCGACCCTGGGGCTGAAGGAGAGCGTGACGTTCATCGGCCCGACCGAGCCGGCGACGAAGCGCTCCCCGGCGGCCTCGCGCGCGATGCGCGCGGCGGCGAGGTTGATCTCGGCGACGGCGCCCTCGAGGCCGTAGTCGGCCTGGGCGATCGCGGTCGCCGTGAAGGTGTTCGTGGTCGTGATGTCCGCCCCGGCCGCGAGGTAGCGCGCGTGGATGGAGGCGATGAGCTCGGGCCGGGTCAGGTTCAGGACGTCCGGGTCGCCGGTGAGCTCGGCGGGATGGTCGGCGAAACGCCTGCCGCGGTAGTCCTCGGCGGCGAGGCCCGCGCCCTGGAGCATCGTCCCCCAGGCGCCGTCCAGGACGAGGATCCGCTGCTCGGCGATCCTCCTGATCTCTGCTGCCACGTCCCGCCTTGCCATCACGACCTCCGACGCTCAACCGCTCCGAGGCCTAAAGAGGGCGCCGCGGCGAGGCCGGGTGGGCTCTTTAGGCGTTTTTTTACCCGGTCGCCAAGCTGCCGTTCAAATCATTCCGGGGAGAGACAGCGTAGCCTGCGCGCCCGTCCCGGCGACGCCCGGGCGGCCGTCCCGGCGGCCCGCCCGACGGAGGGTCGCGAGGGATGGGCCCGCGAGCCGCCGGGCTAGCCGCGTCCGGCGACCGAGAGCTGGTTCTCGGCGTGGCGGATGCGCTGCTCGACCTGCCAGCGGTCGGCGTTCGACCCGTCCCGCTCGATCGCCTCGAGCTCCGCCCGGGCGGACTCGAGCTGGGCCCGGGCGCGGGCCTCGTCGACCTTCGAGACGTCGACGGCGCCGTCGACGAGGGCGATCGCGCGGTCGTGGAGGATCTGGAAGAAGCCCGGGCCGGTGGCGAACTCGAGCACCTCGGCCCCCCCGCCCGGGTGGATGCGCGTCGCGCCCGCCCGCAGCGTCGCGATCAGCGGCGCGTGGCGGGCGAGCACGCCGATCTCGCCGATCTGGCCGGGCACGATCACCATCTCCGCCGCGCCCTCGAACGCCGGCCCGTCGGGCGTGACGAGCGAGACGTCGAACCGCTTGCCGCTCCCCGGCACTAGGCCGCCGCCAGCTGCTTGCTGCGCTCGACGGCCCCCTCGATCGGGCCGACCATGTAGAAGGCCTGCTCGGGAAGGTCGTCATGGCGCCCGTCGATGATCTCGCGGAAGCCGCGGATCGTGTCCTCGAGCCTGACGTACTCGCCCGGGGTGCCGGTGAAGACCTCGGCGACGTGGAAGGGCTGGGAGAGGAAGCGCTGCACCTTGCGGGCGCGGGCGACCGTGAGGCGGTCCTCGTCGGAGAGCTCCTCGATGCCGAGGATCGCGATGATGTCCTGGAGGTCCTTGTAGCGCTGGAGGATCTCCTGCACCTGGGTCGCGGTGTCGTAGTGCTCGTCGGAGACGGTGCCGCGGCCGAGCGCACGCGAGGTCGAGTCGAGCGGGTCGACGGCCGGGTAGATCCCCTGCTCGACGAGGGCGCGCGCGAGCACGGTCGTCGAGTCGAGGTGGGCGAAGGTGTTGGCGGGGGCGGGGTCGGTGAGGTCGTCGGCGGGGACGTAGATCGCCTGCACCGAGGTGACCGATCCCTTGTTGGTCGAGGTGATGCGCTCCTGCAGCTGGCCCATCTCGGTCGCGAGCGTCGGCTGGTAGCCGACGGCGCTCGGCATCCGGCCGAGGAGCGCCGAGACCTCCGAGCCCGCCTGGACGAAGCGGAAGATGTTGTCGATGAACAGCAGCACGTCCTGGCCCTGGTCGCGGAAGTACTCGGCCATCGTCAGCCCCGAGAGGCCGACGCGCAGCCGCGCGCCCGGCGGCTCGTTCATCTGCCCGTAGCAGAGCGCGACCTTGTCGATGACCTTCGACTCCTCCATCTCGAGCAGCAGGTCGTTGCCCTCGCGCGTGCGCTCACCGACGCCGGAGAACACGGAGACACCGCCGTGCTCGCGGGCGATGTTGTGGATCAGCTCCTGGATCAGCACGGTCTTGCCGACCCCGGCACCGCCGAAGAGTCCGATCTTGCCCCCGCGCACGTAGGGAGCGATCAGATCGATCACCTTGATCCCGGTCTCGAAGATCTCGATCTTGGACGAGAGGTCCTTGAACTCGGGCGGATCACGGTGGATCGGCCAGCGCTCCGTCCCGGCGGGCGGCGCCTCCTTGCCGTCGATGGGATCCCCGAGGACGTTCCAGACGCGTCCGAGGGTCACGTCCCCGACGGGGACCGAGATCGGGCCGCCGGTGTCGATGACGGCGGTGCCGCGCGCGAGGCCGTCGGTCGTGTCCATGGCGACCGCCCGCACCCGGTCGTCGCCGAGGTACTGCTGCACCTCCGCGATCAGGGTGCCGCCCTCGGGACGGGTGATCTGGAGCGCGGAGTAGATCGACGGCAGCTGGTCGGGAAACGAGGCGTCGATGACGACCCCCTTGATCTCGATCAGCCTGCCGGCGTTCTGTCTGGGTGCCGTGGTCGTGCCTGGGTTCCCGGTGCTGCCGTTCTCAGCCATGCAGATCTCCTCTGGGGGTGAATGACTCGGCGGGGCAAGGCGCCCGGTCCGATCGCCCGCCGGGCGAGCGACAGTCTACCCCTACGCGAGCGCGCGAGCCCCGTAGGGGAGCTGCCGCTGCGGCGCAGGCGCGGGCGCGGGCGTCGGGACCTCGATCCGTGCGTGCTCGGCCCGCGCGAACTCGAGCCGCTGGCTGGGCGTCGCGAGCGCGAGCGCGGTCGAGCTCGCGGTCGGCGAGCCGCGCGGAGCGAGGACCATCGCGCCTCCCGCCGCGAGTGCGGCCGCGAGGACGAGCGAGGCGGCCGCGCGGCGCACCAGGCGCGCGCGCCGCGGGATGCCCACTCCCCCCACCGAGACGGGCCGGCGCCGCTCGACGAGCGGGGCGCTGCGGAGAAGCAGCGTGAACCCGGCGATCTCGGCCCGCGCTCCCGAGCAGGTTGCGCAGCGCGCGAGGTGCCTCTGCAGCGCCGCGCGTTCGAGCTCGCCGAGCGCATCATCGAGCTCGAGCGATATCCATTGCGCAGCGCGCTCGCACGCAGTCGTCCTCCGCCAGCGGGCCATCCTCGCGAGCTAGGACGCCGCGGGAGGCGGTTTTGTTAGAGATCAGGCGGGTACGGAGGCCGCGCCGTTGCGCGCGAACTCCGCGGCGTTCATCGGCCAGTGCTCGATCGGGTAGTGGCAGGCGGCCTCGTGGTCGCCCTCGAAGGGGCGCTGGAGCGGCATCTCGACGTCGCAGCGGCCGCGGTGAAAACGCGGGCAGCGGGGATGGAAGACGCAGGCCGAGGGCGGATCGACGGGCGAGGGCACGTCGCCGCCGAGGACGATTCGCTGACGCGCCGCCGCCCCGTCTGTCTCGGGCCGCGGCACGGCGGAGAGCAGCGCTGCGGTGTAGGGGTGGCGGGGATGTTCGTAGAGCAGCTCGGAGCTCCCCATCTCGACGACGCGGCCGAGGTACATGACGGCGATCCGGTCGGAGATCTGGCGGATCACCGAGAGATCGTGGGAGATGAAGACGTAGGTGAGGTCGAACTCGCGCTGCAGGTTCTTGAGCAGATTCAGGATCTGCGCCTGGACGGAGACATCGAGCGCCGAGACCGGTTCGTCGCAGACGATCAGCTTGGGCTGGAGGGCGAGCGCGCGGGCGATCCCGATCCGCTGCCGCTGGCCGCCCGAGAACTCGTGCGGGTAGCGGTTGTAGTGCTCGGGGCTGAGTCCGACCCGTTCGATCAGCTCCTGGACGCGCCGCCTGACGTCCTTGGCGGTGCGATGGATCGCGAAGGGCTCGGCGACGATCTGCCCGATCGTCTTGCGCGGGTTGAGCGAGGAGTAGGGGTCCTGGAAGATGATCTGCATCTCGCGCCGGAGCGGCCGCAGCTGGCGCTGGCCGAGGCTCGAGATGTCCTGGCCCTCGAACCTGACCACACCCGCGGTCGGCTCGAGCAGGCGCACCATCAGCCGCGCGGTGGTCGACTTCCCGCAGCCGGACTCACCGACGATGCCGAGCGTCTCGCCCCGGTTGACGACCAGCGAGACGTCCTCGACCGCGTGGACGACGCTTCTGCCGTGCGCGAAGACGCCCTGCTTGACCGCGAACTGCTTGGTCAGATGCTCGAGCTCGACGAGCGGGCCGCGGGGCGCCCGGGTTTCCGCCGAAGGCTGTGCCGGTTCGCTCACGAGGCGAGCCCCAGCGCGGCGGCGACCCGCCGCTGCCACTCGTCCCGCTTGCGCTCTGAGGGCAGGAAGCACGAGTCGAGGTGTCCGCCCGACATCCGCTCGAGCTGCGGCACGTCGCTGTCACAGCGGTCGAACCGGTAGCTGCAGCGCGGGTGGAAGGGACAGCCGGAGGGCGGGTTGAGGAGCGACGGGGGCGACCCCTCGATCGGGATCAGCACCTCCATGCGCCGCTCGACCGTGGGCATCGACGCGAGCAGCCCCCAGGTGTAGGGGTGCTGGGGGGCGTTGAAGATCTCCTCCGCGGGCCCGTACTCCATCGGCCGGCCCCCGTACATGACGAGCACGTGCGAGGCAGTCTCAGCGACCACGCCGAGGTCGTGGGTGATCAGGATGACGCCGACGTCGAACTCCTTCTTCACCCGGTCGATCAGTTCGAGGATCTGAGCCTGGACGGTGACGTCGAGCGCTGTCGTCGGCTCGTCGGCGATCAGCACCGCGGGGTTGTGGACGAGCGCCATCGCGATCATGGCGCGCTGGCGCATGCCGCCGGAGAACTGATGCGGGTAGTCGCGCGCACGGATCGCGGCGTTCGGGATGCCGACCTGACCGAGAAGCTCGACCGCCCGCGCCCACGCGGCCGAGCGCGAGACGTCGGCGTGGGCGCGGACGGCCTCCGCGATCTGGGCGCCGACGCGGTACATCGGGTGCAGGCAGGCGAAGGGGTCCTGGAAGATCATCGAGACGTCGCGCCCGCGGACGTTGCGCAGCTCCTTGGCCGAGAGCGTGAGCAGATCGGTGCCCTCGTAGAGGATCTCGCCGCTCACATCGGCGTGGGCGCGGTTCAGGAGACCCATGATCGCGAGGCTCGTGACGCTCTTGCCCGAACCGGACTCGCCGACGACACCGAGCGTCTCACCGCGCCGCAGCGTGAAGGAGAGGTCCGAGACGGCCTGGACGACGCCGTCACGGGTGCGGAAGCGAACGGTGAGGTTGCGGACGTCGAGGAGCGTCGAGGAGATGCCTGCCGAGGGGCTCACGAGTACCTCACGCGCGGGTCGAGGAAGGCGTAGACGATGTCGACGAGCAGGTTCATGACGGCGACCGCCGCGGCGGTGCAGATCACGACCCCGAGCACCGTCGGCAGGTCCTGGGTCTCGGCGCCGTTGTAGGCAAGCCAGCCCAGTCCCTGCAGGTTGAAGACCGACTCGGTGATGATCGCGCCGCCGACGAGCAGGGCGCAGTCGAGCCCGAAGAGGGTCACGATCGGGGTCAGGCTCGCACGCAGGCCATGCTTGAGGATCACCGTGCGCTCGGAGAGCCCCTTCGCGCGGGCGGTGCGGATGTAATCCTCTCCCAGGGTTTCGAGCAGATTGTTGCGCGTCAGGCGCGCGTACACCGCCATGTAGAGGAGCGCGAGCACGATCCAGGGCAGGATCATGTGGCCGAGGAAGGGTCCGATCCCGGCCGAGATCGGGACGTACCCCGATCCGTCGGTCAGGCCGAGCTCCTTCCAGACGATGTAGAGCGCCATCAGCCCGAGCCAGAAGACGGGCGCCGAGATGCCGAAGAGCGCAAAACCCATCGCGGAGCGGTCGATCCAGGTACGCCGCTTCACGGCCGAGAGCACGCCGATCGATACCCCGAACGTGAGCCAGAGTGTGGCCGCGCCGGCGATCAACCACAGCGTCCTGGGGGCGCGCTGGATGATCTCGCTGCGCACAGAGACGTAGTTGCCGTAGGAGTAGCCGAGCCCGGGCCAGCCGTTGGCGTCTCCGACGACGAGCGTCTTGACGAAGTACCCGAACTCGATGTACCAGGGTTTGTTGAGGTGCAGGCGCGCGTCGATCTGCGCGATCGACGCCTGGGTGGGCGACTTGCCGGCGAAGCGCAGCGCCGGGTTGCCGTTCGGAAGCAAGAAGAAGACGGCGAAGGTGACCAAGACCACCGCCAAGACGACGGCGACCGTCCAGGCGAGGCGGCGGGCGATGTAGAGCAGCATGCGTCGACGAGAGGCCCCTCCGGGGCGCCTGACGGCGCCCCGGAGAGACGATCTCATGGGGTCAGGTTTTCACCGCGATGTTCTCGTACGCGGGTGTGTCGGTGAACTGATCGTAGGCGTAGTGCGTGACGTTGTTGCTCGTGACGCGGGTCACGTAGGACCAGAGGTAGGGCACCCAGGGCACAACATCCGTCATCAGGTATTTGTCGAGGTTCTCGTAGCAGGTCAGGCGCGCCTGGTTGGCGAGCACCGAGCACTTGTCGAGCATCGAGTCGACGTTCGGCACGTTGGTGCAGTCGCCCGTCACGTGCAGCGTCGTGCACTGTGCCGGCGTGATACCGACGAGCGCGTAGTTGGAGTTGCCGTTCGGGATGATGTCCCGGCCGTCGAACAGCGGCTCGAAGAACGTGAGCGGGTCCGCGTAGTCCTTGCCCCAGCCCGAGCGCTCCTCGATCGGGATGTCCTTCGCCGGCGTCTGGATCGTCGGGTAGGCGCCGTTGATCGTGTGCACCTTGAACGTGATGCCGATCTGCGCGGCGTCTTGCTCGATCACGGCGACCATTTTCGGGTCCTGGATGCGCGTGTCCGAGATCAGCAGCACGTTCTTGCAGGCGGACGCATCGCACATCCCGTCGTTGTTGGTGTCGTACTTCGAGCCCATCATCGCCGCCTTCGCCTTGGCGACGCTTCCCGTGTTGCCCGGCGTCGCGTAGGGCGCGTACTCCGACAGCTGGTTGTCGAAGATCGTGTCGGGGGCGATGTGGTTTGCGACGCTTCCGATGGTCGGACCGCCCCAGGCCTGGATGAGCGCGGTCTTGTTCATGATCCAGTTCATCGCCCTGCGCACGTGGATGTCATCGAAGGGCGGCTGGGTCAGGTTCATCGACAGGTACCACGTGCGGTCGCCCTGGTTTTGGTGGAAGTAGGGCTTGAGGCTCGAGGTTGTCGCGTACTTCTCGAGGACGTCCGGCGGAACGTTCGCGTCGGCCAGGTCGAACTGGCCGGCCTCGACCTTGTTGTACGCGTCGACCTCGGTCGAGTCGACGACGAAGTCGATCGCGTCGGAGTAGTCCTTCGAGTAGGGGTCGATCTTCGGGTTCCAGTTCGGGTTGCGGACGAGGTCGTAGTTCGTGACTCCGTCATAGCCCTGGGTATCGGCCTTGATCGTCTTGCACGACGAGATATCGATGTTCTGGATGCCGTTGAGCATGTACGGACCGCTCGAGATCAGGTCCTGGCCGTACTTGCCCGGCTCGTTGGCAAAGCAGTCTGTCACCTCCGCCGGCATCGGCCCTGTGGCGAGCATCGTCATCCGGTAGAGGAAGTCGCCGGTCGGCGCGGTGAGATTGAAGACGATCGTCGTGGGATTGGGCGTCGAGATGCCCGAAATCGACTTCGCCTTGCCGGCGGCGTAGGCGCTCCAGCCCTTGATCACCGTGTAGTAGAACGAGTATTCGGCGCCGTCCTTGGTGCTCGCGAGCCGCTCGAGCGCGGTGACGAAGTCGTGTGAGGTGATCTCGCGGTTCACCGGCGGGCCAAACTTGATGTCCGGCTTCAGGTGAAACGTGTAGGTCTTGCCGCCGTTGGTCGGCGCCGGTACAGACGTGGCGAGGTCGGGCACGATCTTGTTGCCGAGCGCGCCCGCGGTGTGCTCGTAGCCGACGAGCGTCTTCACCTCCATCGTGAGCACGCCCCAGGCGTCCCCGAGGTACTCCCCGGTCGGGTCGAAGTTGTCGGTGGTGCCAAATGACGGCGACCAACCGACCATGAGCGTGCCGCCGGAGCTGATCGCACCGGCCTTGGTGGAATGAGCGGACGCCGACATCGTCATCACCACGGCGACCGCCGCGATAACGCCGACGAGCACCGTCAGCTTCGTCGTTGGTTTCTTCACAGTTCTTATCTCCCTCCTACCCTCCCGCCGGTATGGCGCGAGGATTGCAGTGACCATCCCGCTACGACGAGCGCGGGCCGGTCATTGTTAGCTTCTCAGCGATCGCTCCGTACGTCGAGCGCGTCGCGGAGTCCGTCCCCGAGCAGGTTGAACGACAGCGTTGTGATGACGAGGAAGAGGCCGGGGAAGACGATCAGCCACCACGCGGTGTCGTAGTAGGTCTGGGCGTCGTTCAGGAGCGCTCCCCACGAGGCGGTCGTGATCGGAACCCCGAGCCCCAGGTAGGAGAGCGCCGCCTCGAAGAGGATGCTCTGGGGGATCAGGAGCGTCGTGTAGACGATGATCGGCCCGGCCAGGTTCGGGAGGATCTCGCGGAAGATGATCCGCAGGTCGCTCGCTCCCAGCGACCTGCTCGCCTCGACGAACTCCTTCTCCCGCAGCGAGAGCGTGAAGCTGCGCACGAGCCTGGCGATGTACGGCCAGGAGAAGATCACGATCACGCAGACCACGAGGCTGAGGCCGGGCTGGATCAGCCCGTCGAGACACCCGTTCACGCTCGAGTTGCAGGCCGCGACGATTCCGATCGAGATGAGCAGGCTCGGCATCGCGAGCATGACGTCGCCGACACGTGACAGCGCCGTGTCGACGAGGCCGCGGTAGTAGCCCGCAACGAGCCCGACGACGAGGCCGATCAGAACAGCGATCCCCGACGCGACCACGCCGACGGTGAGCGATGTGCGCGCGCCGTACATCGTGCGCACAAACAGGTCGCGCCCCGAGCCGTCGGCGCCGAACCAGAACTGCGCGTTCGGGCCCTTCGGCAGCCCGAAGGAGTTCTCCATGATCGCCTCGTAGCCGGTGTTGTTGGAGTGGCCGGTCACCGCCTGGGCGATGGGCCCGCCGACGATCGCGATCAGGATCAGCACCACGATCACCCCGGCGGCGCCGACCGCGGCCTTGTCCTCCTTGAAGCGCTGCCAGAAGAGCCACAGCGCACTCCGGCTGGCAAACGCCTTGCCCCCCGGGGCGAGCGCGTCGCTGACGGCGGTCATCGACCGGCCGGTCGGAGCATGTGCTCTGTGGACAAGTCCGGAGTATAGGACGTGGGAGTATCGACGTGCCCTCAGCGCCGGGCGGCCTCTGGACAGCTCGAGCGGGCCTGCGTGTGCCGCGCGACCACGCCGGGCGCGGCGGCCGCGCCGGGCCCGCTATCCGGTGAGGGCGTCGGCGCCCGCGACCACCTCGAGGATCTCCTGGGTGATCTCCGCCTGACGAGCGCGGTTCATTGCGAGGGTGAGCGCGTCGATCAGCTCGCCGGCTGCCTTCGAGGCATTGCGCATCGCGGTCATGCGCGCCCCCTGCTCGGATGCGGCCGACTCGAGCAGCGCGCGGTAGAGCTCTGTCTCGACGTAGACCGGCAGCAGGCGCTCGAGGATCTGGCGCGGCTCGGGCTCGAAGAAGAAGTCGACCGGATGACCCGCCTCGCCTACCGCCTCCTCGCCTTGCCCGGAAAAGAGCGCCGTCGGGATCGGCAGCAGCTCGCTGACGGTCACCCGCTGCACGAGCGGGGAGACGAAGGCGTTGTAGACCACGAGCACCCGATCGACCTCGCCGGCGACGAACGCCTCGGCCAGCGTGCGCGCCATCGCCTGCGCATCGGGGTAGGCGGGCTTGTCGCTGAAGCCGGTCCACGACGCCGCGAGCGGGAGCTTGCGGAAGCGGATCGTCGACTCGCCGCGCTTGCCCGCGGCGAAGAAGCGCACCTCCTGGCCGGCCGCCTGCGCCTCGCGCATCTCTGCGAAGCCGCGCCGGAGGACCTGGGCGTTGAACGCCCCCGCGAGGCCGCGGTCGCCGGTGATCGGGACGATCGCGACCGTCCCGACGGTGTCGCGGCGCTGCAGGAGCGGCAGGGAGGCGGCCCCCCCGGCCTGCGCGGTCCCGGCCATCAGTTCGAGCATGCGGTCGGCATAGGGGCGCATCGCCTCGATCCGCAGCTGGGCGCGGCGCAGGCGCGCCGAGGCGACGAGCTCCATCGCCCGGGTCAGCTTGCGCGTGTTCGAGATCGAGCGGACGCGGCGCTTGAGATCCTGGGTCGAGGGCACGCGGGGCTAGGCGGCCTCGACGCCGAACATCGTCTTGCAGCGCTCGATCGCCGCGTTGAGCTCCGCGGCCGTCGCGTCGTCGAGATCCTTGCTCTCGCGGATCGTCTTCAGCGCGTCGCCCTCGCTTCGAAGCTGCTGGCGCAGGTCCTCCTGGAAGCGCGAGACATCGGCGGTCGGGATGTCGTCGAGGAAGCCGTGGATCCCCGCGTAGAGCGCGACGACCTGCTCCTCCATCGGCCAGGGGGCGTACTGGGGCTGGTTGAGCGTCGCAACCATCTTCTCCCCCCGGTTGAGCGCCGACTGGGTCGCCTGGTCGAGCTCGGAGCCGAACTGCGCGAACGCCTCGAGCTCGCGGTACTGGGCGAGGTCGAGCCGCAGGCGGCCGGCGACCTTCTTCATCGCCTTGGTCTGCGCCGAGGAGCCGACGCGCGACACCGAGATGCCGACGTTGACCGCCGGGCGCACGCCGGAGAAGAAGAGGTCGGACTGGAGGAAGATCTGCCCGTCGGTGATCGAGATCACGTTGGTCGGGATGTAGGCCGAGAC
>Ga0302325_10011144_pt1 | contig 19395 bp, 23 predicted proteins | sample Palsa_T0_2_FD_201948 | JGI IMG/M metagenome (GOLD analysis project Ga0302325, IMG submission 201948) | Peat permafrost microbial communities from Stordalen Mire near Abisko, Sweden - Palsa_T0_2 | ecosystem: Environmental > Terrestrial > Soil > Palsa > Peat permafrost | place: Sweden: Abisko...
AGGTCGATGCGGTTCGCTGATCCCGCGGAGCGCTCGGGCGAGTGCCGCGTTTGGCCCACCTGCGGGTGATCTTGTTCTTCTGGCCGATACGAGCCTCGTCCTTACATGAGGGTTCCGCTGTCAACGGGTCTGTGGCATTCGCTTCTCCGATCTTGGTTGACGGTGCTTCGGCACGTCGTTGGGTCCGGGGCTGTCAAGTCTCGCAGCTACGGCTGCGTCACCTTACATGCGGTCGGGCCCGGAGCACGGTCCCGCACCATAATGCCTCATGCACGAGGCGTAGCCCCGGTGAGACGCGACCCACCTGAAACGCGGCGGCGTTGTGCCACCAAAGAAGAAGACGGTCGCGCTCCCCGTATCGCCGCCGGCGCGAATGCCTTCAACAGCGCTGATTTTTGTAAAGCTGGCTCGTCCGACGACGAAGCCTACTTTCGCGGTTTTCGCAGCTGGTCGCTTTTGCTTTGGCATGGACCGAATCTATCATATTTCCTTCTGCTTGCCACGGTGCCGGAGAAGGTCTGTTGCCGCTTAACCACGCCGTGCCGCGGGCGTACCAAGGATAACCTTGGTTGTGCCGGCGTAAGTTCTCCGGCCTTCTTGAGACAGGCGACTCTCGCCGACCAGTCGGTCGCGCTCCTGGCAAAGACCATCGACCTTGTCCTGCATGCGCTGCAATAGCGCCTCCGCCGAGGCCGTGCTGATCCCGGCACGCTGGAGGGTCTGGATTTCGTTCCGCTGGCGGAGAATCTGCCGGCGCATATGCTCAATTTCATTCCGGACGTGGTCCAGACCCATGGCAAACCCCGTTTTGGCTTGTTAGAACAAAAAGGGAACATATTTGCAAGTTACAAGTTGGTGGCTTGTGACGATGAGGGGTTTCCGATGGCCTATCGCGATCTGCCCGACCAAGTGTCGGCGCCCATGAACGAGTACCAGTCGACGACGCTGCGCAAGCTGTCGATCGAGGCTTACCAGCCCAAGCTGTTCGCCGATGATCTCACCGGTAAGGAAGCGGCCCGCCGCATTGAAGAGCTAAAGCGCGAAATCGCGCTCGCCATTTCATTCTAGGAGGTTCAGCCTTGATTTCCTACGCGGACGCCGGAAGCACGGCAACACCGAGCCCCGCTTTAACGATTCCAACGGCCTTCATCATGTAGATTGCTTCACAGGCGGGAATCGGAAGGCGGCCTGCGGCCACAAACGCGCTATCGACGATCGAGCGAACGCTGGTTTCCGGATCCATCAGCACAATCGGGAGTTCGGCAAGATCTTCCAGCGTGATTTTGCGCTTGCGTCCGAGCGGATGCGGCGCGGGAAATACGACATGCACTCGATCTTGAGTGAGATGAAGGATCTCGATATCCGGGTCGGACAGCTCTCCGCCGGTTATTCCAATGTCGACTTCCTCGGACCGGACACTGGCATTGACCCTGCTCGCAATCACGTCTCTCACGACAAAGCCATTCGCGGATTTGACCGTCGAAACCGCGAAATAATTGCGGGAAGCAGGCCCGCGGCAAACGAAGGCAGCGCCGCGATCCGCACCACCCCGTGCTGTTGGGTGGCAAGCGCCTTTGTGTCCATGATGACGGAATCGAGTTCGTGCAGAAGCCGCCGGAAAACCGGGAGACGATTGGAAATTAGCGACGCGTGTTGAATGGTTGAACGGACACTAGGATTCCAGCCCAGACTCGCATCGCTGGTCAAAAACCGCTGCCCTGCAGCGCTTTCTTGTCTAGCCACCGCGGTCCCGTCGTGCACGATGGACCATATCTGTGGACCATTGAAGCCGCCGCGGGATAGCCGGCACACCAACGCCGCCCTGGGCGGCCAAGGCTCGATCCAGCAGCTCGATATGAGGTTCTAAAAGCTTGGTCAGTTCTGCGTACCGACTTTCGTAGGCGAGCTCGGTTGCCAAATTGGAGAGGGTCGGCAGAGCACGCGCCGAAAGTTTTATTCTCGAAAAAGCCAGCCAGGCGAGAACAAGCCAGCAGATGACAACGACAAAGGCCGCCTGTCCGGCACTGATTCGGCTTTCGTTTGAAATTGTCAGGTAACGGCACGCACTGCCGATCACTTTGGGGCACGGCAGCGCTAGAAGGGAAAAGAATTCGAAATAGAGGACAAGACAAAATCCGATAGCGGAAATGATGAGCGGTGCCACGATATGCAAGCGCAGGCGAAGGCGAGCCACACTTGGTATGATCGTGTAGGCCGCAATGATGAGCGTGAGAAAAGTGAGAAAGCCGTCGAGCGTCACTGCATGCCCATTCTAGCTTCCGTCCTGAGCGAGATGAAATCGGATGCTCAGTCACCCTAGCACCAAGACAACTAATACACGCAAAAATTGCTCTGGCGCGTCCCGCTCGGGGGTGGGCTCTACTCCATCCGCTCTTGCGGGTGTCACCGAGCCCCGCAGATCCCGCAAGCAGGATGCCGTATCTCGGCCATTCGGTGACGATCCCTTCTGTAATCCGATCGGTCAGGTCAAGTAATTTCGTCAGTTAAAGAATATCGACAGAAGAGCGGGTTGGCTCGCCGCACTCACACTTTCCGAGTGTTCTTTTTGAGGAAGCAATCATTGATTGCCTAAGTGCTTGAAAATAAGCAATTTAACGAAGTTTTATCCAAAACATGGAACCCTGTCTTTAAGGACGATACGAAGCGTCCTTCCGGGACTGGCATTACGCCGCGTTAGCGTGCGAATTTTTGCGTCGGAATCCCTCAATTTGAACAGGAGCTTTCAGATGTTTTCGTGGCGAACCAACTCGGCGGCGCGAAATGCCTTGGCCCAAGCGGCTGCGATCAGCGATTCGCAAGCAGTCATCGAATTCAACATGGACGGCACGATCATCACGGCGAACGAGAATTTCCTCAAGACGCTCGGGTATTCACTTACCGAGATCAAGGGCAAACACCACAGCATGTTTGTCGAAGCGTCCGAACGTGACAGCGCCGGGTATCGCGAGTTCTGGGCGAAACTCAATCGTGGTGAGTATCAGGCGGCGGAATACAAGCGTATCGGCAAGGGCGGCAAAGAGGTCTGGATCGAGGCTTCGTACAATCCCATTCGCGACACCAGCGGCAAGCCCTTCAAGGTCGTGAAATTTGCGACCGACATCACGGAAAAGAAAATCCGGAGCATGGACGATGCCGGAAAGATCGATGCGATCCTGCGGGCTCAGGCGGTCATCGAGTTCACCATGGACGGCAAGATCATCACGGCGAACGAGAATTTCCTGAAGACGGTGGGTTACGCGCTTGCGGAAATTCAGGGCAAGCATCACAGCATGTTCGTTGAACCGGCCATGCGCGACAGCGCTGAGTATCGGGAATTCTGGGCCAAGCTCAATCGCGGCGAATACTCGGCGGCGGAGTACAAGCGCATCGGCAAGGGTGGCAAGGAAGTCTGGATACTTGCCAGCTACAATCCGATTCTTGATGAGCGCAAGAAGCCGTTCAAGGTCGTCAAGTTCGCAACCGATGTCACCGACCAGAAACTGAGCACGGCCAATCTCACGGGCCAGATGGCCGCGATCGGGAAGTCGCAGGCCGTTATCGAGTTCAACATGGACGGCACGATCATCAGCGCGAACGGCAATTTCCTGGGCGCCGTGGGCTACACGCTGGACGAAATTCGCGGACGGCACCACAGCATGTTCGTCGATCCCGCCGAACGCGACAGCGCCGCATATCGCGAGTTCTGGGCCACACTCAATCGTGGTGAGTACCAGGCGGCCGAGTACAAGCGGGTCGGCAAGGGCGGCAAGGAAATCTGGATTCAGGCTTCCTATAACCCGATCCTCGATTTGAACGGCAAACCATACAAGGTTGTGAAATACGCAACCGATGTCACCAGGCAGGTGCTGGTGCGCATGGGTAACGAGCGTGTCCGCTCGATGATGGAATCGGTTGCGGCAGGCGCAGAAGAGTTGAACGCCTCGGTCCGCGAGATCTCTGAAGCGATGACGAAGTCGAGGGAAACCGCCTCGGATGCGGTCCAGCGCGTTGAGAAAGCCGACGAGCAGGCAAAACAACTCAACTCCGCAGCCGAGTCGATGAGCGGAATCGTCGAGCTCATTGGCGACATCACGGGACAGATCAATCTACTGGCGCTCAACGCCACCATTGAATCCGCACGGGCTGGCGAAGCCGGCCGAGGATTTGCCGTCGTGGCGGCGGAAGTCAAGAATCTGGCCAATCAGGCCAAACAAGCCACCGACAAGATCACGGATGAAATCGGGTCACTCAACGGAATTTCCGGACAGGTCGTGGAAGCTCTTAATTCCATCAGGCAGGCCATCCAGAATGTCAGTGAGTTTGTGACCTCCACCGCGGCGGCGGTCGAAGAACAGAGCACCGTCACCGGCGAAATGTCATCGAGCATGCAACGTGCCGCTGCCGAGGCTGCGGCCATCGGACAACATGCGGCATAACATCAGGAGCGGTTAGACGTCCCTTCCCTGGCCGGAGATCAACAATGGGCGATCTGCTGCGCTTCCCGGACGAAGCCGAATGCCAGTCCGACGGCCGTTGGAATGGGCGGCTTGCTGCGGCCGAGACCGTCGATAGCATCATCGGACTCACCAACACGCTTGGGGCTTGCCTCGAAGGCCTGTTATCGAACCTTTGGCGGCTCGAAGAAGCATCGCGAGGCCTTGATAGTCTTGTAAGCTGCTTGCCCGCCGGAGAGGCAAGACAGCAAATCGAGCATCAAAAAGCTCTGATCAATGAACAACTCGTCGTAGCGCGTAAGCTGCTTGTTGACGTCTAGAGAAACGCAGGCTGTCACAGCAGCCCCGAAGTGGACTCCAAGCTCACCACGCGGCCGCCACAACATCGGGTGGCCATATCGCAAACTTGTTGCATCCGCCGGCAGGCATGACGTCCTTTCGGCGCAGATTGGCTTCGTTCCGCAATCCACCACTGCCTGGCCCGCGCTTCTGTCCGGAGTCAGCCCTGCGGCATGCTCCATGATGGGGTCCGGCGAGTTAGGTCGTCCAAGCTCACAGCGCGTGCTCCGCGCGTTTGTTTTTGCAAACAAGCTCGCGGTAAGGTCCGCATTGAACCAGCCGAGGCGGTGGGGAAGCCCTCCACCCAAGGGTTGGGCGGCTGAGAATTATATAAATATATCAATCACATACGAGTTCGCAGTTTTATTCTGAATGGCGCGCCATCTAACACCCCGTACGATCAGCCCTTTTTCATTTTGTGCTAAGTACGGGTTTCCTGCGGTTTGCAGTTAGTTTGCAAATTTGTTCAGTTTCGGTTCGCGATTTGACCTCACAGTTGGGCAGGGTTTGCCGTGAGTTACTTGGTGGCGAACCCGTCGTTTGGCCGCAAGGTCTCCGGCTGTAGCCGTCGAATTCGGTCGTGCAACTCACCAAGCCGTTTCCTTGAGGATTGACCGTCATCCGACCGATAACGACATCGCCCGGCGCGACGGTGACCCAGTCCGTTGTGAACATCATGTCGTTCTGTCCACCGACCCAGAAGCTCGAAAGCCCCCGGGCGTTCGTGCTGCCGACGGCCGGCGAGCGTCCCCACTGCAGAACGGGCTGAAGAATGTGCGTGCCACCGGCATCCAGCAGGCCGTTGAAAAGGTAGATCGTCTGACCGTTCGCGGAGACGGGCGCGACAGGCACGGTCCAGCGAGCTTCGAAAGATGCGATCGGTTGCGCAGCCCCGTTATTCCACGTGCACCAAGATTGCCAGCCTCCGTCGGCGGCAGCTTCGTCGGCTGCGGGCGGCACTCCTGGCAGCGATGTCCAAGACTGCGTTCCAAGCCTGAGCATCTCCCAACCCGCATCGGCCCGACGCACTCTTGACCCGCCCGGCACCCGGCGGATCTGCGAAGCCTTGCGCTTTCCTCTGGACGTAAAGAAGACGTCATCCACGGATGATTCTCCCTCTTAGCCGGCGAGCGTTACCGTAGCGGCCGCACGGACAACTGGGTGGATATCTGATTGATGGACATCTGCTGGATCAACTGTTCCGCCTTCTGCTTTCCGCTCAGGCCATAAGGCGTACCCGCCTTGTCGCCCCGGGCGAACGCGAAGACGATCTTGTCGGTGTTGACCTCCGAGACGGTCCCGAGATTGCTGCCCGGTCCCGTGAAGTTGGTCAAAGTCCAGGTCGGTCCGGCGTTCAGGCTCTTCGTTACCGTAAAGGTCACGTAACCGCCGATGGCTCCTGCTTGTCCTGCGCCGGCCAACTGGGTCTTCCAGTCCAGGTGATCGCCCGTAAAGGCAAGGGCCACCGCCTTTTTGAGACCTAGCTCTCCCGCGAGGTTCGTGTCGATAGGCCAGCAATCGGCCAGGTCGGTGCCGAGCTTCCTTGCGAGCTTCGCCTCCTTTTGGAGCGCCCTCAGCGAATAGTGGAGATCCGCCGTGAAGTTTTGCTCTCGCGATTGGCTGAGGGTACCGCCCACGCCCACGGCGAGAGGACCGGAGATATAGGAAACGGACGGCATCAGCTGGCCCGTATCGTTGACCGTCAGGTCCAGCTGAAGCGAGACATCCATATCGGCGATAAGCAGCGCGCTCTTCAACTCGTCGCGCTCGATGAGGTCCGCCAGCTCGCACGTGACACGGCGGGTAGGCACCATGACTGAGTGGCGCAGGTTTCGACGTATCAATTTGCGGCCTCCGAGCACGGATTGCTATGTTGGCAATCAAGGGCGATTTCTTTCAAATCTCGTCCAACGCCGGCGCTCGAGCGTTAAAGCGCGAGCGTCGGCTCCTGGCGCAAAGCAGCCGTTTGTCTCGGGCCGCTTATAGCCTGGCGTTGAGCCGTCTATTCCGCTCAGGCTCTCGACATGAACGCAAGCTCCGGTCCTACCGGAACGATGCCACTCGGATTCAATTTGCGGTGGCTCTGATAGTAGTGGCGCTTGATGTGCCCAAGATTGACAGTCGCTGCGACGCCCTCGATCCGGAACAGGGTGCGCATATAGTCGGAAAGGCGCGGATAGTCGGCAATCCGCCGGATGTTGCATTTGAAATGGCCGACATAGACGGGATCGAACCGGATCAGCGTCGTGAACAGCCGCCAGTCGGCTTCCGTGATTTCTCCGCCTGTCAGGAAGCGCCGGGATGACAGGCGATCCTCGAGCCAGTCCAGTGTCTCGAACAGCGGGCCGACGGCCTCCTCATAGGCTTCCTGCGTCGCCGCAAAGCCGGCCCGGTAGACGCCGTTATTGACCGTCGCATAGATGCGCGCGTTCAAGCCGTCGATCTCGGTCCTGAGTGCCTCGGGATAATAGTCGCCTGCCTTCGCGCCGATGCCGTCGAAGGCAGTGTTGAACATGCGAATGATCTCGGACGACTCGTTGTTGACGATCGTGCCGGTCTTCTTGTCCCATAGAACGGGAACTGTAACGTGGCCCGAGTAGGTCGGGTCCGACCTCGTGTAGACCTCGTGCAGATAGTGCGCGCCGCCGACAGGATCGGGAACCACACCATCGCCTGCGGCGAAGCTCCAGCCCTGCTCGGCCATGAGCCAATGCACCACTGAGACATCGACGAGCGGCTTAAGTCCCTTCAGGGCGCGGAAGATCAGCGTCCGATGCGCCCAGGGGCAGGCCAGCGAGACATAGAGATGGTAACGCCCGGCCTCGGCCCTGTAGCCGCCGACCCCCGTCGGGCCGGGCGTACCTTCAGTGGTCACCCAGTTGCGGAAAACACTGTCCTGACGCACGAAACGTCCGCCGCTGGCCGAGGTATCGTACCACTGATCGTGCCAACGACCGTCAATGAGCAATCCCATTTCATTCTCCTTCTAAATCGTCGGCGGCGTTGGGCGTACCGCTGTTCTTGGTGCTGCAGCTAACGAAAATTCGGATCATCACGAGTGCGCTCCAGGATGAGCGGGATGATCAGATCCTCTTCATCCTCAAGATGCCGGAGCAAGGTTCGGTCGAAGCCCTCGATCTCTCCAGTAAGCCGTTCGGCCATGCGCAGCGCGTCACCGTCGCGGCCCGACACTTCGCCGGATAGCGCAGCAATAAGCTCACGGCTTGCGGTGCCGAGGCTATAGATCGCGCCGTGGATCACCCTGTGGTCATTGTCGAGAATGTCGAAGCCCTTTTTTAGCTTTGGCGCAGCGGCGGCGAAGGTTGGGAAATAGTAGTCATCCTCAACACGATGGTGCATTTCCAGCTCTCCGAGCAGAAGGCCCATCCGGCGCTGGAATAGGGGTAGAAACGTTGTTGGTGACGTACGACCTTCTCTGAGATCCGTCGTCATGCCGCCGGTCAGCACCGAGAGTTCGCGAAACAAATTGTGCCGCTGGAGCCAGCCTTCGGCCAGTCCGTGCAGACGTGCATCATTCGCCCACCGGTCGCGAGGATACTTGCGCAGCAGCTCAAGCAGCTCATCCGGCAGGCCGTTCCTCTCGTCGACTGTAAGCGCCTTGTCGATTTCCTTCATGATGACGTTCCGTTTCTGCCTTGCGGTACAGCGCCGGCCGTGGAGACGAACCACGACCGGCGCCAGGGGTTACCGTGTGCCTTCCTTCAGGGCCAGCAACTGCCACTCCCAACGCAAACCGTGACCGAAGCCGCCGCCATGCTCGGCGAACAGCTTTGCAACCTCGTCCGCGGTCGGGCGCGCCCAGTCACGCTGAAGTTCAGACACGTAGGCGATGGTGGTAAGCGGCTGCGCCCCAGCCTGGACCATGCGCTGGACGCCGCGCTCATGACCTTCGGTGCTGCCGCCACCCGACGCGTCGGTGACGATGTAGACCTCATAGCCATCAGCGAGCGCATCGATCACCGGCAAGCTCAAGCAGACTTCAGTCCACAGGCCGGCCATCACCAGCTTCTTCTTGCCGGTCTTCTTGACCCAGTCGAGAACCCGCGGATCGTCCCAGGAGTTGAGGCCGCTACGGTCGATCGGCTTCTGATCCGGGAAAACAGCCTGGACTTCCTGGAACAGTTCCTGGCGCTCGGCAAAGGCCGTTGTCAGCAGGGTAGGCACCTTGAACAGCTTCGCCGCCTTGGCGAGGAAGGTTGTGTTGTTGACGATGGCTTCGCTGGTGTGAGAGCGCAAAGCCAGCAACTGCAGATACTGATGATCGATCAGCAGGAGCGCGTGATCGTCGGGGGTGAGTAGAGAACTCTTTGCCATAGCTATATCTCCTTGGGGGTTGACCGGGGCGATGACCCCGTTGTTCGAAGAGATACTGATGGAACGAGTTTGCCTGTAGTCGTCTAATTCGGTACTGTCCGTTCCAAAAATGGAACGGGTATATGCAGGATCTCAATGATCTCTACTATTTCGCCCGGGTGATTGAGCATGGTGGCTTTGCGCCTGCCGGGCGTGCGCTTGGCGTTCCGAAATCCACGCTCAGCCGCCGTATTGCATTGCTCGAAGAAAGGCTGAAGAGCCGGCTCCTGCAACGCTCGACCAGGCATTTCGGGATGACCGAGGTCGGCGAAGTCTATTACCGTCATTGCGTCGCGATGATCGCCGAGGCCGAAGCCGCTCAGGAAGCGATCGACAACACCAGTGCAGAGCCGCGTGGCATGATACGCGTGACCTGTCCGATCTCCCTCATGTTCAGCTCGGTTGCACCGATCATCTCCCGCTATCTGGCCGCCCATCCGCAGGTTCGGGTGCAGCTTTCAGCAACCAATCGTCGCGTCGACGTGATCGAGGAAGGGGTGGATGTCGCCCTACGCGTTCGGTTTCCACCCCTCGAGAATGAGGGACTGGTCATGAAGCGGCTTGCCGAGAGCCGGCAACTCCTGGTCGGGAGTCCGGCCCTGCTCGACCAGCTCGGTCGGCCAGAAACGCCTGCAGAGCTGAGCCGGCTGCCGGGGCTGGATCTCTTACGCTCTCCCCCCAAACATGCTTGGGAGTTTCGAGATGCGGCGGGCCACCTCGTCAGCGCCGCGTTTGAGCCGCGATACGCCACCGATGACATGTATGCCTTGCGGCAGGCGGCCGAGGACGGCATTGGCATCGCGCAACTCGCAGACTACGTTGTGATGGATCAGATCGCGTCCGGCGCACTGGAAATCATCCTTCCGGATTGGACGCTGCCGAGCGGAATTGTGTACGCCGTCTTTCCGTCGCGCCGCGGGCTGTCCCCGGCGATCCGCAGCCTCATCGACTGTCTTGCTTTGGAATTCCGGGCCTGATGAACACAGACATTCTGACGCAGTGATCGAAGGAATGAAAGCCGTCGGTCGTCGCGGCGCATTCGGCTATTTCGAAGGTTACGGTCCAAATATGCAATATCCAAATGATGCTTACTACCGCATCACACGTCGGCCTTCGAAACGAGCACTGCGCCCACGGATCAGCGCCCCTCCTGCGTTTCTGCGCGGCTAAGGGCGCTGTATTCGAGTGCTAAAAAATCGAGGAAAGCGCGCACGGAGGGGAGTAGGCCTCGGCGCGATGGAAATACTGCGTGAATGATAGCTGTCCGGGGAGCCCATTCGGGCAGGACATCGACGAGCTTTCCCTCTGATACGTCCTTTCGCACGACAATGGTCGGCAACTGCACGACCCCGACGCCCCGCAACGCCGCGAGCCGCAGGGTGGCCATGTCCTCGGTGACGAAACGAGGTCGGTGAGGAATCCGGGCGGTTGCGCCGTTCGGTCCCTCAAGGCGCCACTCGTGTTCTTGATGGGGCGGACCCCATGCAAGGCTGGGAAGGGTGCTCAAGTCGGCCGGGACGAACGGGTGAGACAGTCCCTCCAGCACGGCAGGAGTAGCTACCAGGCGCTGCGGACTTTCCGCGAGCACCTTCATGACGAGATCGCTCTCCTCCAGAGGCGGGAAGCGCGCCCGGATCGCAACATCGAAGCCTTCGCGGATCACATCGACAGGCCGGCTGGTGCTTTCGAGATGCACGTCCACTTTCGGGCATTCGACCATGAAGCGGACGACCATCTCGCCGGCCTGAAAATACAGCAGGGGAGACGGGCAGCTCACCCGCACGATGCCCTGCGGTTCAGCGCGCACCCGCTCGATCGCTTCCTGCGCCGCGTCGGCTTCGACCAGCATGGCGGTGCAATGTTGGTAGTACCCTCGTCCGATCTCCGTGACGGCGAAACGGCGGGTCGAACGCTGGATCAAACGGACGCCGAGGCGCTCTTCAAGCAATCCAATGCGGCGGCTGAGCCTTGATCGCGGCATGCCGAGCGCCCGTGCCGCCGCGGCGAATCCATTGTGATCGACCACTTGGGCGAAGAAATAGAGGTCGTTGAGGTCCTGCATTGCCACCGATTGTCCTCCCGATAGGACACTGCGGCGCAATCATGCCGTCTTCTGCCGTCTTTGTCCCGCGCCTATTCTTGTGCCCAGCGACAAGGGCCGATCGAGGCCGTCCAATGGAGAAACACCATGCGAAAGGTTCTCGGGGTCTACAGTAGCCCCAGGCCGCATTGGGTAGGCGACGGCTTTCCGGTGCGATCAATGTTCTCGTACGGCACCCAAGGCCAGCATATCAGCCCGTTCATTCTCTTGGACTATGCCGGGCCTGCAGAGTTTACGCCTGCGCAGAAGCCGCGCGGCGTGGGCGAGCACCCGCATCGCGGGTTCGAGACCGTTACCATTGTCTATCAAGGCGAGGTTGAGCACCGGGATTCGACCGGCGAGGGCGGCGTGATCGGGCCGGGGGACGTGCAATGGATGACGGCGGCATCAGGCATCCTGCACCAGGAGTTCCATTCGCGGGCGTTCACACGAAAGGGTGGGACGCTGGAGATGGTCCAGCTCTGGGTCAACCTCCCCGCCAGCGACAAGAACGCCGCGCCCGGCTACCAGACGCTCCTCGACCGGGCGATTCCGGCCGTGACCTTGCCGGACGAAGCGGGCGCGCTGCGCGTGATCGCCGGCGAGTACCAGGGCCGCCGCGGACCTGCGCGGACTTTCACGCCGATCAACGTCTGGGATTTGCGGCTACGCCAAGGCGGCGCAACATCGCTCACGCTGCCGGAAGGCCACACCGTCGGCGTGGTGGTGCTGCGCGGCGCGGTTCTTGTCAACGACAGCGACATCGCCCGAGAGGCGCAGTTCGTTCTGCTCGATCGAACGGGCGGCGAGGTGATGCTGGAAGCCAACAACGATGCCACGGTGCTGATCCTTAGCGGCGAGCCGATTGACGAGCCGGTCGTCATGCATGGCCCCTTCGTCATGAACTCTGCCGACGAGATCAGGCAGGCGATGGTCGATTTCCAAAGCGGACGGTTCGGCGTGATCAGCGCACAACCAAAAGTCTTGTGAATACGGATGAACGCGGCGAAGCAAGAATGACAAGCGACAGGAGTGCTGGATGAAACTCGCAGTGCACGCTACCGAGCCCACAACGCACCACGGTAATGCCGCCCAGCTTATCGAGTATGATCTCGTGGCTGCCGCGCAGCTCATCGAGCATGATCTCGTCGAGTTGATTGCCAGGATCGAGGCCCTGCAGGTTCCGGCCGCCACCCGCGAGACAAAACTGGCGGTGGGGCCACTTGAGCTCGATCTTATCGAACGCACGGCCAAGCGAGGCAATCACTCTATTGATCTGCGACCGCGAGAGTTCCGCCTGCTCGAGTATATGATGCGTCGCGAGGGCCGGGTACTTACGCGTGAAATGCTTTTCCGAGAGGTGTGGAATTACAAATTCGTTCCAGAGACCAACCTCGTCGACGTGCATATGGGCCGGCTACGGCGCAAGATCGATGGGCCGTATGAGCCACCTATGATTCGTAACGTCCGTGGCAAGGGATTCATTCTTGGCATCGGAGATGGGCAGTCTGCGTCGGAGCAACCGAGATGATGGATTGCGCGCTTACCCAAAGGTTCTCCGACGAATTTTGGTGGCGCGACATGGAAAAAGCACGAAGCCCGACGCAGGCGATGCCAAGAGAGTCTAATGTTTTGAAAAAATGACCGGGCCAATGATTGGTTCGTACCGCACCAAAGAAGAATGCCATGTTCCGATTGAAGGGTAAAACTTCCGTTCGTGTTCTGACAGTCGCAGCTTTCATGTTGGCCGCCACGGTATCCTTGGGCTTTGGCGGGTACGCGAAGATTCACACGGCGAATAACGGCGTGAAAATGCTCGTAACTGCACATGAGATCGATCGCACGAATGGTAAGGTAGCCCGGATAGCTTTGTTAATTGGCAACGGTCACTACCCCGACGCCGAGACGCCGCTGACGCAACCGATCAACGATGCGCGCGCCTTGAGCCCGGTACTTCGACGCGCCGGTTTCTATGTCATTGCTGTGGAAGACGCCAAGAAAGTCGAGCTCAATGCTGCGGTGGAGCGGCTTAAGTCAAAGATGGAACACAATACAACGGTGGTGCTGTTCTACGGTGGATACGCAATTCAGGTCGATAGAGAAAATTTTATGATCCCGGTCGATGCGAAGATTTGGAGCGAGTCCGATGTAGAGCACGATGGTGTCGGTATTGAACCATTGTTGTCGCAACTCAATCAGGCTGGCGGAGGCGCCGAGATCGTTGTGATTGACGCGTCGCGTCGCAACCCGTTCGAACGACGCTTCCGCGAATATTCACACGGATTGGCTCCGATCGATGCTCCCGACAATGCGTTGGTCGTCACGTCCGAGTTGCCTGATCAAATTGCTTATGATTCAAGTGGCTGGAACAGCGTTCTGGTATCGGAGCTACTCAAAAAGCTGAGTGCGCCAGGCGGCAGCATCGACGCTATTTTTAACGACGCGTTGTTGGATGTGGCTCGGAAATCTCACGGCGAACAGGTACCGACGGTGTCGTCGTCCCTGGTCGAGGATGTTAACCTTGGTGCGCCAGCCACTCATAATGAGAACTGAACGATCATGTTCTATCAATCCGTCAGGCCTAAGCCTGCTACCGCGTTGCCCGCATACGCCGGGCAAACAGGAAAAGCCTGTGGTGCGTACCACCAGAATCCAGCCGGTGGTGGTCCCCGCAATGCTTTCGGCGAGGCATTTGCGGCGAACGGCCATAGGCTGCCGGAGAAGAAGTACGCAGTCGACTTTTTCGCCAGCAGATCGGAGCGCCGCATGTGACGCAGAGATATTGCTGCGGAATCATCTTAACTTCTTCGATAGCCTGAAATGTAAGATGGCGGTCGTAAAGCACGTCGGTACTTTGTAGCGCACGATTAGATCCGTACGCCGACGTTCGAGAGAAAGTTCTTGGAACCAAACATAACTGAAGCGGTAGCAATTGGAGCTGCGGCCTAAAATCAACCTCGCTTTCTGAATCACAATTTAATGGTGCGGGGAGATTTTTTGCCTAGGTTTTCCGCAGAGTGTTGTTTTCGGATTTGAATGATCATGGTTTCCGAGGGGATGCGGTAATGCACGGAAAAAGGCGTTTTAGGGAGCTTCAACCGTCGGCGCTGCTTGAGTTGGGCAGTCACGCCGCTATGGGTGTTGCCATCGGCTTGGCGTTCACCTTCGTGCTGACCTTCATCGACGGGTTCGGCGTCAAGGCGTTGATCGATCACAGCGAAGATCCCAGAACTACGATGATTGTCTTCATAGGTTCGTTTGCGTTGGCGTTCGGTGTCGGAGCGACCCTCACCGGTTTTTTGCTAATGACGACGAACGAATCTTGACGCTCCGGCCGCTTTAGGTTCCGGTGTAGAGCATCGCGCGATTTGCAAAACGGCAAATAATCCGTGGTTCCTTCGCATCTACGTGCTGACGATGTCCGACAACAGACGGAGATACAGAGGATGAGCGGATAGTCACACTCGCGTACAGCAAGTGTTATTCGATCGCGACTTTGTTCATCTCTCACGGCTCCTGGCGGGCTTGATCAACTTTCCGCCGCAGGCAGACGAGCAAAGAGTTCTGATTGGGTAGGTTAGAAGGACCTTTGCTGCAGCTATGAGAGGACTTAGCATGAAACTATCTTGCCTTATCTACATGACTGCAGCGGCTCTATTGACAACGCCCGCCCGGGCAGCAACACCGAACTACGATGGCGCGTGGAGTCTGACCTTTGTGACGCGGCAAGGCGCTTGTGAACCAACTTACAATTTCAGCGTCAACATCTCTAATGGTCTCGTAAGTCACCCAAATCTCGTGAGATTCAGAGGTAAGGTCACAGGAAGCGGGTTGGTACACGCATCCGTCGCCGTCCAGGACAAGTATGCCGCCGGCTCCGGCAAGCTTACGAAGAGCTCTGGACGCGGTACCTGGAACGGCCACGCGGGTGCCGCGCGATGCTCCGGATACTGGACGGCAGAAAAGTCCTAAGGAGCACCCGGTCACAAAATCGAGCGAAAGACCATCGAGGTTGACGGGATATCGGCAAGCTATCTGACGGCGGACGATCTGGGCCGTGCGGAATCGCTTGGCGCACCGAATGAGCGGCTCAAAAAGCGACTTCTTGGCTTAGGTCCGCGACGCGATCGGGAGATAGAGGGCCATGGTGGTGCCGCTCGCTGAAGTGTGCTCGATCCGGGCGGAGCCTTCAATCGACCGGGCAAATGCTGCGACCCTCGCCAGCCCCAGTCCTGTTCCACTGGTCGCGCTTTTCGTCGTAAAATAGGGGTCGAACGCCTTCGCCGCTACGTCGATATCCATCCCCGCGCCGGCATCGTGAACACGCAGAATAACGCTCGACCTCGCGTCGCGAATTGCTTCTATCGTTACCCGTCCGCCCGCGGGCATGGCATCCCGAGCGTTGATGACGAGGTTCAGGACGACGTTTTCGAGTTCGCTCTCGATGCAGCGAATTGCCGGCAGATCCGACGCGACGGCGATTACCAGCTCATTTGACGTGCCGAGTGCCCAGCGGAGAGACGCATTTAGTCTTTCGAGCATCCTTCCGATGTTAACGGCAGATCTGCCCCTTTCAGGTGCGGGCGGAATTCGGTGCAGCTGCCGCAAAAGCGCGTTTGCCCTGTCTACGGCTTCGGTAATTTTCCCGAATATCTCTGGAACGTCGCCGGCGCGCCCCTCCCGAATGCGGTCCTGGGCCACCCAAAGCCCGCTTAAGAGGACCTGGAGGATGTTTCTGATATCGTGAACAGTTCCATTGTGCACGAAGAAGCGCTCATCGCGACCACCTTGGACCGCGAGTTCACCGGCTGCCTCGGATGCCAGCCCAGCTGCGTTAGGCGATCTGACGAGATTGCGCAGGGATATTTTCTCGTCAAACGCCTTGATGGCCGCGTGCCCATCGAGCGGCTTCAGGGAGGTGTTCAGATCCGGCCCTCTAAAGTCTTTGTGGAAGGCTTTCATACCCGACCTGTCTAGCCGAGTAGCCTGGTGCTGGTCTACGAATACCGCGCGCATTTTTGATCCCCTTGGCGATGACAAAGAATCATTACGAGCCGCCTCACGGCGTGCACTTCCACATTAAAAGCGAGATTTAGATCGAGGCTCAATCATACGGTGGTATAGAAGAGGATAGGTGAGCTATACGGAGGTTTAGTGCTCGCCTTTCACGTCCCATCCTTCTGGACTTTAGCGGCGAGCATCTGCGCTACCAGATTGAGCCCAAGCCGAGCGAAACCACCGGGAGATTCGAGTTCCGTGGCAGTCGACCGAGCAATCGTCCCGTCGAGATTGCTACGAAAGAGCCTTCACGCAAGATCCCGTGCGACATCGATGAGCATGCCCAAGGACGTTGCCTGGTCGTTCGCTGGCACCGAGGGCTTTGAGCAGTCGCCACGAGAGCGCAAGAAGATCGAGATACATATCCTTGGCGGCCATCGAATCGATTTGTGATTAAGTTCAGGAGCGCCTGCTGTACCTGAACTCGATCTCCTTTCGCTCTCTGCAACTGTTCGCTCAGCTCGGCCCGGACACTCTACAAGGCTCAAAGGAAGGCGGCACCGATCCTTGAAACGGCCTGCTGGAGGTACGGCCGCCGAAAGTTCTTCGACCTGGCGAAATCGGGAGAGGCGCCGATTGCCGGCGAGGCCGTGGGGCCATCGATGTCCTCTTCGAAATCGAGCGCATAGGTGCGCTGGATGCCGTGCGTGGCATTGGCAGCGCAGGCTCGCCGATAACGCCCGTTTGAAGTTTCTAACATGCTATTTAACGGTGATGGCGAAGAGCGCTCCTATATCAGCGGTGAATAGGAGAATGTGTTATGATGAACTTCAGATTGATTGGAGCGGCTGCACTTTCGCTCATGCTCGCGACGCCGGCGATGGCAATGCACCACCGTTATCACCAACACAACGGTCAAGTCATTCACAGCAAGTTGCCAGTTCGAGATGCGCAAAAATATAGCTACGGCTCGACTTACGGAGCCTACAACTTCAGCCCCCGGGACGACTTCGCTCCTGACTACAACGTCGACGATCTCGACTTCGACCGCAGGAACACCTTTAACTAGGGCGGCGTTTCCGACGGTGATGATGTATTCCGTCGTCCGCCGCATCAGGCCGATGATCAGCGCGGCGATGCCCACGGGACACCGTCGGTTCGACCGGTGATGCGACCCTATAGCCGTTGGCGCGCCCCGATGTGTTCCGCGAAAACCGAAACGAGATCGTAGCAGGCCGTCTTGTCAGACCCGAGTTGTGGAAAATTCATGCGCCTTCGTACAGCCATCGTCGTCGGCGCATATATTTTCGCCGCCTCAGGCGCGATGCTTCTGGCGTTGCCCCAATCGGAGCGCGACATCGTTCCTTTCCAGGAGGATTATCTCGAATCAGCCGCGTTCATTGACGTCTCACTGCAGGTAGTACGACAAGACTCTGCGACGGAGAGCGATCGGCGAGCACCGCCGCTATTTGGCATGGAAACCGAGCCCTTCGCCGGAGATGTCGCGACGAAATGGCGCGTCGTCGAATCCGAGATCGATCGTGAACAACAAGTATTGGCTCGCTGCCGCTCGCAAGAAGCATGCCCGGTCGTCGCAAAAAATCTTGCCGATATCGTTGCTGAAGGCGCGGGCCGCTCGGGCCTCGCCCGTATCGGCTTGATAAACCGAGCGGTCAATCTTTACATCACGGCCACCAGCGATGAGGCGCAATGGGGCGTGGCGGATCACTGGAGTTCTCCCTTCGAGACCCTGCAAACACAACGCGGTGATTGCGAAGACTATGCGATTGTGAAGTATGTCGCGCTGCTACAGGCTGGCCTGTCCCGTGACGATGTGAAGATCGTTATCTTGCGAAACCTCCTGCCGAAGGAAGACCATGCGGTCGTAGCCGCGCGCGTGGACGGGCAGTGGCTGATCCTGGACAACCGCCATCTCGCGCTGGTGCGGGATACGGAGATGATCGGATCCATTCCGAAATTCGTGCTGGATCAGGACGGCACACGACGTTTCGTGCCGTCAAATCGAGACAGGCATCCGCAGGCGTCAGCTTTTTACTAACCTGGAAGCCGAGTGCAGGTTGAACGCGGTGTCCTTATCGTCCAGTCGTATGATCGCGCTAGGCCCTGCAGCATTTCCGTTCGCGTTACTTTGGTGAGAATCCGTTCGAGACGCCGGCCGCAGAAATGCCGCGCCCGCCGCACGGCGCCGTGGTACGGCGGTTGCACCGCGCGGCGATGCGGGTCTTCAATCAACCGCCATTCGCACTCGGTGGCACCGGGTCGTACCCCGCGGGACCTGACGACCCGAACTCATCGCGGGGGTAGAAGTTGAAGGCTCCGTTAGCCGAGTGGTCGCCTTCTAGCGTATCTCGGACAGGCAACTGACTATAAAAGACCTGACCGTCGTTGTGGTGATGACGGTGGTGCATTGCCATCGCCGGAGTCGCCAGCACAAGCGAAAGTGCTGCCGCTCCAATCAATCTGAAGTTCATTGTAATTCTCCTGTTCGCTGTGATCAAACACTAGCGTGTTCTTGCACAGCTGACATGGGGCCGCCGTTCGGCATCACCGCTAAATCGCGTGTTAGAAACTTCAAACGGGTGTGATCGGCGTGCGGGCAGGACGTCACGATCCCGTTCTCTGCGGCCAATTGCTGCGGTCGCACCGGATAGCCCGGTTCGAGTGTGCCTGACGTTCGGTTGAAGTTTCTAACGAGGAATTTAACGGTGATCGAGCAATGCATCCCTATGTCTGGTTTGTCACAACAGGAATAGGAGAAGCCAAAATGACAAAAGTTCAAACAATAAGTGCCATAGCAATTGTTTCCGCTGTATTCGCCGCGCCGGCGTTTGCTCAGAGTGCAATCGGGCCAGGACAAGTTCGGGAGTTGCAGCTCGTCACGAATTATCGTGGAGGGTTTAATCAGAAGTTTCGCAGCGCGTATGATCAGTCGGCAGCGCCCTTCTATCGACATGCTTTGACGAATGAAGAGCGCCGGAACGTTGAGGACTTTGGCTTCAGTGGACGCGACCCGTCGAGAATAGGCGGCGAAGACCCCTCCCTTCACCCCTCGAACTGACGGCCGGATGGCTGCTTTCAAAATAACTCTGGAGGCCGCTCGCCCTCAACGCACGGATGCGGACCAGCCTC
>Ga0302325_10011145_pt1 | contig 19395 bp, 21 predicted proteins | sample Palsa_T0_2_FD_201948 | JGI IMG/M metagenome (GOLD analysis project Ga0302325, IMG submission 201948) | Peat permafrost microbial communities from Stordalen Mire near Abisko, Sweden - Palsa_T0_2 | ecosystem: Environmental > Terrestrial > Soil > Palsa > Peat permafrost | place: Sweden: Abisko...
CTGGGAGCGCAGTTCATTGTCGATCCGACGATTACCCCGATGATGGACGGGGATCGCTCCATTCTTAACTTGAACGTGGACGAAGCCGCATTACGTGAGGCGTTCCGAAACGAAGCGCTGGTCGGAAACGTGGAAGAGTTTTGCGCTCCTCCGCAAGGCCCTGGTGAAGAAGCTCTGGACATGCTGCCGTGCAGTGCAGGGCACACCGCGGGTTACGTCTCGCCTTATGGAGACATTTATCCGTGCGTGCAGTTTCCCTTACCCAGCGGAAACGTACGGCACACCAAGTTTGCAGACATTTGGCGCGATTCGCCTCAGCTCAAGGAAGTCCGATCCATCACCCTGCGGGACATGCCGGCGTGCTCCAAGTGCGTCCATGGCGGAACCTGCACGCTATGCCCGGGGTTAGCGTACTTAGAAGGCAACATGCGTGGATCCTCGGTGCAGGACTACGAAAAATCCTATGCTCGCACTGGGATTCCATCCGAAAACCTAAAATCCAAGAAAGCGACCGCATCAGCCGTTCCGGTTTTACAGTTGATTCAAATCCAGAGCCTGGCGACCGCTGCGCCCCATCCTGCGGCTGAACTTTGTGGACCTACGCCTGAGGTGCGAATGCTGTGCTGACCTCTGCCTTCCCTTTGCGTAAATCTGCTCAGGAAATCGCGCCACCGCGCTACGAGGATAACCGCTCGATGAGCTTGAATTCCGATTGGAGAGAAAGGCTGCTGCCTGAATTTAAATTGGTCCTTTGCAGTGCCCACATGAGTCCCGATCAAAAGACGGTCGGACGCATTCATCACATTCTTAGTGGTCCCTTGAGCTGGCCACAGGTGGCTTCCGTGGCCTTCGAACATCATCTAGAGCCGTTTGTCTATGAAAACATCAAAGTCGCCGGCGACGGGCGCGTGCCTAGCCTTTGTATGGACAGCATGCGTGAAGCCGCGCGCAGAACGGGAGCAATGGCTGTCCTATTGTTTTCCGAGCTTTTGCGTGTTTACGAAATCTTTCAGGCGCAAGGCGTACCGCTAATTCCTATTAAAGGACCGGTTCTGGGATGGCTCGCATACGGGACTCTGATGCGGCGGCGATTTCTGGATCTTGATTTTTTTGTCCCCCAGAAGCACATGCGCCGGGCAGCCGTCTTGTTCAAATCTGCCGGTTATAGCGCGCAATTCGACCGAGTGCCAGAAAATCCTGGGCCCACCGATTCGGTGCCTGGGCAATACAGCTTCTTGCGGGAAGCGACTCGAACGCAAATCGAACTGCATACCGAGCGCACCCTTCGATATTTTCCTGTTCCGCTGGACTTTGAAAAAATGAGCCGGCGATTGATTACCGTGCAATTGTGCGGGGCTCGGCTGCGGTCGTTTTCCATCGAGGACTCGCTCGTGATGTTGTGCGTTCACGGCGCGAAACACTTTTGGGAGCGGTTGAGCTGGATTGTCGATATTGCGGAATTGATCGCGGCACAGCCCGTTGATTGGCGCCTCGCCATGCGGATCGCCGCGAAACTGAGATGCACTCGGCTGCTTCTGCTGGGACTGTACCTGGCGTACCAGCTGCTGGACGCCCCTTTGCCGCAGACTGTCCTGGACCAGGCGCGAGCGGACTCGAACGTGGAATGGCTCGTCGCAAAAGTGGGAGACAAGCTCACGGGAGCTGTCGGCAGCCACATGGGTGTGTTGCCCAGAGCCGCGTTTCGGTATCGAACGCGAGATGGAATCGGAGATGCGGTCTGGCAGACGATACGTTTGGCCACCGCTCCGACCGAAGGCGATTGCAAAAGCATACGCCTGCCCAAAGCGCTCACACCCTTTTACGGACTCGTGCGTCCGTGGAACTTAATACTCGAGCACGGTATCGGTTGGCGTTTCGGTGCACCGCCAGACCTCTGAGAAGACTTCGACGATGCATAAACGTAGTGCTCCGCAACGTTTATTCCCAAGAGTTGCAGTAAAACGAATGCGAGGATCAAAATGAAATCGAACAGCAAATGGCGAATCAGACCGGCCCAGATTGTTTTCGTCGCGGTGATTCTAATCGTGTTCGCGGTCGTTCGCGCAGCCCATGCAGGAGACGAGCCTGTTCACTTGGTCACCGACTGGAGCCACCGGCACGTGGTGTTTTCCGCTCCGCGTAACTCGATGGATCAGGATCGATTATCGCGAGACCCGAGATACATCCAGCAATTGATACGACGCGATGCCGAACGAAAGTATCGGGATCGTCGGCGTTGGGGTCATGGTGCCGAGGGCGATGACTTGCTCCAAGGCGACTGGAGTATCGACATGGGGACCGGCGCGACGGTGGGCGCAGGTAACTACCCGGCTAAGTTTTCGTTCAATGCGGGGACCGCGAGCTGCACCGATTTCGTTGTATATAACACGAGCCTGGCCGGTTCTCCGACGCAAGCTACCGTCGCGGCGTTCGATAATCTGTACGTCGGCGTCAGCGGTCTGTGCGGCCCCGCACCGTCAACTTACTGGGCCTTCAACACTGGCGGTACGGTGGTGACCTCGGTCGTTCTTTCGCTTGATGGTTCTCAGGTGGCCTTCGTCCAGAACAATTCGACCGGAACGCAAGCCACGCTGGTTATTCTCAGATGGGCGGCAGGTTTCGGCACGCTCGCAAACCCGTACGCGCTTACCGCAGTGAGCAGCGCAGCATACCCCACGTGCACAGCTCCGTGCATGACTACGCTGACCTACTCCACGGCGAACGGTGATACCGCCTCAGGTGACGCCTTGTCGTCGCCTTTCTACGATTACACGGGTGACGTGCTTTACGCGGGAGATGGTTTCGGATTTCTCCACAAGTTCACCAGCGTGTTCAACGGGACGGCGGTGTCGCCCCCCGCTGAGACAATATCAACTACCACTCCCATTATTTGGCCGTGTTTGACGAGTAACAGTAGCCCTCTCACAAACCCCGTTTATGACCCAGGAACCGGGAAGATTTTCGTGGGAAGCCTATTTGGCACCCTTAAAGTGGTGGACGCAACAGCCGGTGCCGGCACGCCCGGTGTTGTCAAAACCGCGGATATCGAATCCGAAGATGCTAACTTCGACGCTCCGCTTCTTGATCCAACCAACGGTCTACTGTATCTAATCGTGTCGAAGTCTGCGGCGGCGCCCATGCAAGTTACCGGCGTATCTGCCGTTTACACATTTTCAACTACCGTCGCTGACGGTGCCAACGGCGTTCAAACCGTCCTAAGTACTCCCGGCCCCGGAACAGCTATCTACAGCGGTGCGTTTGACAACGCGTGGTTTCTGGGTACCGCCGGGGGAGGACACATGTACGTCTGCGCCCCTGCCGCGGGCAGCAACATCCCCACGCTGTACCAGATCCCGGTTTCAACCACCGGCGTGCTGGGGGCCGTGAGCACTGGACCCGCTCTTTCTAGCGGCGCAACAGGCCCCCCACTATGCTCTCAGGTCACCGAGTTCTTTAATCCGAGTAACACCAGCGGTAGCGCTCATCCGGCTGGCACGGACTTAATCTTCTTGAGCGTGACCGCTCTTGCCAGCACGGCCGCACCAGTGAATTGTGGGACAAACACTGGGTGCCTCATGTCTTTCGATGTGACTTCCGGAGCGGCCATTACCACTTCAACCGCAACCGCAGCAAGCAGACCCGAGTCAGGTGGCACGAGCGGGATCATAGTCGACGGTTCTTCCGGCAGTACCGGGGCTTCTCAGGTTTACTTTTCCCCGTTGTCAAACCAGACTTGTCCCACGTCCGGCGGGGCTGGCGGCTGCGCGATCCAAGCGTCGCAATCAGGTTTGAATTAGGATCGGAGTATCACCCCGAAAAGCCCTTTGCGGCGCTTTCGCGTGAAACTTGCAATTGCTGACTGCACTTTTCGACTGTGCGTTTTGAGGATCCCAGCTTGCTCGACCGTTTCAGAGACCGCCAGCACGATCCCGACAATCTCCCCAGCGAGCACGATGTGCTGCAGCGCGGCTGGAGGGCCTCGCTGGGGTGGCAGCATCTCGACTGCCGGCATCAGACCCTGATCGCTGGAGGGAGGACACTTGCTTCGGTGGACCAATCCAGACCTCGACTCCATCATGGAGGGCAAGTGGGGAACTTCCTATGGGGATTTGGGGGCGCAGTTCTGTTTCACATCGCCAAGGACGATTCATTAGCGGGAAGTGGTACGGAGCCTTTGCGCGATTCGCCGTCTCTCTTCTTCGTTCTGCAAACCTGAAAAGCGCCCGCAACTCTTTCGACGCCACTTGCCGGTGCGATCATCAGTGGCACATAAGAACCTGTACCAAAGGACACACATCCTCTTCGCTTATCCACGTAGCCTTGAGGGAGCGTACGGCCCTACAACTCCGTCATTGTGCAACAGAACTATCGGAGCAGAGACGCCCGAAACTCCGCGCTGAAGAGCCAGCCCTAGTGCGATGACAGTCGGCGAACCGAAAACGAAACTACAAGTGTCGATGTTCGAGGTCTGGAGACCAAATGAGTCATAAAAGCGGCGCACGCCCCATTTACGACAATCTCGCTCAGTCTGTGTTGACCCGCAAGCTGCACGTCGCACTCGGGATTGCCGTCTTGACCTTGCTTGTCGTCGGTGCGATCTCCTATCGCGGCATGGGCGTTTCGGACGAAAGCTACCGCTGGGTTCGGCACACCCACGAAGTTCTTGAGAACCTTCAGGAATTGCTCTCGGCAATGCAGACTACGGAATCCAGCTATCGCGGGTTTGTAATCACGGGCAACGAAGAGTATCTCGTACCTTATCGTGGCGGCAAGGCGCGCTCCCAGGAGGAACAAACGATCATTCGCAACTTGACGGTTGACAATCCCGCCCAGCAAGCCCGTATTTCGACCCTCGAAGGGCTGGCCGATCAGAAGGTCCGGTACGCCGAGACGGTCATCGCTCTGCGCCGAACGAAGGGATTCGAAGCGGCGGCGGAGTCCATTCAATCTGGCGAGGGCCAGGGCATAATGGATGAGTATGGCAACCTGATTCGCGCCATGCAGAACGAGGAGCTGCGCCTGTTGGTCTTGCGCGATGCGGACTCCAAGCGGCGCTTGCGCCAGACCAAAACTCTTCTGATCGTCGGAAGCTTGCTGGGCTTGTTTATTGGCGCTGCCGCAAGTTGGAGCGTCCAGCGCGACATCTCCAAACGCAAGCTGGCAGAGGCGGCGCTGTTCGTGGAAAGAGAACGCGCCCAAGTCACGCTCAACTCCATCGGTGACGCCGTTGTTTCCACCGACCTTTCGGGAAACGTCACCTTTCTCAACCTGGTAGCTGAAAAAATGACTGGCTGGTCGCGGCAAGAAGCGGTTGGCCGGCCCATGTCCGAAGTATTCCGGATCCTGGACGCTGCAAGCCGTGAAACCATCCCCAATCCGATGGAGATGGCAGTTGGGCAAAACCGAACTGTCCATCTGCCGTCGAACTGTATTCTCATCCGGCGTGACGGATCTGAAATTCCGATCGAAGACTCGGTGGCTCCCATCCACGACCGTGAAGGGCAGCCTACCGGAGCGGTCATCGTTTTTCGTGATGTGAGCGCGGCAAGGGCGATGTCGCAGCAGATGGCCCATTCGGCCCAGCACGACTTTCTGACCGGTTTGCCCAATCGAATGCTGCTGAACGACCGGGTCAGCCAGGCGATCACCCTGGCGCCACGTCACATGAAAAGCCTCGCGGTGCTGTTTTTGGATCTGGATGGCTTCAAACACATCAACGATTCTCTGGGACATCCGATTGGCGACAAACTTCTTCAATCCATCGCCAAACGCCTAGTTGACGGCGTACGCGGCTCGGACACTGTAAGCCGTCAAGGAGGCGACGAATTCGTCGTGCTGCTCTCGGAAATAGAACGGTCGGAAGATGCCGCCATTGCGGCGAGACGAATGCTGCAGGCGGTGGCCGAGGCTCATGCCATCGACTTGCTCGATCTCCACGTCACTTCAAGCATTGGCGTGAGCGTGTATCCCGACGATGGTATCGACGCGGAAACGCTCATCAAGCACGCAGACACCGCGATGTACCAGGCCAAGGAAAACGGGCGTCAAAGCTACCAGTTTTTCAAGCCAGCCATGAACGTCCGGGCCGTGGAGCGCCAATCCATCGAGGGGAGTCTGCGGCGGGCCTTGGAGCGGCAAGAATTCGCGTTGTTTTATCAGCCAAAGGTGAATCTGACGACAGGAAGGATTACCGGCGCGGAAGCGTTGATTCGATGGACGCATCCGACTCGCGGCCCGGTCTCCCCAGCACAATTTATTCCGGTTGCGGAAGACTGCGGCCTGATTCTGCCGATCGGCAACTGGGTCCTCCGTGAAGCCTGCCAGCAAGCCCGAACTTGGCTGGACGCTGGCCTGTTCCCGGGGACGATGGCGGTGAATGTCTCTGCGATGGAGTTCTTAGACGAGAACTTTCTCAAAGGTTTATTCGCAATCCTCAAGGATACGCGCTTGGATCCGGAACTTCTTGAAGTGGAGCTGACCGAAAGTGTTCTAATGAAGCGTGCCGACTCCGCGGCATCTGTCCTCAAAACACTTAGAGAGAATGGAGTGCAGCTGGCGATCGATGATTTCGGGACCGGGTACTCGAGCTTGAGTTATCTGAGGAAATTCCCCGTCGATGCCCTAAAGATCGATCAGTCGTTTGTCCGCCAAATCACCAGTGGTCCCGCCGAGACCAGCATCGTGGCCGCAGTAATCAGCATTGGCCGAAGCATGAAACTGCGGGTCGTTGCGGAAGGCGTTGAAACACAAGAAGAACTGTCATTCCTTCAGGCTCACCACTGTGACGAAGCGCAAGGGTACTTTTTCAGCAGACCGGTGCCTCCCCAGCAGTTCGCCAAGTTGCTCGAAGCCGGAATACCAGCAGCAGTTAGCAGCTAAGTTAGACTACCAAGCCATAGGCGTCCTTATGAATTGCCGAACGCCACGCCCTTATGTCCAGCCGCAGCCGGTTGCGCCTTCTTACATCACTTACTTGATCTCGCTCGTATCGAGGTGATGGATGTAGACCTGATCCGACTCCCGCACAAGGGCCACCGCAGAGGTTCGAACCGCGCGTACCCTGCAAACCGCTTCGAGAATTCGTATAATGGACGCTGGGCCGAACCGGGTGCAACTCCAACTAGATTGTTGCTGCACGCACCGTCGCCGCGAGACTAACCATTGTGGGGATCAGCGTCTCGGAAAGTTCATTCTTATCCAGGAAGCCCGCAGCGCCAAAGCCTTGGTCTCCGCATCGATCCAGATAGAAACGAAGTCGGTTCAAAGACCCCTCAAGGCCGCCTGTAAGTTACAGATTCTACGTTCCCTAGCATGCCATAAATGCCACCGCTACCGCGCTGCGTTGCCCGATATTGCCCGACGGAATCAAACGCGACGCTTCGCTCCCAGGAAATTCGCCGGTGGGATTCTCGTGCTCACCACGTTTGAACTGTACGACCGTAAGCAGAAGAATCTACTCAAGAGCCTAGGGAGAATTCTGGGGCAGAAACAATAGGGGTTCTGGGGCTGCCGAGCGAAACTGACCTTCAGACTCGAAGATTGGGAACCGTCAAGATTGCACGGACTTCGGGAGCGAGATTCCTTCCGGCGGCTGTCTTCTCCATGCTGAATCTCGTTTCCTCGTGCCCAAGAGCTTGATCGCTGGTATCTACCAGTACTGTTGCCCTTGCGGACACCAAGACCGTGAAGAATTTTCTCGCAGGCGGTGACGCCGAAGTGCTGATTTGGAAAAAACTCTGGGACAAACACGGGAAAAACCCGCAAGTTCTTGCCTATAACCTTATGCTAACGCCGCACCATTGCTCGTGGCATTCGCTCTCGCACGACAGCCGCACCGACCTAGGCGACAAGGCCAAAGTCTCGCCCTCCGCAAAATCCGCGCCCTCGCAAATTCGAAACGAAGGCAACATTATTGCGAGCAGTTGCCCGATTAAGGACGACGATTGCGACCCGCCATGCCACGCTGCCCGGCTTGAATACGAGGCTATCGCGAAGGGCGCAAAAGGACGGTTTGCCTGCACCGAAGAGCAGGCCGGCAGCGGGGCGGTGCCCATCGAATTCACCGTCTCCGACGGAAAACTCATCAAATCCGTCCGGGGGGCGACGGTTCGCGCACCAGCCGTCCTGACATCCGGCATCGTCGATCGCATTGGCGCCAAGGCAGCCGAAGCCGATCCGGTGAAGGGGGGCGGCAACAGCCGGTATGCCTGAAGAAGGCGTCATGACGCGGCATCTGGAGGAAGCAATTCGCAAAGCGGAGCGCTTCCTTGGGAAGGAGTGCGGGGCCTGCCGCCTTCCGGATTCGGAAGCGAGCGCCGTTCCCGACCGCTCTTTCGTCGCGGGCTGGCAGGTCATGCTGGAAACAGCCTCGCAGCGACGCGTCAATGTTTACGCCGACCGCCAGTTTCCGCTTTCTCTGCCACATTTTTTGCTTGTGGACAGAGCACCATTTCCGTCCTGGCCTCATGTCGAACCCGATGGATTGTTGTGCCTCGACAATCGCGCCGTTCCTAAATTCCGTCAGCCCGAGGACGTAATCGGGGTATTGCTTCGCGACGCCTGCCGTCTCATTCGGGAATGCGAGTCCGGAGCCAATGAGAATGATTTCAGGACCGAATTCTTTTCATACTGGAATCGCCAGTTGTCCGCGGAGGATGTGAGAGTCAGAAGCCTGCTCGACGCCCGCGGTCCCAGCCGCCTTGTCCAGGTGTGGCGCGGTCAAACGCGGCCTGTCGTCGGGGAGACCGAGGCGCAAGTTCTCGGCTGGCTTCGAAATCTCAACGGAAACAAACCGCAATTTGATTCGACGGAAGACGCGTGCCTGCTCTGGATCGCACAACCCCAGCTGCCCCGCACACCGCGAAGATTCCTCGCCTTTCAGCGGCCGTCCCAACAGCAGCTGCGATCAACGACGCCGTTCCTTTCCGAGACCGCAAACCGAGGGTCTCGGCATTCGCCGGGGCCTTTCTTTCGCACGCATCCTGCAGCGCACTCGGCCCAGCCGCGAATCTCACGACTTGACGCTTCGTTCGTCGGCTGCGCTACATTGTCAGGGGCCAAGGAGGTCTAAAGATGGATCTCAATCGAGTTGAACAAGAAATAATATTCCTCAAAGCCGTAAACGAAATCATCGATTCCATGGAAATTTTGAAGTGCTGGCCCCAATCCGAAACGATGCCCATTCAGAGATACGGTTCGCGTCGATGACCCATCAGAGATTTTTTAACATGGTTTGGTCGATTTCTTGTCCTGTACGGATGAGAGGGCACCGGTGAGCACGAATTCCTTTTTGGGTGCTCTCACAGCGGTTTGTGGGTCGCCCAGTTTCGAGTTCGCCGGATCAGCAGCGACTCTTTCCCAGGCCACAGCCGAATTCGTTGCGTGGCTCAATCAGAAAGCCAACGTGGACATATGGTTGTCGTCAATTGGTGCTGAGGGCGAGCTACAAATCTTGCGGTTGGACTTTCTAAAGATGTGCGGGGATATTTCCGAGCACAATTTTCTGCGGTCGGTCTCAGTCGCCGCACCTCTCGTCATCGACACTTGGCGATTCGTGCCACGGTCCGAGCTTGCCAGAAGCAGACCGATTGCGACAAACTCGCTCGGTAATGTTTGAACCACGACATCTTCCTTCTCTAGTTGTGCTTCAATAGAACAGGTTCCGAACACGGCAGCATGGAAAGCTTCCCTTCAGGGCCGTCCCCCACCAGAATCGTCCAATGCCATGAGCTCTTCTGGGAAGGGCCTAAAGAAAGTCTGTCCGTACAAGTATTCGGTCTCAAAACGCATGACCCAAGACTGCAGTATACTAACCGCACTGCTCAAGGGTGTCCTGTTGTGGCGGTATGCTTCCAACATTTCAAGAAAGTGCCGCTTTTCCCGTGCGGATAGCTCTTTTTTGAAGTACCCGAGAGAGTGCATTAGGACATTGACTGGCGACGCGTGTCGGGGAGGTTTATGCAATGCTGTTCGAAAGAGCTTCTCGTACTGATCCAATACCGCTCCCATTCTCTCTCCGTCGGCATTCGCAACAATTCGGCCCAACTCCCGCATCTTTGTCTGGCTGTAAGCCATCAGCAGAAATTTATTCTCAGAATGAAAGCGCACAAGATCTTGAATGGACGGGGATTGTTGCAGGCTGCGAAAACGAGCAAACGCAAACACTCGCGTTAGGAAATGCTCGCGGATACTCAGATTCTTAAGGCGACCTTCGTCTTCTATTGCTCGGTCGCTAAACTGTTCTAGGACGGCGGCTCCAAAGAAACCGGCTGTTTTGTCGATGCCTGGCCCTTTTTCGGGGCCAGAATAAACCTTCACATCCGTGAAACCACAAGACGGCGATCGGCTCTTCAGAATGAAGCCGTCCACCTCTTTCAACGCTTCGAGGAAATCCCGATTAAATTCCCGCATCGCTTCGGAAAGGTCCAAACCCGAGGAAGGCTGGATCAGCTTGAAGCTATCTCCTGAAGACACGATCCGCACGGGTGCACGGGGAATCCCTAAGCCGATCTCAACTTCAGGACAAACACATAAGAACTCCACATGTGGCTCAAGGCGTGTGACGAATTTGTCTCGTAAGATCTCTCCGTTGTAACGGCAGGGATCAAAGCCAATGCACTTGCTGATTACAATTATTGGCTTCGGGGACGCGGTCAAGACGGATCCTCCATTGCACGCACAATTTCTCTCAGCATCCCGGCAAAAATAAATTGGTGCATCGGATACAAGAAGTACCAGTAGAGCTGCCCCAGCACTCCAACAGGATCGAAGATAGCTGTTTGACGAACGAAGGACCCCAACCCATTTGCTTTTATCTCAAATTGCAGCCACGCTCTCCCGGGCAATCGCATCTCTGCCGCCAATCGAAGCAAGTGGTCGCGTTGGATTTCTTCGACACGCCAGAAGTCGAGCGTATCTCCCGCCAGCAACCGGTTAGGATCACGTCTCCCGCGGCGCATACCCGCGCCTCCGAACAGCAGATCTAGCAGCCCGCGAATTCGCCAGAGCCAATTCCCGTAGTACCAGCCTGTCTTGCCTCCCAGCCGTTCGACAGGTCGAAAGGCAACGGCCGGGGAGAATGGCACATGCGCTGACCGGGAATCCACCATGCGCCGACCAAATTTGGCTCCGCCCCACCGATGCGCTGGAGCGAGGGACGAGAATGCGTCAGACCAGCGCGTTTCCGCAAAATCCCTATCCTCGTTGGCGAGGGCTCGTTTCAGAGCTTCACGAAACCCAAGCGGACGAATCGAGAACAGATCATTCGCAGATCGATCCCTCACAACCGTCTCGTTGCGCAAGCTATCCACCAGCTCGCGGCCCACGCGGGCGTACACCGGTGTCACAAGGCCCAACCATAGGCTCGATAACCGGGGAGATAACACGGGCACGGGATTCATCCATCGCTTCAGATCACGCTGACGGGCGTACTCCTTCATGAGATCCAAGTAGGTAACTTGATCTGCTCCCCCGATCTCAACAATCTTGCTGACGCTGATTTCGAGATGAACCGCCTGCTTCAGATAAGCGACCACATCTTCGATGGCGATTGGTTGTGTACTGGTGTTGACCCAGCGTGGAGTGATCATCACCGGAAGTTTCTCGACCAAGGCTCGGATCATTTCGAAGGAAGCGCTGCCCGACCCGAGGATGATCGCGGCTCTGAATTCAATGGTCGGCAGCCCAGATTCCTTCAGAATCCGCCCAACTTCGTGGCGGCTTCTCAGATGTGCCGACAGATCGATGCCACTGCCGAGTCCACCCAGATAGATGATGCGACTTACGCCCGCATCCCGCGCCGCAACTGCAAACGCATTTGCCGCGAGACGGTCTTCCGCCACAAAAGAGTTTGCCGACGCCATCGAATGCACCAGGTAATAGGCGGTGTGCACGCCGACCATGGCGCGGGCAATAGACCCCGGATCGAGAACGTCACCCTTCACAACTTCCGTGTTTCGTGCCACACGCTGACTCAGAGCTTCTGGATGGCGTGACAGGCAACGCACGCGGTTCCCAGCCGCTTCGAGCGCATGAAGCAATCGCCCACCGACATAGCCCGTCGCGCCTGTCAGCAAAATCAAGTTGGCATCATCTCGCAAGGATCACGCCTTCATAAGAAGGAGAACTGTATTTCCGGATGTAGCTGCGGACATTGAACTTCCGCGCGGTATTTTCTGAACTCATGTAGCGAACCGTACCGAAAACGGGCCGCTCGGGTCCCCAGGGACGGTCATAGCGCCCCAGGCACCAAAAGATTCCACTGTAAGAATTGGGATCGCGACCATCGAGTGCATACTTATTGTTCAGCTGCACCATGATTTCGAGGGCTCTTTCGGGGGTGCGACTCCACTCGATGATTTTCTTTCCCCACAGCATACGAAGGTAATTGTGGATTCGCCCCTCTTGGAGCAATTGTGTCTGGGCGGCATTCCACAGTGGGTCATGCGTCTTGGCACGCTCAAACTTTTCAAGAGAGTAGAGGTAGGACCTCTCATCACGTGCGTGTAGTCGCAAAGTCTTGAGAGCCCACGCCGGCAGTGATTCGAATTGGTCATAGTCTTTTCGCATCTGGCAACAATTGAAGCCGAGCTCTCGCCATGTAATGACTTGGTCCAGAAAAGCTTCAGTATCTTGGCTGGCGCCCCACCAACCGTAGCGGCTACCCGTTGCGCGTAGGGCTAGATGGCCTGCAGACCAGCCTTCAAGTGTCGTGAGTTCCGAGAAAATCTGATGCACGGAGATATGCCCAAAGTGAAGGTACGGAGAAAGTTCGCTCGTGGCCTGCTGCGCTGGTTTATTTCGCCCATGAGCATAAGTAGGCAGCTTCTTTTGCAGAAACGTTCGCAGCAGTACTTGAGCCGCTGTGCTACCCCCTCGGGTCTTCACCGGGGAGACTTCGTGATTCAGGTGAATTCCTGCTAGCACTTTCTCTCCCGAATTTAACAGTGCAGCCGAAGCTTTTGGCCAGCGCTCGACGATCTCCCCGGGAAGAGTTTTTGCTTTCGGAAGCTTTGCGTTCAAGAGCGCATCGGCTTTCGGAAAGTCCATCAAATGTCGCGGGAGTTCCTTTTGCAGGAACCGGCGAAACGCATATGCGGTTGCAAAGGCTCTCTCCGCTTGGCGAATTGGAAGCAGACCATTCGAGTCCACCGCCTCCAGGAGCACGGAGATCTGCCGAGCCGCAGAGGCGACAATCTTCGGTATGAAAAAGCAGGGGAAGTCGTCCGTCACCACAACGCAGGCACGAGATGCCAGATCGGCTAGCAATCTTTTGCCTGCATTTGGCACGAGCTCCAGGTAGGGATAGTAGAGAACGCCGGTTCCCTCAAGCCAGAAGGCATTCTCGGCCATACCATCAATCACGAATCGGTGTATCCGGTCGCTTGCCCAATTATAGCTACAGCACAATGCTTCCAAGATAACCAATGGTTTCTGCAGCTTCTCGGCCCACTCCACCGCTCGATCCAAAGCAAAATTCCAGGTTACCCTCCGGGAGGCAATCATCCAGTAAAGGACAAAATCTCCCTCCTGCCGAACTGGCAGGGAGTTTCCGGACCTGATTCGAATCTCGGGAACTGGGCTCAATAGGGTATTCCTGTGGTCCTTAAGAAAATGGTCAAGCGTTCAACCGCCATATTGAAAAGTTGAGAGCTGTCGCGTAGCTGACCCAGATCAAATACGGCAAGAGCAACCAGCCCGCGGCCGGGAATACTCTCCAGAATTCGATCGATGTCGCCAGGATGGCGAACCACAGCATGAGGATTTCGGCAAAGGCTAGGCCTGGAGATCGCAGACGAAAAAACACCGCCGACCACGCAACGTTGAGCAATAATTGCAGTAGAAAAAGTTGCATTGCAGTTGCTGTCAGTCCAACTTTTCGCCAGACGAGCCAAGCTGCGATTGCCATCGCTATGTACAAGATTGTCCAGACCGGACCGAATAGCCAATTAGGAGGAGTCCAGCTGGGCTTACTCAAATGCGCATACCAAGGACGAAGCGCCGGCGTGGTCAGCAACGACCCGATCCCCGCAGCCCCAAGGCAAGCCAAAATGCACAGAATAAGTCGCATACACAAGGTTTGATCAGGCCCTAAGCCTCAGAATGCTTTCTATAATCCTGCAATTCAGTCCCGCACATAGTCGCAGGGGATTCGCGGAGGATCTCTTTAACGCTCGGATGCTCACCGATGGACTTTAAGAGTTCGATATTCATTTCCGGAAAATCCCCCTAAGCGTCCCCGATCTGCCCGGGAATGGCTTCTGCAACCTGAGCACCATCGGCCAAGAACAAGGGCAACACGCGGAGATGCAACTTGCCGTCTTGCGCAGCTTCCCGCACGACATCGGCTAGCAAGAGGTGTGCAGACTCCATGTAGGCAGGCGCACTTTGTCCGCGCCTCACGGTATGTACCTCCAAAAGAGAACTGGTCCGACGTTCTTGTCTACGTTTTAGCAAAAAGGTAATGGGACACGATCCATTCCGTGCCGCTGTGGTAACCGAAGAGCTCCGCACAGGCCATGAAGAACACCCGCCAGCGCACAAGCCATCGCAAAGCTTCGCGCTTTCGCACTTCGCAGCATGCAGAATCCCCATACGCCCTAGCAAATATTTCCAATACTTCTGCGCGGTTTCGGTCCATGTTCTCCAGCCACGCTTCTGCTGTCTTCTGATAATGGCCTCCGTTTACCACCCAGTGGTTTTCGATCTGCAAGTCGCCCTGGAAATAGAGAAGAAGGTCATCACTCGGCATAATGCCTCCGGTGAAGAAGTGTCGTGCCATCCAATCGCTGGCATCTCTCACTTCGAAAGGATAGGCGAACTGCTGGTGGCTGAAAATATGAACGAAAAGTCTGGCTTGGGGCTTCATCCATGAAGCAATGCGCGATAAGAGAAGCTCGTAGTTGCGCATATGCTCAAACATCTCGACCGACACCACACGGTCATAAAGCCCAGGAGCTGCAAAGTCGTTCATGTCTCCTGTAATGATTTGCAGGTTTTGAATCCCTAGCGCGGCAGCTTGGACCTCAATAAACTCCTTCTGGCTGCGTGAGTTCGAGACTGCCGTGATCTGGCTTCCAGGGAATTTCTCCGCCATGTAAAGCGCAAGGGAGCCCCAGCCGCATCCCAACTCCAGGATATTTTGCCCATCACGGAGCCGCGCTCGTTCGCAGGTCAAGGCCAGCATGACCTCTTCTGCGGAGTCCAGTGTCGTTACGCCCTCATTCCACAACCCACAGCTATATTTCAGGCGCCCGCCCAGGGACAGCTGAAAGAAGCGAGAGGGAACCTCGTAGTGTTGCTGGTTGGCCGTCCGAGTTTCGATTGCCAGTGGGCTGGCCATCAACCGATTTATAAAGGACTGCAGGTGCTCCTGCTGCTGTTCCACATCTCCCAGATCTTCCTCATGCAGCCGCTGCTTCAGCAGATGACGGATTCCCAGCCGAACCAGCAGATCTGGAACCAGGTCGCGCTCCAGTAAGCTTTCGAGAAGCCGAGCCGCTACAGTTGCGTTCGCGGTATGCAGTTTCTGTTCTATAGACGCGTTTGTGCACATAAAGCTTTCATTCCCTATGCTGCTGATGCTTTCTTAAACCACGGTACAAAGGCACTGGTGGTTTGCTGATACCGGGTATATTCATGACTGCGCGTACGCAACGCTTGCGCTTCGGTAGCTGGAATGCCGGTAACTCGGAACAGAAAAAAAAGCATCAGCATTGGACAAATCAGGGCTAACCATCCCGCAGGGGAAGCGAAGGCGTAGACCGCCCAGGCCACCCAGACAAACCACTCGAAGAAATAGTTGGGATGGCGGGAATAATTCCACAAGCCTTGCTGGCAGACGCGTCCCCGATTTGCCGGGTTTCGTCTGAAGGCGGCTAGCTGTGCATCGGCGATGCTTTCGCCGATCACTGCCACGAACCACAACGTGATTCCCACGTATTCCAGCACGTTGAGCTGCGGGGCTGGATTGATAGCAGCGATCAATATCGGCAACGAAAACAGCACGTCGAGTAGGGCCTGGGCCTCGAAAAAGAAAAGGAAGCGAAGGTTTAGATTGTTGCCATGCCAATCGCGCCGTAATTGCTGGTATCGGCCGTCTTCGGGTTCGCGGGTGATCCGCCGAACCAAATGAGACGCCAGGCGCAGTCCCCATAACGCTATCATCCCGGCCAGGATCCATCTGCGTGCAGGGCATCCCGTTCCCCGCCATGCATACCAGCCCGCTAACAGCACCAATCCCAGCGCCCAGCCGACATCAACTACGCCAGCATTCTTGATGCGCACGCTAATCAGCCACAGCAGAAACATGATCAAGAGAAGCGCTCCAGCCCCGATTTCAGCCATCACCAATGCATTCGTGATCATGAGCTCAGCAAGCCTCCGTGCCGCGGGGACCTCGATACAGTCCACTCTCCAGCGCCAGTCGCCGGAATACGGGCGCCAAGATCCGATACAGGATGTAAATCGCCAGAGGCGCAATCAAAACCCACACCGCGATGGCTTGAACGGTCACAATCCAAAGGACATGGATGGCGTGCCAGACGTCTGCCTTTATCATGGCTAGAATCTGGGTTAGCGAGAGCGGCAGTCTAGTGCTGTGGAAGAGCAGTTCCCCAGCTCGGATAAAAGGGACCAACAAGGCCAATTGCAAGGGGTACGCAAAGTAGTTGACCAACTGAACTGATGGCAAATTCAGGCCAAAGATCACGGCAGCCAACAAGCACAATAAAGTTGTCCAGCCAATCGAGGGAAAGATCCCTAGGACCAGCCCGAAGGCCATGCTTAAGGCGATTTCCTCTGGCGTGGTCCCCTGGCGCAATAGGTCCAGCACGGGCACTACAATGCGGCGCTGCAAGAACTGGCTCATGGATTGCTCCGCTGCAATATGGCGAATGCCGACTGCTCGGGGCGCAATTTGAAGAGTTGGATCAGCACATACGTGGACATCGCCATATTCCCGAGTCCCATGATCAACAGGAACCAGACCGCTTTAGCCGCCCAAGTGCGCTCCTTATATGCCACCCAGACATAGAATGTGAGGAAACCAAAATACGCGTCAAGCAACGTGGCAACTGCCCATGGACTTACCGTCCAACTGAATTCGTTTCCGCTGGCTAAGATAGATTTGTGCACACTGACCCAAGCAGTCATGGTAGTCATGTAAATAAAGATTCCAGCGAACAACAATTTGAGCAAGACCTTCATTCTGTTCAATCCTAAACTTCAGCTAAAACCTGGCCCCCAAAAATCCAAGTTGATGCTCCAGGACGTTGAAATCCTTCAACACCGTCCAGCCGAGTTCTGCTGCAATCTTGGAGATTTGCGCACTGGCCCCGCCAACCCACAACCGAGTACGAGGAATCACCTTGCTCTGGATTTCCTGCAACACAGGAATCGCTGTCTCCAGTTTGGCACCGCACAAACCCATAAGGATGGCGTTTGCTTCCGTTTTTCGTGCTGCCTGGATGATGTCTCGTGTCGGCAGGTTGGTCCCTAGATGAATTGCACCGAGGCCTCCGGCAGCCGTCAGCATGGCCGCAGCCAAGATGCCGAATCCGTGGTGCTCATTCTCCGGTGTGGCCATCAGTACCTTGGCCCGTGGATTGGCCGGCGCATAGAGCCGCAGCATAGAGGCGAATAATCCGGTCAGGAGGGATGTGATCATGTGCTCCTGCGCGATGGTGAATTTTCCGTCATGCCAGCGCTCTCCGGTGATGCGCATCAAAGGAAATGCCATTTGATGCACTAGGTCACGGGGACGGGGCGTGGCTGCGGCAAGTCGGCCGAGTTCGCGTTCTGCGCGCACGTAATCATAGACTCCGACGGCGGCCAGCACGCCACCCAGCGATGTGTCCTCATCGCCCGCAGACTTCTGTTTTCGGGCGGTTCCCCTTCCAGGGCCTTTTTCCAACGCCAAATCCTCGGATTTCCGCAACAGCGCGCGCAGTTGGTCGTCGGAGACAGTAGCGATCTGTCCAATGGAATGCCCTTGCTCGACGGCCTCCCGCAAAAGCACCAGCCGCTGAATTTCCCTGTCCGAATACAGCCGTCCACGACCTGAACGTTGCGGAGTGACGGCCCGGTAGCGCCGCTCCCAGGCGCGGAGGGTGTCTTCCGGAATGCCTGTGAGCGTGGCAACAGCGCGAATGGGATAAGACGAGGTCATGACGGAAGTCAGGATACACTGCCGTTTTCATGTTGTCAAGAGTTTGTCCTGGACAATAGCTTGACATACCAGTTTCAAAAGGTGTATAAGAATTGCACGAACTTGCATCCAGATCGGATGTCCGGACGTACTTCGTGCAGAGTTCATTTGAGGACCGAGCCGCGGTAAACACTGAACAGAGATGACTCCAAAAATCAAATCGGTTCGCGAATACCAATTTGGCATGGTTGCGGTTTTTGTCGCCCTACACCTGGCCGCTCTTGGGGCCTTTCTTGTCCGGTTCCGCTGGCAGTACCTTGCGCTCATGGTGACGATGTATGCGGTGAGAATGTTCGGTGTCACCGCTGGGTATCATCGCTATTTCAGCCATCGCGCCTACAAACTGAATCGTTTCCCCCAATTTCTACTCGCCTTACTGGCGCAAAGCTCCGGACAGAAAAGCGTGTTGTGGTGGGCGGCACATCACCGCGTACATCACCGCTATGCCGACAAAGATCCCGACATACACTCTCCAGGATTGCGCGGTTTCTGGTGGGCCCATGTGGGCTGGGTAATCTCCAATGAATACGACGAGTACGATCCGAGGCTGATCCAGGACTTCGGCAAATATCCGGAGCTTCGTTTTCTGGACCGGCATCATTGGATCCCAGCAGTTGTTCCCGCTGCGGCCTTTCTCATTTACGGTGGTTTAGGGGCATTCTTGTGGGGATTCATTCTTTCCACGGTTCTTCTTTATCACGCCACTTTTTGCATTAACTCCATGGCCCACATCTGGGGCTCACGTCGGTTCGCCACTGCTGACGACAGTCGGAACAACTTTCTGCTGGCATTAATTACTCTGGGCGAAGGCTGGCACAACAACCATCACCGCTTTATGTATGCGTGCCGGCAGGGGATTTTGTGGTGGGAAGTGGACTTCACATACTACGTCCTCCGGCTGCTCAACTGGTTTGGCATCGCACGTGACCTGCGCGGGATTCGCCTGCCCGCGAGCGAGTATGAGGCCGAAGCATGAGCCGCATTGCTGTGGTCGGTTCGGGAATTGCAGGTCTTGCGGCGGCATACTTTCTGAGCCGCGGGAACGAAGTCCATCTACTGGAACGCGACGACCGCTTGGGTGGCCACACCCACACTCATCAGGTTGAAACCAGCGCCGGGGTCCTGCCGATTGATACCGGATTCATTGTCCACAATGATCGCACCTATCCCAATCTTGTGAAATTGTTCCG